>Ga0079306_1000056_pt1 | contig 165734 bp, 140 predicted proteins | sample Methanotroph_Enr_FD_79181 | JGI IMG/M metagenome (GOLD analysis project Ga0079306, IMG submission 79181) | Enriched soil microbial communities from Old Woman Creek wetland in Ohio, USA - Methanotroph_Enrichment_5 | ecosystem: Environmental > Terrestrial > Soil > Wetlands | place: USA: Ohio... | reverse complement strand
TTAGAGCAATATATCGGCATTGTCAAAGACTGGTTGAGATTCTATAATCACGACAGAATTAGATTATCAAAATAAAAGACACGGTTTTTTATTCCGTGTCTACTTAACAGGGTTCACTTCAATCAATGCCTGCGTTTTTCTTTTTTCATGCCTTGTAAACGCTTTTTTAAAACTTCTACGGCCGTTGTGGTGTTTACTATCTATGGATGAATTATTTAAAAACGATTCACAATTTATACCTAAAGCGTCACCACGAGTCCAAGTCTTGTTTAGTTTCGCTTGTCAGTAAAATGATAAAATAATCATGGAGGATATGCCGTGGCACTTAAAATCCTAGTCATTGAAGACGAACCTTCCCTTGCCCGTATTCTGCAGTTTGATCTTGAGAATGCAGGGTATCAGGTGGCGTTAGCGGAAGATGGCGACGTTGGCTATCAAAAAGCCAAGGAAAACCTTTTCGATTGCTTGATTGTCGACTGGATGCTGCCCAAAGTATCCGGCGTCGATATGATTAAACGTCTCCGAGCGGAAAAGCATAAAGAAATCATTATCCTGCTCACCGCCAAAGGCACTGAACTGGATGTCATCGAAGGCCTGACTTCAGGCGCCGACCTCTATTTAAAAAAACCGTTCTCATCGCGTGAACTATTAGCGCAGCTGAAATCCCTATTTAACCGATTTACGCCCACGAACGCTAACCTTTTACAGTTTGGTGAAGTGACGATTGATTCTCAAGAACATCGCCTGTTGATTAACGGCAAAGAATCCAAAGCGACCAAAATCGAATTTGATCTATTGAAACTGATGTTTGAAAACGAAGGTAAATTACTGACGCGCGATTTCCTTCTTAATAATATCTGGGGATTTGATTATGATGGCTCGACGCGGATCGTCGATGTCCATATCTCCCAATTAAGAACCATTTTGGAACCCACTGCTTATGAGATTCGTTCCGTCCATGGCATTGGCTATTCCTTGAACCCAAAGAAAAAATGAATAAACACATCCATCGGCACTGGTTCGTCATCGTCGGCTTACTGATCGTTGCCGTTGTCGCGGCGTGGCTTTTTAATGGCCAGCCGCTAGTCCTTTCCATCGTGCTGGTTATTTTCGCTATTGGCGCCGGCATCCAACTTTCCGCATGGCAGATCAAAGCCTACCAAGAACGGCAGAGTTTATCGTTTTTACGGGAATCGATCGAGCAGGAGACCAAATCCGTCGAGACGATTTTAAAAGAATTAATCGAAGAATTGCCTATTGGCATTATGTTTATTACCGAAGAAGAGCAGATTCGTTTTAACAACCAAGTCTGGAATGATTTGCTGTCAATCCCAGGGACACTCAAACTCGCCGATTTTAAATCCCATCCCGGCCTTTGGAGCGTACTGAACCGCTGCCTTGGGACCGAAGATGATGGCGAGTATCTCTGGAACATCGACAAAAAATATTATCAAGTGGTCATCAAAGCCATCAATTCCGATGGAAAGTTCATCGGCGTGCTCGTTTCCGGCAGCGACGTCTCAAGTTTTAAAAACCTGGAACGGGTGCAGCAAGATTTCCTCGCCGATATCACGCACGAACTGAAGACACCGATTACCGCGCTCATTGGCGTTGGAGATATCCTTTCCGAAAAAGGCGTGGGGCTATCAAAAGAGCAACTGCAGGAATTCTTTGGCATTATTGATAAAGAATCGGCGCGCCTTAACCGTTTGGTTGATGATTTAATCGACTTAACGCGGCTTGGCTCAGGGACCCTCAAATTGTCAAAATCCATGTTTTCTTTGCATGAACTTGTCGAAGAAACAGCGACCATGTTTAACCAAGAACTGAAAGATAAAAATCTCGCCCTTACGATTGCCGTTGATAAGGAACTGATGGTGTTCGTCGACCACGACCGTTTTACACAGGTGTTTACTAATTTATTCTCGAACGCGGTCCGTTATACCAGTGTCGGCGGGATTACCGTATCGGCCACAAAAGAAGATAAAACCATCGCCATATCCTTTAAAGATACGGGCATGGGCATCGCGCCTGATAACATCGAACGGATATTTAACCGTTTTTATCGTACCGATGAAGCCCGCAGCCGTTATAAAGGCGGTTCCGGACTAGGTCTCGCCATCGTCAAAGAAATCATCAAATCCCATAATGGCACGATTGAAGTCAAGAGCAAAATCGACCACGGGACTGAGTTTATTATCCGTATCCCAAAAATTTAACAATTTCTTTACATTTATTTAACCATCTCTTTTTGGCGTTCCTGTACATTATGGTTGTGCAAGGGCACAGAGGAGTAAAGAGGAAAATGGAAAAGAAATATTTTAAAAGTGCTGCGTTATTGACGATGGTTGGATTCTTAGCATCATGCGGAGGCGGAACGTCTGTTTCCGATCTCGCCGGAACTGTCACCATTGATGGTTCAAGTACCGTCTATCCGATCATGGAAGCTGTCTCCGAGGAGTTTGCAAAGGGATTCCCGCATGTTCAGGTATCCGTTGGTTTCTCCGGAACCGGCGGCGGATTCACTCAATTCACGGCAGGCAATACCGATTTATCAGACGCGTCCCGCCCGATTAAAAGTTCAGAAGCCGAAGCCGCGGCGGCAAACGGAATCAATTATCATGAATTTCTCTTAGCGTATGACGGCATCACGATTGCCGTATCGAAGAATAATACTTGGATGACCGATATCACGGTTGAAGAATTAAAGGCGCTCTGGCTGCCAGAAGGTGACGATCCGGCAACCACCGATGTCGTTGAGACGAATGTCCCGCCCACGCGGTGGAACCAAGTCCGTGCCTCATGGCCGGATCAGCCGATTTCACTCTTCGGCCCGGGAACCAGTTCAGGAACATTTGACTTCTTTACCGAAGTCATTACCAAGAAAATCGGTAGTAGCCGTACCGACTATCAACCTTCAGAAGACGATAACGTCCTTGTTCAAGGTGTCGCCTCCAGCGAATATGCGTTAGGCTACTTCGGATTTGCATACTATATCGAAAACACGGACAGACTCAATGCCGTGGCTGTTAAAAATGTGGGGGCTCCGACTGCGATAGCCCCGTCACTAGCGACGATTGCCGATGGGAGCTACGCGCCGCTCTCCCGACCACTATTTACTTATTTAAACACTGACAAATATGCGACCAATGAAGCGCTCCGTGAATTTATGAACTTCACGATGACAAACGTCAAAGCCTTGATCGATGAAGTCGGTTATGTGAGCCTACCGGCGACAACTTATGAAGACCACCTTGTTACGCTTGGGACATTGGTTTAGCCCCTTGGGGAAAGAAGCGGTAAAAGACGAAGGTTTCTGTGGCCTTCGTTTTTGCCTATAAAGAACAATGAAAACAACGAACCGCCTTAACACCATCGTTCCCTATATCCTGATGTTTTTGGCGACGATCGTGATTCTAATCAGTATCGGTCTGGTGCTTTCGCTGGTATTTAACACCGTGAAGTTTTTTTCGGTCGTTTCGATTGTCGAATTCTTTACCGCGACCGAGTGGACGCCGTTATTTGCGGATCCACACTATGGTATTTATCCTTTAATCGTCGGCACGATTCTTGTTGTCTCGGGTGCTATCTTAATTGCGGTCCCCGTCGGTCTCATGACCGCCATCTATCTCAGTGAATATGCGCCGCGTTGGCTCGCTAAAATACTGAAACCGGTGCTCGAAGTCCTTTCCGGGATTCCGACCATCGTCTATGGTTTTTTTGCATTAACGGTGATTACGCCGTTTCTTCAATCAATCCTGCCTAATACCCAATTTTATAACTCCGCGAGCGCCAGTATCGCAATGGGCTTTATGATCGTCCCGCTGGTCAGTTCGCTATCACAAGACGCTTTAAACGCCGTCCCAAATCAGATGCGGACCGGGGGCTACGCCCTTGGTTTGACGAAATGGGAAGTGACGAGCGGCATCTTGGTGCCGAGCGCCCGTTCCGGCATTGTCGCCTCTGTTATTTTAGCGGTTTCGCGGGCGATTGGCGAAACCATGATTGTGGCCATTGCCGCAGGCGTTCAGCCGTCGACCAGCTGGAATCCTTTCCAATCCGTTATGACATTGACTGGATACATTTCTTTGGTAGCCCAATCGGATGCTCCCGAAGGGACGACCGCTTACTATGCGCTTTATGCGGTGGGACTCCTCCTATTCTTATCAACGCTTTTACTCAATTTCCTTGGACGCCTTTTCATCAAACGAAGGGTGGCGGCACAAAATGTTTAAGAGCCATAGCAAGAAACGCCGTTTCATTAATACCTTGATGAATATCGTCTTGTTGATTTTTTCGGCATCAAGCGTCGTGATCCTCGCCGTTATTTTGATTTCCATCATCGTCAAGGGCATTGGCAGCGTTTCCTGGAACTTTATTACCAGCTATCCTTCCCGTAATCCCGTGCTTGCTGGCATCCTTCCGTCCCTCGTAGGCTCGTTAATGGTCGTCGGAGGATCGATGGTGGTGGCTTTACCGATTGGCCTCGCTACGGCCCTATATCTGCAGGAATTCGCTAAATCTAAACGCTGGGCGGGCTTAATCCAGTCGCTGATTTATAATTTGGCGGGCGTTCCGTCCATTGTCTACGGCATCTTTGGCGCTGCCTTCTTTGTGACGACGTTAAAAGCGATTTTTGTCGCTTCGGGTTCTAGCTTAACCACAGGTCGAGTGCTATTAGCCGGTATCTTGACGATGTCGATTTTGATTTTGCCGGTAATTGTCGTGACGACTCAAGAGGCTTTGAAGACGGTACCCAAGAATTTAAAAGAGGCGTCTTTAGCCCTTGGCGCGACCAAAGTCCAAACCACGTTCAAAATCACTTCCCGTTATGCGTTTCCAAATATTCTGACCGGCGTTATTCTTGCCATTGCCCGTGTTCTCGGCGAAACCGCGCCTTTATTGATGGTGGGCGCTGCCGGATTTATTACTTTCTTACCGACAAATCTTTTCGGCAGTTTCACCGTTTTGCCAGTACAAATATTCAGCTGGATTACTCGACCGCAAGCCGGTTTCCAAGCCACTGCGGCGGCCGGCATCATCGTGCTTTTGTTAACGCAGTTACTTTTAAGCGGAATCGCCATCTTTTTAAGGGCGAAACTCCAGAAACGTTATGAGTGAGGTAAAAACGATGGATGAATTTGTCTACGAAGTCAGTAATCTCAATTTGTTTTATGATCAAGTCCAGGCACTCAAAAATGTCTCGATGAACATCAAAAAGAATCAAGTGACGGCCTTTATTGGTCCATCTGGATGCGGCAAGACAAGCTTCCTGCGTATCTTGAACCGTCTCAGCGATTTGGTTGAAGGCTGCACGATTAACGGGACGGTCAAGCTATTGGACGAAGATATCTTCTCGCCATCGATGGATGTCTTTGATTTACGCCGACGGGTCGGCATGGTCTTCCAAAAACCTAATCCGTTCCCGATGTCGATCTTTGAAAACGTCGCTTATGGTCCGCGTTGTCACGGCATAAAAGATAAAGCGGTGCTAAAACAATTAGTTCTTGAATCATTGAAGCAAGCGGCGTTATATGATGAAGTAAAGGATAGGCTCAACAAAAGCGCTCTTGAGCTCTCCGGAGGCCAACAACAACGTCTCTGTATTGCCCGTGCTTTAGCGATGAAACCTGAAGTTCTCCTGATGGATGAACCGACCAGCGCACTCGATCCCATCGCTACTGCTAAGATTGAAGAACTGATTAACACCCTTAAAAAGAATTACACCATCGTGATTGTGACCCACTCGATGCAGCAGGCCGCCCGTATCTCAGACACAACCGCCTTCTTCTTGCTTGGCGAGTTAATCGAGATGGGACCGACCAAAGAATTCTATGCGACTCCGAGCGATCCGCGTTCAGAAAATTACATCACCGGCCGGTTCGGTTGAGAAAGAAGGACCTTATGACACCACTCATCGACACAGAAATGTTAGATATCGAGTCATTGCTTAAAGAAATGGTGGCCCACGTTTTGGCGATGCATGAAAACGCTAAAAAAGCTATGGACACGAATGATGCCGCGATGGCAGTCAAAATAATCAAACGTGACGAATTGGTCAACAACCTGGACGAAATGATCAACGAACAATCCTTAGCGCTGCTTGCGACGCAGGCACCCGTGGCCAAGGACTTACGGACCGCGATTGCCACGATTCGGATGGCCACGGATCTCGAACGCATCGGGGACTACGCGAAAGTCATCGCTGAATTCATCATTATCGGACGACCGGTTTATGGCCCTTTTAAGGTGCATATCGACAGCATGTACGATGTTTTCATGAGCATGCTTAAAGAAAGCACAAACCTATTTTTTAACCCTGACCTCAAAAAAGTTTATGAAATTGTGGCACGCGATCAATTAATCGACGCTCAACTGAAAAAAGCATTCGACGTCATTAAATCCGCGCTGGCAGCCACAGATGATCCTAGCGACGTTCTCAACTCATTTAATATCATGCGTACGCTCGAACGTGCCGGAGACCATAGCAAAAATATTTGCGAAGCCGCCATTTTTAAAGTCAAAGGCAAAAAAATCGACCTTGGATAAAAAAGTTCCACCCAAGTTACGCCATGAACGCAGGAGATTGACGCCTGCGTTTTTTTCGTCGCTTTTAAGCATTGCCTAAATTGATGAAGAAAACGCATTAATTCAAAGGCATTATTTTCGTTTTTTACTCGTTGTCATCGGTACACTAGTGTTATTACGTTATTTCTTAAAAAATGTAGTATAGTAAAAAAGATTGGAAAATTTAAAATCGAAAAACCCAATCATAAAAACCACTTCTAAAAAAGTAGGGAAAGGCAAGATATCGTTGGAATATCTTGAAGGAAAAACAAAATGGGACTATTAATTGGCGCAGTTTGTGGATCAATTGTCATTGTTTTAGCGGTCTTCTTCGTACTCGTCACGACTAAAAGAAGAAGAAAAGCACCATTCAGTCTTATTGGATTTGCTTTTATGGGCATTCTCGTTTTTGGTACTTATACAAAAATCGATGCCAATAACGTTGGTATTATTTACAGCGACGTCAGAGGCGGTATCCAGGATTGGACATATGGGGAAGGGTACAACTCTAAATCTATCTTTGATCATATTATCCAGATTTCGACTGCCAATAAATCCTATACCATGACGACGATGGGCCAAACAAAAGATGGCCAATACGCCACTTTTCAGCTGAGTTTGATTTATCACATTTCCGCTGAAGACGCAGGGCTATTTTATAAAGTGACCGGAGAAACAGACATCCCCGCCGAACAACTTAAGAGCCTTGTTAAAAACTCACTACAAGCCGAGACCATTCAATACAACATTTATTCTCTGCTCTCTGGCGAACTGGAAGTCGCTCGGGCTGGATATGAGGCCTCGCTTGCCGAGGTTCTGTCCACGGAATATCACGTTACTTTGGTTTCCGCCACGTTTGATGACATTGATGCCGGAACCGAAGTTGAAGCAACCCTTAAAGAATTAGCGCAAGCCGAACAAGAGATTGCGATTGCGGCCGCCGAGGCCGAAGCCGCGATTGAAAAAGCTAAAGGCGAAGCCGCTGCTGCCGTTGAAGCTGCCAAAGGCGCCGCTGAAGCCGCGGAATATACCGCACAGGCCGAACAAGCATTATCGGATGCCGAAGCTTATGGCGTTCAAGTCGTTGGCGAAGCTAAAGCCGCTGCGGCTGCTGCCTATACCAACATCATTATGGAATCAATCAATTCGATTTATGAAGCGCATCTGACAGACACCGTTCCGCTGACATACGAAGAAGCCGTTTCGATGGTATTGAGCACGGTTTTTTACAATACTTGGGATGGTCAGTTACCACAAGTGCTTACAAGCGATAGTTTAAGTGCTTTGATCGGTAGCCTGATCGTCTAAAACCTCAACTCATTATTTTCAATGAAGATAGGGGCGATCCTTTCGTTCCCTATCTTTTTTTATTTAAAGCGCCTGTAAATGAGAAACAATCATCTTGTTGTATAATAAAATCAGTGATTGACATAGGTAACATCATAAATTGTCACTGCTACCTACCAATCACGATAAAGGAGCATTCATTATGAAGCGCGGTACTAAACGGTTAATCCGTGGACTGATTATCTTCTCCTCCATTGTGTTTCTTTTAATAGGGTTGCCTTTGATTCTCTTTCACATGAGATCGACGGCGCCACTCGACGACTATAGCGATACCTCGACTGACGGCTTTTATCAAGGTTTGGATGATAACTTGACTGCGCTCATCGTCGATACGAACGAAGATACTCTGTCATTACGCGTGACCGATGCTTTTATTAACCGCGTGGTACAGAAACAACTTTCTAGCGGCAACACTAAATTTCAGGTTGCCGGTTATGAAACCGAACCCGAATATAAATACATGATGGTCTACCAAAACTTCGTGGGCGTCAAAGGCGTATGGACAACCTTGACCAACGATCAATTGACGATTACCGCGGGCGCCGATGTTTTGCTTGGCGGTAAACCCATCTATCAAACCGGTTTTAAAATGGTCTTTAACATCGTGCTCTCGGAAAATGACCAATATTTCCTGCAAATCGACACCATCCAAATCGGTGGCATGAAACTACCGAAGCAACAAGCCTTTGACTTTGCGAGCTGGATTATCCAGATGTTCACGAACAAAAGTCTCAATGACATGATTGCTGAACAATTGACATTCGGCACCTTTAATAAAGAAGAATTAAGTCTCGTTGTCGGAGAAGAGGGGTTGACCCAATACTTATACGAAATCGATCCGACGTTGGCGGCCTTACTCAAAATCATATATAAAGAATCACTTTTAGTCCTCGATATATCCGATGCCGGATTCGACATCGTTTTGAATGTGGGGGATTTTCGTCGGCTCGTGACCGATTTGGACCAACCGGCTTTTACCCCATGGACCACCGAAGCCGATAAAATGGCCTTTATGACCGATTTTGCCGAGCAAGCCGTGGCGAACGCCATTCTCAATCCGGGCGATCCTTATATCGACCTGACTGAAGCCGATATTAACGCCATTCTGGATTATACCTTGGGCGATAGTGTCCAGTTTGATTTCCCCATCGAGTTCACGCTTGACCATCAACCCATCGAATACTCATTTGCCTCGACCAACTTATTCCTTCGCATGACCGACGATGTGTTATCTGCGCACCTTGGTATGTCGTTAACAAAATCCGGCATGGCCGGGTCCTTCGACATGCAGTTCAATTTGACCTCGAACGTCAGCATGAACGCGAACGGCGATATGGTGCTTACGATTATTGATTCCAACCTCGGGAACATTGCTATCGACAATGAAACGCTCGCCTCACTCATTGCCACGTTTGATACGTCTTTGATGGTGGGCGACACGCTTGTGGTGCCTGAAGCCAAAGTCAACGAGATGTTCCAAGGCTCCGGTATTGTCATCGAAGATAGTTACGTCCTCAACGGCAAATTACGGCTGCATTATGGGCTTGAAAGCATCTAATGACCTCGTGGTTTAGCAAATCTAACCACCAAGATCCTGCGATGGTTGTCCCGGACATGGTGGCAGCACATAAAAGAAGACAAAAAGAAAAGCCAACAAAGTGATAACGGAAAAGTAGACAAGGGAAAAACTCCTAGTCTACTTTTTTTGTTACTTTTTTTGCATTGCAGGCAATCCTAATCCATCTCTATTTCTTGAACTATTCCGGAACCTGCATTCTTTTTATGAATTTTTATCAATTTTAGAAAAAACTGCTATTATATAAATATATCATCATCAATTTGGCTTTTCTGGAGTTCAACAAGACACTCCCAAATGACCGCGATGTACATAATATATACTGATTTCCCATGGGAACTATTGTCAAGCAACAGAAATTGAAGTTCCATTTTGGGAAAGGAAAATTCTTATGTTGCTGGAAGACATTCTTTTGAAGTATCCTCCTTCTGAAGAGCATTTGATCGAAATCTTATTGGAGTTTCAAACACAAAAAGAGACACATTATATTTCTGAGGAAGAAATTGCAAAAATCGCCTCATATCTGCACATTTCGGAAAGCCGTGTCTGCAGCACCAACTCGTTCTATTCATTTTTTTCCGATAAACCTCGCGGCAAACATATCATTCAAGTATGTAAAGACATTCCTTGTTACGTGAATGATAGTTTTAATGTCCTCGAGACGCTTCAAAAGCTTCTCGGCATTCACGTGGGCGAAACAACCGCGAATAAAAAATTTACATTGGAAACGACCAGTTGCATTGGTTGTTGCGACAACCCACCCGCGATTCGGATTGACGGGAAAATGTATACCAATTTAACGGTGGATAAAATCAAAGCCATCATCGCGGAATATCGAGGGTAAAAATATGATTGAACAAAAAGTCATTACCAAACGAATCGGTCACATTAATCCTCTTTCAATTGAAGATTTTATTAGTTTAGATGGATATGCCGCTTTCAAAAAAGCATTATCGATGAATCGTATGGAAGTCATCGAACAAGTCGAAAAAGCTTATCTTCGCGGCCGCGGCGGCGCAGGATTTCCGGCCGCTGTCAAAATGATTGGCTTGGCCAAAGAATCAGGACCGGTCAAATACATCATCGGCAATGCGGATGAAGGCGAACCGGGTAATTTCAAGGATCGCTATTTAATGGAAAACGATCCGCATCAAATTATTGAGGGCATGCTAATAGTCGCTTACGCGACGCGTGCCACGCACGGCTACATTTATATTCGCGGTGAATACGATTTATGCATCAGCACGATGAAGTGGTCAATTGAGCAAGCCACCAAACATGGATTTTTAGGAAAGAATATCATGGGCTCCGATTTTTCTTTTACGATTGAAGTCCGTTCTGGCGCCGGGGCATATGTTTGCGGCGAAGAATTTGCCTTGATTGAATCCATTGAAGGAAAGCCTGGCCGTACGCGGGTTAAACCGCCTTTTCCAACTTCACGAGGGGTCTTTAATAAACCCACACTGATCAATAACGTCGAGACATTTGCCAATATTCCCGTGATTATTTCCATGGGTGGCGCCGCCTATGCCAAAGTTGGGACCGCTACCTCGACCGGGACCAAACTGATTTGTCTTTCTGGCAACGTCAAGAACAAAGGCGTTTTTGAAATACCTTTCGGCGTTTCCATCCGTAGCGTGATTAACGAACTCGGCGGCGGTGCCGCTAAAGGACACAAGCTCAAGATGGTTCAGTTGGGCGGTGCATGCGGTCCAATCATACCGGAACTGATGCTCGACATGGCCATTGATTATGAGCGATTTGAAGAGTTTGAGTCAAAGACGGGCGCCGGCGCGATTATCGTCATCGACGAGCGTTTCAATATCTTTGAAATCTTAATGAAAGTGGCGCTTTTCTTTTCCCATGAATCCTGTGGAAAATGCGTTCCTTGTCGAGAAGGCCACATCCAATTAATCATTATCATCCAGAAATTTATAGACCGAAAAGCAACCTCTCAAGATTTAATTTCTCTTGAATCTCTGGCTCGCGTGATGCATCAAACCTCGCTTTGTGGCTTAGGCCAGACATCACCGACCGCCATCATTTCGGCGCTTCGGTATTTCCGGGATGATTTTATCGATTGCATTGAATTTCACGAATGTGAGGAGAATGGGCAATTATGATTACCTTTAAAATAAATAACATCGAACTCACGGTGCCGGACAACACGACCATTTTAAATGCCGCCATGCTCAATAATATTAAAATCCCGACGCTCTGCTATTATCCCGATTTAAAGATTAAATCTGACTGCCGGATTTGCAGCGTTGAGATTGTTGGCCAAAAAGGGCTTGTGACTGCCTGCTCGACCATTCCGCGCACCGGCATGAGCATTTTCACGAATTCACCACGGGTCTTAAACGCTCGTAAAACAATTTTGGAACTCATCTTGGCTAATCACGATGCCAACTGCACGGCTTGCGCCAAAAACATGAATTGTGAATTACAAAATCTGGCCAATACGCTCAGCATCGATAAAAACCGATTTGAATCCGTTTGGCATCCAATGCCCATCGACGATGACAATATTGCGTTGGTGCGTAATCCCAACCGATGCATTAAATGCGGACGGTGCATTGACGTGTGCAAAAACGTTCAAGGAATCAATGTATTAGAAATTATGGGCCGTGGCCATAACATGACCATTTCTCCGGCCTATGGACGCTATTTATCGGACGAATTTTGTACTTTCTGTGGACAATGCGCCAGTGTTTGCCCAGTCGGAGCGATTCTTGAAAAAGATGACACCGAACTGGTTTGGAAAGCACTGCATGATCCCGAGATGCGCGTCATTGTACAGGTGGCGCCCGCCGTTCGTGTTTCTTTAGGCGAAGTCATCACGGGAAAGGTCGGCGAAATAGTGACCGGAAAGCTTGTTTCCGCATTAAAGCTTCTGGGCTTTCATTCTGTTTTTGATACAGACTTTACGGCTGATTTAACCATTATCGAAGAAGGGTATGAACTCATTGACCGCATACAAAATGGCGGCGTTCTTCCGATGATGACATCATGTTGCCCAGGATGGATTAGTTACGCTGAACAGCATTTCCCGGATATTCTGCCGCATATTTCTTCCTGTAAATCACCGCAACAGATGTTTGGGGCCTTGGCAAAATCATATTATGCCGAAGCGCAAAACATTGATCCGAAGCATGTCTTTGTCGTTTCGGTGATGCCGTGCACAGCCAAAAAATATGAAGCGAAGCGCCCAGAAATGAAGCTCGATGGCGAACACCCCGATGTCGATGTCGTTCTCACGACACGGGAACTTGGAAAAATGATCAAGCAAATGGGCATCGACTTTGCGGCGCTGCCCGAAACACCTTTCGACGCCCCATTTGGTATCACGACTGGCGCTGCCGCGATATTCGGCGCGACCGGTGGGGTTTTGGAAGCGGCTTTGCGGACAGTTTATGAGAAAGTGAACAACAAACCTTTGGAACACTTGGATTTTGTCTCCGTTCGAGGCCTTGAAGGCATCAAAGAAGCCACCGTTACCGTTGGGGGAGCGACGATTAAAGTCGCCGCCGTTCACACATTGGCAAATGCCAAAATTGTCGCTGAACAAGTAAAAAACGGCACATCTCCCTACACCTTTATCGAAGTTATGTGTTGCCCCGGAGGTTGCATCGGCGGTGGCGGACAGCCTTACGGAACGACCAATAAGACCCGACAGGAACGTATCGATTCTACCTATCGCGTCGATGCGACGATGAAGATTCGAAAATCGCACGAAAACCCAACGATTATCGCTCTTTACGAAAACTATTTAGGAAAGCCTCTTGGCCATAAACCGCATCACTTATTGCACACGCATTATCACGCTCGGAAAAAATCCGAGAAAAAGTCTTCTGACCATCATTAAACAGCGATAAGTTGATTCTTTACTCAACAAAGATTGAACATCAGGCAGCGGTGCCTGGATTTTGAATCACGCCACATTTTTGGAAAATAAAAACAGTCACCATAGCCGTTGGGAAGTTCCCGCGAGCGACATGGTGACATGTTTTATTGTTTGTGTGTTGGCCTTTAAGCGCCACTTTATATTTTTAAGCGTCTGAGCTGATTACTTGCCTGTGCCGTCGCAAACGCCAGTGCCCGATCCAGACTTGCTTCCTGAACCTTTGCCGGATTGACTGCCAGTGCCATCTTGAGATCCAGTCTTGTTGCCTGAACCCTTGCCATTGCCTTTGCCGGACCCGCTGCCAAGACCAGTGCTTGTGCTAGCTTTGGTGCCAGCGGCAAGGTGACGAACGGAAGCGTCGCGGAGTAAGGTGAATGCCGCTGAGACATCGGCCGGGAGGTTTTCTGTCGCTAAGAAGGCATTGTACATCGCAATATTGCCATTTTCGGCTGCGATCAAGGCTTCATAAGCTAAGACTAAGGTTTCCGGCGCGGTTACATATGACGGAGCGAGATTCTCGATAGGAGCAATGCCATAGACCGTGAATAAAGCTTGAAGTTCAGCAACGTGCTTTGTTTCGGCTTTCTGGAGGTTGACGAATACTTTGACTTCCCCAAACGAGCTGATGACAGCATCGTAGGTGGCTAAAGCTAAATACTCATCTTGAATCGCATAGGTCAACATTTCTTCGACAGTGTAACTATCATCTGCCAAAGCGGCTCCCGAACCGTAATCGATGGTGGCCGCGTTAACGGATACCGGAGCGATTTGGAGGAAGGCGAAGGTGCCAATTGCGGCAGCGGCAGCCGTTCCACCGAGGATTTTTAGAATTGTGGCTTTTTTCATAATAGGATCCTGCTTTCTCGTCCCACGCATCTTTTTTTGGGGACACCTAAAGCATAACGAGGCAATATGTGAGAGATATGGACAGATTATGTGAATGTTGTGTGATTTTTTTATAATCATTTTTTATTTTTTCGATCTAAAAAAGGTCGGCGGGTAAGGAAAATATGGGATTTTACTTTATTTCCAACATAATTGCCCGCTCGCGCGTTTATATACTAACTATTAAAAGTTAGAAACCTTGGAGGGATGCCTATGCTGATACACCTTGTCGAAGATGACCCAAACATTGCCGCCATCTTAAAAACCTATTTAGAAAAGGAACGATATGTCGTTTTGCATTTTTCTTCGGAGAAAGAAGCGATGAAACATATTGTGCCGGCGCCACAACTATGGATTTTGGACGTGATGCTTGAAAATCCAATGTCGGGATTTCGTATATATCAAGCCATTAAACAACAGGCACTCGTTCCAACGATCTTCATCAGTGCCCGCGATCAGGAATATGACCGTATCATGGGACTGGAACAAGGCGCCGACGATTACATTACAAAACCCTTTTCGCCTCGCGAAGTGGTTCTCCGTGTCAACAAACTGATGAACCGGATTTATAAACCGACCCAAGAAGTTATTTCGTATGGTCCTTACACCATTGATCCTTTATCAAGAAGTGTTGTATCCGAAGGAATGAATATTGAACTATCAACCAAAGAATACGATTTACTTCTTTATCTTCTCATGCGTCAGAAATCAGCATTATCAAGGAATGATATCCTCGATGCTGTTTGGGAAAAGAATTATTTTGGCAGCGACCGAGTGGTCGATGATTTAATGAGACGGTTACGTGCGCACCTGCCCGAACTAAAAGTAATTACTGTCTATGGATATGGATACCGCCTCGAATGAAAAAAATAACACTTATCAGCCAAATCATCATTATTTACTCAGTCGTTTTCGCCTTTATGGCGGGACTCGGCTATTTTCTTTTCATTCCCGCAATCGAAACCCCTTATGTCCAAGAATCGTATAACGAAATCAATTACCAGCTGAATGAATTTATTGTCTCAGACACAATCAGCGACCGTCGTTATGTCTATGTTACGGTCTCATCAGGTGGAAGCGCGACATTCGAAGGAAGCAACTCCATGGTGTTGAGATCGCAAACCGTTCTTTCTTTTGCCGAATCGGTAGCGGATTCTTCTTCAACTTCCGGCAACGGTTATCTTGATATTAGTACCCAAGAAAAAGAAATCTTGTATGGATATGAGAAAAGTTTAGATACTTTGTATTTAGTCGCGATTATCAGCGAGGCAAACCCGATCTCTGGGAATACGGTATTAATGTCGCAGATCATCGGCATTGTTTTGATTGTCTTTTTCCTCCCGATTATTGTTGTATTAATTTGGTCGATATTAGTGGCACAATCGATTAAATCTCTCAATAAGCGGTTGAAGTTCACAAAGGGCGCTCAAAAATCTTTTATCATCTCAAACGAAATCGCTAAACTTGATGGAGCCATCGCTGACTATCAAAAAGAATTAGCCGGAAACGAGAAAGAAAAGCAAGAACTCTTTCAAAACATTTCTCACGAATTGAAAACCCCCATTACGACGATTCAATCTTACGCAGAGGGTATCGAGGATGGTCTCTTTAAGGGCAAAGATTTAAAGAAAGCGACGATGGTCATTCAAGCAGAAACCAAAAAACTGCTTGGCTCGCTTAATCAAATTATGGAATTAAATCGTTTATCCTATCAAAAGCAGCAAGAGTTGCCCCAGAGTGACCAGACCACGGATCTAAGTGCTCTTTTGACAAAAATAACTGAGGGTTATGCTCGAAAATATCCCAGCGTGACATTTGACATCCATTTAACTGAGCCCTCTTATCATGGCGAAGAAAAAACGTGGACAACCATCCTCATCAACATCTTTGAAAACAATATTCGGCATGGCGCTAAAAACATCGCCATACGAGGAGATAGTGAGAAACTGTCGATTTCTAACGATGGAGAAAGCATTCCTGAAGAATTGCTGAAACGGCTGTTCACTCCTTTTGTAAAAGGAGAAAAAGGTTCATATGGATTGGGACTGACAATTATTCGTTCGGCCTTGGAACTCAATGGCTATTCGATCGAAATACAAAATCTTGATCCGGGAGTTCTCTACCTTATAAAAGCTCAAAAAAAATAATTTTTTAAGTCTTTGACCATAGCCACGGAAGGTAACAAAAACGAGTTTTCCATTATTCCATCTATGATGGGAGAAAAAGAACTCGTTTTTTTAATGCGGTCAATACGACAAGTGTCAAAGATTAATTAACGAAAGTTCTAAATAAAAACAATATTAATTTCGTTTATATAGTGAAAGGGGGATTCAAATATGAAACCCAAATTATTAAGTCGGGGATTGGCTATATTTTCTTTAATGGCTATTGCCCTAACCGGTTGTGGAATTACAACCGATGCCGCTGAAGCGTACGTGACCATCGATATTAATCCGAGCTTCGGGCTTATGATTAATGAAAATGGGGAAGTTTCTCTCGCCAACGCTCTAAATGGGGACGGAGAAATGGTCATGCTGCAACTGCAGCTCGAAGGCAAAAAGGCCGATGCGGCCATTGCCGAAATTGTTGAAGAAGCAACCGCCTTGGAATTCATCGATCCAGAAGCGACAGAGACTCTGGTCGAAGTGGATGCCATTAGCGGCGATGCTGCTCTCCAAGCGCAAATCAGAACGCAAGTAGAGACGCATCTTAACACGGCATTTGCCGGAGAATCAGCACAAGTTCGCGTTGAAACGCGCACTTATACTGAGGGTGAAACTTCTGAAGCCGAGACAAAGGGCGTCACAGCTCTTCAATATCGGTTAATGAAGCAAGCGATGATTGGAAACGACGATTTAACAGAAGAAGACGCAGCCGCCCTTGGTACCGAGGCACTCTTAGCCAAAGTCAAAGCTGGAGCGACTCAAATGAAGGCAATCGCCGCTACTTATGGTCAAGAATATCTTGATGCCAAACAAGCGATTCACGACGAATACCTTCCGCAAATACAGGCGGTTCGTACCGCAATCGCAGAAGCGATAGCAAACAGTTTGCCAACCACTGAACTTGAAGCCCAGTTGGCTGCTCTGCAATTAGCGATGAGCACGGCTATTAAGGCTTTAGTCGATGAATACAAACAAAAAACTGTCACGGCTCGCGAACAATGGCAAACCCAGGCTAACGGCATTAAAGCCGGCGGCAATAGTTCCACTGGCTCAGGTACCGCCAGTTCAGAAGACACCAGCGTTGATAGCAGTTCGCACGTTAGTGGTACCTCGACCTCTACAGCAAGTTAATTCTTAATAAAACGTAAAATGAAAAATCTTCCGGCAACACGTTGTTTGTGCCATCGGAAGGTTTTATTTTTTTGTTGTCGTGGTGAAAAACAAACGAAGTAAGCATAGAAAAAATAATCTGAAAATGTAGTTTGATTTGTAAATAAAAAAGAGAAAGAATATACTAATCTCGTTAAAAGAAACTTGTTTCTAATGACAATCAAATTGTCGGTGTTCTGATTGGTTATCATCTCTTAAAATAAATCATAATCAAGAAAGCATACATTTTTTTGATTTCGGGAGGGAAAAACAATGGCAAAAGTATTGATTATCGGAAGCGGTGCCGTCGCCACCGTTGGCGTTCAAAAATGCGCACAGAATTTCGAGGTTTTCAAAGAAATCATCGTAGCAAGCCGTCATAAAGAAAAAGTGATGGAACTCATCAAAAGATGCGAAAAGTATCCTACCAAAATGATTGCGGAACAGGTAGATGCCGAAAACATTCCCGAGATGATTAAACTCATCGAAAAATACAAACCAGACTTAGTCATGAATCTGGCCCTTCCTTATACGAATATCCCCATCATGGAAGCGTGCATTGCCACGAAGACAAATTATTTAGACACAGCCTGTGCGGAAGTCCGCGAAAAAGCCGGTTTCGAATATGGAACACAATGGGTTTATCATGACCGGTTTAAAGCCGCCGGCGCCATGGCCCTTCTTGGATCTGGATTCGACCCAGGAGTTACCAGTGTTTTCTGCACATACGCCAAGAAACACTATTTCGATACTATCCAATATATCGATATCCTTGATGCCAATGGTGGCGATCACGGTTATCCTTTTGCCACAAACTTTAATACGGAAATCAATATCCGCGAAGTCACACTAAAAGGCCGCTATTACGAAGCGGGAAAATGGGTTGAAGTCGCGCCGCTATCTGTCAAGCATACTTATGATCTTGAAGCGGTCGGTCCGCGCGACATGTATTTGATGTATCACGAAGAACTCGAGAGCCTCGCCAAGCACATACCAGGTGTCAAACGCATGCGTTTCTACATGAGTTTCGGACAAAGCTATTTGTCACACCTTCATGCATTAGAAGATGTTGGTATGACTTCTGTAAAACCAATCATGTTTGAAGGGCGCTCGATTGTTCCGCTTCAATTTTTGAAAGCTGTACTCCCCGATCCTGCTACTTTAGGGCCTCGCACCAAAGGCAAAACCAATATTGGTTGCATCATTCAAGGGACCAAAGACGGCAAACCCAAAAATTACTATGTATACCAAATCTCCGACCACGAAGCCGCCTATAAAGAAACTGGGTCTCAGGCCATTGCTTATACCACCGGCGTTCCCGCAATGATTGGAGCCGCCTTGATTGTCACCGGCCAATGGAAAGGCGTTGGTGTCTTTAATATGGAACAATTCAATCCGGATCCCTTTATGAAGATGCTAAATGAATGGGGATTGCCGTGGAAAGAGAACTTTTCCCCCAAGATTATCGAGTAACCGGAAATGTATATCAATCCTTTGATTCCGACACCATACTATTTGATTGATGAAAATCTCCTGACTAAAAATCTCGAGATTCTCAAAGACATCAAGCGCCGCAGCGGCGCCAAAATCCTTTTAGCGCAAAAGGCTTTTTCAAGTTACTATTTTTATCCCCTAATTTCTAAGTATCTTGACGGAACTACTTCCAGTGGTCTATTTGAAGCCCGCCTTGCCAAGGAACATTTTGGGAAAGAAATACATGTGTTCAGCCCAGCGTATAAAGAATCGGAATTCGAAGAAATGTTAAAGTATGCCGACCACTTCGTATTCAATTCGACTGCGCAATTGCTTCGGTATAAAGACCGAGCCCTTGCCGCTCATAAAACGATTGGCATACGGATTAATCCTGAAAAATCCACACAGACTCATGGGATGTATGATCCGTGTTCGCCGACTTCCCGCATGGGAATTAAGATTGCGGACATCGACGAGTCGGTTTTGCCATTCATCTCGGGGTTCCACTTTCACACATTATGCCAGCAAAACGCGGATGCTTTAGAAGAAACGCTTATTGCCGTTGAATCAAAGTTTGGTAAGTATTTTTCGCAGCTCAAATGGCTTAATTTTGGTGGTGGTCATCACTTAACCCGCTCCGATTATGACATTGAAAAATTAGTAAAAATCATTAAGCATTATAAAGCCAAATATAATCTAGACATTTATCTTGAACCTGGCGAAGCTGTAGTGCTAAACGCCGGTTTCTTAGTTGCTACAGTTCTAGATGTGGTCCAGAACGACATGCCGATTGCCATTTTAGATGCTTCGGCTACTTGCCACATGCCTGATGTTCTTGAAATGCCATTTACTCCACCTGTAATCGGCATGGTTTCTAAAAGTCGTTATCCGTATCGTTTGTCTGGAAACACCTGTTTATCAGGCGACAATATTGGCGAATATTTCTTTCCCGAACCCTTGAAGATAGGAGACAAAGTCATTTTTGAAGACATGGCGTTATACACCATTGTTAAAACGAACACATTCAACGGAATGGGATTACCAAGTATTTATGCCCGTAAAGCCAATCAACAGGATGTGCTCGTTAAGCAATTCGATTATGGTGACTTTAAGAGTAAGTTGTCGTAGCGAGGGAAAAATATGAATGTCAAAGTATGCAAATTTGGCGGGACCTCGATGGCGACCGCAAAATCAATTCGAAAAGTAGCAGCGATTATCCGAAAAGATGATCTACGTCGCTACATCGTAGTTTCGGCACCCGGAAAACGTAGCAAAGATGATCTCAAAATCACTGACCTTCTTTATGCTTTGGCGGATGAAATAATCCGCGAAAATGTAACAACCACTTTTGACATTGTCCGCGAACGTTTTTTAAGCATCGCCAAAGAGCTACATGTCGTGAAACCAATGCAAGTCATTCTTGAAGAAACTTTAATAAAAATGAAGCAAATTAAAACCGTCGATTTTATCGTTTCGCGCGGAGAATATCTAACCGCGTTCTTATTGGCAAAATACCTAAAGTATGAGTTCGTGGATGCAGCCACGCTTATTCGTTTTAAAAGAAACGCTATTGACTTTAAGCAAACCGATATCATCGCTAAAAAGGCCTTAAAAAATCGTTTTGACGTTGTTATTGGTGGATTTTACGGAACGACGCCTGAGGGCGAAATCAAGTTATTGTCACGGGGTGGATCTGACGTCACCGGTGCTTTAATTGCGAGTGCTGTCAAAGCTAAGGTATATGAGAACTGGACAGACGTTGACGGCTTTTTAGTTTGCGACCCAAAAATCGTTTCTGATCCCAAATTAATCGAATCACTGACTTATAAGGAGATGCGTGCTCTTTCCTTTATGGGGGCGAGTGTCATACATAGCGATACATTCTTTCCGGTGGCCAAAAAAGGAATCCCAATTCATATCCGTAATACCTTCAATCCCAAGAGTCCCGGCACACTCATTCACCAATTGATTCCGGGCCAAAAACATATCTCGCCGATTACAGGCATTTCTGGAGTAAAAAACTTCACACTCATTGTTGTCGAAAAAGAGTTCCTGAGTGAAAAAGTCGGAATGGATAGAAAAATACTATCTTTCCCTGAAAAGATGAACATCAATGTTGCACATTTTCCCAGTGGCACTGACACGTTCTCAATGCTCATCGAATCTAAGTTCCTCATAGACGGAAAGCTAGATATCTTGGTTTCACAAATCAAAAAAGCAATAAAACCCGACTTACTTGAAGTCAGTCAAAATATCGCACTAATTTCTATCGTTGGTCGACACTTAATGTCCGACAATTACAACATGCTTCGTTTATTCACGGCACTCATTAATGACAACATCACGATCAAAACTATCGATTATGGTAGCAGTGGCGTTAATATCGTTATTGGAGTTGATGGTGATGACTATGGTTATGCAGTTCAATCCATTTATAAGGAATTCTTTTTGAAGGGGGAAGATGAATGAAAAATATCTCTGTCGCCATTGTTGGCGCAACCGGCCTTGTGGGACGAAAATTTCTCGAAATTCTTGAAGAACGTAACGTGCCCATCAGTTCTTTATTCCTTTATGCCTCTTCCAAAAGCGCCGGCAAAACGCTTTCCTTTAATGGTAAAGAATATCCGGTTTTGGTCTTAAGCGAAGAAGAAGTCGTGAAACATCCAGTCGATTTTGCTTTATTTAGCGCTGGCAATGAGGTGTCTACCAAGTTCGCTCCCATCTTTGCAAAAATGAAAACAATCGTTATCGATAACTCAAGTGCATTCCGTATGGATCCAAGCGTTCCTTTAGTTGTTCCTGAAGTGAATCCCGAAGATGCCTTTAAACATCTTTTTATTATCGCAAATCCAAACTGCTCCACTATACAGGAAGTCGTGGCTTTAGCCCCCCTGCATAAACGTTACGAATTAAAGCGGGTCGTTGTTTCAACTTATCAGGCCGTTAGCGGCGGTGGCATTAAGGGCATTGATGATCTCCAGAACCAATCGCCGACTGGGCAGACCAAGAAATTTCCTTACCAAATTGTCGGTAATGTGATTCCCCATATTGATGTTTTCCTAGAAAACGGAAACACCAAGGAAGAGGAAAAAATCATACACGAAACTCGAAAGATTCTTCACCTACCGAAGTTGAGCATAACTTGCACGGCGGTTCGTGTCCCCGTCTTAAATTGCCATAGCGAGAGCATTAATGTTCAATTCAAACAACCATTCCGGTTGCCTGATGTTTTTGATGCCCTAAAAAATGCACCAGGAGTCATTGTCTATGACGACGTCAAGACGTTAAAATATCCAATGCCGATTGTCGTGGATAACCATGATGAGGTTTATGTTGGACGCATCAGAATTGACGACTCCATTAAAAATTCACTCAATATGTTTGTGGTTGGCGATAACCTTCGTAAAGGCGCCGCGACCAATGCCGTTCAGATTCTTCAACTTTTCTTAAAATAAAAACGACCGGCAATTTGCCGGTCTTTTCATCATCGTTTTTCTAGAAATATAAGTCGAAGAATAATTTTTGGAATGGAGAAAATTCTTCGATGAAATAAACGGTTGTGTCACCAACAGTCACGCTTCCGATAGTTGGTGTATCAGTATAAGAAGCGACACCTTCGGTACCGAGAATTTTGAGATACATATCATTGACCCATCTTCCCATATTGGCGAGTAGGTCATGTTTTTGCCAGAACTGTCCGTAGTAGTTGTAGTCGTTACGAATCGAAACATCAAGCGTGTCATATAGCTCGTCGTGTTTATCCGGGTCACCGACATAACGTGAAAGATTAAGCAGACTTCCAAAGGTCGTGAAATAACCCGAATAGCGAAGATATGGAATGTCGCTGTTCAGGCACACATACATGGCTACCAGATTGGCATCTTGCTCTCGCAACACGCCTTTTGAGTGAGCGAGTTCGTGTGCCATCGCGGATGCAAGTTGAGAATCCGGCGTCAATGTATTGATGAGTGGTTCGGTTGTGGGGGCGAAACTGATTCCGACGATATTGAATTCCGTGAAGATGAAAGAAGAAAGCAGTGGTTTCACATTAGCGGTAAATGCTGTGAAGTAACTAGAATCAATTTTTGCGTATTCTGCTTGGAGTAAAACATTGATTTCGCTGATGGAATAGGGACTGATCACGCCGCCCTCCGCGTTGTATTCAAGCTGAGAAGAGCAGTTGTTAAAGTCATCACGGAAATATTCGATGACATCAACATATTGGGTATAATCTACTTCGCCTTCATATTGAGGAATATCTACTTGTGCACGCCCATACGCCATGCCGGCAGTTGAAAAATAAAATGTTGCGGTCGCCACTAAGATAATAGCGATTGTGAGGCCATGATTTGCGCTTCGCATCCGATTTTTTTTGATGAGATTTCGAATGACCAATACCAGAAGCCAAATAATTGAGCCCGCAAAAGCGAGGACGAATATCTCTGTAATCGAAAACGGAATCCAACTGACAAGCGGTCCAATAACGGACTGGAAATAACGGTAATAGGTTCTTGACCAAAATTCACAGATGTTCTCAAACTGCCGAAGAATCAGAAGCGTGATGAAAAACGCCAGGATGCCTCCAATGACGTAGAGTTGAATAATAAAACGCTTCTTTTCCTTTTTCTTATCAATCATAAATCTATTATATATCTAAAAACGCTCTTTTTGTGATGCCCATGTTATTGACTTATGAGTGCAAAAAAATAAATAATAGCAACAGACGAAAGAAGAGAGCTTCACTATGAAAATCAGCCAGCATCAACGTATTTCTATTTTGGTCAAATCGTTAGGCATTCTTTTTGGAATCGTTGGCCTTGGCCTTTCCTTTATGGGCATACAAAGTTACATTGATCCTAGCCATCTGCTTCTTTTCTTTACCATTCAGAGCAACATTTGGATTCTCATAACGATGATCATCTTTCTTATATACGCGATTCTTGAAGTTGTACGAGGCCCCAAAGAAATTCCTTTGGCTTTACGAAAAATGAAATTCGTTTTTACTGTGTCGATAACGCTCACCTTTATCGTATTTGCGCTACTGCTTTCTCCTTGGATGCCCATATCTTATTTGACTTCACCGAGCAATATTTGCATCCATTTCTTGGCGCCGATTATGGCGATTATTGATTTTCTCTATTTTGATCAACCTTTTATGCACAAGAAAACCACCTTTTTGTGGGGATCCATTCCCCCTTTATACTATTTGGCTTTTGCCATGATTTGTTCTTTTTCCGGTGTGGCCTTTTATCCCGATGGAACGACAGTTCCTTATTTCTTTTTGAACTACGAAAAACTTGGCTGGTTCCGCATTGATTCTTCCGGATTCGGCGTTGTCTATTGGTTTATTCTTCTTTGCGGCATGGTGTTATTAATCTCATGGGGAAGTATTAAAATACAAGCAAAAATCCATAAAGCAAAAGTTTAATTCTGGTCCACGATGTTGCCAAAACCTTAACAATGGTGTTATCTTTTGTTAAAGAGGCTGTATATGAAACATAAAATAAGAGCGCAAATGTTGACCGGGGCTATTATCAGCATCATTCTTTATCTTCTTTTGCTTGTCGGAGCTATTGCAATTTCTCAAGTTGCTGCTGCCGCGGGTTACACCGATATTGTTGTGCTCTATAATTTCATTGCCATATTCTCTATTGTTGGCATTACTTTGGCCAGTGTCTGCATTGTCGCTTCTTCTGAACAGGGAAAGGCCTTTAAAAGAGAGCGATGGGCAATCGTCACTTCTGCCACGCTTGATATGGTTATCGGGATCATCGGTTTTATCGGAGCAATAAAAGTTGCGGCGACTTTCTTTACTTACCTAATATATTTTGCGGTATTTTGCGCTGGCATAGCGATTTTCGAGGATTTTTTCAAAGCAAACAAAATGCTTCAACAGGAGGCAGTCGATACAGAAGTAGTTGTCAGCCATCTTTTTCCGGCAGAAGCGACGCCTCCTTCGGCGCCTATACAGCCAGTCCAAACCACCACAGAAAAACCACCTTTAAGAGATACACTTATTGAAGCAAAAGCGCTATTTGAAGAAGGCCTCATCACCGAACAGGAATATGCTGAACGAAAGCAAAGTTTCTTATCAGAGGACGATAAAAAGCAAAGCCTGTAAATAAAAAAAGAGCCGAACTTATCGGCTCTTTTTATTTCCTTTTAATCCCAAAAGTCGTTTTTCTAGGTTATCTAATTCGTGTGTCATCTGCATCGGCAGTTTTTCACCGATTGTTTTGTAATAATCGCGAATGCCAGCCACTTCTGACAACCACGCATCGATATCGACGGCGGTTAATTCCTTTAAGGCATCCGTTTTTAAGCGAAGTCCCCTGACATCGAGGTCTTTCGGATTGGGTACATTGCCGATGGGCGTCGAGGTGGCACCGACTTTGTGATCACATCGTTCGAAAATCCATTTTAGAACTCGTGAATTGTCTCCAAATCCGGGCCATAGGAAATCGCCTGTATCGTCTTTTCTAAACCAGTTCACATAATATATTTTTGGTAAATGCGCATCGTCTGATTTAGCGCCGATATCAATCCAGTGTTTTAAATAATCGCCGACGTGATAGCCGATAAAAGGCAGCATTGCGAAAGGATCGCGTCGCACCTGACCGATTTGGTCACTAATGGTCGCCGCGGTAATCTCAGATCCCATGATGGAACCCATGAATACACCATGATTCCAGTTTAGGCTTTCATGAATTAAAGGAATAGTGGTGGGGCGTCTTCCGCCGACAAGAATCGCAGAAATGGGCACGCCTTCTGGGTTTTCCCATTCTGGCGCAAGGACAGGGCATTGTTTCGTGCTGACCGTAAAACGGGAATTCGGATGTGCCGCCGGTGTTTTTTCGTTTGTCGTCCAATCTTTTTGTCTCCAGTCGATTAAATGCGATGGCGTCAGGCCGTCAATGCCTTCCCACCATACATCTTTATCATCCGTTAACGCGACATTGGTGAATAATGTGTTTTTTGCAATCGCCTTCATGGCGTTTGGATTCGAAGCATACGACGTTCCTTTAGCGACGCCAAAGAAACCGGACTCCGGATTAATCGCATATAATCGGCCATCTGGTTTTAGCATCATCCAAGCGATATCGTCGCCTACGGTTTGCACTTTCCATCCCGGAAGCGTCGGGATCAACATCGCTAAATTTGTTTTGCCACAGGCACTGGGAAATGCTCCGGCGATATATTTATATTGACCTTCAGGATTCGTGATTTTCAAAATCAGCATGTGTTCGGCCATCCAGCCTTCGTCACGGGCGATCACTGAAGCGATTCTGAGGGCTAAACACTTCTTTCCAAGCAAAGCGTTGCCACCATAACCCGAACCAAACGACCAAATCGAGCGTTCTTCCGGAAAATGGACGATATATTTCTTTTCAATTGGGGCGCATGGCCACATGATGTCTTTTTGCCCGGGATCTAATGGATAACCGACGGAGTGGAGGCAAGGAACATAAGATTTGGCTTTTTCTAATGCCTTTAACACCTTTGTGCCCATCCGCGTCATCAAACGCATATTGACCACGACATAAAGACTATCAGTGAGTTCCACACCAATCTTTGAAAGAGGAGAACCAAAAGGTCCCATCATAAAAGGAATCACATACATGGTCCGACCTCTCATCGAACCACGGAAGGAATCCTTTAGAATCTTTTTCATTTCTTTAGGATCGGCCCAATTATTCGTGGGGCCGGCATCTTCTTTTCTTACTGAAGCGATGAATGTGCGGTTTTCGGTGCGGGCGACATCGCTGGGGTCACTGAAGAACGCATACGACTTTGGACGTTTGACAGGATTAAGTTTAATGGCTTTGCCTTCAGCGACGAGCTGCGTGATGAAACCTTGATATTCAGCTTCTGTGCCTGTGCACCAATAGACTTTATCGGGTTGGCACAAGACACGCATTTCTTCGACCCAGTCGTACAATTCTTGATATGCAATCATTTCTATTTCCTTTTTATCGTTAATAAATCTTGGCTTTGTCTTCGCCTTTTAAAACGGCAAGGACACCATGATTAAGCGCTTGTAATTCTTCTTCTCCCGGGTAAATAAAACTTGGGGCGATCCACTTCACGCGTTCAAGCAAACAATCGGTGAAATATTTACTGTGGCAGATGCCACCGGTCAAAAGAATAGCATCGACTTTTCCGTTCACGACGGTCGCCATCGCGCCCATGTCTTTCGCAATCTGATAAACAAAGGCATCGAAATAGAGTTTCGCGTTTTCATCTCCGCTTTGGGCACGTCTGATAATATCTTTAACATCGTTGGTTTGTAAATAAGCGGTGAAGCCACCGTTACCGACAAGCAGTTTTCTCACTTCTTTATGAGTATATTTCCCGCTGAAACACAAATCGCAGAATTGAAGGACGGGTAAAGACCCGGCGCGTTCAGGCGAGAAGGAACCTTCGCCGGTGGCGTCTGTAATGTCGACGATCTTGCCATTGTGGTGGATACCGACGGAGATGCCGCCGCCGATGTGGGCGACGATGAGGTTGACTTTCTTGTAATCAAGACCCTTTTCGCGGCAATATGTTTTTGCGATGGCCTTATGATTTAAAGCATGGCAGCGTAATTTTCTCTCGATTTGCGGTAATCCGGAAATCGTCGCGATTTTCGGCGCTTCAAACGTAGATGGTGGGTCGGTGATATAGGCTTTCGGGCCGTACTGTTTGGATAAGGCATCGCCAATCAGCGAACCTAAATTGCTGGGGTGGTCGACCTGGGAATGTAGCGAATCATAGAGGACGTTATCATCCACGAAATAGGTGCCGCTTTCGATGGGTTTTAAAATACCGCCGCGGCAACTATAGGCGGAAAAAGAAGCAAGGTCGATATGGTCTTTTTTCAAAGCTTCTTCAATCAGTGTTTTCCGATATTGGGCTTCTAGCTCCATGCTTGGATACTGCTTTAACTCTTCTGCGGTATGGACGACCTTATATTCTTTAATTAATTTTTCGTCTTCGAACACCCCAAATTTAGTAGAGGTGCTTCCAGGATTGATCGTCAAAATCTTAAACATGCTGATTCCTCGCTTCCTGCATTAAGCGCGCTAAATAAAGGGAACCAAGTTTTTCTTCCTCGCCGTCAGAACGGGAAACGACAATCATCGGGACCTTGGCGCCTAGAATCAAACCATAGCCGACAAAGTCAGCTAAATAAGTCAGTGCTTTGACAAGCATATTGCCCGCTTCAATGGTGGGAACGATTAATATTTCAGCTTTTCCCGCCAGAGGATCATGAGCTTCTTTTATGGCGGCGCTACTTGGTGAAATAGCGACATCAAACTGTAAGGGGCCAGAAACGCGGCAACCCGTAATTTCTCCGCTTAAATTCATTTCGTGGAGTCTTTGCGCGTCCATCGTCGCCGGCATTTTATCATATGGTTTTTCTTTGGCGGTTAACGGAACCACGACAGGATTTATAAAGCCCAATGTATGAGCAAATTCAACAGCATTCATGACGATTTCTTTCTTTTGTTCAAGCGTCGGGGCGATGACCATTCCGCCATCGGAAACAAGATATAACTTGTCGTCGGATTCCCGATGGGCGAGCATGAGGTGCGACAGCAATCGTTCTTGTTTGATTTGATATTCTTTTTTGAGCATCGGCCTGAGAAATATCGAAGTGTCAATCAGACATTTCATCGCGGCTTGGGCGCTGTTTCCGGATACGAGTTGGGCCACTCGGTCGGCGGCTTCTTCCATGGTGGGGCAGTGGATGATTTCAATATTCTTTGTTGAAAGTTTGATTTCATCCATCTTTTGTTTAATGATAATCTGATCGCCGCACAGGAGTGCCTTGGTAATGATTTTTCGTTTAAGAGCCTCTTGGATGGTCATGAGGCTTTCCGTATCGTGCGGATAAGCCACGGCCAGAGTAAAATCGAAGCGATGATCCTTCATTGGAAAGCGTTCATAGAGATTCATGATTACTTTTTCCTGCCTTATTATCTTCATCATAGCGAATCTATTTGGAAAATGAAAACATTATATCGCTAGGGGTGGTGACAACCGTTATTTTTTTGTTATACTTACTAGGAAGAATGCATAAAGAATCTGTCTCCCTCATTCAATGGTAAAGGGATGGCAATCCGAAAGGCAAGAAAGAAAATACATAGTAAAACAATGGACTATCGATTGATTTTTCTCTCGAAAACGCCCCAACTGACCTGAATCATTTTTTCGTTTGCCTAGATTTGACAATAACCAACCATTTTTAATCACAAAAGGAGAATAAAAACATGGCTGACATACTACAAATCGGAAAAGATGCCCAAGAATCGAAAAAGCTTTTTCCCGATACAATTGACGCGTCGATCGGGATGTTCTACGATGAGCAGCACCTCGTTGGGGGATTCCCCTCTGTCTATCGCGTCCTGAAGTCTCTCGCTCCCGAACTCATGCTTCCGTATAATTCGGTCGACGGCGGAGGCGAATTTAAGAAAAACGTCTCGGAATGGATATTGGGCCCTTATGAAAAACTCATTTGGGACACGATGCATCCTTTTATCTGCTCAACCCCCGGCGGCAGCGGCGTCGTCTCTGCAACCTTTGCTTCCTATGGTCACGAAAACGAAGCCATTTTGGTTCCAAATATCCGTTGGCAGTATGGCCGCTTCGCCAAACCGCGCGCGCTTACGCTTGAAACCTATTCGATGTTTGACGGCATGGCCTTCAACCTCAAAGACTTTGAAGCCAAAATCACCGCGTTGGCCGCGAAACAAAAACGCATCATCGTCGTCATTAACGATCCATGCCACAACCCCAGCGGCTACACGCTCAAACTCTCGGAATGGGTCGCCATCATTGAATTATTGAATCGCTTCTCAAACCGCGAAATCGTTTTGCTCTACGATGTCGCTTATATCGATTATTCCTTAGAAAAAGATGCACGTTTAAAAATCAGTTATTTACCGAAACTCGCTTCTCACGTTGTCACCATTCTGGCCTTCAGCGGCTCCAAAACCTTTGGCGCCTATGGCTTACGTCTTGGCGCCGCCATCGGCTTAAGCGTCGATGATAAGAGAGCCCAAGAATGTCAGCAAAAACTCTATGGCTATGCCTGCGGGACTTGGTCCAGCAGCGCCACCCCGTCGATTGAACTGATGAACGCGATGATGCGCAAAGAAAATAAGCCGGAATTCTTAGCGGATTTAGCCAGAGCGAAAGACACCATCTCAAAGCGTGGCGTTATCTTTAAAAAGCAAGCGGCCGCGATTAACTTAAAGACCGCTCCTTACGTGAATGGTTTCTATTCCTTTGTCCTATGCGACAAACCCGAAGAGGTCTATGCGAAACTTGCCGCACATCATATCTTCGTCGTCCCGATGGAAGGCGGCATCCGCGTCGCTTTGTGTAGTTTATCCCTCAAAGAAGTGGATGGCCTTGCCGAAAAGATTAAATTGATTGCTCACTTATAAATGAAAAGGTGATCTGGATGCGGTGTATCGCTTGCGGACATGAAATGTTAGGACCGGTTTGCCCCAAATGTGGTTTTCGTATTGATGCTGGCACCGACAAAAATGACGACAAGAATAAAAAAGAGGATCAAGGCTTTTTTGAAGCCCTCCTCGATGAGATGCATGGTAAAAAATAAGATGGTTTTGTCTTTTCTTATGTCCGGAAGAAACCGCCCAGCAAAACTAAGGACGCTGACGCATAAGTAAAGGTCAAGAGATAGGTAATAATATCTCCGCCTGTCGTCTCCATATGAATGACAAAGAAAATCGTGACCAGCATATTTAACGCGCTTGTGCCCAAAAAAGTAAAACGCCAGTTACGGGAGAGTCTCCCGATAGGCAAGAACGTGATGACAAGACCAAAGACCGAGAGCGCGATAATCACGATGGATAAGTCCATCCATAGCCAATAAGCCGACCACGCCGGGGCAAGTAGCGCGATGCCTCCGAAAAGAAAAAGAAAATTAGCGAGTAGACTAACGAGATTACCGATCAGCATGATAAGTCGTGATTGTTTGGCCATAATATTTCCTCGGACGTTATTCCTATTGTAACTGGGAATAACTAAACACTCAACCCCCCGGAAATAGATAAATATAAGAGTGGCATTCCGAATCAGATTATTGAGCGTATAATGAAAATGAAAAGACGATTTGATGCCAATAATAGGAGGCAATTTCCCAATGGAAATGGTAGCTTACATCAAAGAAAAAAGAGCGCCCGGTTTTAAACGCGTTACGAAAAAAGTTCCAGATGTTTTGGGGCCCAACGAAGTGCTGATTAAGGTCTTGGCGACCTCGATTTGCGGTACAGACGTTCACATTTATCAGTGGAATGAGTGGAGCCAGAATCGGATCAAACCGCCTTTAACGGTCGGTCATGAATTTTCCGGTCGCGTCATCACCATTGGCAAAGACGTTACCAAAGTAAAAGTCGGGGATATCGTCTCCGCTGAAACCCACATCGTCTGCGGCACCTGCGAATTCTGCCTTCGCGGCGAATATCACATTTGCGAAAACACGAAAATCATTGGGGTTGACATCGACGGCTGCTTTGCCGAATACGTCAAGCTCCCCGCTTCCAACCTCATCGTCAATAAAACCAAAACCGATCCTAAATATCTCTGTATCCAAGAACCCCTTGGAAACGCCGTCCACACGATGATGCATTTCCCGATTAAAGATAAAACCGTCGCCATCGTTGGCTGCGGCCCGATCGGCCTGATGGGCGTCAACATCGCCAAAGCGGTGGGCGCGAAAAAAATCATCGCCGTTGAAGTGAATGAATACCGAATTGGTCTTGCCAAAGAACTCGGCGCCAACGTGGTTATCAACCCCACCAAAGAAGACGTGATTAAGCGCGTCTTTGAAGAAACCGGTGGCAAGGGCGTTGATGTCGTTGCCGAATTCTCCGGCCGCAAGAGCGCCATCGAGTCGGCGTTTAAGTACATTAAAAAAGGCGGCAAGATGTCGATGCTCGGCATCGGCGATGGCAACCTTGAAATCGACTTTTCCAATGATATCGTCTTTAAAGGTATCAGTATTTATGGCGTGACCGGACGCGAGATGTACAGGTCTTGGGAACAAATGGCGGTTTTGATTGAATCCGGCAAGCTGGATTTAAATAAAATCGTCACTCATACCTATCCGTTAGACCAGATGGAAGAAGCGATGGCAAAGATGATTTCCGGCAATAGCGGAAAAGTCGTCTTGATTCCGTAAGGAGGAAACCTTATGTCTTCAATTGAAGCCAAACTACAAGCGTTAAAAGACGCAGGTACCTACCGCGTTTTACCAATCAGCGAGGGACCCTGCGAAGCCATCATTACCCTCAACGGCAAGAAAGTCATTAACCTCTCTTCGAATAACTATTTAGGCTTTGCCTCTCACCCACGTTTGAAGAAAGCCGCGAAGGCCGCAATCGACACATATGGTGTTGGCGCTGGCGCTGTCCGCACTATCGTTGGCAATATGGATCTCCACGAAAAATTGGATGCCACGATTGCCAAGTTCAAACACGAAGAAGCGGCAGTGGTTTTCCAATCCGGCTTTATGTGTAACGCCGGAATCATTCAAGCCGTCACCGATGAAGGCGACCTCATCATTTCCGATGAGCTCAATCACGCTTCGATCATCGATGGCGTGCGTCTTTCCAAAGCCAGCCGCGCTGTTTATCAGCACTCCAATATGGAAGACCTTGAAAAAGTTCTCAAAGAAAAACGTAAAGACTATAAAGAAGTTTTGATTATCACCGATGGCGTGTTCTCGATGGATGGCGACATCGCTAAACTTCCTGAAATCGTGAAGCTCGCCAAAAAATATAACGCCATGACTTATGTGGACGATGCGCACGGCTCGGGCGTTCTTGGCCATTCCGGCCGGGGCACTGTCGATCACTTTGGCCTCACTGGGCAAGTTGACTTCGCCATGGGCACGCTATCGAAAGCCATTGGCGTTATCGGCGGTTATGTCTGCTGCTCGAAAACTGCCAGAGAATATCTCTTGCACCGTGGACGTCCGTTATTATTCTCGACTGCGCTCATGCCTGCTGCCTGCGCTGCGGCGATTGAAGCGTTCGCAATGCTTGAAGAGTCAACCGAATACACAGATAAGCTTTGGGCCAACGCCAGATTCTTTAAAGCGAAACTGGTCGAAAAAGGCTTTGACATCGGCAGAAGCGAGACACCGATTACACCCATCATGATTGGTGACGAAGCCAAGACGATGGCGTTCTCTAAAGAGTTACTCAAACGCGGCGTGTTCGTCTCCGGGATTGTCTTCCCGACCGTTCCCAAAGGAAAAGGACGCGTCCGTTGCATGGTCTCTGCGCTCCATAATCAAGTCATGCTTTCGGAGGCGGTGGACATTCTCTACGAGACTGCAAAAGACATGAAGATTCTCTAGTTATTTTTTAAAAGGTCCCGTGATGGGATCTTTTTTTATTTGCCAACAGATTCTTTGATAAAAAAACATTATGCGTATTATCGGCACGATAATGCTTTAATTCGGCTTTTTTAAGTTCTATACTTGAACAAGCGTAACAACATAAAGGAATAACAAAATGAACAAAAAAGAGAAGCTAATTTTTGGCGGTATGGGCATTGTCATCGTCGGTTTGATTGCCACCCTCGCTTTGACACAGTGCAGTAACGGAAATTCATCGAGTAGTTCTTCATCCAGCAGTAGTGCTTCTTCTTCGAGTTCTATTTCGTCCTCGAGCAGCTCTTCATCCGAAAGCAGTTCGTCTTCCGAAAGTAGTGCTTCTTCTGAAGAAAGTTCGTCTTCTAGCCAAGCGGCGGTACACACCATCCTCTTCCAAAATTACGATGGCACGCCCATCCAGTCTTTCGAACTTGAAGAAGGCGCGACCATCGTTCCACCCGTTGTCAGCCCGACACGTCCTGACACCGCCGACCTTAGCTACGCCTTCATTGGCTGGCTCAATTATGAAGATGCGATGGTGGTCACGGTCGATATGACCTTTACGGCCAACTATACCCCTTATACCTCCGCGATTGTTTTTCTCTCGGGAGGTCCTGAATCCTCAGTCAATACTCTGTCTGGTTTTTCCAGTAACCGTCTCGTTATTCCGGTTTTCATCAACGGAACGTTGGTCTCGGGCATTGACGCTAATTCCTGCGAAGGGAACCTGATGATCGATACCGTCATTCTTTCACCGAGCATCACGCGCATCGGCGCGAACGCTTTCTTAGGCTGCGACAATATTAAAGGCGTTTACTTTCAAGGCTCTTTGCAACAATGGAACGACATCACGATCGGGGTCGGCAATGAAACCTTGACCGAGCATGTCTTATTCTATTGCGAGACCGCGACTGCCGGCGGCTGGCATTATGTCGAAGAAATCCCGACACCATGGAATGTCCCAACCATCTATACCGTCACTCTAGACCCAAGTAACGCGCCGGCCATTCCGACCGATTCATTTACCAATACTTCCGTGGTTGTTGGCGGCTTTACCTTTGAATACACCGCTGCGAAAGCGGTGGCCGGACAGCATGTTGAATTATCCAGCAGTTTGTTTGAACCAGGAAGCTTATCGGTTGACGTGACGACGCTCATTCCTTCGATGACCGCCATGACGGTTACTTTTCCGGAATATGGCGGAGACATGACGCTGACCGCCGGGGGAAGTAACTTCGTCCTCACTTCCGGCGTTCGGGTCGAATTTGAGAATAGTCCTGAGTGGTTTCAAATCGTTCCAGGACGAGATTTTGCGTCGGCCGATCCTTTCAACTCCAGCGCATCCATCACCAGCATCGCGATTGAATACACAAACATTCCGGCCCTGGCCACGCCAATTTTTACGTTAGCGCCGGATCAAACTTCTTATATCGTCTCTACTTATTCTGGTGCCATCGTGAACGCCATAATCCCTTATTTCTATAATGGGCTTCCGGTCACCGCGATTAGCGATAGCGCCTTCAAGTCTTGCGCTACGCTCGTTACCGTCTCGCTTCCGGCCAGTATCACGACCATTGGCGAATATGCTTTCTATAATTGTCCGTTACTCACGAGTTTTGAATTATCGCCAAACCTTGTTTCTATCGGCGGTTATGCCTTTTCCAATGATAATTCACTCACCTACATGCATTTACCGGCGAGCTTAGAAAGCATCGGTTACATGTGCTTTGCTTATTCCGGCGCGATTATGGACTTTACGTTTGCCGAGGGCATCAAACTCACGTCCATTCCAGATTATGCATTCATCTACTGTGCTTTTACTACCATCCGGATTCCTGAAGGCGTCACCTCCACCGGATTTGATGTCTTCCAAAGCATCCCCGAACTGACGACAGTCTACCTTCCGGTCAGTTTAACGACGATTGGGGATTCAACGTTCAATCAATGCCCCAACATCGCTAACATTTACTACGCCGGGTCGGAAGCGCAGTGGAACGCCATTCCGAAATACGTCGGCTTTGTCGGCGACATCGGCGCTGCCGTCATTCACTTTGCCGCTTAAAAACGCGCTCATTTAAAACAGATAAAACCTTAGTCCAAAAGGCTGGGGTTTTCTTTTATCAAGCATGCGAAATATTTAAGTTGAGACAACTTTTTGCGTTTTTTTTCATTGCAGTTATTTTAGCAATGATATAATCATTTTAACGGATTTCTTTTTTCTAAAGAGTTGTCATTGACGTCAAAGCATCGGTAATGGAGGAACGTTATCCATGGAAGAGTCGAAAAATATCTACGAACCACTCAAACTTTTTGACTCTCAGTTTCGCGCAGCCCACCAAAAGAACGTGAGCGATTATTTCGAAGCGCTTGTCAAAAAATCAAAAATAAAAGTAGAAGATAACGTCCAAACCGTCAAAGAAATCAGAAAAAAAGAAGCGGATATCGCGTTTGCGGATAAGGAATGCAAAAAACATAGAGGCCGTCGCGGTTTCTTTATTTTCCTCATCGTCGTGCTCTTCCTTGCCGCGATCTTTTTTGTCTATAACTTCATTCAAGCGGTTGTGAGCCTTCCCGCGTACGCGAACATCCTAATCGCGGTGGTGGCGGTGGCCATTGCCGTTTTCCTGATTGTCGAAATCACCACCAAACTGAATAAGGAAATCAAAAACCTCGATAAAAACTTAGCTGACCTTAGAACCGTGCTGAAAGGCTTAACCGATACGGCCTGGGCGCAGATGTATCCATTGAACGCGCTTTATGATTGGGGCATGACCGCGGAGATTGTGCATCAGACCATCCCTCTGATCGAAATGGATAAATATTTTGATATCAAACGTTATGATTACCTTCACCGAAAATATGGACTTTGGGATAACTCGGATCCTGACTCCTCAGTCCTCTTTGTCCAAAGCGGCGAGATTGTCGGCAATCCTTTCCTCCTGACGCGTAGCCTTAAATTCGCGATGGGACGGAAAGAATATCGTGGCTCGCTTTACATCACCTGGACCGTGACGGTGACCGTCAACGGCCGCACGGAAACGCAGTTTAGAAGTCAAACGCTCTATGCGACGGTTACTAAACCGTTCCCGACGTATGGCACTCATGACATGCTGATTTATGGTAACGAAGCTGCCCCTGATTTATCGTTCAGCCGCGACCCTTCCAGAGCCAATAGCTTAAACGAAAAACAAGTCGAGAAGTTAGCAGATCGCGAAAGCAAAAAAGTTGAGAAGATGGCCCGTAAATCCGTTAGCAGCGGCGGTTCTCTCACCGTGATGACCAACGAAGACTTTGAAGGCCTATTCAAAGCCATCAACCGCGATAACGAAGTGCAGTTCCGGCTACTATTTACACCGCTGGCCCAAAAACAAATCGTCAACCTGATTAAAGACAAGAAGATTGGTTATGGCGACGACTTCTCATTTATTAAAAACCATTGTCTCAACATGATTGTGCCTGAGCATTTAAGCGGGCAAGACATCTCCGCTAATCCGAACAAGTATGTGAAATATGATCTTGATGAAGCCCGCAAGATCTTCAATGATTACAACAACAGTTACTTCAAAATGTTCTACTTCGCTTTAGCGCCGATTCTCTCAATCCCGTTATACCAGCAATACAAACCCAAAGAATTCATCTACAAGGACACTTATGAATCCAACGTCGCCTGCTGGGAACACGAGGCCGTCTCTAACTGGTTTGATGTCAATCAACTGAAACACCCGAGTTCAGTCACCAACAATATCTTGAAGACACAAGTCTTGGCCACCGGGAACGGAGCTGACGAAATCAATGTCAACGCCAAAGGTTTCCAAGGCGTCCCCCGTATCGATTATGTCGCTGTCTATGGCGGCGATAACCGCTGGCACAATGTCCCCGTGCCATGGACCGAATACCTGCCTGTCTCTAAAGATTCCCGGGTCATCGTCAAAGTCGCGGATCAAACCGCTAGGCCCGATATTCTTAAGAACAATAACAATAATAAGGATTGGAGGGCATTCTTTGATAAAACAACCGGAGGCATCAATAACGTCGTCTTCTGTAAGTCGTTATTAGCGTTAAATGTCTTAACGAAGTTTGACGCCGGCGACAATCAAACGCTTAGCAAACTACTTGCCGCTGATGATAAGAATCCGAAATAAGCGCTATAATCAAAAGGAGGAAAAAAATTATGGCAAATGAACTAGACGAATTTACTGGACCAGTCAACAAAGAAGGCAAAGACATTAACGTCATTGAAAAGCAACTTCCTGTCAAAGTCGGTGTCGGCTCAACGATTTTCGAAGTCATCTTATGGGTTTTAGGGATTATCCCCGGCGTCATTTTCTTATTCATGAAAATCAACGCCCGCGAATACTTAAGACAACTGCAACAGAAACTGCAGCACGATGCTTCGCAGATCGATAACTATCTCGAACAGAGAGTCATGATCTTGACGAACGTCTCGCAGCTCATTAACAAAGCCGCGAACCTCGACAAAGACACGATGACCCAAATCGCCGCGCTCCGTGGCGGTGGACGGCCCGCCAGTGACGCCGGCCGTAATGAAGTAGCCCAAGGCATCGACGGCCTTAGCTCCCGCATTAACGTGGCGTTTGAAGCGTACCCGGATTTAAAATCGCAAGCGGCCATTGCCGACGCGATGCAGCAGAACAGCTATCTCCAAAAAGAGATTACCGCTGCCCGTGAAGTCTATAACGACACCGTCAATCAATGGAATAAAGACATCAATGATTGGCCAGCCAAGATGATCGTCGCCGCGAAAGCGGGCTATACCACCCGTATTCCGTTCAGCACCTCCAGCGAAATCAAAAAACAAGCCAGAGGCACTTTCTTCTAATCGTATAGACCCGTTCAATCCAAACATCAAAAAGGCACACCGCGGTGTGCCTTTTCTCTATCCATGGATGAATATTAGATATCGTATTTGGTCGTGATTTGATGCGGTGTCTTGCTGAGCAGTTGGGCCAGCGGCAGCCATGTGGCAAATAACGGAACGGCGTAGGAGAACACTATGCCGATGGCGTATAGCCAAAGCGGTAACGGATTCATCCCGACTTTCGCCAGGAGATTGGTTAAGAGAATGCCGATAGTGACGAAGGCCAAGACGTTAGTAAACGTCGCCTGTATGACTGTGTCGCTGAGGAATAGGCGCATGATTTTCTCTCGTTTAGTCCCGAGGGAACGGTAGACGCCGATAGGATAAATGTTCTTGATCATCTTAGCGCGTGTGGTCATATAGAATAGGAGCACGACGACGCCAAGGAGAATCGCAAAGGTAACTAAGAAAGGCGTGTTGTTAGCGAACGAGGACGCCAAGAACTTGGCATCGACATAACTTCCATACTGTTCGGCATAGTGACCTTTAGCCGTGAAATAACTCACGGTTTTTTCAATGTCGTTGGAGAAGAATAAATCAGACGGAGCGAGGATGTCGCCCAAGGTGGTGGCTGGGCTTAAAGCGACTGAAACCATTCCGACCGTTGTTAGGAGACGGTACTCGGTGGTGGCGGGTGTCCCAAACCACGCAAAGCGGTTTTCGAATGTGGTAGTGGCATATCCGACGACAGTGTATCCGTTCCAGCTTTCAGGAATAGCGCCGTCCATGTATTGGCTGACAACGACTTCCTTGGTTTCAGCAGGCAAACGTCCGCTGACCAAGGTCAAGCCTGCGAGTTCGGCTAAACCTGACATCGGTTTGTAGTGAAGCTGCGAATACTGGTTTTCCATATAGAGACTCACGTCGTCTGCGCTTGCAAAGACGACTTCGAGCGATTCTTCAGAATAAGAACCGATCATATTGAAAAGCGGCGCATAGTCCATGCGGGTCACAAGATCCAAGTAAGCGCTGGAAACCCAGGCATTCGGTTCGGTCAGGCTGACGCTCTCAAGCGGGGTAATGCCGACCGGTGTTTTTTCTTCATAGGTCATGAGATGGGCGTTATCGGCCACCGTCGGAGTCTGATAAGAATTTTGCGTGAGAATATCGGCGCATATTTTCGGCCCGTAGACATCATCCAGCATCACATAGAATGAACCGACATTGGTTATGCCGACAATCGTTAAAGTGGCGGCCACGAAGCTGCTGTACGTCGTAGCATCGATCGTGCTGCCGATAATGAGGTCATCGGTCAAATCACGGATCTGGTAAAGGGTTTTGACCTTGTCGATGAACGACCGGTCAATCGTGCACTCGTTCTTCGCGGTGGGGAATGCGCCAACTTCAATGGCTTCGGCATCCAGGTTGAAGAGTGACGGATAGCCATAAAACTGCTGAATCCGGTAACTGCTGATGTCGTTGTAGTAACGGGAGTTGGCGTCGAGGCTGTAGGGAATGCGCAGCATCGAGAAATTACGCAAAATATTAGAACCTTCATGCGCGTTGAAAGATCCGGTCACGCCTGAGGTTTCGTCAGCGATGATATCGGCAAAATCCGCAATGGGGATATCCGCGCCATAGGTGCCGGTATCGTTGACATAGACGGCGTTCCGGTCATAGTTTTCGTAGTACGACGCCGCTGAGTAATTAGTGATCGTGGAGTAGACAATGACAGAGACTGTCGCTAAAGTCGCGCCGAGGACCGCCATCGAGACGTTAAAGACTTTGGACCGTGTTTTCTTTGGACGGAAGAAGCGTAAGAAAGCATTTTTAAGCGTGAGCCAAACGTTAATTTTCTCGGGCGTTTTGCCTTTAAATCCTGACGTATCGAGTTTGGATTCGACAAGCGGGGTGCCGGTGGCTTCATCGATGGGGGCTTTTCCCGGGATGAATTGGAGATTGGGATTAGCGGTAATCGCGGTGCTGTCGAAGAGCAGGTAGGTCTTGCCGTTGAGGGTGACCACTTTTAAATCAAGCGACAGCCGTTCGTCTTCGTCTGTGTAGGACGTGACGTTGACGCCATTGACTTCGGAGGTCTGATATTTGAGTTCGCCCAAATAGACTTTGCTCTCCTGAAGTTTGCTTAAGGACGTGATGCTTTTTGACGATTTAATCGTGGTGGAGTTTGCGACATCGGAGACAATCTTCCCATCGGCGTATCCAATAATACGGTCACCAAAGTCATGGGCTAAAGTTTCGTTGTGCGTGACCAAGATGACTAAGCGGGTCTCACTCAGTTTCTTGAGGATGCACATGATTTCGTAGGAGTTCTCGCTATCGAGGTTACCAGTCGGTTCGTCAGCGATAATGATTGAGGCGTCTTTAGCTAAAGCACGGGCGATGGCCACGCGTTGCTGTTGGCCGCCGCTGAGGGCGTTGGCGTTACGTCTTTTATACTTGAGCATGCCGACGGAATCAAGCGCGGCATTGGTCCGTTTCACTATTTCTTCAGGCTCGGTGAAACCCGCCATGCGGAGGGCAATCCCGATATTTTCGCTGACCGAAGAATCGGTGAGCAACAGATAGTTTTGGAAGACATAGCCGATGTGTTCGTTGCGATAAGCATCGATCTCGTTCATGCGGTAACGTTTGAACGAAATGCCATCGTAGACGAGTTCGCCACTGGCGGCATCGAGTCCGCCGATGACGTTGAGGAGCGTGGTCTTGCCGGATCCGGATTTGCCCAAGATGGCGACCAAGCCGGTGCTCTCGAAGGTCAAAGAAATATTGTCGATGACGTGGATGGGTTTAGATTTACCCTGAGAGAAATATTTATTTAGGTGATTGAGCTTAATCAAGAAAATCACCCGCCTTCAAGACTTTATTGATTGTGAGGGCAAATAACTTCTTTTCATAACGGATGGCGATAAAGATCGCAAAGATGAAGACAACGACCAGCGACAAGGCGAGTACCCAAGAGTTCGCCAGCACCATGCTGAGGCTATAAGGTGAGTCACTGATGAAGAGCAGGGCAAAGGTCGCCACGACATAACTGGCGACAAAGACAATCGCCGTTTCCGTTCGGTTGATAAACCTCAGGTTTGGCTTAGACATACCCAACGTTTCGAAGATAGCGTAGTCTTTCTTTTTGTTTTGATAAATCAGCATGAAGACGAGCCGCGCGACAAGATATGTCACGAATCCCAAGACGAGATATCCGATAAAGGAGAAGACCGTCAAGATGATGCTGTAGAGGTTCCCGAATATATAAATATAATCCATCGTCTGCACGCGGGCATCGGAACGATAGGCTTCATAACCGTCTGAGATGAGCGCCTCATGGATGGTTTCCAGGGCATCGGTGCTCTCAACGAAAATCGATTGGTTGACTTTGTTGTCGGACAAGAGGGTTTTGACGTAATTGAGCGTGAACAAGACAGGGAGTTCATACGTGTAAGTGCTGAGGACGAAATCATGGTAGACGATGTCCTCGGCGGGGATATTGACCACCTTGTTATACAACTTGATTTGGACATTTTTATTTTCGTAATAAGAGTCCATCAGCACGACGTTATTCTTGCTGATAATCGTGCCGGTGGTGGGATCGTTATTGTCATAATAATACTGATAATCATGACTGCCGAGGTAGATGAGTGGCTCACCATCAACGAGGATTTTGACGGAGTTGGTCAGTTGGTACATTTGGTAAACGGCCGTATTATCGTTCTCGCAGTAGGCGTAATAGTCATCATGAATAATCGTGGCCATCGCCCGTGAAGGCGCAAAATATACCTCATCAAGGTCGGGCGAAGTGTAGATGCCGACGCAGGTTGCCCCGTCCAGCGAAATCGTCAGAGCCCCGTCATAATTGGTCGTATTTCTGATAGTCCAATGGTTGTCGGTCAACATCCCGGTGATGTTGCTGATAGCCGTAGCGTAATTCAGGCCTTCCTCAATAATGAAGGCGAATTCGGTTGCTGCGGTGGGTGCCCGTCCGGCGACAAGTTTTGTCGTATCGGTGAATATATATTCCGGGCTGACGGAAGATAAATAATCTTGAAGCACATTCCAAGCCTCTTCCTCATCTGCCGCGGGAGTGATTGAAACATTATCAATCTGGAAAAAGAGATCCGAAATCAGGTTGCCGTCATCGATAAAGACGTTCTCTGAACCGACGGCGTTTTCAATCGTGTCGGTTTCCGTTCCGTCGGGATAGGCGACGACCCGGTTTTCCGCTTTATTGTCATAAATGGTGACATCGGTGTAGGTATAGAGGTCTTCAAGGTCTTGGGTGGTTTGGATAAAACCTCCGATGATGGCTAGGATCGCGACGGAAGTCACGGTCGCCATCAATAAAGAAAGGACCGAACGTTTGGGAGTATGGACGACATTGCTGAGGGCAATATCAAAAAGGTTGCGGCGATTGCTTATTTTTTCGATTTTGATAATCCGCGGTGTGGCGATGCCTTTGGGAGCGATGATGCGGTCATCGGCGACATGGCCGTCTTTTAAAACGGTGTGGCGGGTGCAGTAGGGCTTCACCGCGTCGTAATCATGGGTGACGATAAGCACTAAGCGGTCCTCACGGATATCGTTGAGGAGGGCAAGGATTTCTTTGCTGGTCTGGCTATCGAGGTTGCCGGTCGGTTCGTCGCAGGCGATAATCGGGGCACCGCTTGCTAAAGCGCGGGCGATAACGGTCCGTTGTTTTTCGCCGCCGGAGAGTTTAGATGCTTTGTGGCGGGTGCGTGCCTGCAGGCCGACTTTGGTGATGATGGCCAAGGCATCTCTTTTCGCGTCAGCGCGCTTCATGCCTTTGGCGAGTAACGGCAACATGACGTTTTCTAAGACTGAGAATGAATCGATGAGATTATAGTTTTGGAATACGAAACCGACCATCTGGTTACGGTATCGGTCAAAGTCTTCTTTGGTGTAATCCGAGGTGGACTGCCCATTGATCAGCATTTCGCCTTCTTCATAGCTATCAAGGCCAGAAATGACCGACAGCAAGGTGGATTTACCGGAACCGGATTCACCGGTGATGGCGACGAATTCACCGAGTTCATAGGTGAGCGAAATATTCTGTATGCCGACGGCCATACTGCCCTCGGAACTATAGAATTTCGAGATATTACGTAGTTCAATCATATTTATTCTCCGCTTATTCTTTGTTTATTATAGCGTATATCCTTTATTTTTAATAAACCCCTCGAAAAACGGCTTTATTTTTTCTTGTGCTTTTATCTATTTTCTATCCTTAGTCAGGTGCTAGAATATTGAGAAAAGGATGGCCGACATGTTCTTATCAATCATCACCGCGATTCTGGCTTACCTAGGAACAAGCATGGACGAGTTACCTGTCCTGTTTATCCTTTTTGCGCGCGGTAAAAGCCGTCATAAACCCCAGGTGGTCGCTTTCGGCTATCTTTTGGGCTCGCTGATCATCGTTTCATTTTGCGCTTTTGTGTCTTTTGTCCTTGGTTTTGTTCCGGAGCGCGCGTGGCTCGGCTTTTTAGGCTTAGTCCCACTGGCACTGGGTCTCAAAGTAGCCATCAAAGGCGACGGCGATGACGACGAGGCATCCGTGAATAAAAAGGTGTCTCGTTGGGCACTTGTCGAAATCATCCTCATCACGCTCAGCATGGGCGGCGATGATTTAGGTGTCTATATCCCCTTGTTTGCCTCGATGAATCTAAACGCGATTCTCTTTAACCTAGGCATCTATGTCTTGATTACTCTGGCATTTTTGGCCCTCGCGTGGTGGATGACCTCCATCAAATTGTTGACCGCTTTTTTACAGAAATATGAGCGTCCGGTGGTGGCAGTGATCTTTATCTTGCTGGGTCTTTATATTTTCTATGAATGCGGTACGTTACAAGCGTTATGGTCCGGAACCTTTTTTTGAGCGCCTCAAACCATTTATAAACTTAATCACGTTATAATAAAAACATGTTAAAAGAATATTTTTCGCCGACCACCAGCACCAAATCCCGCATCATTCTCATGATCAAGATGATCATCGGTTTTGTCTTGGGTGTTTTAATCGCTGATTTATTCCATTTGAATTACATCTATACCGCTGGCGTCATCACGGTTCTCAGCCTTGAGCCCACGCGTAAAAAGTCAATCCGTGTCGCTATTATGCGTCTACTCGATTCCGTTTTGGCGTTAGGGTTAGCCTCGCTTTTATTTGTCCTACTTGGTTACAACTTTTGGGTCCTCATCATTTTCATTGTGGTGCTGGCGACCCTCAGCTTTCTACTGAAAATCGAAAGTGGTCTTGCGGTTGCCCTCGTCTTGGTGTCGCAAATCTATATCGAACAAGATTACCGTTTTGCCCTTAACGCTTCCTATATTCTTCTCATCGGTATCGCGGTGGCGTTCTTGCTCAACTTATATATGCCTAAACACGATCGTTTGATTAACCAATCGATTGCGGCGATTGATAAAGAAATATCGGACTTGATCCAATCGATGTCGGCGAACGACAAAGTTGATTTTAGCCACGTTAAATCGCTCCTCGTGGCCGCTCGCGGAAGCCTCTTTCATGACCTCGAAAATCATTATTTTTTCCAGACCGATCAACGCGCGGCGTATCTGGAGATGCGTAATGGCCAAACCGCGATTTTGGAACGGGTTCAAAGCATTCTTCTTCAGGTCGCGGATATTCCGGAGAAACGCACCATTCAAGCTTACTTAAAATCATTCAAAGGAAAAATCGGGACCGCTAATTACGCTGTGGAAATGAAAGCCTCGCTCGATCAGCTCTTTGCTGATTTTAAAGTCTCGCCTTTACCGACGGACCGAACCGCTTTTGAACACCGGGCCGAACTTTATCATGTGCTTCTGGAAATCGATGAATTTCTGAAACTCAAAATCAAATATCACGCTCAATATCAATCGAAAGCATAATAAAAGACCACCGACGCGGTGGCCTTTTTGTTAGAACTTGGTTATAGCGACTCAATGACTTTTAAAAACTCTTCAAGCGGTTGGTTTCCCAAGAGTTCATATTTTTCGTTGATGACGATTTTGGGAACGCCCGAGACATGATATTTTTGCGACAAATCTTGGAAGGTCTGCGCTTCAATCATTTCGCCTTTGACGTTGGCGTTTTTCGTAGCTAAAAAGTGAGCGGTTTGAACTGCGCCAGGGCAGTGTGGGCAGCCGAGTGTAACAAACACTTTGATATCGACGGGTTTTTTGATTGCGTCGATGCGTTTGGTTTGCTCGGGACTCAACTCAGCTGTCAGCCCGGACATCAGCATAACAGCGGACAGGAATGAATTGATTTCGTGTCCTGCGGGAATGCCGCTGAATTTAACGCCCTTATAAAGTTGGTTCTTATCGAGAAGAACAAAGCTGGGGACGCGTTGGATGTCGTAGCGTTTGACATCCTCAAGATCTTTCGCGATATTCTTAGCGACAAAAGTGATTTTCGGGTTTAAGACGGCAATCTCTTCAAGAAGCTTTTGGGTTTCGGAACAGCTGTTGCACTTGTTGTCAGTGAAAAAGACAATGGAAATCGGATCCTTCATTTCTGAGAGCATGACTTTAATCTGTTTGGCGACTTCTTCGGGTAATAGGTTAGGCATAATTTTATAATCCTTTCTGGTTGATTAATTGGCTGGCCGCGAGCGCGGCTTTAGCGCCTTCGGCGGCAGAGATAATAACTTGTCGGTGTGGCTGATTGGTGATATCACCGGCGGCGAATAGTCCTTCAAGCGATGTTGTTTGGAAAGCATCGACGACGATTTCTTTGGATTCATTGAGCGTGACCATGTGAGCGAACAGCGATGTGTTGGCGGTGGTCCCGATTTCAATGAAGATACCATCGGTTTTAAACAGGGATGTCTTATCGGTTTTCTTGTCTTTTATGAGCAATCCCGTGACGTGGTCTTTCCCTTCGATTTCGAGGAGTTGGGTTTCCAACATCACGCTGATTTTTTCGTTCTGGTATAACTTTTCTAAGATGTTTTGATCGGCACGGAAATGACTGCGGTGGATGATGGTGACGTGGTCAGCCCATTTGGCTAAATCGAGTGCGGCCTCGACGGCGCTATTGCCGCCTCCGGCGACCACGACATTTTTGTTTTTAAAGAAGGGAGCATCGCATGTGGCGCAGTAAGAAACGCCTTTGGTTTGCAATTCACTTTCTCCGGGAATGCCGAGCTTTTTAGAAGAACCGCCGAGCGCGGCGAGAAGCGTTTTGCTCGTGAGCACACGGCCATCTTCTAACGTCACGTGGAATCGGTTTTCACTTTTGTTGACACCGGCAATGCGCACGCCCGTCAGAAGCGGGATATCCAGCGACTTGACGTGGGCCACGAATTTATCGATCAGTTCACTCGCGTCAATGGTCTCAAAGCCAAGGTAATTATCGACGGTTGAGGTGTTACGCAATTGGCCGCCCAGCTCGGAGGCCACAATCGCGGTGGTAAGCCCTTTGCGTTTTGCATACAGCGCGGCATTTAATCCGGCCGGTCCGCCGCCAAGCACTAAAAAGTCATAGACGGTTTCTTTTTTGATTTGATCGACTTTTGGGCTTTCCAGCGAGAAGTACATGGGCTTCACCTCGTTTCTTTTATTTTACTCCACATTATAGAAGTTTCTTTTTCCGCTTTTCAAACGTTGTGCTTTTTAACGCTCACGGATGCCAAGAAACCTAGAAAAAAACGCAAATTAAAGCGCATGAATATATTTTTTGTTTTTTCCGCTTGTCATCTTTGATGATATGTCTAAGTATTGCCTATCAGTTTTATCTTGTTAAGTAAGCGCTATCAATGTACAATAATATATAGAATTTCAGCCACGTTTCTCTCTTCTAAAATGTAGTCCATATATTTTCTTCTCAATGCTGAAAACGGCGATGACCGTAGAGAACAATAGGCCATATGGAGGGCAACCAAAGTGTATAAGAGTAAATATCTTAACGAAGTTTTTGAAAACGTCAAAAAGAAGTATTCGACCGAGACAGAATTTCTTCAAGCAGTGGAAGAGTTCTTCGATTCCATGGATCTCCTTGTCGATAAGGAACCAGGCATCGAAAAGAACGCCATCCTGGAACGCATCGTCGTCCCGGAAAGAATCGTTTCCATGCGCATCGCGTGGGTCGATGACAAAGGCAAGATTCAAGTCAACACCGGCTACCGTGTCCAATTCAACTCCGCGATCGGGCCTTACAAAGGCGGCATGCGTTTTGATCCATCCGTTAACTTATCCATTTTAAAATTCCTGGGTTTTGAACAAACCTTTAAAAATAGCCTGACCGGTCTCCCGATGGGCGGCGGCAAAGGCGGATCTGACTTCAATCCGCGCGGAAAATCCGACGCTGAAGTCATGCGTTTCTGCCAAGCATTCATGAGCGAACTGTTCCGTCATATCGGACCGGACACTGATGTCCCCGCCGGCGATTTAGGCTTTGGCGCACGTGAAGTCGGCTATATGTATGGCATGTATAAAAAATTAACGAATGAAGTCACCGGAACCTTTACCGGCAAGGGCATCCCCTTTGGCGGATCGCTTGGCCGCACGGAAGCCACCGGTTATGGCTTACTCTATTTCGTAGCCGAAATGCTCAAAGAATTCAAAAAAGATACCCTTAAGGGCAAACGCATCATCATCTCTGGTTCTGGTAAAGTCGGCAAGCACGCCGCCGTCAAAGCGGTCGCCCTTGGCGCCAAAATCGTGGCCATGTCCGATATCAACGGCTTCATCACCGATGAAAAAGGTTTGGATGTCCCGCTCATTGACAGACTTTCCGAAGAAAAAGGCGAATACACCGCTGAATATTTGAAAGTCTATCCGACCGCCAAATTCAATCCTAACCCGAAAGAAATGTGGAACACGCCCTGCGATATTGCCTTACCTTGCGCTACGCAGAACGAAATCTATCTCGGTAGCGCCCAAGCCTTAGTCGCCAACGGTTGCTACATGGTCGTGGAAGGCGCCAACATGCCAACGACCCTAGAAGCCACCCGGTACTTCATTGAGCACGGTATCCTATTCGGACCGGGCAAAGCTTCAAACGCCGGCGGAGTTGCCGTCTCTGGCCTGGAAATGAGCCAAAACGCGATGCATCTCTCCTGGACGTATGAAGAAGTCGACAAGAAACTCGAAGACATCATGAAGAACATCTTCAAGAAATGCCACGAGACAGGAGCCAAGTTCGGACAACCGACCAACCTAGTGCTCGGCGCGAACATCGCCGGATTCCTGAAAGTCTATCAGGCCATGGTTGCCGAAGGCGTCATCTAAAAATGTCACCCATACATACGCTACGAGCTCCTCACATCCTGCTTCCTAAAAGCGGCGTTGATATGACCCGCTTTGCGGTTATCGCGTGTGACCAGTTCACTAGCCAAATCGAATACTGGAACGACCTCAAGACGTTCATTGGAAAATCTCCGTCAACGTTTCATATGATCTTTCCGGAAGCCTATTTACCTGTTGTCGATAATGCCGCTTACATCAAAACCATTAATGAGACGATTGATAGTTACCTAAAAACCAATGTCCTTGAAGACATCGGCGAATGTTTTATTCTTGTCGAACGCTCGACGCCGTATACCAAACGCCGTCTCGGTTTAGTGGTGGCAATCGATCTCGAGGATTACTCATTTAAAAAAGGAACCAAAACCCCGATTCGCGCGACGGAAGCGACGATTCTTGATAGAATCCCGCCACGTTTGAAGATTCGTGAACACGCGCCGGTGGAAGTCCCGCATACGCTGGTTTTAGTGGATGACCCGGAGAAATCCGTCATCGAAAAGTTATATGCCCGGCGGAACGAATTCCCATGTGTTTATGACTTTGAGCTCAACCAAAAAGGCGGTCACCTCCGCGGCTATAAAATCACCGATACGAAATCAGTCATCAAATCCTTTTATCATCTCCTAGACGGAAAACTAGAGGGTCTTTTATTTGCCGTCGGCGACGGAAACCATTCCCTGGCGACCGCAAAAACCCACTGGGAAAATATCAAGGCGCATCTGACCCCGGAACAGGCGACAAACCATCCGGCTCGCTTTGCGCTGGTCGAGGTCATTAACCTCTACGACGAAGGCATCGATTTTGAAGCCATCCACCGGGTGGTCTTTAACGTCAAAGATGACTTTATCCCAGGTTTACAGGCGCTTCTTAAAGGCGAACATACCTGCATGATTTACTCGAAGAAAACCGGAAAAATCAAACAAGGGATGCCGAAAAACGGGCCGATGGCCTACAAGATCGTCCAAGAGTATATCGATGCTTACTTAAACAAGAATCCGATCGCCACCGTGGACTATATCCATGGCGCAGAACACCTCGTCGAGATTGCTGACAAACACGATAATGCGGTGGCTCTCGAAATGCCGGCGCTTACCAAAGGTGACTTGTTTGATTACATCGCCCACGATGAAGTCTTGCCGCGTAAGAGCTTCTCTATGGGACACGCCGTCGAAAAGCGTTACTACCTCGAATGTAAAAAAATCATATAATAAAAGAAAAGGGGAAATAAATATATGAAACGAATCTTTAACTTTTCAGCGGGACCGGCCATGTTACCGGAATCGGTGCTCCATCAAGCAGCCGATGAAATGCTCGACTACAAGGGCTCAGGCATGTCCGTGATGGAGATGTCCCATCGCTCGAAAACCTATCAGGGCATTATCGATGAAGCAGAGGCTGATTTACGTAAACTCTTGAACATCCCGGCCAACTACAAGGTCCTCTTCCTCCAAGGCGGCGGAACCACGCAGTTCGCCATGGTCCCGATGAACCTGATGAAAAACCGTGTCGCGGACTACATCATCACCGGCCACTGGGCGAAAAAAGCCTACGACGAAGCAAAAATCTTTGGCAAGGCCAACATCATTGCTTCCTCCGAAGACAAACTCTTCTCCTATATCCCGGATTTAAAGAATCTGAAATATACGCCAGAAGCGGATTATGTCTATATGTGCGAAAACAACACGATTTTCGGCACTAAATACAAATCCTATCCTGATACCAAAGGCAAAATCTTAGTCAACGATGCCTCGTCCTGTTTCTTAAGCGAACCCTTAGATGTCACCAAGTTTGGTCTCATCTTTGCCGGAGCGCAGAAGAACGTCGGCCCGGCTGGCGTGACCATCGTCATCATCCGTGAAGACTTACTAACCATCCCGCCGCTACCAGGCACCCCAACCTTACTCCAATACAAGATTCATGCTGACAACGGCTCGATGTACAACACCCCGCCGGCCTATAACATTTATATCTGCGGGCTTGTCTTCAAGTATCTTCTCAGCATCGGCGGACTCGAAGCGGTCAAAGCCAATAACGAGAAGAAAGCCGCGATTCTTTACAATTACATCGACTCCAGTAAAGTCTTTAAGGGCACCGTTGAGAAAGCTTCCCGTTCACTCATGAACGTCTGCTTCCGTACCGGCGATCCGAAGCTTGATGAAGAATTCCTTGAAGGCGCCAAAAAAGCCGGATTCAGTAACCTCCCCGGTCACCGTTCCGTCGGTGGCATGCGCGCTTCCATCTATAACGCGATGCCGCTTGCTGGCGTCCAAGCCTTAGTCGATTACATGAAAAAATTTGAAGCAGAACACGTGAAGTAGGAGGACTTATGAAACATATCCTTTGCCTCAACAATATTTCTCAAGTGGGGCTTGATGTCCTCCCGAAGGAATATCAGATTACCAAAGACATGGCGGCCGCAGACGCGATTTTAGTCCGTAGCGCCAACATGCTTGAGACGACTTTACCGGCCAATGTTCTTGCCGTCGCAAGAGCCGGCGCCGGTGTCAACAACATCCCGCTGGAACCGTATGCCAAAGCGGGCGTCGTCGTCTTCAACACCCCAGGAGCCAACGCCAACGCCGTTAAGGAATTAACGATTGCCGGCATGCTCCTTGCCTCACGTGATATTTATCACGGGATGAAGTGGGTCGAAGAGAACAAAACCGATGTTGAAATCAACAAGAATATGGAAAAAGCCAAAGCCGCGTTTGCAGGACGGGAAATCCTCGGTAAAACGATTGGTATTTTTGGTCTCGGCGCTGTCGGCGCTTTGATCGCCGGAGCCGCTGCTGGAATGGGCATGAAAGTCGTGGGCTATGAGCCCTCCGCGGACACCATCAAAAAGAACCATCATTTACTACCCTCGGATATCACGCTTGCCGCCTCCGGCGATGAGATCTATGCCGCGGCTGACTTTATTAGCTTAAACGTCCCGTTACTCCCGACCACCAAAGGCATGATTAACAAGGACTCGATTGCCAAAATGAAACCGGGCGTCGTCATCCTCAATCTAGCCCGTGACGCGATCGTCAATGACGCGGACATCAAGGCTGCTTTACTGAGCAAAAAAGTCCACAAATACGTGACCGATTTTCCGAACTTCGAAACCGCGAATATGGAAGGCGTCATCGCTATTCCCCACCTTGGCGCATCGACCGAGGAAGCTGAAGATAACTGCGCTGTCATGGCCGCCCAGGAAATCGTTAATTTCATCGAGCATGGCAACATCGTTAACTCAGTGAACTATCCGAATATCGAGCTCGGCGCGAAGCTCAATTTTGTTCATCGTTTAGTCGTCCTTCACGAGAACCTTGAAGGCCTCAACGCCGGGATCGTGAAAGCGACCGAAGCGAGAGCCAAAGTCGTGGCCTCGGTCAATAAATTCAAAGGCGCTTATGCCGTGACCATCATCGACTTCGAACACCCAGCCAAAAACTGTGTCGAAGGTACTTGCCTGCATGACGAAGTGACCGCCCTTAAAGGCGTCCTCCGCGTTCGCGTGATTCATTAAAAAATGGTCTAAAAAAGCCAAAGAAAAACATCGCAATCGCTGCGATGTTTTTTGTTGCTTTTAGGAGTGGATGATCGTGCCGGATTTTTTAGCGAATGCGTCAACCGCTTTATCAAGTGAACTGATGATCGCGGTTTTATGCTTTTTCCCTTTCAGGAACATGAGACAAGCTTGGACTTTCGGGAACATGCTGCCTTTGGCAAATTGTCCTTCTTGGGAGAAGGCTTCCATCTCTTCCATGGTAACCAGTTCCAGTTTCTTTTGGTTGGGTTTATTAAAGTTGACGTAGACGTTATCGACAGCGGTGAGAATCACCAAGATATCGGCATCAATCAGTTCCGCTACTTTGGCGCTGGCGTAGTCTTTGTCGATGACCGCGGCGATGCCGGAGAGTTGCCCCTCATGACGGAGAACGGGGATGCCGCCGCCGCCCGCGCAGATGACGACGTGATTGTCCTTCAAAAGTGAGAGAATCATTTTTTTCTCAACAACGTCAATTGGTAGTGGGGACGCCACAACGCGGCGATATCCGCGGCCGGCATCTTCCTTCATCACGTAGCCCTTTTCAAGAGCGATTTTTTCGCTTTCTTCTTTTGAATAAAAAGCGCCGACCGGTTTGCTGGGGCTTTGGAAAAGCGGGTCGTTTTCATCAACCACGACTTGAGTGACCAAGGTGCCGACTTGTTTAGAAATATGCTTTTTTTCTAAAGCGTTCTGGATGGCGTTTTGTAAGTGGAAACCGATATAGCCTTGGCTCATCGCGCCACATTCTGGGAAGGGCATGTCTGGTGCGGATTTGGATTCGGTAAAGGCCAGGTTAATCATTCCGACTTGCGGGCCGTTTCCGTGGACGATAACGACCTCGTGGCCGGCTTCGATCAGGCTGACGATCGGCTCGGCGACGTGGACGAGTAATTTCTTTTGTTCTTCGGCGTTGTTCCCGAGGGCGTTTCCGCCAAGGGAGATAACATATCTGCTCATTTTTTAATCCTCGTTTGTTCTTTCTTTAAGGCAATGGAATCATTATACATTTTACTTCATTTATGGACAATAAGACGTTTTTTATCTCTCGACGTTTTCCGCTTGATTTTAAGGCAAAAAACAAGCAAAAACCGCAGTTGTAAATACTATCGTATTTCTATATAATTAAACCATACCGAGAAAGTGCCTAAAATCGCTTGGCAATCCCAATTAAAAAGCAAAGCGAAATCAAGCAATACTCGTCCAATAGAATACACATGAGGCGTATCAATGGCTCAAGGAATTATTTTGGCGGCAGGACATTCCAGCCGTGCCCAAACTAATAAAATGCTCTTGGCGTACAAAGGAAAATCTTTGCTTTGTCACGCGATTGAGGGCATGCTTCCTTTTGTATCCCATGTCTATGTCGTGACAGGAAAACATCATGAAGCAATCGAAAAGTTAATCCACTTGATGCCGAACGTGACTGTCGTTTATAACTCGCGGTACGAAGAAGGTATGTTTAGTTCAGTTTTAGCCGGGGTGTCTAACATCAGCGATGATTTCTTCATCCTCCCGGGCGATTGTCCTTTAGTGGGACCCGAGACCTATAAGAAGCTGCTCGGCGGCAAGAAACCGCTCCGCGTTCCGGCTTACCTTGGAACCACCGGGCATCCGCTCTTTCTAAAAGCGGAGTTGAAATCCGAGCTTCTCGCCGAACCGCGTTCCAGCAACCTTAAAGTATTCCGGGACCGGCATGATTATGAAATCATCAAGACAAGCGACGCGCAGATTCTCACCGATATCGACACAATTGAAGATTACAATGCATTCATAGACCAATTAGGAAAGGAACTAAAGCATGGAAATTAAGCATTTTCACCGGGCGACTTCACTCCAAGACGCCCACGAGACGCTGCTCCAAGACCCAAGTAACATCGTCTTAGGCGGTGGACTGTGGGTGAAAAAAGTCAACGCCTCCGCGAACACTTTGATTGATTTATCTGACTTGAAGTTAGACCAAATCAAAGACACGCATAACCAACTAGAAATCGGAGCAATGGTTAACCTCCGCGACTTTGAAACACACCCCGCGGTTAAATCAATAAATGGTGGTTTTCTCTCGCATGCCGTCTCTCAGATCATGGGCGTCGCCTTTCGGCGTTTAGCCACGGTTGGAGGTACGGTCGCAGGGCGCTTTGCGTTCTCTGATTTATTGACTCCGTTACTCACCTTGGATGTCACCCTCGTTTTCTTTCCTAAAAAGGAAATAAGCTTGGAGCAATACCTGAATGCCAAAGGAAAAACCACGGATATCCTGACTTCTATCATCATCAAAAAAGAGCCTGGTATCGGCTATTTCAAGAAAGTATCCAATACCGTGCTGGACTTTGCGATTTTGAATATTGCCGTGACGCACTTCAAAGGCAAATATGTGATTGCGGTGGGCGCTCGTCCCGCCGGATCCGTCTTGGCGCTGAAAGCCATGGACTACCTCAACACGCAAAAGAATCCCGGCCTTGCCGAATTTGAGAAAGCCGCTGAACTGACGTCCGAAGCCCTGGGTTTCCTGACCACGTCCACCGGCAGCGAATCGTATCGTAAATCATTAGCCCGCACCTATGTCCGTCGCGGTCTAGAGGAGGTGGCGCACCATGAAGGTTAAGTTTATCTTAAACGGAAGAAATCGCTCCTTTGAAGTCAAACCCGGCGAATTCTTGTTGGACACGTTACGTAAGAACGCTATCACATCTGTTAAAAACGGCTGTAATGAATCCTCCTGCGGTGCCTGCTCGGTGCTCCTTGACGGCAAACCCATCTTATCGTGTTCTTTACTTACGCTACGCGTCGAAGGCCATCGCATTACGACGGTTGAAGGCATACAGGAAGAAATCGAACTCATCAGCCATTACTTCGGAGACGAAGGCGCCGATCAGTGTGGTTTCTGCAACTCCGGTTTAGCCTTAACGGCCTACGCGCTTAAACGTGAACTCGTCAATCCGACGGACGAAGATATCAAAAAATACGTGGTCGGCAACTTATGCCGCTGTTCCGGTTATCAAGCGCAATTTGAAGCGATCAAGCGCTATGTGAGGAACGAAAAATGAAAGTAGTCAATAATAAAACCCGTTCCATTGACGGCAAGGGCATCATGATGGGCCGTCCGGCCTTCACCGATGATTTGGCCGAGTCCAATTCGTTAATCGTTAAAATCCTCAGAAGTCCTCATGCCTTCGCGCATATTAAGAATATTGACGTCACCAAAGCCCGCGCTTTAGCCGGCGTTGAACTGGTCTTGACCTATCACGATGTCCCGCACGTTTCGTTCACGCGCGCCGGACAAGGCTATCCGGAACCTTCGCCACACGACAAATTCGTTCTCGACGAATATGTCCGTTACGTCGGCGATGAAGTCGCGTGTGTCGCCGCGGTCACTGAAGAAATTGCCGAAAAAGCCCTCGCGCTCATCGAAGTCGAATATGAAGTCTTAGAGCCGATTCTCGATTTCGAAAAATCGATGAATAACAAAATCGTGATTCACCCTGAAGACGGCATTCATGATATGTTCCCGATTGGTTTCGAACCGAAAAAGAATTTGGCTGCCTCGTATTACATGCATGTCGGCGATGTCGATAAGGTTCTCAAAACCTGCGATGTCACGGTCACGCAATCGTTCTATACGCAAGCTCAAGCCCACGCGATGCTGGAACCGCATACCGCGAACGCCAGACTCGATTATCATAACCGCCTCGTTATTTATACCTCGACGCAGACACCGTTCCATGTTCGCCGCATCTTGTCGCAAACCCTCGGCATCCCGCTCAGCAAAATCCGCGTGATCAAACCGCGCGTTGGCGGTGGCTTTGGCGGAAAACAGGCACTTCACGGTGAAATGTTTGTCGCGCTTGTCACGATGAGAACGAACAAGCCATGCAAAATCGTCTTTAGCCGTAAAGAAGTCTTTGAATCCTCTTATACCCGTCACCCGATGCGCCTTGATATGCGTCTCGGCGCGATGAAAGACGGCACATTAAAAGCCATTGACTGCCACGTCCTCTCAGATACGGGCGCCTATGGCGAACACGCCTTAACGGTCTTCATGGTCGCTGGTTCCAAAGTCCTTCCGCTTTATAACAAAGTGGATGCCGTTCAGTTTACCGGCGAAGTCGTTTATACCAACCACGTTTCCGCGGGCGCTTACCGCGGTTATGGCGCGATCCAAGGGAACTACGCTCTAGAATCGGCGATTGATATGCTCTGCACTAAACTCGGCATGGATCCTACTGAATTCCGTAAGAAGAACATGATTAAAGAAGGCGAAACCAGTCCAATCTTTGCGATTATGGGCGAAGGTACCGCAGGCACCCCGATGATCATGGAAAGCTGCAAACTTGATTACTGCTTAAAACGCGGAAAAGAATTGATTGATTGGAAAAAGAAATATCCGCGTGTCCAAGCCGGTCCGCATAAAGTCCGAAGTGTCGGTTCCGCGATTGCCATGCAAGGCAGCGGCATCCCGCACATCGATATGGGCTCTGCCACCGTGAAATTGAATGATGATGGATTCTACAACTTGACGGTCGGCGCAACCGATATCGGTCAAGGCAGCGATACCATTCTCGCTCAAATCGTCGCCGAAGAATTGATGACGACCATTGATAAAGTCATTGTCTATTCCTCAGATACCGACTTGACCCCGTTTGATACGGGCGCTTATGCCTCCAGCACGACCTATGTTTCCGGTAACGCTGTCTTAAAAGCGGCCACCAACATGAAAGATATGCTGATTGAGGAAGCGGCCCGCTCGCTCGATGTACCTATCGATCAAGTCGACTTTAACGGAGCGACCTTCAAGAGTCTAGAAAAGGAAATTACTTTATCAGATTTGGCCAATCATCTCTACTATAGCGAGCATCAAAGACAACTGACGGCCACGAACAGCTTCGTCGGCAAAATATCGCCGCCGCCGTTCATGGCAGGCTTTATCGAAATTGAAGTCGATACTGAAACCGGCGAATTTGAAGTGCTGGATTACGTCAGTGTCGTTGACTGCGGAACCACGCTGAATCCAATGTTGGCCCGCGGCCAAGTCGAAGGCGGCATCGCCCAAGGCTTAGGCATGGCAGCCTTCGAAGACGTCAAATACAGTGCTAAAGGCAAACTGATGTCCAATAGCTTCCTGTATTATAAAGTGCCAACCTCGCTTGATATTAAAAAGCTGACCACTGAATTTGCCGAAAGTTACGAAACCACCGGGCCATTCGGCGGAAAGTCCGTCGGTGAAATCGGCATCGATACACCACCAGCCGCCCTCTGTAACGCTGTCTATAACGCTGTCGGCGTCCGGATCACTAAACTTCCAGTCACGCCCGAAAAGATCCTTCAAGGAATCATTGCGAATAAGCAAAAGGAGAAAAAATTATGATTAGCAAGAAATCCGTCCTATTTACCGTCATCTTCTTTGGCGCCATCTGGGGTATTTTAGAAGCCACCCTCGGTTATGGTCTCCACTATTTACCGGATTTCATTTCCGGCGGCGTCATGTTCCCAATCGGGGCAGCATTGATGTTCTGGGCTTATCGCAATACCCAAAAACGCTCATCGGTTCTTTATGTTGCCATGATCGCGGCCGCCATTAAAGCCGTCAACTTCCTCATCCCGGGCGCATTTGCGCTCAAAATCTACAACCCGATGATTGCCATCATGTTGCAATCGGTGGTTGTCTTTGCGGCTGTCTCCTTATTCGAAAAGAAATCAATGCCGGTACAATTGACCGCTGTCGCCGGAACAAGTTTGGTTTGGCGTTCTCTCTTCATCGTCAACCAATACATTAACCACGCGATTACTGGCTTCAATCACGGCCAATTGGCCAGCGTAACTACATTATTGACGTTTATCTTCATCAACGCGATTGCGGAAATCCTCGTCGTGTTGGCGTTCTATCTGGCCTATCATTTTGCTAGCAAGAAAGTTCATTTCTCCTTCAAACCCAACTGGCTTGTATCGGTCTCTACTTTGGCCGCCGCCATTGCGCTTGTCGTACTGCTCTAACTCTGAAAGCAGTCAAGAAAACACCGATGGTAACGATTGTTACTGGTAAGGTCAATGCAGGTAAATCTACCTTTCTTCTTCAGCATTACCAAAAACATGGTAAGGGCGACGGCTTTATCTCAAAGAAAATCTTAAAGGACGAAAAAACGTTTGGCTTTGCTTCCATCCGCTTATCGACCAAAGAAGAGAAGCCATGGATGATTCATGATGATTTTTATCACAATGAGTTTGTTCATTCCGGGCGAATCGGACCGTACCGCGTGAATCTTGACCATCTCAAAGAAATCGAAAACGCGATTGGGACCATGATTGCCCGAGGCGTGCATCCTATTTATCTCGATGAAATCGGCCGGCTTGAGCTTTCAGGCAAAGGTTATGACGCGATTTTAAGAAAACTATTTGCCTCTCACTTGGATATCATCATTGCGGTTCGTGAGGATTTGACGCCATTGGTCATCGAACATTATCGACTGGCGGATTGCTCAATTATTCCCGTGAATCAGTAGGAGAAACCAATGTACGATTATGCGATTTTAAACGGAAAACTTTATATCGATGGAACTTGGGTTCAAAAGAACCTTTATGTTCAAAATCAAAAAATTGCCTTGATTGACAAGGGGCTTTTCCCGTCTCGGGAAGTCGTGGATGCCCAAGGTTTAGAAGTGCTTCCGGGCGTCATCGATCCGCATGTCCATTTCGATCTTGATTTAGGCTGGATCCATTCCGTGGATGATTTTTACTATGGCAGTGTCGCGGCCGCTTTTGGCGGCGTGACCTCGATTATTGACTTTCTTGATCCGGCAAGTAATGCCGAAGAACTCGAAGCGGCCTATCGGAAACGTTTAGCTTTAGCGAGCAAATCTCAAGTTGACTATCAATTCCATGCGACGATTAAAAAGCCGACTGGAAATCTTGAACAATTTGTCCTCAAGATGAAGAGTCTGGGCATGTATACGCTTAAACTGTTTACGACCTACTCAGATTCTGGCCGAAGAACTTACGATGAGAGCATTATCGAGTTACTGAAACTATCAAATAAGCATCACTTTTTGATTGAAGCCCATATTGAAAATGACGACATGATTAAATTGAGCCCCCAATATACGTATCGCGATTTACTATTAAGCCGCCCTTCGGAAAGTGAAACCACCGAAGTTTTGAAACTGGCCGGCTATGTTAGAAAATATGGTGGCCATTTCTATATGGTTCATTTAAGCAGCGGGAGGACTTTAGAAGCCCTCGTCAAAGACTATTCCGATATTCTCAATCAATCTTTTTTCATCGAGAGTTGCCCACAATATTTCACGTTCACGAGCGACGTTCTCCAGAAAGAAGATGGCTATCTCTATTCATTTGCGCCGCCATTACGAAGTTATGAAGAACAGCGGCTTTTGTTCGATTATGCCGATAGAATCGATACCATCGGCACGGACCATTGCGCTTTTAACCGTGCGGAGAAAATGAAAAAATCGTTAAAGAAAACCCCGCTTGGAATCGGCGGAATCGAGTTTTCGCTCCCCGTGATGCGACATCATTTAGGCGACGCCGCCATTAACAAGATGACGCTTCGCGTGGCTTCACTGATGGGGCTTGATAAAAAGGGAAAACTTGAAGTCGGATACGATGCCGACTTAGCAATCTTTAAACCCGATGCCAATCGCATTATCACGATTAATCATGGTCTTGCCGATTATTCAGTCTACACGGGTCAAAGAGCTGCCGGAATCGTTGTTTCAACGATGGTGCGCGGAAATTTCATCATGAGAGACCGCCAATTTCTTGGGGGCGCCGGAAAATGGATCAAAGGAAATGAAATCATATGATAAAAGCAATTATTAATGCCCGGATTTACGATTTCAAACAGTACATTGAAAATGGTTTTGTGATTTTCGACAAACAGGTTATTTCGACTGGCTCGATGAAGGAGTTTAAAAACAAAAAATACAGAATCATCGATGGTACCGGTCAAATCGTTATGCCTAGTCTCGTTTGCGGACACGCCCACATTTATTCCACTTTCGCTCGTGGTCTCGCACTTCCTTTTAATCCTAAGAATTTCCAAGAAATACTCGACCAACTGTGGTGGAAAATTGATCGCCAGATCGATAATGAAACCACGTATTATAGTGGCATTGTCGCCTCTGTTGAGTTTATGAAAAATGGCGTCACGACGATTATTGATCATCATGCCAGCGGAAAAGATATTACAGGATCGCTCGAATCACTAAAAAAAGCCGTCTGTGATAAAGCGCATCTACGCGGGATTTTTGCTTTCGAAGTCAGTGATCGTTTTGATATAAAAAAGGCAATCGCCGAAAATCGCGATTTTATCGAGAAATACCGCACACCTTTCACTGCTGGTCTCTTTGGTCTTCACGCATCAATGAGTTTGTCTGAAAACACACTAAAAGAAGTGAAAAAAGCCCTTGGGAAGGCTCCAATTCATATCCACGTTGCCGAAAGCGATATGGATGAAACCAACTGCAAGGTTCGTTATAACGAAACGATTATGTCGCGATTAGAGCGGCATGGCCTATTAAATCCGGGAAGCATACTTGCTCATTCCATCTATGTTGACGACAAAGAACTCGACATTATCAAAAAACATGATGGGCGCATTGCGATTAACGTAAATTCGAATATGAACAATGGTGTTGGTCTCCCCAATCTCAAAGCGTTCCGTACCCACAAGATTAAAGTGATTCTGGGTAACGATGGACTTTCTTCCAGCATGACGAGCGAATATCTGTCTGTTTATTACGCTGCTCACCTCAGCGATAAGGCACCCACGGGGTTTGGTCTTAGCGACTTGATTGACATGATAGAAAACACGTACGACTATGCCGGTGACCTTCTAGGCGTCAAATTAGGCAAATTGGAACCGGGTTACGAAGCCGACTTGCTCATGCTTCCCTATGAACCTCCGACCTTCATGAATGGCGATAACACCTTCGGTCATCTATTCTTCGGACTATTCAATTCGTTTAAACCCAAAAATGTCTTTGTGGCAGGGCAACTTGTCGTTAGAAACTATGAAGTTACTAACAAATTATTGAAGAGCGATTACCATGGAGCAAAAGAGATCGCTGACAGACTATGGGATAATATAAGAAATGAGGACAAGTGAATGAACCTAAAAACCAAATTTGATGGATTAACACTTAACAACCCTTTGATGCCAGCGGCGGGACCGCTTGTCGGTGATGCCGAAAAACTTTTGTTCATGAAAGATGCAGGCTGCGGCGCGATTGTCACCAAGACGATTTCCACCAAAGATGCGCACATTCCTAAGCCATGCATTTATGGCGACAGAGAATATGTCATGAATAGCGAACTTTGGAGCGAACACCCCAAGGAAAAATGGATCAATGAATTTTTACCTGAATTCGTCAAACATAACGATGGACGCCCGCTCATTGTCAGTGTCGGTTATACCAAAGACGATATGGAAATTCTAATTCCATTATTGGACCGTTTTGCCGACGCTTTTGAAGTATCAACGCACTACGTCGGCACTGATTTGTCTGTAATTTCGGCGACGGTTAAGATGATTCGTTTGCATACCAAAAAACCAATTTATATGAAGATTAGTCCGCACATTCCTAATCCGGCGGCGTTCGCAAAAGCCATTAAAGAAAGCGGGGCCAACGGCGTTGTCGCTGTTAACTCGCTGGGACCGACAATGAAAATCGATATTCAGACACGATCGATTCAATACGCCAGTGAATCAGGCTTTGTTTGGACTAGTGGACCCGTGATTAAAAACTTGGCCTTGGCCACGGTGTATCAAATCAAAAAAGCCGAACCTTCGCTTACGGTTATCGGTGTCGGTGGTATCGCAAGTGCAGACGACGTCATTGAATTCTTGCTGGCCGGCGCAAGCGCTGTTCAAATGCTTTCCGCGGCTTTAATCCGCGGCAAACAACTTTATGCCAAAATTATCGAAGACTTGCCAAAGGCACTTGAAAAATACAATTTCAGTTCAATCGAAGAAGTCATTTCGACGGGCTTAACCAATCACGTAAGATATCAAGCGAATACCCCAGAATTGATTGAAGAAAAGTGCAGCCGTTGCATGCTCTGCGTCAAAATCTGCCCATATTTCGCGATTGATATGAAAGAAAAGATTACGTTTAATCCTAAGAAGTGTTTTCAATGCGGTTTGTGCGTCAGCAAGTGCCCGACCCGCGCCATTACAATGAAACCAGGTGACAAATAAGTGAAAGACCTAACACGTTCAACACCTAAAGTTGATCACGAAGAAAAGTGCTCTGGAAAGTCGGTATTCGTATCCGATATCCATTTGGAAGGAATGCTTTTTGCCAAGACCGTTCGTTCGACTGTGGCGAAAGCTAAAATCACGGGCATTTCCCTACCGGTTTTACCAAAGGGTTATACAATTGTTGATCATAAAGACGTCATCAAAGAGAATGTCGTTAACATGATTTTTAGTGACTGGCCGGTGTTTGCGACAGATCATGTCAATTACATTGGCGAACCGATTATGCTTATCGTCGGACCCGATAAAAAAGTGCTCGATGATCTCGTTCCCCAAATCAAAATTGATTATGAACTTGAGAAACCGGAATTTGGATATTTTCATAGCTCGATTCATAAAGAATATACCAAAGGCGATACTAAACTCGCTTTCTTTAATTCGGATCGAATCATCGAAGAAACTTTTGAGACGGGTTATCAAGAACAAGCCTATATTGAACCCCAAGGCATGATTGCTTATCCGGAAGGACCAAAAAAGGTTACCCTCATTGGTTCCATGCAGTGTCCTTACTACATTAAAAACGCTGTCATGCGGACACTCGGTTATAGCGAAGACCAAGTACGTGTCATTCAGCCTTCTGTCGGAGGCGCGTTTGGTGGCAAGGAAGAATTTCCTTCAACGACTGCATGTCAATTAGCGACTGCTGTAGTCAAAATTGGCCGTCCAATCAAAATGATTTTTGAACGGGAAGAAGATATGTTGGTCACAACCAAACGCCACCCTTCGAAAATTACTCTCCGAGCAGCGATTGACGAGAATCATAAAATCCAGGCGATTAAAGCTCACGTCAGCATGGATGGCGGAGCCTACCTAGGCCTCAGCGGCGTAGTCTTAGCACGCGCCATGATTGCCGTAAGTGCTTCTTATACTATTCCTCATCTTGATGTTAGCGGTGACGTTTATACCACGAATACGGTTCCTACGGGTGCGTTCCGTGGATTTGGCGCTCCGCAGATGATTTTTGCAATCGAAATGTTTATGCATCATATTGCGAAAGAATTGCATGCTGATCCCTTCACTTTCCGCCTTGCTCATCTTGCCAAACAAGGCGATTTGACCTCGACGGGCGGTGTCTTCCGTGACCCGATTATCATGAAGGAACTCATACAAAAAGCCGCTGAAATTTCCGACTATCACAAAAAAGTCGTTGCCTATCGAAAGCCCGGATCATTCAAAGGCGTTGGCATGAGCTGGTTCTTCCACGGATGCGGTTTTACAGGCGATGGCGAAAGCAGCCATATTAAAGCTCGTGTCAAATTAGTCAAAGACGAACAAGACCATGTGTTTGTTCTGATTGCCGCGGTGGACATGGGACAAGGAGCTAAAACTTCCTTAAAACGCATCGTGGCCCAAACGCTTGACCTTCCTAACGAACAAGTTACTTTTAATAACCCAGATACGGATCAAATCCTTGATTCCGGGCCGACCGTCGCCTCAAGAACCACAATGATTGTTGGCGGTCTCTTGCAACGCGCCGCGGAAAGTTTAAAGAAAGCCTGGATTCCCGGAAAGAAAATTGAAATTATCGAAAAATACCAGCAACCCGACTATATTAGATGGAATGAAGCCACAATGAAAGGCGATGCATATCCCGCCTATTCTTGGGGTGTCAACGTCGTTGAAGTGGAAGTATCGCCCATTACATATCAAGTCAAAGTCAAAGGTGTTTGGAGTGTCTACGACGTTGGAAAAGCGATTGATGAACGCATGGTTCTTGGACAAGCCGACGGAGGCATCACCCAAGGCATCGCCTATGGTTACCTCGAAGTCATGAGACATGAAGAAGGCAAAATTAAACAAAAGAATTTTACCGATTACATTATCCCGACTTCGGTTGACGTTCCTGTTTATCAAACTGTCCTTTATGAAAACCCATTCCCTTTTGGTCCGAACGGAGCAAAAGGAGTCGGTGAATTGACTTTAGTTGGCGGCGCACCCGCTGTAGCCCTTGCGATTGAACAAGCAATCGGGAAAAAGATAAATAAAATACCGGCTACTCCGGAATTTATCATGGGGTTGTTAAAACATGAGTAACATAACATTTAAACTGAATCACGAAGAAGTCTCTGTCGAATTAAATCCAAGCATGCGTTTGCTCGATGCACTCCGCGATCATTTTCATTTGACCGGTCCAAAAGAAGGATGCGGCGAAGGCGAATGTGGTGCGTGCTCCGTTTTAGTAAATGGAAAACTCGTTAACAGTTGCTGTTTTCCTTTAGCAAACGTTCAAGGAAAAGAAGTTCTGACAATTGAAGGATATTCGAAAACTGAACGCTACCACGTTCTCGTTGAAGCATTTGCCCACGAGGGCGGTTCCCAGTGTGGAATATGCACTCCAGGAATGCTTATTGCTGCCGAGAGTTTACTAACGAAAAACAATCATCCTACTGATGAGGAAATTCGAATCGGAATCTCTGGGAATTTATGCCGATGCACAGGCTATAACGCGATTATCAAAGCAATTCAACGCGCGATTAAGCAAGGAGCAGGATTATGGTAAAGCACATTATTCCGGCGAATCTTAAATCAGCCCTCGCCTACTTGAGCGAGGGCACGTTTCAAATCATGGCAGGAGGAACCGACCTGATGATTCAAAAACGGAGCACAGCCGGCACGCTTCCGCATTTTGAACGCGATATTTTATACCTAGCCAATCTCGAAGAACTTAGATATATTCAACGAAAAGATGGAAGCGTTCATATTGGTTCGATGACCACACTCGAAGAAATTATCGACCACCCAGACGCACCTGAATTATTGAAAGAAGTGATTCGTGAAATGGGCTCTCCGGCTATCCGGCACGCGGGAACGCTTGGGGGCAATATTGGAAATGCTTCTCCGGCGGGAGACTCACTTGTCGCCCTTTATCTCCTTGATGCACAAGTGCTCCTCTCGAGTGCTGAGGGCGATCGGTTATTACCAATTGAGAATGTCATTCTTGGCGTTCGGAAGACTGCCATGAAACCCAACGAACTCATTCATGAAATAATTATCTCAGAAGCAAAGTTTGATCAAGTCAAATGGGTTAAAGTCGGCGGAAGACAAGCCGACGCGATTTCAAAAGTTTCTTTTGCTGGTGCCTATCGAGTTTCTAATCATCAAGTCGTTGATTTCCGGCTTGCTTTCGGAGCGATTTCCATCACGGTGCTTCGCAATCGAGCGATCGAAAAGAAATACGAAAATCATTCGGTTGCAGAAATAAACGAAGATTTGCCGGAGATTTTGAAAGCTTACAATGCGCTCATAAGTCCGATTGATGATCAAAGATCAAATAAAATCTATCGCCGTGAAGTCGCCCTTAATATTGCCAAAGACTTTATTGAGAAAATGAAAGAATAGGTAACGAACATGGCTAACTTTAAAAATTACCGTTGCACGATTTGCCATCGTTCATACGGACCCAACGAAGGAATCTATACGTGCCCTTCGTGTGGAGAAAAAGGCATCCTCGATATTGAATACGATTACGAGGCATTAAAGAAAATCGTTACCCGTGGATACTTTAAAAACAATCACGATTATTCAATGTGGCGTTATGCCCCCGTGATGAGTATCATGACGGACCACATTGACCGGATGCTCAAAATCGGATGGACTCCTTTAATTAAGTCGTCGCGTTTACGTGAGGATCTTGGTCTCAAAGACCTTTATATTAAGGACGAAGGTTTGAATCCAAGTGGATCCACGAAGGATCGCGCTAGCGGTGTCGCCGTCCTCAAAGCGATTGAGGCGGGAAATAATACCATCTCATGCAGTTCAACAGGTAATGCCGCTTCCAGCTGCGCTTGTCAAGCCGCTCACATGGGTCTCAATGCTGTTATTTTTGTACCTAAAAGAGCTCCGATTGGGAAGCTCACTCAGCTATCAATTTATGGCGCCACAGTAATTTGTGTCGACGGCGATTATAAAGCGACTTATAATCTATCTCGGGAAGCGATTGCCGCGCATCATTGGTACAACCGGAATGCAGCGATTAATCCTCATCTCGTTGAAGGTAAAAAAACAGTCTCGCTAGAAATTGCTGAACAGCTCGATTTCCATCCAACGGATTGGGTCGCTGTCTCGGTCGGTGATGGATGTACCGTCGCCGGTGTCTACAAAGGATTCTATGATTTGCTGCAGCTTGGACTTATTACCAAGATTCCGCGTATCCTCGGTGTCCAAAGCGAAGGATGCAATCCGTTCTATACTGCGTTCATCGAGAATCAGCCCATTAAGGAGACCGATGAGAATACGATTGCCGACAGTATTGCCGTTGGCATTCCTCGTAATCCCATTAAAGCAACCAATGCAGTCAAACTCAGCAAGGGTGCATGGATTGCAGTCAGTGACGACCATATCTTAAAAAGCATGGCAAAACTAGGACGAACCGAAGGAATATTTGGTGAACCTGCTGGTGTTGCCGCGCTCGCCGGTATCGAAAAAGCCATTGAAAAAGGAATCATCAAGCGTACAGAGACCGTGACATTTATTATGACCGGCAACGGACTAAAAGATCCCGCAAATGCCCAAAAAGCAATTAGCCCGCCAATCTTACTAAAACCGGACCTTGAACTGCTGAATCACTACTTAAAAGAAAAAGGAGTCAAATAACATGACTAAAGCAAAAGTACCATTCGGACCTACTTACGAAGAGATGCTCCATCCAGAACAAATTGACAAAGAGATTCGCGCGAAAGCGCTCGCGGTTGCTAAAACCAACGAATTGGATCCCCTCAATCTGTTCAATATTGGCTGGAAAGATGAACATAACAAAGTTCGAAAAATCGTTCTTCCAAAAGAATTGACAGGCGTTGAAGCCAACATCGTTGTCCTGCTTGGCAAATATTTCCCTTCAGGCTCCCACAAAGTCGGACCCGCTTATTCAACCTTGATTGAAGGTTGTGTTGATGGTGAAATTATTCCTGGCAAACACACGATTTTAGGGCCTTCAACCGGAAACTTCGGTATTGGCGTTTCCTACATCTGTAATTTAATGAAATACGATTCCATCGTCATCATGCCAGACAACATGAGCAAAGAACGTTATGACCGCATTCGGAGATATGGTGCCAAACTTGATTTGACCCCAGGAACCGAATCCGACGTCATCCTGACTTTGGAAAGAACCTTCGAACTTAAGAAAAACCCACTTAACCGTGCTTTAGCTCAATTTGAGTTAATGCCAAATTATCGTTTCCACCGTCACATCACCGGAAATAGCGCGATTGAAGCTGTTGCCGGCATCGGTAACGGCCGTATTGCCGCTTTCACCTCGGCTGTCGGAAGTGCTGGCACGATTGCTGCGGGCGACCAAATCAAAACCGTCTTCCCTGAAGCAAAGATCGTAGCCCTTGAACCTTATGAATGCTCGACCTTGACCAATGGTGGTCGCGGACAGCATCGCATTGAAGGCATTGGAGATAAGATGATCACATTGATTCATAACGTGTTAACTACTGACTTTATCGCCCTGATTGAAGATGCCGACACCGTTCGAGGACTCAAGATCATTCATGATGCTCCAAATGTTTTGGTTCAACATGGCGTTGATCCGAAAGTTGCCGAAAGCATGCGTGATTTGTTCGGCGTATCCGGCATTTGCAACATCTTAGGCGCGATTAAAATCGCCAAGTATTTGCATCTTGGCCCGAGCGACAACGTCGTTACCATCGCCACCGACGGATTTGACCGCTATGACAGCGTCCTCCAGGATTTGGAAAAACGTGAATTAGAAACGGCCGACTTTGTTCTCAACCGTTGGTACAATGACATCTTCCTTAAAGCCAACGTAGATCATATCGAAGACGCCCGTGTCGATTCAGTCAAACAACGTCTCTTCCATCAAAAAGAAAAAGACTGGCTTAAATTCGGTTACACGATGGAATATTTGAACTCGATGCGTTCCATGGATTTCTGGGAAAAAGAATACGCCAAAATCCATGCCTACGATAAAAAGATTATTGAGAAAAGAGGAAAGACATTGTGAACAAAATCACCTTTAAAGAAATTCTAGAAAAGTCAAAGTCTTACGAAAAAGACATGGTGGCCTTTCTCCGTGACATGATTCGTATTCCAAGCGAATCGAGCGGTGAAAAAGAAGTCATATTACGCATCAAGGCCGAAATGGAAAAAGTAGGCTTCGATATTGTGAAAATCGATAAAATGGGCAATATCCTTGGCTATATCGGTCATGGCAAACATCTTATTGCGATGGACGCTCACATCGACACCGTCGGTATCGGCGACATCAAAAACTGGTCCTTCGATCCTTATAAGGGATATGAAGATGAAAAAACCCTTGGCGGTCGTGGCGCGAGCGACCAAGAAGGCGGTATGGCCTCGATGGTCTATGCCGGCAAAATCATTAAAGATTTACACCTTGAAGATGACTATACCTTGCTTGTCACCGGCACGGTCCAAGAAGAAGATTGCGACGGCTTACCGTGGCAATACATCATTGAAGAAGATAAAGTACGTCCCGAATTTGTCGTGATTACCGAACCGACCTCCTGCCGCATCTATCGCGGCCATCGCGGACGGATGGAAATCAAAGTCAGCACACACGGCGTCAGCTGCCACGGCAGCGCACCGGAACGCGGCGACAACGCTATCTACAAAATGGCACCCATCATTCTTGATATCAAACAGCTGAACGAAAAGCTGAAAGGCGATCCGTTCTTAGGTAAAGGCACGATGACGATTAGCGAAATCTTCTTTACTTCTCCGTCACGCTGCGCCGTCGCCGATGGCTGCTGGATTTCAATTGACCGTCGCTTGACGATTGGCGAAACTTACCAGTCCGCACTTGAAGAAATTCGTCATTTACCATCGGTTATCGCCAGCAAAGCGGTGGTCGAAATGTACAACTACGAACGTCCTTCCTACACTGGACTTGTCTATCCGACACAATCCTATTTCCCAACTTGGGTTTTAGCCCCAGAACACATTGTGACTCTGGTTACCGTTGAAGCTTATAAAGGACTCTTCGCTTCCGAACCCGTCGTTGATAAGTGGACCTTCTCCACGAACGGCGTAACCATTATGGGCCGCTACGGCATCCCGTGCATCGGATTTGGCCCAGGCGATGAAAAAGAAGCCCATGCCCCGAACGAAAAAACACGCAAGCAAGATCTTGTTACCTGCGCTGCCATGTATGCCGCTATCCCGTCAATGTATGTCAAACATCTAAAAAAAGGAGATGTAAAATAAATGGAACCGTTATTCAAAGGCCGTCACTTCATCACGCTTCAGGAATGGAAAAAGGAAGAGATCGATAAGCTTCTCGAAGTTTCCAAAGACCTCAAGCACAAATTCTTGACCAATGTCGATACTCCTTATTTGACCAACAAAACCGCCTTCCTTATTTTCTTCGAACAATCCACGCGCACTCGGAACTCCATGGAATCCGGCTTGGCCCAACTTGGCGGCCACGCGACATTCCTAGATACATCCACGATGCAATTGGCTCACGGCGAAAGCGCAAAAGACACAGCGGTGATTCTCTCTTCATTCGGCCACGCGATTGCTTGCCGTTATTGCAACTGGGGACTTGGCAACAAGTTCTTGCGCGAAATGGCTGCCCACTCAACCGTCCCGATTATCAACTTACAAGATGATTTATATCACCCAATGCAAGGCTTGGCCGATTTGATGACCATCCAGGAATTCTACCCCAACACGAAACATCTTAAAGTTTCGATCATCTGGGCATACGCGACCACGCACAAGAAACCAATCAGCGTCCCGCTGACGCAAATCTTACTCTTCCCGCGTTATGCCATGGACGTTACTTTGGCTTTCCCGGAAGGCTATGATTTACCAGAATGGGCATATGAACAAGCGCGTAAGAACGCTAAAGAAAATGGCGGTACTTTCCGTATCACGCATGATATGAAAGAAGCCTTTAAAGGCGCCGATATCGTCATCCCGAAAAACTGGGGATCATGGGTTAACAACCAATCGACCGCCGTTGTGGATACCTTACTCGAATCCTATAAAGGTTGGAAATGCACTGAAGCCATGATTGCTTTAGCCAATCCGAATGTTAAATACATGCACGCGCTTCCGGCCGATCGTGGCAATGAAGTCGAAGACTCAGTCATCGACGGGCCACATTCCATTGTTTATCAAGAAGCCGAAAACCGTTTGCACACCGCCAAAGCCGTTATGGCAATGACGATGGGCAATAAATAAGCCTTTAATTAATAGTTGATTTTATCTTTGATGCTTTGGTATTCGCCAAAGAGTTTTAAGCATTGATCGCGGTCGAGTTCTTTGAGCAACTTATCTTTCTGCCCTGTCTTATTCATCTCATAGAAGACGTTATCGCGAAAGCCGATACCTTCCGTGTCGATGATGTTGCAGCCATAATAGACTTTCTTGATATTGGACCAAAGAATCGCGCCTAAACACATTGGGCACGGTTCAGCGGTGGTGTAAAGTTCGCATCCGCTTAAATCAAAGGACGAAATCTTTTTACAAGCATCATGTATCGCCATGACCTCACCGTGACAGGTGGGGTCTTGATTTTTAACGACCTGGTTATGTCCCTTGCCGATGACGACGCCATCTTTTACGATTACGGCGCCAAAAGGACCGCCGTGTCCCTTGCGAATTCCGGTTTGTGCTTCTTGAATGGCTAATTCCATATATTTGTTCATAATAAATCCTCTAGAGTTATCATACTACATCGCGTAATTTCTATGAAATATCTCTTTCGATTAACTTATAATAAAGTTAGATTTATTTTTCGGAGGAACTGCATGTCAGATAGCATTGCTTATGTGACTCATGCGAAAGAACCTTTACGAGGCAGCAACTTCAAAGATGCGGATGCCGTTATTTTATGTTTACTCTCTTATCTCCATTATGGAAAATTCAAAGACCGAATCTCTTTAAGCGAAATGAAAGAACGGGCGGATGGCGCTGTTAGCAATACACGAGTCCCTGATGAAAATAAAGAACTGTTATTGGCCTGCGCCGAAAGCCCCCGATTTGCCAATATCCGGATTGACCGGTTTGCCGAAGAAACCGATATCAACGCAGTAAAACAGTTTTCGGCAGTTACGTTTTTTATCGACTGGGAGACCATTTTCGTGGCTTTCCGAGGAACCGACGGAACGATTATCGGCTGGCAGGAAGACTTTGAACTCGCTTTTATGGATGAAATTCCTGCCCAGGGTCAAGCTAAATCTTATTTGAAATTGATTCTTGCCGAATACTGGTGGTGTCATATCATCGTTGGCGGTCACTCAAAAGGCGGTAACCTTGCCGTCTATTCCGGAATGATGCAAAGCGAAAAGCACTGCTCCAGAATCGCTATTATTTACAATTTGGATGGCCCGGGCTTTAAAAAAGATGTCGAAGAGTCGCTTGAATTCAAAGCCGCACAGCCCAAAGTCATTAAAATAGTGCCCGAATATACTGTCATCGGGATGTTACTCCAGGACGAAACCCATTACAAAGTCGTTAAAGCCAGCGCCAACTGGCTCTATCAACACGACCTTTATAATTGGCGAATTGACGACACTACTGGCAATCTCACGTATATTCCCGCGATTAACCTAGACGCAGTCAACATAAACAAAGCCATTTTCCACTGGCTCGATCACATTGATGAAAAAAAGCGTTCGATTATCAGCGAAAGTCTTTTTAGTATCATGAAAAGAACCGAATGCTCAACAGTCGCTTGTGTCATCGAAAACTGGAAAGAACACGTGATTAAGCTTTTCCTCCAATACCGAAAGGAAGATAAAAAATCACGTACGCTACTTCGGAAGGACTTAATGGTCTTAGCGAAGGACATCATGGCAGCGTCGTGGCAGAACCGTGACAAAGATGATCGGGACAAAGAAAATAAGCCAAGACGAAAGCCACGAATCAAAAAAAAGTAGGAAAAACCCATGAGTGAAACAAACTCGCACAGCGTAACGACGCCAAAAAGCAAAAAAACATTACGGCAATTTATCATCTTCTTTTTGCTCAGCATCGTTACCACAGTGGTGGACCTCGGCACTTTCTCTCTTTTCAACTATCTTATTTTTACTAGTCTAAAGACCATTCCTTTCCAGTGGTGGCTCTTTGATTACTCGATTATTAATGGAGGGCTTTGCGCTTTCTTATCCTTCTCTATTTCCTTTGTTCTTTCACAAACTTTTAACTTTTTCATTCAGCGAAAAGTCACTTTCGGAGCGAATAATAACGTCCTGTACAGTGGAATAATGTACGCTGCGATGGTGCTTCTCGTCTTTTTCTTTCAACTTTGGATTCCCACGCTGGCGCGTGGTCCGATTGTGAATCTCGTTGGCGAAAACTGGGGCGATTTCATCATTAAGAATTTTAATATGACGATTTCCTTTTTGATTCAGTTCCCAATGAACAAGTGGGTCATCATGCGCCAAAGAAAAAGTAAAAGCGATACTTTGGAAAAGTCTCTTTAATTGTGGTTTAATTTTATCGTAGAGGAAATTATGAAAAGATTAATCCTTGTGACGTCTCCGCCGGCCTGTGGCAAAACTTATGTGTCCAAGCAGTTGGCGACCAACCTCCAACACGTTGTTTATTTGGACAAAGACTCCTTGATTGTCCTATCCAAACAGATTTTTGTGGTGGCTAACCAAGACTATAACCGGAGTTCGGCATTTTTTGAAAAGAACATCCGCGATTATGAATATGATGCAATTGTCGCCATCGCCCTTGAAGCGCTGGAATACGACGATATCGTCCTTATCAACGCTCCGTTTACCAAAGAAGTGCGTGACTCGGGCTACATGACCGCTTTAAGAAATCGTCTCGAAGCCAAAGGGGCGCGCCTAACTGTCATATGGGTACAAACGACAGTCGATGTCGTGAAACAAAGAATGATTGAACGTAACAGTGACCGCGATTCCTGGAAAATTGCCCATTGGGATGAATATATTGCCGGGGTGAACTTTAGCATTCCTGAAAATTTAGACGACCCGAGCTGCAATGATGACTTGTTGATTTTCAAGAACTCCTCCGACGAAGAATTCGAACAGTCTATGAAGGATGTCCTCGCTGTTATTGAAGCGCCACAAAAAATATAAAACGAATCCCGAGTTATTCTGATGTTTTAATTTGGCCTTCTTCAAGTTTAATGATCAGATCGGCGACATTGTCCGCAAACCCATAATCGTGAGTAATGATTAAGCACGCCATGCCTTGATTTGCTAATTTTTTAATTTGATTTGCTAATTCGGTTACCAGAGAAGGATCGAGTGAACTGGTAGGTTCGTCAAACATCATGACGGCGGGGTCAAGCATCAAGGCGCGGGCGATTGCCAATCGCTGTTTTTCTCCTCCGCTTAATGCGGAAATGGGTGTCTTTTTCTTGTCTTGAAGGCCAAACTCTTTTAGAAGAAGTTCGGCTTTTTCGCAAACTTGAATTTTGTCTTTTCCATGTTTTATGGGCGCTAGCGTAAGATTTTTGAGAACTCCAAGATGAGGAAAGAGATTAAAGTTTTGAAAGACGAAACCAAGTTGGTCAATCGCTTCTTTTCGATTAGCGCGAGGCAGATATTTTCCATCGATTACCAAAGGATATCCGTTAATCACGATGGTGCCAGCATCCGCTTTGTCTAAACCAGAGATGAGCCTCAATAAGGTGGTTTTCCCTGCGCCGCTTTGTCCAACGATGGCGGTAATCGTGCCCGTCACGAGATCTAAATTCACATCATTTAAAACCTGCTGATCGGCAAATTTCTTGCAGAGGTTTTTCACAGATAAAACCGTATTCATTGGAAATACTTCCATTTCTTTTCAAAGTGCCGGAAAACGAAAATCAAAACATACGTGGCGATAAGGTATATCGCCGCGGTAATGAAAAACGCCTCAAGCCGTAAATCCCGAGAGACAATTTCGCGTGCGTTCCTCAACAGTTCGCCGACGGCAATCGACGAAACCAGCGCAGTATCTTTCAGTAGGGTAATCGTCTCATTGGCCAACGTCGGCAAAACTCGTTTAAATGCTTGAGGGATAACGATCTCGGTCAGCGATTGGAATCTCGTGAGACCTAATACCTGTGCCGCTTCCGCTTGGCCTTTATCGATTGAAAGCAGGCCACCTCGGAATATTTCGATGAAATAAGCAGTGTAGTTTAAAGCGAAGGTCACGATGGCGACGGCCATTCGGTCGAGAGTTATCCCCATCATCGGCAAGCCATACATGACAAAGAACAGCTGCAGTAGAAGCGGAGTACCCCGAGTTACGGATGTATAAATATCAATCAGAATCTTTACCGGCTTTGAGGCATTCACGTGGATGACGGCCCCAATGAGTCCAAGCGGAAAAGCTAAAATGGCGGTGACAGACAAAAGAAGAAGGGTCACTTTGAACCCTTCCAAAAGATAAGAGGTTACGGCAATCCAGTAATCCATGATTAAACAGTCGGGAGAAAGATATCTTCCCCAAACCATTTTTCAGAGATAGCGGCTCCCGTGCCGTCTGCTTTAATTTCGGTAAGGATGGCGTTCACGCGTTCGGTCAGGAGCAAATCGTTAAACCGGAATCCCACGCCATATTCTTCATCGCCTAAATCTTCTTCCATGAAAGAGTAAATCAACCCGGTTTCCGCATTGATGTAACGGCCCATGATTTCATCAATGACAATGGCATCGATGCGACCGGAATTGAGGTCGGCGATGGCAGAGTCATAATTGTCGAATTTTACTTCTTCACCAATTGTGGAAAAAATAGTTGAAGCCTCAAGCGCGGTTTGCCCGCTGCTCTGAAGTTGAACCCCAACAGATTTATCGGTTAGATCAGCAAGCGTCATTAACGTAGCATCTTTCGTCATGACCACTTGGCGGTTATTCAAGTAGGGGAGTGAAAAACTAACCTCAAGTTTTCGGGCGTCAGTGATGGTGAAACCATTCCATACGCAATCGATCGTTTTGGCATTCAACTCCAATATTTTTGCGTCCCAATCGATGGATTGGAGCACTAATTCAACTCCGAGGATATCGGCAACTTCACGGGCGATATCGACATCAAAGCCGACAATGTCATTGTTTTCATCAACAAATCCCATCGGCGCAAACGTCGCATCCAAACCAACGACGAAAGTGCCCTTATCAAGAATGTATTCGAGCGAACTATCGGTTGGCGTTGGCCCACAACCGACAAGGACCAAAGAAGAAACTAAGCTAGAAAATAAAAAAAGTCGTTTTAGCATAATAATTACCTCATGGAAGTTACTATACTATAACGCTTTAGTGAAGTAAAGCAATAAAGTGAAATATTTTATTTTTTGTTTTCGAGGCGCTTGAGAACGAGTTCATATCCACCTGTGCCATAGAGCAAGGCTTTATTGACTCTGGCAATGGTGGTGGCGCTAGCGCCCGTCGTTTTTTCGATTTCAACATAGGTTTGTCCGGCTTTAAGTTTTTTGGCGACTTGAAAACGGGAAGCCAAATCCATGATTTCCTGAATCGTGGCAATGTCTTCGAAGAATGCGCCAAACTCATCAGCGGTTTCGATTTTTGTCATCGCTTTAAATAATTCATCGATCTCTTTATTTTTTAAATGGGCGTTGCTTGTCATGGGGGTTCCTCGCTTTTCTTCATTATAGTATGTGAGTATAAAATAAGCGACCGGAACTGTCACTGAAAAAACGTTTTACGTGTATAAATTTAATAGTAATTGTTCATCGCGGTTTTGCGTTGATCCATCCAGTTGTAGAGATACTCAAGATTGTCTTCCACCATTTGATGGTCGCCGCCATACCAGCGGTCGGCATCGCTTTGTAAGTCTGGTTCAAGAAAGGCGACATAAGGACCAAACCATTCCAGGTAGTTTTCTATCGCGTCATTGCCAACTTCATTCCAACGTATATTTAACTCATTCATTCCGGTGACGGTGGCGCCGAAATTCCAACAGAAGAAGTTATTGAAGTGGACATCCGTGACGAGGGTGTAATCGTAATTCACATAAGGTTGCCCTGTATATTCAACATAACCGAGACTGAGGTCATAGTCCCAAGTTGGTCCAAACATCAATTTTTCGCCGATGCGTTTTGACATGTAATATGAGGTGAAGAAGTGGTCCGGTTCATTCATGATTTGGTCGATGAGCGTGATGTCTACCAACGAATCAACGTCAATCCTGCTGGCAATCTCTGTGTAATTCTGTGAGGCAAAAGCGCTGATGATATCAGCGTAATAATCTTTTAGCCAATTGAAGAAGACATGATATTGTTCAGGGGAGGGAAAGTCGGTCTCTTCCGGGTACTTGATGACAAAACTTTGCTGCGTTCCACCCATATCAAGATTGAAATAAGTCTCGTTCAGGATTTCACTAGGGTCGGTGCTGGCCCAGTTATCCATGCACACTAAAAAGTTATAGTCGGTGGTGGATTCAAAGATTTCCCATTCGATGTCGACGCGGCCTGGTTTCTCATCCACCTGCTGCGTGCAGAGATAGATGCCGTCATCGCTGCCGTTGAGGATGACACGGACATGCTTCGCCATCGGTTGATAACTCGTGTGATTAAATGAGTTACCCATCGTGAAGGCCGTGAAGTTATGAAGCTTGGAAGGATCAAGGTAATCGGCTAAGAGAACCCAGCTCTTGGCTTTGGTTTTGCCGAATAGACCCTGCTTATCATTGAATTTAATGCGATACGGCTTCTTAGGCATCGTTTGCGTGGAATGTCCGCGTAAACGTATTCCGGCGCTTACCGGGCTTAGAGAATAGGTTTCTAGGTCGCTTTCAATGGCGACGACCGCACCTGTGTAAATGATGTCGGAGGCAATCGGAGCGCTGTTGACGGTGTTGATTCGGATAATCGGGAGGCTATCTTCCGTCTTCAACGCAAAGAAAGCGGTTAAATCAAGGTTTGCGGAAACATGTTCGTCGGTCCGTGAAGCGGTGAGCAGACCGTCACTCCATGCGGTGAACTGGTAATCGGTCAGCGGGATGGCGATGACTTCGCTGGCGCTACCGCCTTCCGCGACTGTTTGCGTGGTCTCGCCTGTGACCGTTCCGCCTTCGCCGGAGTGGTAATTGACCGTATAATTGGCGAGGCTGGAAAGACTGCTCTCGAAACTAGAAGAACTCGAACTTGTTTGAGTGCAACTGGCCAAGGGAAAAACCAAGGCCAGCAAGACCAAGACATTCGGAATCAATTTATTTTTTATCGGTGGCATTTTTATCCTCTTAATTGACCATTTTTATTAGATGATAAGTATGGGTTTGGCGGTCGGCAGCGAATTCATATTTATTATACTGTTTTATCATCTAAAAACACACGATATATTTATGCCTTCCTCATGGAAGAGAGCAAAACCAAAGCGAATAAAATAAGGAGCGTTTGTGTGTTTTTCTATTTAATGGTAATCTTATTTCGAGGAATTATCTATGAACAAATTCGCAGCCTTTTTAAAGGGCTCCTTGCTTGATCCATTCATTCGGAGTTTTTTCCGTTTCACCGAAGCGATTATCTGGTCGGTGATTTTGGTCATCGTGACCATTATCGAAATGGAAGTGACGACGACGTTTCCGTTTTACGAAGTCATCGCGGTTATGTGGCTGGTTTTGCCTTTTTTGATTTTTAAAACGCTCCTCTTGGAACGGCTGAAACTTCCCAACTACTGGAAATATGTCTTAACCGCCTCGATTTTGCTCTTGGGCGTGGCTTATTTCTTTATCCGGCAGATGACCGTGGATGATGGCGTAATGTGGGAAATCCGCCACTTGACGCTTTGGGCTATCGCACTCATTTCCGGGCTCACCGTTTCTTACTTTCCGAAACGGGAAAATTTCTCAACCTATCTTATTTATTTAGCCAGCAAATTTTTTGCCACGGTCTTTTATTCGGCGGTGCTTTGGGGTGGCTTATCCGCAGTCTTCGGCAGCGTCGAAGCCCTCTTCAATGTCAACCTTGGCGATTACTTTTTCCTCGAACTATTTACCGCGGTTGTCGGCTTAGTCTCGGTCCCGGTATTTCTTGGCTTTGCGCCTAAAATCGATGACGTCATGGGCACTGAACAATACAGCAAAATATGGAAGACTGTTTTCTCTTTCATCATCTTACCGATCGTCACGATTTTCTCTTTCATCCTGCTCCTTTATGTCGTCACCTCGACAATCAACAGCAACTACTACCCCGATGTCTATCTCATTTCTTCGCTTGCGGTCGCTTTCGTTGGTTTGATTACCATTTTGGTTTTGGAGCCGTTTGAAAAAGAGACCGCGCACATTCACTTTTTCAGCAAGTGGTGGCCTATCGTCCTCATGGCCATCTTTGTCGGTTTTTATTTCGAGATGATCCGCGGGATTATCGATTACGGGATGACTTTGATGAGCACGACCTATCTCTACCTCAGCTTTTGGGTTGTTGCCTGCGCGATTTTACACTTCATCCGTAAATATCCGCTCAAGATGAAATTTGGTCAGACCCTCGCCAGCGCGATGGTGTGCACGCTTCTATTTATTTCCTATGTTCCGTACATCAATGTTCTGAGCATCGCGACCTATTCGCTCAACAACCGATTTGAACGGCTCCTCACTGAATACGGCATGGTCGAGAATGGCGAAATCGTCCACGCCACCGATCCTTTGACGGTCACTGAGATGAACACGATTTATACGATGGTGCAGTCTTTTTATGAAATCGGTTATAGCCGGATTGAATTACTTCCGGATAACTATGTTTACACTGATTTTGAAACCGTCTTTGGTTTCCCTGATGAATATCAGTATGAAGAAACAGATATGTTTTCCATCTACTACAAAGCTGATAATTCACTGGTGGACCTCACCCCGTTACTCAGTCATGAAGTGCTCCTGATTTTAGATGCCAACGGCAGCTTGGTCAGCAGCGAAACAGACTTCACTTTCGAAAAAGTGATGGGTCAGATGAACTGGACACTGACGATTGACAGCCCGCTTACGGTCATCACGCTCCCGATGGATGACATCGCTCTTGCGGTCTACCAAGATGTCGGGTCACCGACCACCGAAGCACCTTCTACCATTTATGATTTTACCTACTCCGGAGTCTACGGAACGGTCAATTACGATATCTACTTTACGGAGCTGTCCGCCGAATATAATGGCGCGACCGGCGTCATGTATATCAATTTCTTCTCGATGTACATCGGCATTGATTACATCTAAATTCTGCTTTAATGCCAAACGAAAACACGAGGCTAGCCTCATGTTTTTTTGTCGAATCAATAATAAAAATACAATTTAATAATTAGCCATTATAAGTCGCATTATTCAAAACCTTAAGCGGTGTATCCCCACGTGACAGGCCGGTTTCCATAGTTCCAATCCGGATCCCAACCTTCTGGTTTCTCCGAGACTTCGCAGTAAATGGTCAACGAGGAACATAGGTCGAAGGCTTTATAACCCACCGTAGTCACACCCAACGGAATGATGATGGAGGGCAAATTGCCGCATTCTCCAAAGGCAGTGACCCCGATACTCGTAAGCAAGGTTCCGGATTCAAAGGTAATTGAAGTCAGGGCGTAACAGCCATAGAACGAAGAAGGCCCAAGTCGCGCGACGGCGGCGGGAATTGTGACGGACTGTAAACCTGTGCAGGAATAGAACGCGCCATTATCAATGTTCGTTATCGTGCTTGGCAAACTGACGGTGTGGAGGTTGTCGCACATTGAGAAGAGCGAGAAGCTGATCTCCGTGATTCCTTCAGGAATCGTCATCGTCGTTAGACCATCGCAACCCGAGAACGCAAAATCATCGATTAGCGTCACGGTGCCTGGGATGGTAAGCGAAGTAATCGTGATGTCGCCTGCAAAAGCATTATCGCCAATCGTGGTTAAGCTACCCGGCAATGTGATACCAGTGAGTTCCGGGCATTGTGAGAAAGCATAGGAGCCGATGGTTTCGACGTGGCTGGTTGATGCAAAAGTCACCGTCGTCATATGCGTGCACTGGTTAAAGGCAGCGCTGCCGATCGTAATGACTGAATTTGGGATCGTGATTGAAAGTAATCCCTCACATAGCTGGAACATCTGCGCGTTGATTACAGTGATTCCATCTGGCAGGGTAAAAGATGTCAAAAGGTCGTCGCCATAGAAACAACGGGCGCCGAGATTTAAGAGATTTTCGCCCATCGTAAAGGACGCTAGCCAACGGCAACCTTCAAAAGCGGAGGTGCCTAAGTAAGTAGCGCTCGCCGGCATCGTGAACGTGGTTAAACGGATGCAGTTTTGGAAACCCGAACTGGCGATGCCGTCTAGATGGCTGTTGGCGTCGAATGAAACGCTGTCTAAATAGGTGCAGTTCATAAAAGCATAGGTCCCAATATTAACGATAGAGGCAGGAATAGAAACAGAAGTTAAATCGGTGTTTCCATAAAAACAATAACCGGCAATTTCGGTAACGTGTTTGCCAAGGTAGTACGACGGAATCACGACTTCCGCGGCCGTTCCGGAATAACTCGTGAGAGAATAAGTTTCTCCCATATCGGTGAAGGTAAATCCCTCTTGAATCGTAGGCTGGACGCAGGAATAGCTGATGGTCACGCTCTCAATTAAAGCGTCAGTGGAACCACTTGCAACGATACGTAAATAGATGCTTCCCGAGAAAGAGAGCTCAACACCGGACGCCACGGGAATCTCGTTGGTGGTGGGATTGGCTTCCGTTCCGTGATAGAGCGTTAAGGTGCCTGAACTAAAAACCGCCGTGACTTTTAACAGTCCGGTAATCAGGTTGGTATTATTGATCGCTCCACCTGAACAAGATAACAAGACGTGCTGTCCAGAAGTAACGTTATCGTCTGCATTCATATAAGCGAAATAGACACTTTTTACAGTCAAGGTCCCAGCCCCAAAGCCGTCTACGGGAATGGTCGGCTTGTTGGCGCTAGTGAGTGTCAGCGTATACGCCGGTGGCTCAGTCGCCTTGACGGGTAAATCAGGCGTTCCGGCAATTACGATCAATGCGCTTAGAAAAAGAGCGGAAAAACAAACTGCCCAGTTCTTGATTCGTTTGTTCAACATATGTGACGCCTCCGTTATTATGCGAAACATCAACGATATATGTCAGTTAACCCTATTAATATTATTTTAGCATAAGGAAAAAGAAACGGCCGAGCGTTTTCTTGCCCAGCCGTATTTCCCTTATTTCATGGTTTATTCGGCGCTTAATCTTTGTGTCTGCTTTTGGTTGGGGCGGCTAGTCCTCAGTGTTTTCAAGAGTAAAGGAATGCCGTAAATAAGTCCAAAAAATAAGGCAAATACAAGAATGTAGAAGAAGAAAAAGTTATCTTGGGTCCCGAAGGGGAGTTCATTCGTGACGAGGTACATATAATTAGCGCCCATATTCGGAAAGAACACATAATTGGCGAGCGTCGCCCAGCCCATTAAGACGAGAATCCCAGGAAAGACTTTCCATGATTCTTTGAGGTTGAATTCGAATTTTCCACTGGCGGCTTCATAGAGGGGAACGATGATGAGAATGGTATGCGCGGCCATGCTTTCTAGATTCCAAAATGTCATAAAACGGTCGGAGAAATAACCGCCGAGAAGGACGGTGATGACGCCACCCATAATGGACAAAACATAAACCGGGACTTTGATTGCTTTCCAGTTAAATAAGATGGTTAAGGGAAGAAGGAACGTTAAGACGGTGCACATATGAAAGGGAAAAGCTTGGGTCCATGGCGATTCAACCCCGATGGAAGCCCGTAGTGTTTGATGGAATAAGCGGATGCAGAACATCCCGATGACCAAGGTCAAGACGATGGCTTTCTCATGCTTGGGATATTTCTTGAAATAGAGATAACCCGCAAGCGCGAGAACGATGACAAGGAAAATCCAAACGAAATGTCGCCACCCAAATTCGCCTTCGCCAAGCCCGTCCGAAAAGCTAGAGACTGAAGTTCCGTTCCTAAAATAACCAAAGAACCTCACGATCCACTCCCAAATCATAACGAAATCCTCCCAAGGGTTCCAATTAAATTGAAGCGTCTAATCTTTACTAAAATAGCATAAGTATTGGTGAAGAAAAACCCCAGAATGCCTTAAATTATCTTTTTAAGATAAAAAAAGCCTTTCCTATTGGGAAAGGCTGTTGGTTTCACTGGCGACTTCGGCTTTTACTAATGTTTTGGTTTCCCACTTTCGTGATTTCCAGCGGAAGAGCACGAAGATGCCACGGATAAATTCATCGCTGGCGGTGGCAATCCAGATACCGACAATTCCCCATCCCAACGTGAAGCATAAGAAATAGCCGACCGGAATCATCACAAGCCAATTGACGACAAGGGCAAGCATAAGCGGATATTTGGCGTCTCCCGAAGTTTTCAAGGCTCTGCCGATGACCATGTTAACGCCCCGTCCGAGCTGTAGGAAGATATCTATAATCGCGACCGCCTCCATCATGCCAATAATATCAGCATTGTGGGTAAACAATAACCCGAGAGGACCGGCAGTGAACACGAGAATGAGGGAGGGAACAATTGTGGAAAGCAAAGCTATTTTTAGGCTGTATTGAACAATTTTATGCGTGCCTTCTTTATCTCTCGCTCCCATCCTTTGCCCGACAAGGATAGCGGTGCTCCCACCGACGGCGGAAGATACCGCCCAAGTCGCGACGGCAATGGTTTCAAAATAGGCTTTTGAACTTAGGGTGTCAGTTCCAAGGGCCACGATGAAACCGATAATCACTAATTGAGACAAGGCATAGGAAATATTTTCAAGAGTGGCAGGAACTCCCACTTTAAATAACTTTGATGCTACTTCGTTTGGGAAAGGCTTGAGCGCTTTTGCCGACACGGATAATTTGATTTTTTTCCTCAGAAAGATAAAGATAAATGCAAAATAAATGATGCGTCCAATGACAGACCCGATGGCGGCACCAACGATGCCGAGTGAAGGAATGCCTAGTGCGGGGACGCCAAATATAAGAGCCCAGTTAATGAGCAGGGTAGCGATATTCGCGACGAACGTCCCAATCATCCCGACTTTCGTGTGGCCATAGCTATAAACGATTTGAGCAACAACGAATGAAACGGACTGGAGGACAAAGAAGGAGCCAATAATAATCGAGAAACTAGTACCCCATTGAATCATTGCCGGGTCAAGATTGAGCGATGTCAAAATGCCTTGACCGAAAAATACAATAATGATAGTACCAATAAAACCAATAATAGCGGCATAAAAAATGGAAACCGCGGCGATTTTTTCTTTAATGCCGGCCGATTTTGCTCCCACCGATTGCGCCATTAAAATCCCGGTGCCTGTCGAAATGACTTGGAAGACCAGATAAAACATCGTGATCATTTGGTTGGAAACGTTAACGATGCCGGCGGCCGATTGTGAATATCGAGAAAACATAAAGGTGGTGATATAACCGGTCAAAAGACCAAGAAAAACCTCAATGAAAAGTGGCCACGACAGTTTGAAGAATTGTTTTTTCTGTTCCTTGGTCAAAGTTGCGGTCATATCTCGTCCCTTTTTTCGTTTCCTATTCTACACTGATTCAATCAGCCAATCTATCTATAATGCTTAGAAAACGAAGCGAATTTTAAAAAACCTTTAATGATGGGGCATTTAAGGTTTTATTCAATGCTTTGATGATTTATAGTGGGACTTCTAGAACAATCCCGCCTGACAGGCATCGATGAATACTTGAACCAATTTTGGATCAAATTGCGAGCCGGAATTTTTCTTTATTTCTTCAATGGCGTCTTTGCGGTTCATAGTATGCGAACTGTCGCCCATTGCGGTTTTGGCATCGAAGAAATTGATGATGGCGATAATTCGTGAACGGTAAGGTATTTTTTCGCCTTGAAGGCCACACGGATATCCAAGGCCATCAAAACGTTCGTGGTGAGAGAGCACATCCCCGGCAATATCAGAATAATCTGTCGAAGAGGCTAAAATATGATATCCAATTTCGACGTGTTTTTTCGGCGCTTCCTGATTATCGGTCGCCCAGATTTCATCTTTTTCGGAATATGCGTGGTCAAAACCAATTTTGCCAATGTTGTGGAGACGAGCAAGATTTTGAAGCGATTCCAATTCAAAACGGTTCATCTCGAGACGCTCGCCAATTATATTGGCAATCGTGGCTACGCGTTCGGCATGCCGTTCTTCCTCAGGATGCGAGGCAAAGAATTTATCGGTTATTTTCTTTACGAGATCATTTTGGCGTTTATGGACCTTTAAGAATTTGGTTTCATACATTTCTTTTTCGGCAGCCGTGAATACTTTGGCAATCTCAATGTCGGAATTCTTTACCGCGACGCCGAAAGCGACGGATATCTTGATTGTATCGATGGTTTTCGTGCTCAATTCATTGAGTATCAAATCGATGAATTTTCGGGTTTCGTCTATTGGCGTTTTAGGAAGTAAAACCATAAACTCATCGCCGCCTGTACGGACAAACCAGTTATCCGCCGGGATTATTTTTGTCATAGCGCTTGTCACTTCTAGCAAGAGTTTGTCTCCGGCATCATGACCAAAACCATCGTTAATCAGTTTTAAGTCATTAATGTCGGCAATAATGAGCGAAAGGGGAAAATTAGCCGGACAGTCAAGTTCAGCGAGATGCTCGGTCAAGTAGCGGCGGTTACAAAAGCCAGTCAATACATCATGGTAACTGTTCTCAAGGATTTGGTGTTCATAGATTTGCCGTTCGGTGACATCGTGAGTGTAAACCGTTACTCCGATGACTTTTCCTTTTGGGTCTCTCAAAGGTAAAAAATGTTCCTCAAAAAAGACACCCGGCGCTTTTTCTAACTCAAAGGTAACCTTAGAGCTTTTACCAGTTAAAGCGGTGTCAATATGAAGTTTTAAACGAGAGAGGGCAACAGGCGAGCTGATGTCTTTGAGAAAGTTGTCATTGATTTTAATATCGGCATCAAAGTACTTTTTCATCCCTTGCACATGAAGGCGGTTAAAAGAAAGATATCGATAATTGGGATCGAGTGAGTAGACTTCAAGTTCATTGGGGGCATCGATGCTGGCACGTAAATTCAGTTGTTGCTGTTCGATATCGCGTAAATAATCTGTCCGTTCTTTTTGAAAATAGAGTGGCAAACAGGCAAGGAAGGAAAGCAGTGGAAAGAGAATCAAGGACGGGAGTATGAAATTTTTGATATTATCAAACGCCGCTACAGTAGTAACCAAGGGAAGATAAGCAAGAATTACGATGAACTGAACGATGAAACCGAAAAGAATGTATTCGCCAATTTTATTGATTTTTTTGAACCGCCAAATTCTAGTCCATAATAATCCGATGGCAGCGGAGAAAACGATAATCAAACAACTAGAAAGGATTCCAGGACCACCGATAACGAAAATGCGAAAAGCGATGCCCATCAAAACGCTAATGAACATCGCGATTGGGGAAAAGAAAAGACCGCTGATACTATAAAGAACACTTTGAGTATTAAAAGCAATTCCTGGGGAAGCCTGATAAGAGTCCATATTGACCAAAATTGCGGCCACGCCGATTAGAATTCCTGATATTATTTGTTGAATGACAAGTCTTTTTTTAGAAAACATGCTATTGATGACATAAAGATAAGATATAGCAAAAAGGACGAGGATATTTCCTATAATTTTCAACGCTATTTCCGAGACTGGAATGAGATTGAAAAACAAGAAAATCCCTCCTTGTTCAAAAAAGATACACAGCGTTTATATTTTATCATGATTACTAAGATATGCTAGGGGCAATTAGTGCCATCTATTAAGGATAAATTAAGATTTTACCTGATAATTCTGGCTAGCGACATTTTCTGCAAAGTAAAAAAAACTTCAATCGTGAGCGCCCAATTCATTGAATACAGCACTGATAATCATACCAATCGCGAGCTGGGCTTCAAGGCCTTTACGGATAAAATTCACAAGTTCATTATCGTGTCCGACAACATAACTGATGGATTTTAAAGTAATCCATGGCGTATCGAAATAATGGCAGGCAGCAGCGATGCCGCCGGCTTCAGTATCAATCGCAGCGATCCCGGCGACAGAGGCGAAGTGATGGTTGATGATGTAATCGATATGTTCACGATTTGTATAAAATTTGTCGGTTGCTAAAAGTAAACCACGTCGTAGCGCCTTGTTTTTCATCTGTTTATTGAGCGTTTCAATCAACATAATTGATTCGTATTCTGAGTGATAAAAAACAGGCATGTCATTGATTTGACCATACTTTAGGTCACCCCAAGGCGTCATATCAACTTCGCCCAAGTAAATACGTTCAGCTAAAAACAGATCCCCTTGGTGCAGGGTTTCATCGATCGCATGGACGGAACCGACGTTAATGACAAGGTACGGATGGTATTTTTCGAGACAAATACCGGTGATCATTGCCGCAAGACTATTGGAAAAAAGCGTCGTTGTTACGCAAACATCTTTGCCTGAATAAGTGCCAAGATAGACCTCATGCTTGCCGGCAATCACATCGGTAGAAGTAAGATCCATCTTCGTTTTGAAATAGAGGATATCGTCCGGGGTTGTTCCAATGATAAGGATCATAATTTTATGTTCCTTTCAAAACGATTTTTACGGATGAATGCGATATATTCTTCTCCGGACATCGGCTTAGCGTAATAGTAGCCTTGAATAAGGTCGCAGCCCAGATCTTTCAAAATCGGGACCTGTTTCTCGTTTTCAATGCCTTCAGCAATAACTTCCATGTCCAACGCGTGAACGAGTTTAACGATGGCCTTAACGACCTCACGGGCTTTTTGGTCGACTTCAATATCCGCTAAAAAGGACTTGTCTATTTTTACGCTATTAAACGGGAGCCGTTTTAACGAGCTTAGTGAGGAGAAACCAGTTCCAAAATCGTCGATTCCGACTTTGATTTTCAGGGCTTGCATCTTCTTGATAATCGAGAGAACGAAAAGGTTATCTTTGACTGTCGCCGATTCGGTGATTTCCATTTCTAACAGCAAGGGGTTCATTTTATACGTTGTTAAAGTGGCGGAAATAACTGAAATTAAGTCTGTAAAATAGAGGGATTTTTTCGAAATGTTGATTGAAATAGGCAGCAATCTTTCGCCAGTTGATTTCCATTTATTGATATCTTGGCAAACCATTGCGAAGACATAATTGTCGATGTGTGTGATTAAATCAGATTGCTCGGCAAAAGGAATGAAAGAAGCCGGAGTCAAAAAGCCCCGTTGCGGGTGATGCCATCGGATTAAAGCTTCAGCGCCGGCAAAGTGATTGAGACCTAAATGAAACTTAGGTTGATAGTAAATCTCAAATTCTTTTTTCTCGAGACCTTGGGTAATTTCGTCGTAGTATTCAACGTTGTTTGCCATCCCGTTATCGAACATTCCGTCTTCATAGACGGTAATCCCGCCTTGATTGGTAAATTTGCCAAAATCGCAAGCCATCAGAGAGCGGCGAAGCATTTCGACGGGCTCGACGCCGAGTTCGTTATGAAAATAGACGCCGTAGGTAAGATCGCGCCCAATTTGAATTCCGGCTTTTTCGAGTTTTTTGCGGATGTTTTCTTTGAGAGTACTCAAAGTAGCATCGACTTCTTTTTCCTCATTGTATTTGATATAGAGAAGAAAGTTCTCATTGTAATCGTAACCAAATTCCGTCTCGGGCATGTTGTTAAAATATTCCTGAATGGTTGAAAAAACTAAACTTGGAACTGTTGCTCCAGCCTGATAACCCGATTGATTGACGGCATCTTTCTTAATATTGTATATCGAAAAGCTTATTAAGGCGCGGTGGTGAATTTCCCTTTTGAATTTCCGCGAGATAGCGGTTAAAAAGCGGGGTTCAGAATTGACGTCTTGGACGGTGATGAAAGTATCAAAGTTAAAACGCATTTGAGTGACTTGATGAAGATGGCGCATCTCCATTCCGGCGACGCCAAAACAACAGAAGGTCAAAGCGCCCGAAAAGATGGAGAGCCACGTAGCGACAGGTATACTGATAGACCCGCTTCTTACTCCGGTAATCATGACCATGAAAAAGGCGATGAAAAGGCTGACGAAAAAGACCACAAAAATCAACAAACGGAGTTCGTGATTGTGAGTCAATTTCGACAGTCTTGTCTGCTTATTCATGAGCCTATTTTACCTCTTTTCTTCTTCGTCTTTCATTTCCTGAAGGATTTTCTCTTTTTCGATTTCCTTGAGCATCTCAAGTTTTTGTTTTTCTTTGATTTCCTCGAACTCCTCGCCCTCAAAAGAAGCAGCAGTTGCAGGCTCTTCTTTTCCCTTTGCGGCCCTGATGAAATCTTTTAAGGAACTGATAAAGATCAAACCAAGTGGGACCAACACAAGACAGAACGTAACCCATGGGGAGGTGAAAATTGTATGGACTTTGCCTATCGCGGCGCTGACATTAATTACTTTTCCAAGTACATATTTTTCTTCGACATAATCAGAATTGGCAATACTGCATCCGTTTGTCGGGCAATTGGTGGCATGAAGGTTATCCCCAAGACAACGGAACACTCTGGAACCATCTTCGTTCTCGACAATCTCAATAATCCGATGCGTGACGATTACGCCATCATTCGCCCGGTAAAAAGTGATAATGTCACCGTCCAGACTTTCAAGCGTCGTCGAAGCGACCAAAGTGGAAGAATCAACTTTTTGAACAACAATGCCATCGCCAACAGGAAGGGTGGGATCCATAGAGTCGGTGAGGACAATCATGGTTTGATAACCAAAAATGGAACTAACCCCATAATTACTTCGTGCTGAGATGAAGCCCATGATTTCGACAGTCAAAAGCAAGAACACGAAAACACTCAGAAAAACAGTTGCGATTTTACTAAATAAAGACGTTTTCTTGTGTTCGGTTTTTGCGACTCTACCTTTTGACTGATTCATGTTGGTTCCCCTTTAAAGTAATTGGATTAAAAAATCTCTTTTGGCTTTTTTGGTTTGACTTTTGACGGTGTTTTTTCTTGAATTGCGATTTTTTGGATGCGCTCACGCGTTGATTTTAAACGTTCTGCCTCTTCGGCCACTTTTCTTTGCTCGGCGCGAATCTCGGCCTTTCGAAGCGCTTCTTCTTTGCGTCGCAATCTTTTCTCTGCCGCAATTGCCTTGAGTCTAAATTGTTCAGCTATTTTTCTTTCTCTCTCCAATGCTTTTTCACGTTCGAGTTTCGCTTTTGCTTTTTCGATTTCTTTTAACTTTCGAGCTTCTTCTTGGGCTTTCTTTAATTCGGCCTCCTTGATTTTTCTTAACCGCTCTTTTTCTTTTTCGGCCAAACGTTTCTGTTGAGCTTCAATTTGAGCGGCAGTTTTGATTCGTAGCGAGACATTCTTTCCATTCATTCTTTCGAGGAAGCGATCATCTGCGATTTCTTTGTCAAAAATGGGTTGTGCGAACTGCGGCGTGACAGTGTACTTTTTGGATGTTTTGGGAGCGGGTAAGGTCTTTTCACTTCTCAATGAGAGATAAGATCCCATCATGAGTGCGTACAACTGACCAAGGTACTCAGCATCAAACGCGATTTTATCTTCCTTTACCGAGTATGTAACCCCAGTGTCATCATATCGACTGATAAAATTCCATAGTTCGTATGCTTTTTTATAATCTTTATTGGTCCTGAGAAGGTTGGTCATTTGAATTTTCCCCGTTACGGGATTGGCTTTTTTCATGGCTCGCATGAATGGGCTTGATAAAAGGTAATTAACTCTTTGCCTGAGAATTGTGAGTCTTTTTAATAGATTATCGTTTTTGGCTTTCTCACCCTCATCTTCGCTCGGAACTATCAACTTGAGTGAGGATTCGTATTCATATTTGGCGTTGTCTATCACTACAGTAGATTTCATCGTTACCACATCGCTGTTATTAGAATCCCAGTGTTTTTCAATGTAACGGAATCGAAGTTCAAGGAATAAAACCAATTTGCGAATTAAGGTCATAACAAAACGGTTCTCATAGATGGCAATTTCTTCGTCGATGAGGGTGGCAAGAATTTTGTCTGGAATGACGTCACCGTTTCGATCGATTTCTTTCACGAATTCACTATGCATCGCAAGATGCCGAATGGATTGAGAACCAATCTTTTTTGCAATCTCTACTGGGACGACTTCGTACTCTTCTTTTATGAATTGACGCGGGTTGTGCACTATTTTTTCAATGGAAGCCAGGCAACTCTCGATTTCTACGATAAATGTACTCTCTAACTTTTTACTTTCTCGTCGAGACCCCCCACTAATTTCTTTTTTAGTCGTCGTTCTAATCAGATTTAAGAGGTCAGAAAAAGAATCATCGCTCAAGATCATTTTATCGATGCGAGATTGATATTTCTTTTTTAATCGCTCAACCGGATTAGCAAAAAGTTCCATTTCTCTCTCCTATTAACTCATTTTGATGAAGTCTTCGATAATTTTCTTTGACTGGGCGAAGTTACCTTTCCCGAATAACTTTTCGATTTCGCCGATGAGTTGATTGAGCTCATCGTGAAGGAATGCAAGGTTCAAAGCCACAAACTTTTTTAGAATTTTACTAGCGAAGATATAATCGAGAGCCTCAACTTCGGTGCCGCCCGCGGCGACATAATTTGGAATAAATATCTTCATTTGTTTTTGGATACGGTTGCCGAATGCGAGACTAAACTTATTAAAGATAAATAAGTCGAGTTTTTTAAATTTTTCTAATGTCACTTCGGACATCGGATAATTGGTTTGAGCTTCCATAAAAAGCTTGTTCAAGAAATCAAAAGTAATGCTTACCGGTTCAGTGAAGGGGCAGTCAAAAGCCACACCTTTGGTGGAGAAGGTCAAAGTCATTGCACGGTCATAAACTTTATCAGTAATCGTGAAAGTCGAATCGTCGTTATTTGCGGTGCCAATGAACCACAAGTTCTGTGGGATAAGAAGTTTCCCTTCCATTAAGTGTTTTGGGTCACCCGGGTCGGGTTTGTTGCTGATTTCGATCGTCCACTCGGCAACGTTCGGCATTTCCATTATGGATAGGAATTCAGCAAAATAATATTCGATACGCGCCAAGTTCATTTCGTCGAGGACGATTAAGCAGTTATCTTCACGATACGTTGTTTCGTAAACCGCTTTTAAGAATTCGGTTTCGTTGAATTTTTTAGCAAATTCGTTGTAGTAACCAATGAGTTCGCTTCGGTCACGCCATGATGGTTGGACCGAGCAAATTTTGACGTCATTTTGGAAGAACTTCACAAGCGAGTAAGGCAAGGATGTTTTACCGGTTCCGGATATACCTTCGAGAATAATGAGCTTGGTCGTTCCCATTGCCGCAAAGAAGGTCCGCAGCGTCTTCATGTCATAGTACAACTTCATTTGAGAGGCCGCGAAAAACCGATATTTGGTTATAAGCTGCTCAAGAGATAAAGCCGAATCAATTTCCGGCATTTCGATATGAGTTTTATAGGTAAGGTATTTATAATCCACGGCCGCCAGCTTTGGAAAACGTGAATTTGAGAAGTCGTTGTCAGTTTTGGTTTTGACCTGTCCAGGGGCACCAGCGGCTCCGGGTTGTATACCCAAAGAACCAACCTTTAAATTCAATATTTCGTTTTTCTCTAATATTGCGGTGTAGAGTTGGTCATTAAGCTTCTGTACTTGTTCGATGAGTTTGCTCTTATCGACTTTGCGATTATGATAGGCCTTATATTTAACAACAAAGCAATAGATTAGGTAGACTAGAGCGCCCAAAAGCGCTACCCAAAACAATAGAAAAAGAATGTAAAGGATCCACCCACCCACGCCGAAATCGCCGACATAAACATTGAATATATCGCGGTAGAGAAGAAAGTTATTGCGCACATCTGCCCACGGGGAGACGAATGCCGTTTTTAAGAATTGCCCAATGTCTGAGAACAAAGCCTCAAAGAGGGCCCTTAAATAATTAAAGAATTCTTTCATTTTTCTACCTCATTCTTCGAAATAATTTGCTCAGTTGGAGCACGGAAGCGCCCTGTGAGCGTTAGATTCAGCAAGAAACTCGCATCCTGAATTAAGTTTGTGTTGTCTAAATCCCATCCCTCGGCATATACAGTAACTACAAGGCGAACGGGAACATACTCGGGAAGATAAGCAAGCGCGCTGCTGTCGATTGTTTGATCGGAAAGCGTCGCTGTTGTTTTACTATTCTCGTGGGCAACGGATAAACCATTTTCTATTGAGGCTTCAAGGTCGAGAGGGTTGACGTTTGCCGCTGTCGAAGCATTGAAACTCGTCAAGGGGTTCTCGGCTGTTGAGCGGGCGTTTTCGGAATAGATGATTTTTGACGGGTCATCATATTCACCAAACATGATTTCGCGATAGTCACCAATGGTTCCATCAAAATCGTAATAACCGTCTTGATCTAAGACATCGAGCCTTCCACCAAACGCAGTCGTTCCGGCCACATCGGTATTTGGCTCCCAAATATTGAAACCCAGAGAAGAAAGGAAACTAACACGCAAACTGGCGCTAATTTTATCGAGTTCGGCGGCTTTTTGCGGACTTTTTTGGCTATTTACAAAAGCATCTGCCACGATGGACGCGGTGCTGTCGAGATACAAGTACATGTCCATGTTTGATTTGAGATAAAACTCAAATTGGAAGAATCCTGATCTTGCTTGATTGGATGCGGTGGTGTTTTGATACGTGCTATAAGAAGACCGCAAAACCGGAAACAAATTATCATCATCAAGATTAGTTGTTTCGTTGAGCCATAAACTTTGGAACATAGAAGAAACTGGAGATAATGGTGATTCTTTATCGTTATACCCATAGTTCACTAAATCTTGATCAGACAAGTTGTCGAAAAATGTCAAAGAACCTTCTTCGCCTAAGTCGGGCCGCTCCGGAGGAACAATGAGACCAAATTGGATTTTATCCGCCTGGCCATAAGTGATGCTGAAGGTGGCCACACTGACATCGTTTGCAACAGAGAACCACGCAAAAGTTCCAGTAACGAGACCACCAAAAGCAATGGCGGTGACGATTAATTCCAAAACCAATTTTGATTTGGGATTACTGGCTCTCATCTTGTGTCCTCCCTTTGCATATGTTGTTGGAAAAATAGAATTTTACCTTAGTTTTGCGCTGCAAATTGCAGTTGTGCGCCATAAGTCGCTTCGGTCAGCAAATCCGTGCAAGCGTGATCCCAACCCTCTAACCAAATTGAGAAAGTAATCTCTGCCAGACCGTTTTCATCGGTCGTCGCTAGCGGGATTCCCAGGGTGTCGTAGGTCGAGATTGGATGGTAAGTCGCTGTTTTTGGCGTCGCGTTAATAAGTGGTTTGGCATCTTTGTACGAGGATCCATTGTAGAAAAAGACCCCGTCCTCATTAGCGGGTGCTTCAACGCCACTGGGCGTGCCCCAATTGTCATCATCAAGCGGAGACAAGAATTCGCCATAAGCGATTTCATAACAATTCGGGTCGAAACTGCCGTCGTCATTCAAAATATTACTGGTGTAATCAAATATGCCATCGCCATTTAAATCCATTGGACCTCCAATGTCGATAGCTCCGGCAACAGTAGTTGCGGGGGCGATGATATCGTGGATAGTTGCACTTTCTACACCCAAACGAACAGCATTTACTACGTCTTTTGTTCCAGCAAACCGAGTGCCTGAATCAAAGGAAATGTTGTAACCCGGAACCCCAGTGCTTATGACAACAGAGGAAGTTTCGCTTGTTGCTGCCATCCGGAATAATAAGGTGAAACGTACGTAGGAAGTTTTACTTGCAATGGTATCGAGCTTGATTTCGCGCGTCGACGAGTTGCTGAGGCCTAAAGGACGTTGATAAAAGGATAAATCTTGGCCAGCAAGGAAACTACCGGTGGTTACAGGCTTAATAAGATTATCCGTGGCAAACCCTTCGAGCGTGACGACATAATTTAAAGTTGCTGGATCGATTGATCCATTTGACCAATAGACATAGCCTGTCCCAGGTGTCGAATAAGTGTCTTCGGTTAAGCGATAGAGATCCATCGCTTCCTGTGTAAGGCTTTGAGTTAAGCGAAAACCGACCTCAAGCGTATCGCCTGCGCCGACAATCGTGCCAGTTAATCCGGCGGTCGTTTTGTTTAACACTTGGAACCATGCAAAAGTACTGCCGCCAAAACCGATAGCGGAAATTGCTAAAGAGCTAACCAATAAGGTTAATTTGTGTTTTATTTGCATGGATGACGATATCCTTTAATTAAGAAAAAGAGAGTTTTTTGTTTATTCTTCAATAAGCGCGGCAATATTCATTCCAAATTCCATGCTTGCGCCGGCAGGGGGAAGACTTGTGCATTCCGGATCGTCGCCTTCAAGCCAAATCACGATGGTATAACGGATGATTTGATTCGGCGAAAAATCTAGATAGTTGTACTTCAAAATCTCGCTAACTGCCGTAAATTCCTCAGCCCTTAAATTGTTTTCGGGTTTCGAGGCATTGCATGTATAAGGCGATACTTTTAGCGAATTCCCAATGCATTCGCCATTAATTCGGTTTGAATCTAGATCATAAATGAGATTGTTAGTCGTCTTGGCAAAGGTTCGATAGTTGTGAGTGACTTCGCCTCCGGTGTCAATATTTTCATAGAAACGAATGCGCACATACTCTTCAATTGGCATGGCGCCATCGACGATGTTTTTATTTTGTGCCAGAGACAAGGTAACCTGGTAATCAACAGGGGAGTCCCCCAAATTCTTCATATAGAACGTATAAGCGAAATAGGTCGAATACAAGAGAGCGCCTTCAGGATCAAGGACGTCACCATTGTGGGAACCTTGCCCCAACTCGCTATCAAGAATGTCGTGATCCGGCAGATAATCGACCGATTCAGCCCGAGCAGCCTCAAGGTTTTGAGCCCTGAGCAAGCTGGTTTCTTTCGTAAATGTATTGTCGACCGCGATGGTTAACGCGGCGCGGTTTGCCTCGAGCGAAACGGTATAACGACCCACAGTGGAACCCAAATAGGAAATAACAACGAAAACGACAATCGCGAATTGACTGATTGCCAATATGATGGTCGCTATTCGTTTGCGTTTTCGAGTTTTCGAAAACTCGCTTGGGTAAATCATTATTTTCGTTCCCTTCCAAGTCAAATCGAAAAGAAGGCGGCGCGAAAAAGTTAATTCGAATGATGATCATGCGATGCTTTTAATGTATAACTACGCCATTAACGTATTTATCCGCTAAAAGACCCGCACCAATTTCCCGACTGCTGATGCATTTCGGAAAATCCCCTTGAAATAAAAATGGATGATAACCAATCATTGCCCGGAACTGGGTAAACCCATTCATATTCCATTTTGGCAACTGGCTACCATCACTCATTAAGAGGTAAGGCCCTATAGCTTTGCGTCACTAAGTTTCCCTAGTTTTGCTATTAACTAGATACAATTATATATGTTTTTCTAATCGTGTCAATTGTATTTTCTAGGAAGCGGGCCCTTCCTGCCAAAAAAAGGCATGCAAAGTGGTGCAGAACGGCCTTTCTTCGATTTGGTGTAATAAATACGGATAAAACAAAAAGCCGCACGTCCAAGCTAACTTGAACACGTGGCTATGTTTGAGCAAAGATTTTTAAATGTTTTAACGCAGCGAATTTATACTATCAGGTTACTTCTTTTCGGCTTTCTTCTTATCTTCCATCTCTTGGAGAATTTCCGCGCGCGCTTGACGTTTGGCTTCTTCCAAAAGCTGTTCATTCGTTAACTTGACGTCTTTTTTCTTTTTATCGGCATAGACAGCCTGAATAAGGAAATAGGCGTTTAATAAGAACAAGGCGATTAAAGGCAACACGATGAGGATAAAGAACCAAAGCGTATTGAGTTGCAGCCAGAGGATGAAACCCAAGAAACCGGCGGTACCCGATGGAACAGTTAAGACCATCGCCATAATTGAAACCGCAAGCAAGAAAACAATAAGCACGATCTCGCCAACGACTAAAGCGGTTGGCCAAATTTTCTTTAAACCCGACACTTTGTTATTTGCCATATTCACATTCTCCTATAGGCGAAAAATCACGATACTAAACATACTACACAAAACGAACTAGGGTGTCAAATGGAAAAACACGTGAAACCCTAGTCGTTATGGTGGTTTCTCTTAACTATTCGCCTTAATTAAGCAATGGCTAATCCGTAAAGGTCGAGTTGGATATTGAATATACCAGCCAAAGCGTCGTTGACGCAATCTGGATCAGTACCTTCAATCCAAACACGGAAAGTGATGTCATCAGAGGTGAGCGTGCTCAAATCGGCAACGCATGGGAGATTTCCCGTGGCATCTGCAAGAGCAACGGTACTATAATTTTGAATCGCGCTATCGTAGAATTTGTCGCTATCGCCAGTGCCGGTAATGGCATTAAGCTTGTAAGCATCAACAGTATAAGCAGTATCGCCAGCAATGCCTGCGGACAAATATTCATAGCTGGTGTCTCCTTCAGGAGCCCACATGAATTTCGTGACTGATCCATCGATGACGGCTAAACGAGAGGCGGCAACCGCTTGTACATCGGCGGCGGCAGCGCTGACTGGATTAATATCTGTCGTGCTTCCGAAATAAACTTTCATGCCATCGGCGCTCGTTCTTGCGATGTTGAGCGTGAAGTCGATGTAATATCCATCAGCGTCTCCGGTAGCAAGTGTTGGAATCGCGAAGATGCTGTCAGCATCGGTCGAATCGGTATCATAAGCATTCCAGATTGGTTTGTAGAAGCTGACGCCTTCGCCGGAAATGTCGGTGATTCTGTGGGCGCCGGAGATTGCAAGGTTGTTGCCAGTGGTAACTGGAGCATCCCAAGTGGTGACAAGACTCGAAACGTAAGTAACTACGATGTTACCGCCATTGGTATAGATCGTAGCGCTGGAATAATCAACAGTAGCATTACGGACGGTGGTGAACCAAGCAAAGGTCGAAGCTGTAGCGGCTGTGGCTGTTAAAAGCAACATCGATGCAGCACCGACTAAAAGTTTTTTCTTATTATTCATAACAAAATCCTCCTCAGGATTTCCCTCGCTATTAACGACGGGTTTGTATCAGTGTTAATGGACACTGACCATAATTAACGGGCAATTTTCGCTAATTAAATACAATCATTGAGGGGGCAATAATTGCTTATTCAAGCTTTTCTATTATAGGAAATCCAAAACAAATATGCAAGCCCTCACCGAATAAAATTTAATTTTTTGTGACAAAAGCAAAAAAAACATGACAAACGATTTGATAATTTTCGATTTCTTTTATTATATTAATAAACATTAAAGGTTTTTAAATGGTTTTGCCAAGAACCACGATTTTTGTCTAAGAAGTAAGAAAAATCGTCAAAAATTGTTTACGAAGCCTGTGCGACATGGATTTTTAGCAACGCGATAGCGAATCCCAAGCCTTTATACACGTTTGAGTTACCTGTGACATTTGGGGAGTAATAAAGTTTTCCTGCGCTCGTATATAAGTATTTATAAAAAGTACTGTTCAAATTGCTAAACTCAATCGTAAAAATAAAAATGAGCTTCTCGGTCGTTGGGGAAAGATCATCGGCTGCCAGCGTTATGTTTGTCGGCCCATAAGGCGACGTGGTAGAGAATAAATCGGTTGGGGTAGTATTGGTTACAAAAGCATTTGCCTGGGCGGTGACGTCTCCGCTCGCATCAATGGCGGTCGCATATATGTTTGTTGCTTTCGCCATCGTTATGCCTTGGAGCGTCGTGGAATCATAGAGCGTCGTTGATGGCGCTGCGTCATAATCTCCTAGCAGAACACTGACGATTTTATTTTCGTCAAAGTTTCCGGTTACTTCGAGCGCATACGTGAAGCATAATCCGGGATATTCCGCCCGAGCGTTAATTGTTTCTTCTGAAGTGAACATTGGGTCTTCGCTAATTGGCGCAAAGTCAGTCGCATAGTTGTCCACGGTAATCCGGTCTTCCGCCAGCAGAATGGAGCTCGGGCTTGGATAACCGATTGTCTCGTCAATCTCAGGATAATTTTTCACAAAATATAATAAATCGAACTCGACGCCGCTTTCTGCCATGATCGACATAACATCTGTCGTTTGAAAGTCGATAAAAGAAAACCACGCAAAGGTTAAGTACAGAAAGGAAGTCAAAGAGACCGCTAATGTGCAGATGATAACGACTAAATTGATGGTTAATTTTGTACGTTGATTTTTCATACTACAGTGACCCCGTTAAGATTGCTTCGGCGTAGCCTTCGGTGTTCGTTGGAGGAAAAGCAGTGGAGGCTGAATACAAAACATTAACAAAAGTATAGAGTGGATTGATTGAAAGATTCCGGTAGAAGGCATAGGTGGTTCCCGAAGTATTTAACGCATAATTGCTGACGTTAATATTGACTTTGACGCGACTGGCTTCGTTCCATGCAATATAGGTTCCGTTGACAAAATCCGTTGACCGATTCGGAGCCGTATAGAGGTAGTCGACATTCGCGTCTTGCGTCGTGATGTTGCCATCGGTCGAAGTAAAGATAACTTCAAGGTTAATGATATTGAGGGTAAACGCATCCGCAAGAAAGTTATCGTAGGAATAGTGGTAACTCGTATTATTGTAGTTGTCGCTTGGGGTTGAGGTGTTTTTTCCAACGCCGACGGCAAGCATCGGGTAATAGACGGCGCTATTCCAGGTATGACTCCAGAAAGTCGTTGTTTGATCTACGATAAAGTAAATTTCGGTTTCCGCTAATTTTCCGCTAGTGGTACCACCCAGGCCATCGCTGGTCACGACAGGATGAGTGCTCGGGTTATAGATAAGTTGGCCGTCAGCGCCGTAGGAAGTGCCTAAATTGGTCCAGTGGGTGGCTTTGATATAATCCGGCGGAACATTGTCGAGGTTGGGAAGAAGCGCGGGATTATAAAAGTTGGTGTAAATCTGGAATCGATTATCAAGCGAGGCACTAGTAGCTACGTAATTGATTTTAATTCTTACTTCGAAAGAATCAGAAGTGAAAACGTGTTTGGATGAGGTGCTGTTCAATGTATTTAACCAAATCCAAAAACCATTTCGAACTGTCGGGATGCGGGTATAATAACCCGTTTTTACGTTGCCGCCACGCCAGACATAAGATAATCGATCGGTTCTTACACCGACGCCTAAAGGCGCGTTGATACGCATGACGTTAAAGTTACTCACGGATGTGTCAGGGTTGGTGTAAGAAATGCTCGTATTTGAAAGACCAGGATAAAATCTGAAAAAATCAGCTTCGCTCGCCGTTAAGCCATAGGACATCGTTGCGGTGATGGCACGGCTTTGCTGCGTGGCAAAATCAACAATTGGGCTCGTGCCCTCTTTAATCGTAAAAGAAGTTCCCAATAAATTGTATTCGGGGATTAATCGGTTAAAATCAAAAAGTTTTAGGTTGTAATTGGAGGCTGAATCATCCAGTGGGTTATCCACGCGGGCCCGCCCGATCAGTGCGCTATAAGACATGACATTTCGGCCACTGACATTGATTCTGCCATTACTCGTACCCGGAGCGTTGCCACCATCGAGTCCAAGATAAGTGGCGTTGCCATCGAGGTGGCCAATGAAAAAACCGACGTAAGTCCCATGAGGGTTAACTTCAGGGTGGACGGTCTTGAAATAACCAGGATTTTCGGTGGCACTTCCGGGTTCGACGGTGCCATCCCCTTTAACGTTAATCTGCCAACGTTCCAACGTATAAGAAACCACCAAGTCGCCAGAAAGGGCAAATGCCCGGGCAACAAGCTGGACAGAAAAGAGATTGCTTGGATTTGATGTATCCGGGATTCCAGTGGTCCAGTAGCCAGTGCTTGCGACGTAGCTCAAGAGACTTGTATCTGTGCTTGTGTAGATGATGTCATAGGTGGCCCCATCCGTTCCGACGATGGTTGTCCGAGGCACCGTGAAACGAGCGGGCGTCGTATTGTAAAAAGTGAGAGTCCCCATATTGGTAGCTGGCGTGGCCAAAATCGCTTCCATGGGGTTCGTGGTGGGGGCGTAGGTGACTGAACCGGTATCATTGGGTAACACATTGATCGTTGGTGCTTGTAAAATGAAGTTTTTGACCGTGCCGCCCATCGCGACGTAGCCAAACATGCCGATATCGTTTGTATTTGCGCCATTGACGACTAAATTCGAAATGGTATAACCATTCCCGTCAAATTGGCTATAAAAGGGGTAATCCTCATTTCCGATTGGGAGGAGAGCGGCCCCGGAATAGGCAATATTTTGTGTCATCTGAAAGTAGACGTTTTTGCTGAAGATGCCAAGAACGTTTAATTGTTGGAGTGTCCGCAAATCAGTTGCGTTGCTGATGGTGTAGGGTGAGGCCAATGTTCCGGAGCCGCCATTCGTGAAGTGGGCACTAACCGCGGTGGAGTTGATATCGATTGGCAAATCATAACTGGTTTGGTTTAAATATGCGGCATACGTAAAAGCAACAATCGAAGCCGAAGCCCCGACAAGACCAACGATAAGCGTTAAAGCGAGCCATTTGCTTTTCTTCATCGTTTTGCTCCTACGCCGGAATGGGAGAATTGGAATATTGGGCATTGATGCTAAAGTCAATCCCAAAACGCAGTGAGGTATTCATCACCGTGGTGTGTTCGCGAATATATTTAACAAGCGTCAAAGGATCCAAATAAACCTGGATCATCACGCTCGTTGCATAAACATTATTGCCACTGATTTTATTCGGAAATCCGGGGATATACCGCTGAGTGGCTAAACCAGTCGTTGAAGAAATCGGCGCGCCGGCTAAATCGGAGGCATCAAAAAGCGTAATGCCATTCGATCTTGAAGCAGTGGAATTGAAAAAGAGAGCGCCGGTTTTCGCCTCAAGATTGTCAATTTGCGTTGGCAAGGCCGAAACTTTCGGGGCGGCCGCATCATTGTTGACCGTTAAATAACGGTAGCCGAAAGGATAGACACTTGATAGGTTGAGTTCTGTCGATAAGGCAGTCGGAATCGAAAGATAAAGCATTTTTAGACTCATATAACCATATGAACTTGGTTTGATGACCCGAAGTTCCACATAGTAGGATGGCATTTTTTTCGTGCTTAGGGCATTTTCATTGGCATACGCATTCAGCAAGTCGTAATCGAGCATGATGGCGCTTGAAAAGCGAACGGCGATGTTTCCGGTGGTGTCTGAGTATTGAACGACATTCAAAACGGTGGTCGAGTCAACAAAGTAGGCTTGTTCGGCGAGACCGCTTGTTGTCGGAAAACGCCGCTCGTAGACGTGTGCCTCAATGCTGGCTTCCGAATCGCCGGAGTTGAGGGTAATGATATTATTCAATGCTTTATCTTGGATAAACCAGGCAAACGTAAAACTCGTGAGAGCGACCGCGCTCGCGACAAGACAGATGGCCGTTGTCAGAAGTAATTTTTGTTTTTCTCTCACAGTTGCCCCTTAACCACAAAAAAAGTAGTCGATTACCGTTTCATCAGGCAACTGGCTACCTCAACGTGCTTATGAGGCCCTATAGCTTTGCGTCGCTAGATTGCTCTAACTTTGCTATTTTCTTTGATAAAAATTATATAGAGTTAAAAATTCAATGTCAATTTACTTATTGCTCATAATTGAGATATTTGATGAAATCAGCAAAGGTCATTGGCTTCGCTAGACCGAAACCCTGACCAAAACGGACGCCGGCTTCACGGACGATTCTGGCTTGGCTTTCTGTTTCGATGCCTTGGACTACAATATCCAGTTTTAGTTCTCTCGTTTTGCCTAAAAGATGTCCAAAATTGATAAACGCTTCAGCGTCATTTTCAATACTGCGAACCATATCGCGGTCAATTTTGAGGCATGTGAAAGGCAACTCAGCAACTGCGTCTAGATTGATTGACCGATTCGTGAAATTGTCGAGGGCGAAGATGACTTGCACGCCTTCAAGAGCTTTCATAAGCGTACGGACATCGGCTTCATCATCGAGGAACAAACGTTCGGAAATTTCGAGTTGAATGAAATTTTTTGGCAAGCGGTAACGGCTGATTATTTTTTTGATTTCCTCGGCAAATGCCGGATTGGAAAGCGAATCGCGCGAGACGTTGATACCAATGCGTTCGACGCCGCTGGGACGTAGCAAATCAGAGCCTTTGGCCTGCCATAATTCGCCCATGCTGACCATCATGGCTTTTTCAAGATCGAACATCATTTTGTTTCGGCTGACGAGCGGAACGAATTCGCCCGGGGGAATATAACCGCGGTTGGCATCGTATAGACGTAAAAGAATCTCACCGCCGACGGCCCGATTCGTATCGAGGTTAATCACCGGCTGAATAAAGTTTTCGAGCGTCCTCTTGACCGGGGCTGACTTGATTAAATCAAGGATGTAGGCCTCACGATCGGCTTTTCGTGCTTGCTTATTCATGATGATATACACCATGTCATCTCCGGCTTTCACGGAGTTTTTATGGCCTGACATCAGGATTTGTTCGGTCTCCAGCAAGTTTCGGATATCGTTCGGGTATTGGGCGAGCGTCATGGAAAAATGAGGACCGCTTTCATCGAGTGGCAGAGTGGTGCGGATCCGTTTATAAATATCTTCAAGCATATTGAAGGCGGTGGACCGTGCGGCGTCAGGAAAAGCAATCGCTAAAGCTGTTTCATTAAGACGGTACATGCTTTCACTGAAACCGGCTTGTCCAAGCGATCGGCACATATCGGTGAGTGCGGTGGGATTTGGACCTGCTGTTAAAGCAATAGAGAACAAATAACCAGTCCGTTCTTCAGATCCGGCATTCCGTAAATCAAGTTCTAGCCGTAGCTTGTTTTTAATGGCCAGTTCGCGGTCCACATAACAGCCATCGATTTCGGAGATGGAAGTTTTTGGGTGCGACATGCTAATGGCGACTTCTTCAGGACGCCCCATGTAATTGAACAAAGACCGGACGAGCGGAAGCGGAGAGATAATCGGGAGCGAAATTTCTTTGGTACCGCTGACTAAAGGGCAATGTTCGCAAGGGGAATTGCGGTCATAGAAAACTTTATGGCAGCGTTCACCAATGGTTTTTTGATTGCCGAGGTAGTGTGAGAGATTATCGGAAACATAGCGTAACGCATAGGTTTTCCGTTCAATCAAATAAATATAACGTTCATCCATTTTTAAAAGATGTTCCAAGATTTCATGTGTTCGGCGATCGCTTTCGCGGGTAATGATGTCGTTGGCGATATCCGCCATCAAAGCGCCAACCAAAGCTAACGTCGTCTGTTCGTTCACGGTAAGGACTTTACGCGGTTCGCTAGAACAGAAGTAGAGGAGGCCTATGTCGTTATCGCGGTCTCGCAGGACTTGAAAGTAGAAGGAGCTGATTTCAAGGTTGGTCAACACTTTGCCGAGTTCGGCAGGGAATGAATCGCTTTCGCCGCCATAAAGGCTTCCGGTTTCGTCGGCAGCGGCAAAAATCGGTCTCAAATCTTCAGGCAAAATCTTTTTCAGTTTAAGAAACGTCGAGTGTTCGTGTCCGCGACTCTTTTCGAAACGGACACTATACTCCCCTAATGAAGGATTGAGTAAAAGGTATCCAGCATTCGCAAAGCCGAATTGGCTGGAGATATTGAGCAGCTCACGATTTAAAAAAGCGTTGAACATTTGGAAATTGCTAATGTTTTTGGCTTCGGTGATTAAGGGCTCGGCGCTTAATAAGGCCAGTCGGGCAAGACTTTCTGGCGTCTCATAACGGATTACGTTTTTTTGTCGGAGCTTAGGCAAATAGACATAAATGTCTTTGGCTTTATTTAAGGCAAAAAGAGCGTCTTGTTCAAAGTCACGCCGGGTTGTGTAAGGAAAGACAACGACGCCGACTTTGATTTGAGCGACCAGCATGCCTTTTCGGTTTTTATCGAGACGAACCGGAACGAAGCTGACATAGAAATTTCGAATTTTGGTTTTTAATAAGCTCAACGAATTGACTTTGGGGAGGTAAACCGCAATCGTGTCATCGGAAAAATCGCCAAAGACGGCCGTTTTAAAGTGTTTTTCGAGTGTTGACTTGAGTTGGCCTTTGAATTCATCAGATTCCGGATTGACCATCTTGACGAGGAAATACGCGGAGCGGTAAGCGGCATTGCTTTGCGAATAGAAATAGACCGCCTGATTAAACTCGCCCCGTTTTAAAAGCTTTTTTTCTTGGATCCGTTTTTCAACTTCTTCTGGGATTGGTTCTTCTTTGAGCGTGACGGACAAGTGGCTGAACCTCTCGGTCAATTCATTAATTTGATGTTCTAATAGATGTAACTCTTCAATGGGGGCATCGGCGGGATTGGTAGTGGCGGCAAGCGAATCCAGCTTTTGGACTTGCTCGGTGACAATCTTTAAACTCTTTTCGACCGCCGAAGAAGTGGTACGGACGGCTTGATATAGACGGTATCCAACGTTGACCAGAAAGTCGACGCCGACGAGCAGGATGAATATGAGCAAGGCTAAATTATTGATGGTGAAGTAGTTGATGAAAATCGCTACGATAATGATGACGACCGAAATGCCGGCAACAAGAATGTATTTGCCGATGGGGCGTTCGAGAGAATGATTAAGTGTTTTCATTTTGAACTCCTGTTCGGTCAATTGCGTTACTTTTTATTATAAAACACTTCTTTGATTTTTTATCGATAATGTTATGATATCAATATAAGACACAACACAAAAGACATTTTTCATCCCATGAACAGGAGGAAAGCATATGAATATTTTAGTCATTGGCGGATCCAACATTGATGTCTATGGTCAAGTTCCGGGCCCTTTGAAGATGAAAGATTCAAATCCCGGCCATATCTATCAAGGCGATGGCGGTGTTGGCCGAAATATCCTTGAAAATCTCGCCCGACTGGGACTTAAACCTCGTTTTATCACCGCAATCGGCAGTGACCAAAACGGACGAAATCTCATCAATCACCTCACGAACCTAGGCGTTGAATCCCACACCTTGATTGTTGAAGGCAAAATCACGCCGACCTATATTGCCATACTCGACGCTGACGGCGAACTGGTCATCAGCGTCAATGACATGGATGCACTCAAGCAACTCAACGTTCATTACCTTAAAGAAACCCCCATCATCTGCGATTGGATCAAACAAGCAGACATCATTGTCGTGGACACGAATCTCGATTCGATGGTACTGGCCTATTTGCTGAACGAATTAAAAAAACCTGTCTACATCGATACGATTTCCGCCACCAAAGCGCTGAAATTACTTCCTTATCTCCCACGTATTGCCACTCTGAAATGCAGCCGCAGGGAAGCAGAATCACTTGTCGGGAAAAGCACCAACAACACAAACCTTGAAATAATTGGCCAAACGTTGATTTCTAAAGGCATCGGGGAACTTTACATTACCGATGGTAGCCACGGCAGTTATCTCTTCAAAGGAAAAACCATCCGTCATCACCAAGCCTATCCTGTCGATGTCATCAGCACTTCGGGCGCTGGCGACGCTTTCTTCAGCGGAACTATTTATGCCAAAGTTAACGGGCTCGATCCGCTCAAATGTGGCTCGGCAGCCGCAAAAATCGCTTTAGAAAGTTCACTGACGAACTCTCCCTTATTGACACCTGAAAATTTACTCAAAATCATCCGCGATAACAACGAATAAAACGATAGTAAAGCATAAAAAAACACAGGCTTGATGCAATAAATCCGGTCTGTGTTTTTCTTTTTAATCGAGATAAGGTTTTAGTGCTTTGGCGACCACTTCATATCCTCGTTCAGAGAGGTGGAGGCCTTCAATCGTGTATTCGTTTTTGAGTGAGCCTCCTGGTGTAGCTAGTAAGGGATGGATGTCGATAAAGCTCAATCCCTTTTTCTCGCAAGCGTTCCGCAGCAATGCATTAGTCATATCAATGTTTTTGTTGGTTCTGAGTTGGCAGGTAAAAACTGAAAGGATTTTCCGGTTTCGCGAAATCGGATAAAGCGAGATGACATGGATTTTTACTTCGGGGAGATCGGCCTTCAGTTTATCCGTGATGTGCATGATTTTGTGGACGATCGTGGTGGGCCTTCTATTTTTGTTCAAATCATTGGTTCCGATTTGCAAAAAAACAGTCTTGGGACGAAGAGACGTCACGGTATCAATTCTTGCAAGCAACTCGTCGGTGGTGTCGCCGGTGATTCCACGGTTATAAATGATTTTTCCGGGGAAAAATTCGCTGATGGGAAAAAAGTCGGTCAGACTATCACCAAAAAAGACCGATTGGCCAGTGATGGCCGAGTGGTTGATGGCATGAAAGAGGTCGATGCGATTGGAGCGGTTGGCGTTTATGACCAGCAAAAAGATGACGGAAACGGAAATGCCGACGGCCAGAACGCAAACGAGAATGATTTCGAGTGGGCTCATATGTGTGCTCCTCTATACCTAAAGTATACAGGGTTAGGAAGCAATCTAACGAAGTACTGAAAAATCGCATATAAATTAATCCTCTCTTCAAACCTATGCGATTGAGTGATAGAATTGTCTCAATTTAAACAGGGAACCACTTTATGAAGAAAAAAATCCTGAAGATTTTGCCCATCAGCCTTGTATTGTTTTTTGCCATAATCATCTATGGACTGAATTTATGGAATGAGGATGTCAATTTATATTATTCAGCCGGAGTCTATTCGATGGGAAAAAGCTGGACGGCATTTTTCTTTAATGGCCTAGATACTGTGGGATTTATCACGATTGATAAACCGCCACTTGGCATGTGGCTTCAAGTCATCTTTACCAAGGTGTTTGGCTTCAATAATTTAGCCCTTTTATTGCCGCAATTTATCGCCGCCTTATTCTCTGTGTATTGGATCTATCGCATCATTAAAAAAAGATTTGGGGAGATTCCCGGTTTGGTTTCGGCTTCCGTGTTGGCTTTAACGCCCATTTTTGTCGCAGTCAGCCGCAATAACTCGCAGGACAGCGTGATGATATTTTTGCTCATCCTTGCGAGCGAACAAGCCATCATCGCTACCGAAGAACAAAACTCGAAGCATTTATGGCTTGCTAGCCTTTATATAGGTTTAGCTTTTAATATTAAAATGCTTGCCGCATTTATGATTGTCCCGGCCGTTTATTTGGTTTATCTTCTTTTCAGCAAAACAAAAATACTCAAGCGTTTTTTGATTGTTTTCGCCACAGGCATTTTTGCCCTACTAATCTCTTTTTCGTGGGCGATCGCGGTCGATTTGATTTCAACTTTGAACCGTCCTTATATTGGAAGCAGTGGTTCCAATTCTGTTTTCAGTCTGATCTTTGGCTATAACGGGTTAAACCGTATATTTTCGGGTGGCGGTGGTTCAGCAGGAAATTCAGAAGCAGGAGAGATATCGCTCATCCGCTTGTTCACTCCCAACATGGCGGGGCAAATTTCTTGGTTTCTCATCCCGGCATTATTCAGTGTTGTCTTCATTATTATTGAATTAATCAAACGCCGGTTTGCCTTAAACAAACGTAACATTACTTGGTTTTATTTTGGGTTGAACTTCATTCTGATGTTTATCTATTTTAGTTTTGCGAGCGGACTCGCGCACTTATATTATTTGGCGGAATTTGCGCCAATTATTGCCGGGCTTACCGGCATCGCCTTTGCCCTTTTGATGGAAAAAAGCAAACAGCACAAAACTTGGCCCATCATCGCTTTCTCGCTTTTTGCCGCTACGCAATTGTTGATTCAAACACTTTATTTTTCCTGGCTGACTTTTTTAATCCCGGTATCAGTCGTTATTTTTGGGATTTGTGGCTTTTTCATCTACCGCTTGAGCGTTAAAAATGAAGCAAAAATCGTACAGGTAGCTTTGCTATGCCTATCGCTGCTAGTTTTACCGGCGGTTTGGTCAGCGACACCAATCATCTACGGAAGCAACTCACAGCTGCCGGTTGCCGGCCCTTCGCTTGAAGATGGAACCAACACCTTTAACCAAAGAATGGATTTAACTCCTGTCGTCACATATCTGGAAGCTCATACCGTGGGTGTTGAATATCTAGTTGCCGCGCCGTCGGCGATGCAACTCGGGGCTGAATTAATACTTCAATCCGAAGGCAACGTTATGGTGGTGGGTGGTTTTAACGGTGGGGATAATCCATTGACTCTGGCCCAGTTCCAAGCACTCATATTAGCAAACAAAGTCAAATATGCGGTCACGCAAATTCTGCCTCCGGGTGGTGGTGGATTACTTCCTGGCCCAATCGAAACCGGCGATACTGCCATAATTTTTGCTTGGATTGAAGCCGAATGCCCAATCCGCGAGGTATTTGGGCGAGTTACCATTTACGAATTAACTGTCTAAAGAAAGATAAACTTGCGTTATTTCTTGCTTGATCTATTAAAAAAGCCTCGGCTTTCCGAGGCTTCTTTTTGAGTGGTAAATCCAGTAGATTATTTCGCCTTGACGGGTTCTTCTCCAAAGCCCCTGATCTTAAGCATTGCCAAGACCAAGATAGCGATGGAAGCAGCGAGCGGGATGAAACCCCACAAAGAGAGAATCCGGGTAATCAGTAAACAAATCGTGCCAATGGATCCGATACCGCCAAAGACGGCAAACAAGAAGTATTTAGTCATTTCTTTGTTTGGGGTAATAAAGAAGAGTGGCCCGAGAAGCAGGGCACCGACAAGCGGGAGGAATCCGATGGCAATCAAGATGTTGCCGACGATTAGAAAGCCGCCGTCGAATAAGGCCTCAAAGAAGGTGTACATTTCAAAAGTTTCCAGCGTTCCGATTTGAACGAGGTGAGCATCATAAATCGGAGATGCCGTGATGATTTGGTAAATCGGGAATGCGCAGGCCACGATGCCCGCGACCGCAATAGCGAATAAGACGACAACTAAAAGATTGTTTTTAAGGGTTTGGGCGAAAGATGCCGTTTTTTGCTGTTCCATTATGTTTTTATGCCTCACTCATTAATTTAACCCCTCAAAAGGCTTCACGTCAATCATCTCTGATAAGGATTCTTTAGAATGGTGTTATATTAGTGTCGCAAGAAGCATAAAGGTAGGTGATTCGCCATGGAACGAGTACAAATTAAAATAGGCGGCATTCACTGTGGTGGTTGCATCAACGGCATCGAGACCCGTCTTCTTCGTAACGGGGTCATTCGTTTCGATCTCAATCTAGCAACTTATGTCGCCACGATTGATTATGAGGAAACCCTCACAAACCCTATAAAAATCATTTCTGAGATTGTCGCGCTGGGCTATCAAGCCAAAGAGATTTAGCGGAAAAATCGTTTTCATCTTTGCGTTTGATGTTTTTGAAAGAGTCCATATACTGGGCTCTTTTTTCATTATTTTAGACACTTCTGGCGGTTTGTTGTACGCGTTGGGTTGATTATTCATCCAATTGGTATAGAATTGAATATGAGGAAATCCTCATGTTTATAAAAGGAGCCGTTATGGTAAGCAAAACTTTTCAAGAAATTCAGATTGGCGATTTTGCTGAGTCAAGTAAGACAGTTTCCGAATCCGATATCTACCTTTATGCCGGTATCACCGGTGACTTTAATCCCGCTCATGTCAACGAGACCTATGCCAAAGGCACACGCTTTCAGACCCGCATCGCCCACGGTATGTTAATGGCTGGATTCGTTTCCGGCTTATTAGGCACCGAACTTCCGGGAGCCGGTTCGATTTATCTCGGCCAAGAAGTGAAGTTTTTAGCGCCGGTGCACATCGGTGACACGATTACCGCCCGCGTCGAAGTCGTCGAATTAATCGATGGCAAACGCGTGAAACTCAGAACGTCCTGTACCAATCAATTTGGTGTCATGGTTCTGGATGGGGCAGCTCTTGTTATGCCGCCCAAGCAAGCATAGGAGAACCCAACATGGAAATCGGATTATCCAAAGAACATACGCTACTCAAGAAAATGCTTCGGGATTTCGCAAATAACGAAGTCAAACCGATTGCAGCCGAAGTCGATGAAAACGAACGCTTCCCCAGTGAGACGGTCGCCAAAATGGCACAAGCCGGCTTGATGGGCATTCCCTTTCCAAAAAAATACGGTGGTGAAGGCGGCGACTATCTAGGTTACGTCCTGGCAGTGGAAATGATTTCTACGGCCTGCGCCACTACGGGCGTCATCTTATCCGCGCATACGTCACTCTGTTGTGGTCCTATTTATGATTTCGGTACCGAAGAACAGAAATTACAATTTTTAGTCCCATTAGCCAAAGGCGAGAAACTAGGTGCGTTTGCCTTGACCGAACCAAACGCCGGGACCGATGCCGGATCTGGAGAAATGACCGCTCGCTTACAAGGCGACAGTTACCTTCTCAATGGTTCGAAAATCTTTATCACGAACGCCGGTTATGCCGACATATATATCATCTTTGCGATGACTGACAAAACGCTCGGAACCCGCGGTGGAATGAGCGCTTTTATTGTCGAAGCGAAAACACCGGGATTTACCGTAGGGCCTAAAGAAAAGAAGATGGGCATCCGCGGATCATCAACCTGTGAACTCGTTTTTGAAAACGCCCTCGTCCCTGCCAAAAACATGCTCGGTCAAATCGGCGATGGCTTTAAGATCGCGATGAAAACTTTGGATGGCGGACGCATCGGCGTTGCCGCCCAAGCCTTAGGCATTGCCCAAGGGGCCCTCGACGAGACCGTCAGTTACGTCAAACAAAGAAAACAATTCGGCAAACCGATTGCCGCTTTCCAAAATACCCAGTTCAAGATTGCTGAAATGGCAATGAAAGTCGAAGCGGCGCGTTTACTCACGTACAAAGCCGTGAATAACAAGATGAATGGCGTTCCTTATTCCGTAGACGCCGCGATGGCTAAGTTATTTGCCTCTGAAACCGCGATGTCCGTGACCACCGAAGCCGTCCAACTTCATGGCGGATATGGTTATACCCGTTCTTACCCCGTTGAACGGATGATGCGTGATGCCAAAATCACTGAAATCTACGAAGGAACCTCCGAAGTGCAACACATGGTGATTGCCGCGGGCGTTTTAAAGTAGGAGGAGCATTATGAAAATCGTTGTTTGCATTAAACAAGTTCCTGATACTACTGAAGTCCGGATTGACCCGAAGACCGGCACCCTTGTCCGTGAAGGTGTCCCATCCATCATCAACCCCGATGATTTAGGCGGGCTCGAAGCCGCTTTACGTTTAAAAGATTCACTTGGCGCTGAAGTCGCTGTTCTTTCGATGGGACCTCCCCAAGCCGACGTCGCTTTACGCGAAGCCTTAGCCATGGGTGCTGACCGCGCGATTTTACTTTCCGACCGTGCGTTCTCCGGCGCGGATACCTGGGCTACGTCCTATACGTTGGCCGCCGCCCTGACCAAGATCGGTTACGACCTCATCATTGCCGGACGTCAAGCCATTGACGGCGATACTGCCCAAGTCGGGCCCCAGATTGCCGAGCATCTCCACATCCCTGCAGTCACCTATGTGAAAGACATTGAAAAAGTATTTGATGCGTTGGTCGTCAAGCGCATGTTTGAAGACGGCTACCAGAAGATTAAAGTCAAGACTCCGTGCCTCTTAACCGTTCTAAAAGAAATCAATCAACCACGCTACATGCGTGTCAGCGGGATTTTCGATGCCTACAAAGAAAAAACCGTAGAACTCTGGACCGTCAAAGATATCGATGTCGATTTAAATCTCATCGGTTTAAAAGGCTCTCCGACCCGCGTCAATAAGTCCTTTACCAAAGGTGCTAAAACCGCTGGCAAAGTCTTTACCGTGACCCCACAGGAATCCGCGCATTTGATCGTTGAAAAATTAAAAGAAAAGTTCTTGATTGGATAAGTGAAAAACATGGAACAACTTAAAAACGGCGTTTTAGTTTATATCGAACAGCGCGGTGGACAAGTCGAAAAAGTCTCCCTTGAGCTTTTAGGCAAAGGCCGTGAACTGGCCACTCGACTGAATTCCACCCTTTTAGCGGTGGTCATTGGCTATAAGATCAACGCATGCGCTCTTGAAGCCGTCTATCATGGCGCTGACCGCGTCTATGTTGTCGATGAACCCTTACTGGCTGATTTTATGAGCAAACCTTATACCAAGGCTCTGATGCTCGTGACGCAGGCCGTCACTCCGGAAATCGTCCTCATTGGCGCAACTTCCATCGGCCGCGATATCGCCCCTCGTTTATCCGTGTGTCTCCATACCGGCTTAACTGCCGACTGCACCAGTTTGGAAATTGATGAAACCACGCAAGGCCTTCTTATGACCCGTCCGGCTTTTGGCGGCAACTTGATGGCGACCATTACCTGCCCCAATCACCGTCCGCAGATGTCTTCGGTTCGTCCTGGCGTTATGCTGAAACCCACTCGCGATGTCTCCTTAAAAGGCGAAGTGGTGAAGTTCCCAGTCAAATTTACTCCTGAGGATAAAGATGTCGAAATCTTAGTGACGATGAAAGAAACGGCTAAGAAAGTTAAAATCGAAGATGCCAAAGTGCTTGTGTCCGGCGGACGCGGCATGGGAAGCGTCGACAATATGCCATTACTTTATACGCTTGCCGGTGAACTCCATGGCGAAGTCTCAGGTACACGCGCCGTGATTGAATCCGGTTGGCTCGATAAAGACCTTCAAGTCGGTCAAACCGGCAAAACGGTCCGTCCTGATTTATATTTAGCCTGTGGCATCAGCGGTGCCATCCAACATGTCAGCGGCATGGAGGAATCCGGCCTGATCATCGCGGTTAACCTCAATCCGACGGCCCCGATTTTCGAAGTCGCAGACCTCGGTATCGTCGGTGATGTCACGAAGATTCTCCCGTTAGTCAACAAAGAATTGCTCGCGCTGAAAACAAATTCGTAAACGCAAATTGAATTTAAATAAAAAGCGACACTCGCGTGCCGCTTTTTTGTTCCGGTTTTAGATTGTCTGTTCGAGGAATTCGTTTAAGAGGTTGAGAAAGACGCCAGGTTTCTCGTCGAAGGGGAGGTGACCTGCTTCGGCAATCACGGACATCGCGGCATTGGGCAGACGCGCGAGCATCGTTTCGCCGTAATGGAGCGGGATAAAGGTATCTTTATCGCCCCAGATGATGAAAGTTTCGGTGGTGATTTCTTCAAGGTGAACCCCGATATCGCCGCTATCATTATATTGAGAAAACCGCTGCATTACTTTGGCGGGTATCTGTTGATTGAAATAATACATTTCGTCAAAGAGACTGCGCGTTACGACTTGCGGGTTGTAATACGCGCTTCCTAGAAAGGCTTTTTGGACATAATAGTTTTTGAAAACCGCATCATAAAAAGAAGTGGGAAAGGCCGCTTGTCGGTCGCTTTGAAGCCCAGCGGCATCGACCAAGACAAGCCGTTAGACACGGCTCGGATAAGCGTAAGCAATATGGAGGGCAACCTCGCCACCCATGGAGTGTCCAAGGAGGGTATAAGAATCAATTCCTTTTTGTTCTAATAAAGCCACGACCATTTCGGCCTGATTGTCTTTGTAATACTCAAAAGTCGTACTTTTTTCTGATAACCCAAAGCCGACTAAATCAACGGCGATGACGTGATAATTATCCTTGATTGAGTCGATGACGTTGATAAAATCATACGAGGAACCCATAAAGCCGTGAACCATTACGACGGTCGGATCGCTAAGGGAGCCTGCTTCTCGATAAAAGATTTCAGCTCCGTTGACTGTCGCGGTTTGCCCATATGTTTCCAATTGATTTTCATAGGAGATACGGACACGGATCGTTTGGCAGACGCTCACGGTGAAAAACGTCACGAAAGCGACGACCATGATCCGAGCGATGTTTTTAAATATCCGTTTGATCATCGAAAAACCTCAGTCCTACTTTATCATCTCATTTTCGTTTAATCTATACTTCCACTCTCAAGAGCCATAAAAAAAGAGTGCTTTGGGAAGCACCCTTTTTGGCTTAAGGATTTATCCGCCGATGACGATATCGCCCGGATAGTTGATGAAGACGAGCAAGATCATGCCCTGATCAACAATCGGGTTGGTGAGACCGGAGACGGTGACTAAGAGCCCAGCACAGCTTTGCAGGACGGCATAGTCGGCTTCAGTCGAAGCATAGACCGGAACGCTCAGCGTCAGCGTGTCGTTTACCAAGAAGAAGATATGGTTTTCAACGTTTTCCGTAAGCATGCCTGTCACTGAATAATAGACGAGGAAGTTATTTGGGTCGTTGACGTCGAGCGCCAAGAAAGCTTCGATGGTAATCGGTGTCGCGGTTAACGGCATCGGGTTTCCACTCGACAGGACGACAAGCACGGTGGTGGCAGGATCGTTGGCAAGGAAACTCATACCGCCGCTTGACATCTTGATGCCGTAAGCGATAATCTCGTCCCCGACATGAAGATCCGTGTTGGAGGTAATCACATAAGCAATGCCGGTGGCATCAGCAATCATCACGAAGTTGTTTTCTAACTGCAGATGGATGACCACGCCACGGAGGTAATAGTAAACCGTGTCGCTATCAGGCGATCCCACAAAAGTGGCAATCGAGCCTATATCGAGCGGTGCGACGTGAAGCTGGAATTCAACTTGAGTTGAGGCCGCTCCTAAAGTAATCGTCGCGCGGATATCGATGTAGAGTTCACTGTCGATCAGTGTTGAGAATTGACCTTTGGTGACATCGTATAAAGCGGCGTTCGGGCCAAACGTCTCATAAGAGATGACCACTGGCGCTAACGGATGATCCGTCGGTAAGTCAGGGTATTGACCCGGGAAGTATGTGGGTCCGGTCAAATAGGCGGCGAGCATTGGGCCAAGCACGGCGACAAACTCGGCATCCGTGTAGTTCAGAGAAATATCAGCGGGGTTGCCCGTGAACATAAACATCAAAACGGGGGCAGCGTCGAAATTGGGAATACTGAGACCGCGGACCGAAATGTCAAAGCCTTCATATTCCATGAACAGGAGATAGGTTTCCATATCGATGATCGTCAGTGGCATAACGTCCGTGCCGTCTTCTAAAGTCATCACATGGTTAATGTTGTCGACGACCAAAGTACCGGAGATTTCCAGATAATTAATCCAGGTATCGGATTCATTTGGATCTAAGGCGTTATAAGCAGCGATAGTCATTGGAGCCGGCTCAATCGGAATCGGGCGTTCATAATCGAGAATCATTAAGAGCGTAGTGCTGGGATCTTCGGCATTCATCATCGGGTAATCGCCCATAAAAGCTAGGACGCCGCCGACCTTGACAAAGTCGCCATATTTAGTGACGCCAGTACTCATCACGACAAGTGTGCCGGTGCTATCGGTGATGACGATGAGACCCATTTGGGTACCGGCGGCAAATAAGACGACGCCGGCGACTTCATGATAGAGGCCATCGATCGTGTCCTTGAAATCTTGAATCGAAATCGTTCCATAAAGCGGATCGACTTCCCATTTGGCATAGACCGTAATGTTTTCTGCCGGCATTTTGTCAAATGTGTAGAGTGCCGAATATTGATTATCGACATACCAACCGGTGAAAATAAAGCCCAGTTTTGTGGGGTCGACAGGCGCGCTCACCGGCGTGTCATAATCTTGGATGATGGGGTCAACCGCAGAGCCGCCATCGACCGCAAAGGTAATGGTGTATTCATTGATTTCCCACTTGGCATACAACGTGATATTTTCAGCGGGCATGGTGGTGAATGTGTAAGCGTTCGTCAACGTTTCATTCAAATACCAACCTTCGAAAGTATAACCGAGCTTGGTCGGCGGTGCCGGTTCTTCAACAGCAGAATTGAAGTCCTGCATGATTTCGGTAACGAAAGAACCGCCATTACTTTCAAAAATAATCATGTACTGATTAATGCTCCATCCAGCATAGACGGTCGTTCCGCCTAAAGGCATCGTGGAGAAGACATAAGCGGTGGTCAAAGCGCTATCGGAGAACCAACCGACGAAGGTATAACCTAGTTTGGTTGGCGCCGTCGGTTCACTGACCGCCGAATTATAATCAGCGAGGATTGACGTCACGGCAGATCCACCATTGGTATCAAACACGAGGGTGTACTGGTTGATTTGCCACTTAGCGTAGAGCGTAACGTTTTGGCTTGGCATCACGTTAAAGGTATAGGCGTTGGTCAAAGCGCTGTCCGAATACCAACCCACGAAAGAATAACCAGTCTTGGTCGGGGCTGTTGGGGCACTGACGGCAGAACCGGGCTGTTGGGTAATATCGGCAACGGCGCTTCCGCCGTTTTCTTCAAAAGCAATGGTACACGTTACCACTATTGAGCTAGAGGATGCACTGGAGGATTCACTCGACTCGGATGAGATTGATGAAGCGCTTGACGAAGCGCTCGTTTGCGAGGACGTCGATTCCGACGATCCTGAGGTCAGCCCTGAGAGGTCAAGACTGCTCAAGCCGTTGCAGCTTGACATGATGAGAGCGGACAGCATACTGATAAGCACTAAAGAAAGTCTTGTTTTCATTTTGATTCCCTCCTTTAGAGAACCGTATCAATGACATAAACTTTCTAAGTTTATTATAATATAATATCAAACTATTTAAAAATCTACAAAAATGAAGCCCTGTTATATCCAAAAAAGTAACCTTTTTTCTATTTCATCGAAAAACGGGCCCCTCACACCTTTTATTATCCAGGGTCTCCACTGTATAATGTTTTACAATAGTCTCAAAGGAGATCTTCTATGCAAACCTGCAGAACCTGTGGCCACGAAGTCAAACCAGCAGATCAATATTGCCCCAATTGCGGACGCCGTCTCGATCAATATACGATTCCCGCTCCGCAACAGCCCCAAACCCAAGCCAATCCCTTCCAAACTCCCCCTCCGCCATCACTCGTGGATCGCCGTGACGATGGGGCGACGCGCACGCTCTGCATTCTGATGCTCATTTTCTTCTATCCGGCCGGACTTATCTATATGTGGATTTTCCGTCCGTTTACCAAGAAGACGCGGTGGATTATCACGTTGTCTTTTCTGGGTGCCATCTTGCTCGGCTTCATCATGATCATCTGGTGGACCACGATGCCGGGTTATTTGTATTTCGCGTTAATCTAATTACTAAATTAAAATATATTTTATACACATGTTTAAACGCGGGACGCGATTCCGCGTTTTTTATTTATTGAAGCAGTAAGAATTTTACTTTAAGGTAGACAACCCTAACTTTTTCTTTTTCGACGGACTGCCAGTTTTTCGGTAATCCTGTTTTTTTCTATTGAAAGCGCTATCTTAATAAGATATTATAGTAGGGAAACCGGTTTCCTTATGTTGCAAGGGAGATTAATGCCATGGCGATAATGAAAGAATTCACTCTGTCAAACTACCAAAAAGAGCGTCCTTTTTCGAGCTTCCTATCCGGAATCGCCGGCAAAATGGGAATCCCGATGTGGGCGTTTTACGTTAACCGCGGCCAGGCGATGGCTTCCTTTGGCCTTCGTGACAAGAACGGTGCCATCATGGAATTCTTCCCGGCCAACGCCATCTACCATTATGTTTCAACCATCGGGTTCCGTACCTTCGTCAAGGTAAACGGGGTCGTTAAAGAATTCTTCCTTGAGATCAATCCTGAACAAGTCATGACGATCCGACCAGATTCCGTTTCGATTGAAGAAACCGATCCGGCGTTAGGACTTAAAATCAAAATAACTTACTTTACTTTACCCAACGAACAAATAGCGGGGCTCGTCCGTAAAGTCGAACTCTTCAACTTAAAAGATAAAGACATTGATTTAGAAATTATTGACGGGTTAGCCCAACTCTTACCGAGCGGGCTCGACTTCGGCGGCTATAAAGCCATCTCCAATCTGTTTCAAAGCTGGATGGAAAGCCGACATGAAGCTAACTACGTCTTCTATACCTTAAGAGCGTCGACCGCTGACTCTTCGCAAGTCAGTGACGTCACGGATGGCAACTTCTATTTTACCGAATCAAAAATGAAGCCGCTTTACATCAGCGACTATAAACTCCTTTTTAATGAAGACGTTTCGATGACCACGCCCTATGGTTTTATCCAACATTCAATCAAAGAACTTAGCCAGTTCAGCCAGACCCATGTTAATCAAGTCCCGTCTGGTTTTTCCGGCATGCGAATCAAACTTGGCGTCCATTATGTCTTCCATAGTTTAATCGGACATGCCAATAACCCGAGAGAACTCGAAGAACGCCTGCCGTCATTTACTGAGAAATACTTTAAAGACAAAGAACACGAAAACCAGAAACTCCATGAAACGCTTACCAACGCGATTGAGACTAAAACGAGTTTCCCGATTCTCGATGCCTATTTCAAGCAGTGCTACCTGGATAATGTCATCCGCGGCGGCGTCCCGATGATCGTCGAGACCCTCGATGGCCCCATCGGATATCACTTATTCTCCCGTAAACACGGCGACCTCGAACGCGACTATAACTTCTTCAGCATCGAGCCGTCCTTTTTCTCGCAAGGTAACGGCGCGTTCCGTGACGTCTTACAAAACCGCCGGAGCGACATCTTCTTTGATCCCCGTCTCGGTGATTTCAATGTCCGTCAATTTGCGTCGCTCATCCAAGCCGATGGTTATAACCCATTAAGCGTCGAAGGTATCAAATTCACGTTTGATGGAGACCAATCCCTCTATCCCGCAGCCGTCTCCTCGGCTTTAAGCGGTGAATTTACCCCAGGGACGATTGCCACCAAACTGCACCAAGCCGGTTTGGATGTCGAATCCACTTTGGTCTCCATCTTAGCCAAATCGCATTTCCATTTCAAAGCCGCCTATGGCGAAGGTTATTGGGAAGACCACTTCACTTATCTATTTGATTTGGTTGATTCCTATATCGCCGTCTATCCGGACAAAGTGGAACCGCTCCTATTTGAAAAAACTGTCCCATTCTTTGTCTCCCCGGTCACGGTCCTTCCGAGAAACGAAAAATATGTCTTAAAACCCAACGGCACCGTCCGTCAATATGACGCCGTCCATCATATCGCTAACGCTCCTGCCAGTGCCTGGTTAACAAACGATAGCGGTGAACTCCGCGTCAATATCTTCGGCAAATTACTGACCCTCGCCCTTAATAAATACGCTCATCTCGACCCGAACGGCATCGGCCTCTCCTATGAAGCTGAAAAACCCGGATGGAATGACGCGATGAACGGCGTGCCCGGCTTATTTGGTTCCGGCGTTTCCGAAACGATCGAACTCAAAAAGCTCGTGGCGTTCCTCCTCGACAGCGCTCATCTCTATCAAAAGCAAAGTGTCTCCTTATTAAAATCAACGGATGCGCTCGCGCTCGCGTTAGGAAAAATTACCGCTAACCAATCCTTTGATGCCTGGGACGCACGGATGACTGAACTCGAAAAATATCGCGTCCAATTAACTACACCTCAAAGCATCGTGCATAATAATATTGAAAACTACCTCCCGATTCTCGAGCTAATGAATAGAGATTTGACCGCTGCCTTAGTCAAAGCTAAAGCCGCCCGCGATATCTACCCGACCTACTTAATCTATGAAGCCACGGGCTATGAGCCAATACTCGAAAACGGCGTGCCGAAGAAAGCCGCAAACGGCTTCCCGCTCGTGCGTGTCACCGGATTCAAGATGCAAGCCTTACCGGCTTTCCTCGAAGCCCCCGCCCGTTACTTAAGTTCATTAAGCCCGAAAGCCGAAGCCCAAACACTCTATCAGACCATCAAGCTTACTGGCTTATACGATCAGGGAAATCACTTCTACCAGACCAGCGAATCACTCAATGGCTGGACTCATGAAATCGGCCGTATCCGCGCATTTACGCCGGGTTGGCTCGAACGGGAAAGTAACTTTCTCCATATGACCTATAAGTATCTGCTTGGGCTATTAAAAGCCGGGCTCTACGATGAGTATTATGAGGAAATCAAAACAAACTTTACCTGCTTCATGGACCCGAAAGTCTATGGCCGGTCACCCTTAGAAAACTCTTCTTTCATCGCCACGACGAGCAATCCTGACCCGAAGAAACACGGCCAAGGATTCTACGCCCGCCTCAGCGGCTCGACGGCCGAAGTGCTGTCGATGTGGCGGCAGATGTTCATCGGGGCCCATCCGTTCCTCTATGAAAATCATCGCCTCATCTTCCGTTTAACGCCAAAACTCCCGAAATCCTTCTTTGTTAAAGGTACTGTGGAAACCAAGCTATTCGGAGAGACGCGTATCGTCTATCATAATCCCGGCCTGATCAATACGTACGATCCTTCAGCACACATCGAGAAAATCGAGTTGCATATCGCAGGGACAGTCCATCTCATTGTCGGTGATAAAGTGGAGGGACCGTTGGCCGAATCCATCCGTAGCGGCCGCGTCTCCGACATACACGTGTATATCGAAGGAGGGGCAAAGCGATCATAAATCCATTGAGCAAAAGAAGAAGCCAGTTTACCCAATTCCCGTTGTTCGTTCTATTTGTTCCATCTCTCATCTCGAAAGGAGAAAAAAATCGATATGAATAAACGTCTCTTATCTACCATGATGCTTGCCATGTTGTCCATGACGCTCAGCGCCTGCAACTTCTTTGGCACATCGTCTTCCTCCTCGGCAGCCTCCAGTTCGGCTTCCTCATCTAGTTCCGCTTCGTCCTCAAGTTCATCGAGCTCGTCAGCAGTCACTTTGAGCTCGATCACGATTAGCGGCGCCGATGACATTGAAGTCGACTTTGATGCTTCCTTTAACGTTTTGACCGGCGTCACCGCGATTGGTAACAACTCGGTCGACTACACCAGCCAAATCGTCTTACAATCGACCTCTCAAGCGGTCAACCTCACCACGGGCGCTCTCGACACCCAATCCACCGGCGTGCACGCGATCCGTTATACGGTTACCGTTGGTTCTGTCACTGCTCAAAAATGGCGTTATGTGACCGTCAAATCACCCGTCACTCCTGAAGGACAAATGTTGGTTAACCCCGATTTTGCTCTCGGTACTGCCGGATGGGATGATCCGTCTGTCGTTTATAACGCGGATGGCTCTTCGATGACATTAACCACCGAAGAAGGCGCGCTTAAAGCCGATGTCGTGGCCGGGGCCAATGCCTATACGCCACGTTTCGGACAAATGAACGTCCCTTTCGAAATCGATACCACTTATGAAATTGGCTTCCGTGCCAAATCCAGCGTCGAAAAGATCATCAACCTCCAGGTTGGCGAACTCTTAAGCGGCGCCCCATACTTCACTGATTTCAAACCGATGCAAACCGAACATCGCACCATTACTACGGAATGGGCGTCTTATTCTTATAAGTTCACGCACACGCTTGACAATAAACGTGGCGGACTCTTATTCGAACTCGGAAAAGTCGACAATCAACAGACCAACGCCATCGTGTGGTTCGACGATATCACCGTCGAAGTTTCCACACCGGATGCCGATACGACTGCCCCAACCTTCACTGGTGTCCCGGCAACGCTCAATTTAACCGTTGGCGCAACCTATGATCCGCTCGCCGGCGTCACGGCTTATGACGTTGTCGACGGTGATGTCACCGCCAATATCGCTGTCGAAATCAAAGATTCCACGAACGCTATCGTCGCCGCGGTTGATACTTCAGCCCCAGGCACCTTCACGGTCACCTACACGGTTTCTGACGTTGCTCTCAACGTCGCGACCGCCACGACCGAAGTCACCGTCAGCTCAATGCTCTTCAAATCCACCAACTTAGTCGCCAATCCATCCTTCACTGCGGAACTCAATACTGAGAAACCGGAATGGAGCCATTGGAACCAAAACGGCTATTGGGGACAACCAATGCCCATCGTCTCCTATACGTTAGACACGCTCGCTGGCACCTATGCCGTTGACATCGTCGGCGGTGGTGATGCGGCTTGGGCCATCCAAGTCTTCCAAGCTGGTTATATTACCTTAGTCCAAGGCACAACCTATCGCTTACAAATCGACGCGCATGCCTCGGTCGCCCGTACCATTAACGTAACCCTTGGTTACACCGATGGCAGCTACATCGACTACGCTCGTAAGAACGGCGTTGAATTTGGACCAGATTCCAGCACGCAAGAATTCGTCTTTACTTCCACCTTACCGACACACCTTGTCCAATTAGGCTTTGAACTTGGCGCGCAACCCGGCTTTGCCGATGGCGTGTTCACCTTCGAAGAAGTCCGTCTCAACGAACAAGATGTCGCTCCAATTATCAGCAACAGCAAGTTCAACAGAGCTGGCTGGCGCGGTTTCTTCAATGACTGGGAAGGTTCCACCGGAACCGCCGGTATTGAAGGCGGAGAATTCAAGATTCACGTTACCAACTATGTGTTCACCGGCAATGAATGGGCCTTACAGCTCATCCAAGATGGTGTCTCCATGGGTGGCACCAGTGAAGCTGGCGTCATCGTTCTCGAAGCCAACAAAACCTATACATTAGGCTTTGATGTCTATGCCTCTGAAGCGATGAACATCCATCCATACGTCATCTCCTCGAACGACTGGGTCAACCTTGTCGCCGAAGGTCAACGCACCATCGCGATTACTACCACCAAGACACACTACGAAGTTTCGTTAACCGCCGGCGCTGTTGTCCACGGCAACGAAATCCTCAAATTCCAATTCGGCGATCAGGCTTCGTTCAGCACTGAAAAAGTCTTATCGTTCGACAATATCTCGGTTTTAGATGGCGCGACCCCGATTTCCAGCGTCTTTAATGGCGATATGGAAACTGTCTTAGGCGGTCATTCCTTCTACACCGAAGCTCCGGAAAATACCTTCAAGATGACCGACGAAGGCGCTGTTGCCAACATCGTCACCTTAGGCGGAGCCGCTTATGTCCCGCATTACTACTACCTGATCGACTCGCTTGAAGCCGGCAACTACACCGTGGCCCTCACGATGAAGAGCTCGGTCGCTCGCGATTTCCGTTTGAATCTCGTCATCCCGGCTTGGGGCTATGCCTCGATTCTCCCGGATACGAAATATGACTTCAGCTTAGTGTCCGACACCTTAACGCAAGTGACAGTCAGCTTTGTCGTCACCACCCCGTTAACCGGTATCAAAGTTGAATTAGACTTTGGCACGCTCGGCGGCGAACTTGTTTCTCTCCCGACCGTAGTTACCCTCACCGATTTCATCATTTACCGTAACTACAACGCCATCGCCTAAAGGAAGGTCCTATGAACAAAAAGACCAACATTGTCCTACTCACGATTTTTGGTTTTGCCCTTGTCGGCTGCGGGGGAGACACCTCTTCCGCAGCCTCCTCCTCTAGCGCGGGGAGCAGCACCGGTTCGTCCAGCTCATCGCTTCCGGGATCCAGTAATGCCCAATCGATCGAACTGACCTACGCGGACTGGGGCGATCAAGCGTTCAATCAACGGATGATCGACAACTTCATGGCGAAGTATCCCAACATCCACGTTTCGTTACGCCAAGACATCACGGGCAGTGGGGCGACCTTCACCGGAAACCTCATCACCGCGGCGCAAGCCGGGTTACTCCCGGACGTCTTTGCCACCGATAACGTTCCCACGGTCGTCAATGCCGGGTTAACCCTCGACGTCGCGAGTTTGTGGGATGCCGATGCCGATGCCGCCATGGTCTACGACAACATCGCCGCGACCGCCGTTTATAACGGCAAGCGCTACGCGGTTCCGTCGTTCCAATTCTTAAAAGGCATTATGCTCAATATGAGCATCTTCGAGAAAGCCAACTTATCGACAGTCGAAGGCAAATACCGCATCGACAACGATGGCTATCCGGTCAAAGACTGGACCTTCTCGGAATTTGTCGAAATTGCCAAAGCCATTAAAAACTTTGACTTAGTGAATACCGAAAACTTAGTCGTCGGGTTAGATACTTGGTACGGGTCTCCGGACTTCCAGCAAGTATGGCCGATGATGAATGACGAAAACGTCCAATACGATACGTGGGACGGCACCGGTTTCCACTATACGTCTGAAGACTGGGTTTATGCGATGCAGGAGAAAGTAGCGCTACAGCAATTAACGGATGGCACGACCACCAACTTCACCGCTGAACAAATCGCTGAAAACCCGATTCTCGGCAACTACCTGATTCAAACCGGCGTGGGCGCGATGGATATCGAAGGCTCATGGCAGTTCTGGGTCATTAAAGACGTCAAAGACAACCTCGACCAAAACATCGGTTTCTGGCCATATCCGCAAGGCAGCGCGGGCTTATTCCCACCGACCATCTTGGACTACCAAGCGGTCTCCAGCCAAACCATGTATCCGGAAGAAGCTTTCCTCCTTGCCAAATGGATGACCTTCGGCGCGGACGGATGGGATTCACGTCTCACCTTACTCGAAGAAGATCGTCAGGCTGCGCTTGATGCTGACGAAGTCCCGCTTTACCTCGACCGTTTCCCCATCGCCGACTATCCGGGCGTCTGGGAACGCGTCAACGTTTTAGTGGAAGGCATCGTTGGTATCGAAGAGACGTTCAACCGTATCCAATACGCCAAACCAGACCTTGATAAGTGGCTTCCTGGCTACAAAGATTTCTGGGCTTGGGTCAACGATCCGGAAAACCCCTACAACTGGACGAACTTAGTGACAGCGGGTCCAACCGCAGTCGCGACGTACGCCGTCGAGTGGCAGGCCAAAGCCGATCAGCTCGTCACTGAGCAGATGGCGGCTTTAGGAGCCGACGCGAGTTAGTTATTTAATATCTAAGTGCTAGCACTTATAATGAGTGTAACGCATGAATTTACGGAAGCGAGAGGAAAACAAAACTTCCTCTCGCCTCCTCCATAAATGGGGAACAATTAGTGAAAAAACTGATTGATAAAATTCGCACCTTTTTTAAAAAACTAAGACCGCGTGGGTATGTTTTGCTCATCCTTGCGGTCATTTTGCCTTTGGTGACGATTTTATCTTTGACCGCGAAAACCAGCCTGAATGACTATATTTCGAGTAGTGCGCTCACCAATGACTACGACTATACCTCACTGCAAGCCAACTACAACATTCCTCTCTATACGACGATGATGAAACATTACGAAACCTCGGGAACCCCCGATTCGGGCGTGACCGGGACGGTCCTCGCCGCCGATATGGTCGGCAGTCCCGTGACTGAAGCCGACGACACTTATGGCGAACAAATCGCCGCTTACGAAGCTTATTTAGGAAGCCCCAGCGATGCGCATCTCTTAAGCGCCACGACCCCGGTCTCCTTTATCCATAACCATAACGAACTTGGATTATATTATCTCGCCATCGACTATGTCGAACTGGAAAATAACGTCGAGAATACCAAAATCAACATCCTGATTAACGGGATGAGCCCGTTCTATGAAAGCCAGACCATCGTCCTGCCATCCCGGTGGGCCTTCACGACGGACACCTTTGCGTTAGACCGTTACGAAAACGAAATTCAGCCGAGTTCCGAAAAGCAGAAAACGTGGCGGACCCATGCGATTAACGATAACCGCGGGATGCACGCTAAACTATTTGCCTTCGAACTGGCTCAAGATGACGTCGTCAGCATCGCCTATGTCAATAGCGACCTGCTGATCGGCCAAATCCATTACGTCACGCAGACCACTTACCAAACCTACCAACAATATTTGACCTTGCATGGCGACGCTCCGCAGATCGATGCTAATTTAATGTACTCGGCACGCGGCATGCTGTATCGTTCTGATCCCAGCATTCGTCTACGCACCGAACAAGACCCGAATAGCCTCTATTACGATACGCAGTTCTTACGCCTCAACACCATTTATGGCGATTCGTGGCGTACCGGTGGACAAACCATCGCTTATGATTTTGAAGTCCCGACGACCGGTTATTACCATATTTCCATCAAGTACCGGCAATATCAGATTAAAGATTTACCGGTGTTCAGAAACATCGCCATTGACGGCGAAATACCCTTTGATTTATTAGAATGTTACGCTTTCCCTTACACGACCTCGTTCCTTAACCGGACACTGATGGACGAAAATGGGGAACCGCTCAATATTTACTTGACCGCGGGAACGCACGCCATCAGTTTTGAGGCCGTGAACTATCCGTACCGCGAAGCCATCGAAACCATCCAATATTTGATGAACCGGATTCAATCGCTCGCCCTCAACGTCAAACGCTATACCAGCGGTGGCACCGATCAATACCGCGACTGGGATATCGCCATTTATTTCCCGAACGCCGTTGCGGATATTCTCTCTTGGGCGGATTTGCTGGATGCGACTTATGCCAAACTCAAACCGATGTCACTCATAGCAAACCCAAGCGAAATCAGCAACATGAAAGTGGGCGCTGCCCGCTTACGCAATATCGCCGAGAACATCAATAAACTCCCGAGTTTAATGGTGCAGTTCTCCGACGGCGACTCTTCCGTCAGCCAGATGTTAGGCAGCATGATGCAGAACTTCATGATGCCAAGCATGGAATTTGAACGCTTCATTGTTCATGGCAATGGCAAAATCGCCTCGCCGAAAGCTAATTTCTTCATCCAGGCCTATGAAAACGTCGCCCGGCTTGTCCTGTCCTTCACGAATAACCCATACTCGGCATCTAAACGTAATAGCGACGAAATCAACGTCTGGGTCAACTCCCCGCGTCAGTATATTGAGATGATGCAGTCTCTTATCGACCAGAAATATGATGGCGAGATGAAGATCACGCTTTCACAGATGCCGGATGAAAATAAACTCGTCCTCGCGAACGCCAGTAACGAAGCGCCGGACATCGCTCTCGGCGTCAACCACTGGATTCCCTACGAATTTGCCTCCCGTGACGCTGCGCTTGATTTACGGCAGTTTTCCGGATATGCGGAACTCGTGACGCACTTCTCCAAAGGCGCGATGATCCCCTATGTGTTCGAAGAAGGCGTCTATGGCATTCCCGAGACGCAGAACTTCTGGGTCACCTATTACCGGAAAGACATTCTTGAAAGTATCGGCGTGACGCAAGTCCCGCAGACATGGGATGAAATCATTGCGTTGCTCCCGTTACTTCAAAGTTATGGGATGAACTATTTCATGCCGTTATCCCAGTACAGTGGCTTAAAGCCGTTTGTGGCCACGTTACCTTTCATCTATCAGTTCGGCGGCGACTTGTATACCTCGAATGGCATGCAAACCGCGATCAACAGCGAAGAAACCCTCAAAGGCATCACCCTGATGTCAGATTTATTCACGCTTTATAATATTCCGAAGTATGTGGCCAGCTTCTTCAACAACTTCCGTTATGGGACGCTCCCAATCGGCATTTCTGATTTATCGACCTACTTATTATTACAGTCCGCGGCGCCGGAACTCGATGGCTTATGGGGCATGGATTTACATCCCGGCCAACCCGATGCCGACAGCGGCGACATTATCCGTTATGCCCCTTCAGGCGCTCAAGCGTCGATGATTCTGAAAGGGACCAAATACCCCGAGCAATCTTGGGACTTTTTGAAATGGTGGATGTCGACCGATATCCAAAGCGAATTTGCTTTCCTGTTACAAAGCACCTATGGCAAAGCCTATTTCTGGAATAGCGCTAACCTCGATGCCTTCGCGACCATGTCCATGCCAGCCGAATACAAGAATAAAGTCCTCGCGCAATGGGAATATGCCTTAGAAGCACCTCGTATCCCGGGTGCCTACATGGTGGAACGCGAAATCAGCAACGCCTGGACCAATATCGTTTTCAATGGCACTAATCCGCGTCAGGCTATCGATGAAGCCGTCCGCGTCGCCAACCGCGAGATCATGTATAAGATGGCGGAATTCGGTTATACCAAGAATGGCGTCATTCTGAAAGATTACCCGGTACCCAGCATCTACACGATTGACCGCTGGCTGAGTGAGGTGTAGTGAATGTTTAAACGCATGAATAAACCGATTTGGTTCCTCTTCCCATATTGGGCGTTATTTTTCGTGTTCGTGGTCGTTCCAGTCATCGCCGCGGTCGTGCTTTCCTTTACTTATTTCAACTCGATTCAATTCCCGACTTTTGTCGGAATCACTAACTATATCCAACTGATCACGATGGACACCGTGTTCATGCAGTATGTCCTGCCGAACACGTTGAAATTCGCCTTAATCGTTGGCCCTGTCGGCTATTTCTTATCTTTCTTCCTCGCGTGGATGCTCGCACATATCCCGCCGAAACCGCGTACCGTGCTTGCGATTATTTTCTATTCGCCGTCACTCACGGCTGGTGTCGCGATGGCCTCGATGTGGCGCATCATCTTCTCTGGCGACTCGCAAGGTTACCTCAATAGTATCTTGCTCAATCTGGGCGTCATCGTCGAACCGATTCAGTTCTTGCAATCGCCACAGTATTTGATGACGATCATGATTGTCGTTTCCTTATGGAGCAGTATCGGCGTCGGCTTCCTCGCCATGCTCGCCGGCATCCTCAACGTTGACCAGACGCTTTATGAAGCGGCCTATATCGACGGCATCAAAAACCGTTTCCAAGAAATCATTTATATCACGATTCCATCGATGAAACCTCAGATGATCTTCGGCGCTGTCATGGCGGTCGTGGGCACCTTCCAAGCGGGTTATATCGGCGTGGCCTTGTCGGGTTCTAACCCAACGCCAAACTACGCCGGTCAATTGATATTCAACCATATTGAAGACTATGGCTTTATTCGTTACATGATGGGGTATGCCGCCTCTATCAGCGTCGTGCTTTTGCTCATGGTCTATTTCATCTCGAAGGTCACCTGGAAGATTTTGGGGGATAAGGATTAATTATGGCCCAATCATTTCACGCGCAAAAAATAAATCCGGATCGTTTCAGCAAATCGCAGTTGCCCTTTTTCTTCATCCTGATCCCGTTATCGATCTTGATGCTGTTGCCGATTCTTTTCGTCATCAACCATGCGTTCAAGCCCCAAAGCGAACTCTTTGCCTATCCGCCGAGCTTCTTCGTCAAGAACCCGACGTTTGATAATTTCATCGAGCTCGGCCGCATTCTTTCATCATCCGGCGTTCCGTTTGTACGTTATCTCTTTAACAGCATGATGGTCACGACCATCGGCGTTTTCCTCGCCATTCTCTTTACGGCCTTATCCGCGTATGGTTTATCTAAACTGAAATTCAAAGGCAAGAAGTTCCTCTTTGAGCTCAACACGATTGCCTTGATGTTCGTTCCGGTGGCGGTGCAGATTCCTCGTTATATCATCGTCGCTAAATCAGGACTGATCGATACTTACGCTGCACATATCTTACCGATTATCACGATGCCGGTGGCAATGTTCCTCGTCAAACAATTCGTCGACCAAATCCCCAATGACTTTATCGAATCCGCGAAAATCGACGGTGCGTCCGAGATGGAAATCTTTATCCATATCATCGTCCCGATGGTGGCGCCCGCTTTAGCCACGGTTGGTATTTTGGCTTTCCAGATGATTTGGAACGACACCTCGACCTCAACCTTATTCATTAACGACGAAAGTAAACGAACCATGGCCTTCTTTTTGACCACGCTGACGGGTGCCCAAGGCAATACTGTCGCCGGACAAGGGATGGCTGCGGCTGCGTCATTGATTATGTTCGTTCCAAACCTAGTCCTTTTCATTATCTTACAGAGTAAAGTCATGAACACGATGGCCTATTCGGGGTTGAAATAAATGAAAAAGCTCTATGCAATCCTTCTCGTCAGTGGCTTAGTCTTCATCGCGAATCCGCGGGTCGTTTCAGCGAGCGCGAATGGTTTGCCATACAGCACTTATACCTATAGCACCTCGACCGAACAGCTTGTCCGAACGCAGGATGCCTATTTGCCTTTATCGATCCAGGACAACATCGCCGGTCTCGAACTCAATACACCGCAGGATATCACTGTGGATGCCCAAGATATCATTTATGTCGCCGATACAGGCAACTCCCGCATCATCAAATACAATCTTGAGGATGACACGGTGGCTACCTTTGGCGAAGGCATCTTGGATCAGCCGACCGGTGTCCATGTTGACATCGAAGGCAGTGTTTATGTGGCTGACTTCGGCACTAAAGCCGCGTACAAATTTGTCTATAACGAAGGTACTGGGGTATACGATTTAGCAACCACCTATATTAAACCTGTGGGTACGCCATATTTTTCAGAAGAAGACGCGTTTGATCCTACCAAAATCATTACGGACCGCGGACTAAACGTCTACATCCTGCTTGCTGGCAACATCAACGGCTTAGCGGAGTATGAAAACGACGGCACCTTCTTCGGTTACTTTGGCGGAAACCGGATTGCCGATACGTGGGATAACACGATTAAATCGCTTCTTTTCGATGAACAGCAACGTCGCGAATGGTTCCAGATGATTCCAGAACCGGTCTATAACGTCGCCGTCGATCCGGCAGGGCTCATTCTCACGACCACGAAAAACGAACCCGGCTATTTGAAGCTGAATATCGCCAACTATGTCTATAACCAAGCCGAATGGGGCTTTGATAACGTCGAAGATATATTCGTCGGACCCTATAACACGGTCTTCACGATTACCTCTGATGGCTATATCGTCGAATACGATCCAAATGGCGCCACGCTCTTTATTTTCAGCGGACCGGACTCACAGAATCAAAAGGGACTTTTTACCTCACCGACCGGTCTTGCCGTTGACTCTAAAAACAACATTTACGTTGTCGATAAGACGACTAACGCCCTACAAGTCTTCGTCCCGACGGATTTTGCCGTCCTGGTCCATCAAGCCATCGACCTCTATTTCCAAGGGCGCTATGCCGAGTCGCTTGGCCCATGGACCGAAGTCTTAAAGATGAACCGTTTATTTGACCTCGCCAACCAAGGCATCGGCGATGCTTATTTCGCTCAGATGAAATACGCGGAAGCGATGACTTATTACCGTATTGCCCGTGACCGCGTCGGTTACTCGAATGCTTTCTGGGAAGTCCGGAATGCTGCGTTACTACAGAGCGGCTCGCTGATTATTTGGGCGCTTATTATTCTGATTGCTTTGGCGTTGCTGAATATCTTCGTGCCTTTTATGAAGGTCATCAAGAAACAAGTCAAAAAGTGGAATACCTCGCTCAAAGAAATCAAACTCTACCGCGAGACCTTATTCCCGTTCTATATCTATTCGCACCCGGTGGATGGGTATTACGGAGTCAAACGCGAAAAGAAGGGCTCTAACCTTTCAGCGACGATTTATCTTCTCGCGTTCTTCGCTGTTTATATTATTTGGATTTATGCGACCAGTTTCCTCTTTAACTCCAATATTCCTTCCGAGATCAACTTCTTTGAACAAGTGATCACCGTCTTTGTCCCATTCTTCCTGTGGGTCATCGCCAACTATTTGGTGTGCAGTATCCGTGACGGTGAAGGCAAATTATCGGACGTCTATCAAGCGTCGGCGTATACGCTGCTCCCAATGATCATCACATTCCCGATTCTAACGATTCTGTCTCACGCTTTAACCTTGAACGAAGCGTTCCTCTATCAGACGATTCTTATTATCGGGGTGAGCGTCACGGTTATCTATTTCGTAGTCATGGTAAAAGAAATTCATTTCTACGATATGAAGCCCACCATCGGTAATATCCTTATCAGCATTTTTACCGCTTTGATGATTTTAGCGGTGCTCATTATCGTCTATTTCCTCCTCAACGAAGTCTACGGATTAATCTCCGATATTATTCAGGAGGTGTTCAGCCGTGGTTAAACTATCCCGTTTTGGCCTTGTAGCCTTGCTGAGCATGCAGACCGTGTGGTTTGCCGCCTTGGCTGAATCACCGAAATATCTCTCCAGTGGCGTCGCCGGCGACAATTTTACGTTTATTGATAACATGCTTTTAGAAAGCTCACGTTATACGCAGACTGACACTGTCGATGCCGGCGTTTTAGACGAATATCACAATACTTACACCTTAAATTTCACCGAACCGCAACTGGCCTCGATGGGCTTTGCCGCGATGCTTGAAGACGACTCCCTCAAGGTTTATTTCGAAAAGAATTCTTTCTCCGTGATTGTCGTGAACAAAGACAGCGGTTATCAGTGGTCGTCACGTCCGGAATTCCAAGGATTCAGCGGAACGCGTGAGGATAATACCGCTGCCCGTAACCTCATGAACTCCGGTTTATGGGTCGATTATGTCCTCAAAGAAAATGTTTCAAGCTCCAATATCACGACATCCTCGCTTTATAGTTTGGCCGAAACCAAATACCAAACCGATGGGGCTTATCATGACGCGAACCCCGATCAGACACGGCCTTATTTACTAACCGCTGGTTCGTATAACGAAGCGAATGTCTCTACAGCGATCACGAGCGCGACCAGCGATGCATTTACCGTCGGCGTTTCGCTAACAGCCATCGGTGCCTCGCTTGAAGTTGAAATATCGCTTGTTAATGGCGCACTCGACGTAAAAGTCATCAACGAGTCAATCACCGAAACGAGCGACAAATACCAACTCACCGGTCTTTATCTCTTCCCATATCTTGGCGCCTCCCGTGAAGACAAAATGCCTGGTTACATCGTCATTCCCGATGGCGTCGGTGCACTCGTAAGAACCAATAAATACTACAACACATATTTCCAATCTGACTTCTACGGAAGCGATTTGGGTTATGAAAAATACACGGTCCCGCAACTGAGCGTCCCGATTTATGGCATCGTCCATGAAGTCGGCGGAAATGGTTATTACGCTAATATTATTGAAGGCTCGGAAAACGCGACGCTCATCAGTACTTTCTGGAGCAAGAACACGCATTACCAAAGAATTTCCAGCCGCTTCAATCTCCGTCAGATTTTCCGCAATATCATCAACCAGGCTGGTGATGGTTATGATGCCGTTTCTGACGATATTATCGAAACTAATTATCAAGTACGCTATTCGTTCCTATCTGGCGAAGAATCCTCGTATGTCGGTCTCGCCAAAGACTACCGTAATTATTTGATTGATCAAGCGGTTTTGACGGCCCGCGAAAAGAATAAAGATGGCGCTATCCCGATTTCTTTAAGTTATATTTTAACGGAACGCGAACCCGCCTTCATCGGAACCGCAAAAGTCACGATGACGACGCCTAAGCAGGTCGAAGACGCCTATCTGAATTTTGACGCGGAAGGTCTCAGCAACCAGCAAATCACGATGCTCGGATGGAGTAAAGACGGATTCGTCAATCGCGCGCCTTACCAGTTCAATGTCAGTCAACGCAATGACTTTACGGAATTCGCGCGCCGTGTTGTCCGTGATGAAAACTCGATCTATATCAACAACAACTATGTGTATTCATCCGACTTATCGAGCCGTGTTTCCTTTAACCGCGATGTGGCCCGCAATCTATCGAAACTAAAAATTACCACAGGCAGCGATGACCTCAGCAACAATGACCGCGAATATTATCACTTATACCCAAGCTCAAGCTTGAGAATGGCCACGGATGATATCGCTGATATGAACGCACTCGATGTTTCCGGCATGGCACTGGACTCCTTGGGCGACACGCTCTTCAGTTGTTATGACAACAGCGTTTATTCCAGGACGGTTTCGATAGGCAAATACCAGCAAATCGCTGGACTCTATGATTCTTTGACCTTAGCGAACCCGAGCTCTTATTTATTCTCATATATCGATGGTTACATGGATTTGCCGATTACCAACAGCCAATTTGATTACTACACCGATTTAGTGCCGTTGATCCCAATTATTCTCAAAGGGTCATTATCCTACTACACACCCTATTTAAACTTCAACGCTTTAGGCATTGACCGATTATTATCAATGGTGGATTTCGCTATCAACCCAAGCTATGTCCTAACGCAACAACCGAGCACGGATATGCGCTTTACCGAAGCCAATGGTTATTACACGACTACTTTGTCGGACTTTAACACGGAAATCATTGAAACCTACAACTACTTGAATGAAGCATTAAGCACAGTACTCGATGCCTCAATCGTTAACCGTGAAATGCTGGCCACCGGCTTCAGCAAAGTCACTTATTCCAATGGCGTCACGATTTACGTGAACTATTCTAGTTCGGCACTCACCGCGGGGACTGTAACGGTTTCTGCGCATGACTATAAGGTGGTGACGGCTTAATGAAAAAGAAACAGAAGAAGCCAACCCGCCGTCTCGATCTAAAAACCAAATTTGCGCAACCCTTAGCTCGTTTTGCCGCATGGAGAGAAAAAGTCCGTCTTGGATACTGGAAACATGTCGCGCCCTTTTTTGGCAAAATCAAACATGCCTTAAATCACAATTTCATCCTTCGCGTCGAACATCAGCAAATCAAACTTTTTGGATTCATTAAGATTGCGCTCACGCGTAAACGGTTGAACGCGATCTATGGATTCATGTTTATCTTTATCTGGTTAGTCGGACTCGTCATTTTTACTTTGTACCCGATGTTCTATTCCTTATATCTCAGCTTCAACGAAGCCTATTACAATCTTGAACAAGGCGTCGTGACTTCTTTTGTCGGCTTTACGAACTACATCAATATCATCCGCAGTTCGACATTGCTCCCGTTATTTGCTACCTACATCGGAAAAATATTGATTTCCGTTCCTTTAATAATCGTGTTTTCGATCATCATTGCCGTTTTAGTCAACAACCCCATCAAAATGAAGGGGGTTTGGCGGACGGTATTCTTCCTTCCGGTGATTATTTCGACAGGACCGGTTTTAACGGAATTAATGGCACAGGACGCCACGTCTTTGCCTTCACTCCAATCGAGTGCCGTGTTCAACTACATTGTCAATAACCTCAGCCCATGGATTGCGAATCCGCTGGCCAGCATATTAAATTCGATGCTCATGATTTTATGGTATGCCGGCATCCCGATTTTGATTTTCCTTGCCGGTTTACAGAAAGTTGATCCGGCTCTTTACGAAGCCGCTGCCATGGACGGCGCATCTGCTTGGGACCGTTTCTGGAAAATCACTCTTCCATCGATTAAACCGCTCATCAGCGTTAGCGTTGTTTATATCGTTGTCTCCATGTCGTTATTCGTTGAATCAGGCGGCATTCTTGATTTAGCCCGTACCCATATGCTCGTCGGCGCACCGGATTCAGCCTTCTGGCATGGCTATGGCTATGCAGCCGCGATTGCCTGGATATATTTCATTTTGATGGTCATCATGATGGCGATCTATGCTCGTATTTTCTCGGGCAAGAGAAAGGATCGTTAATATGAAAAAGTTTGATAAAAAACTTTTAATTCCACGATTAAAACGATTCTTCTTCGGAATGAAATTTTCCGATGGCTTCATCTACAAATTTACCATCTATATTTTGCTTATCAGTTTTAGTTATATTTATCTATATCCGATTTTATACATGTTCGTCAATAGTTTCAAAACCGTCGACGATTTGATTAACCCTGGGGTCAAATGGATTCCTACAAGCCTCGATTTCGAAAACTATGCCCGCGCATTCCAAGCGCTTGGGTTCCCCGGCTCAATATTTGAAACAACGTGGTACGTGCTCAAGGTCAGCGTTGCGGCAACAGTCTCCGCTGCGGTCATCGGTTATGGTTTCGCCCGGTTTAATTTCCCACTCAAAAAACTGCTCTTTGGTGTCATGCTAGCGACTTTCATTCTTCCTTCACAAGTGACCATGGTCGCTAACATGTTGATTTTCCGTAATTTGAACATCATGAGTACGCAGTGGACGATGTTGTTACCCGCCATTTCTGGTCAAGGTATTAACGCCGCCATCTTCATTTTGATTTTCTATCAATTCTATAAAACGATTCCGGCCATCTTGATGGAGTCTGCGGAAATCGATGGCGCTTCTCAGTTTAAAATCTTCCGAAGCATCGCTTTGCCGCTGGCAATCCCATCCTTTATTATCGTGTTCCTGTTCAGCTTTGTCTGGTATTGGAATGAATCGTTTATTACCGCGCTTTATGTGGGTGGGCAGATTACGCTCCCATTAAAGCTTCAAGTATTTCGAGCCAGTTACGAAGCTCTATTTCCCCCAGGCACTCCGGGCGCAGAACTTAATGAAGCGATTATGTTAGCAGGCAACATGGTAACAATCTTCCCATTGATGCTATTATATTTCTTCGCGCAACGTAACTTTACGCAGAGCATTGATCGTACCGGCATTACGGGAGAATAGGAAAACTATGAAAAAAATTAACTTTCTTATGATATTGATGATTGCACTTGTGGCCTGTGACGGCAGTTCGTCATCGGAAACGAGCGTTTCGTCATCTGAAGCCTCATCGATATCTTCTAGCGAAGCTACGAGCGTCCCCAACGGTCTCCAGCCCTTAATTCCTTATGAGGATTGTTTAGAACCAACGCTTGAAGGTGGCTGGGTCGCCCAATGGGCCGATGAATTTAATGGCACTGGGCTCGATTCGACAAAGTGGAATATTGAGGTCAATGGTGATGGTGGTGGCAACAACGAACTTCAATACTATCGGAGCGAAAACATCGGCGTTTCGGATGGCTTATTGACCATAACTGCGAAAAAAGAAAATTATCTAGGAAAAGAGTATACTTCCGGCAGAATCACCACAAAATATCGTTATAATTTTCTTTACGGCCGCATTAAAGTTCGCGCCAAAATGCCGGGTGGACGTGGGACTTGGGCTGCGATTTGGATGATGCCATTATTCAATAGTTATGGCGGCTGGCCGAAGAGCGGAGAAATGGATATTTCCGAATATGTCGGTTATGATCCCGATACTACTTATGCCACGATTCACACAGAGCTATTTAATGGCACACTTGGAACACAACGCGGTTCATCGAAAACCATTGAAAACGCCGAGACTGAGTTCCATGACTATGAGCTAATTTGGGAACCGGGAAATCTTAAATTTTACGCTGATGGTTTGAAATACTTTGAATATGGCTATAGCGCCCAAATCAATCAGACAGTTCCTTACAATCAGGTTTTCCCGTTTGACCAAGATTTCTTCATTATTCTTAACGTGGCTATCGGCGGCAACTGGGGTGGCGTTGAAGGCGTCGATCCGGACATTTTTCCAACGGCGATGCAGGTTGATTCGGTGCGTGTCTTCAGAAGAGATTACGCAGTACTGGATACGGCACAGCCACAAACACCCAACACACTTGTTGCATCTACCTTAAAAAACACGATTCATTGGAATAAATCAGAAGATGACTATGGCGTTCAAAAATACGAAATTTATGTTGATGGCGTTTACAAAGGATATTCCACATTAAATCAATATACTTTAAAGTCACTCACTGTGAATCAAACCTATTCAGTTCAAGTCAAGGCTATTGATTTTGTCGGACGCGAATCAGAACTTAGCGATCCATTACTATTTACGTTTGCTTAAAAGGAGCATTTATGGATTTTAAAAAATTGGTGTTTGAAGAAAAATTCGAAATCGATGGTAAACCCAACCCGCAAAACTGGACGCATGAAGTTGGGCCAAAATGGTCAAACAACGAATTACAGTGCTACACAGATTCCTTGGAAAATTGTTTTGTGAAAAAGGGCATCCTTACCATTAAAGCAACTATCGGCAATGACGAACACCATTATCATTCTGCGCGCATCGTCACGCGGGAGAAACACGCTTGGACATACGGGCGTTTTATTGTTCGTGCCAAACTGCCAAAAGGCGTTGGCGCCTGGCCAGCAATCTGGTTTATGCCCGAGGATAGTAGCAAAGGCGTTCCGTGGCCCTTGTGCGGAGAAATCGACTTAATGGAACAAGTCGGAAGAGATCAAGAAACCGTGCATTTTAGTCTCCATACAAAGACGTACAATCACCGCAAAAATAACCATCGTACCTTTTTTGAAACCATTCAAGGCGTCACTGAACACTTTCATGACTATGAAATGATTTGGACGCCTCAAAAGATTTCGTTTTTTATTGATGGAATCCAAAAAGCCGAATTCTTTAAAATGGAAAACGATACAGTCAATGAATGGCCTTTTGATAAGCCATATTATTTAATCGCCAACATCGCTGTCGGCGGAACCTGGGGTGGACCGGTCGTTGATACCGACTTGCCATATAGAATGGAAATTCAGTCCATCAAAGTGTACCAATAAAGGAAATAACATTATGTCTCAATTAAGAGGAGTCAATTTAGGCGGTTGGTTGGTATTAGAAAAATGGATGCGTCCATCACTATTCGAAGGCCTTAGCGGTCCCGATGAAACGATTTTCTGTTTGGAAAAAGATCATTCTAAGGAGATATTAAAAGCCCATTGGGAATCTTTCATCACTGAAGCCGATATTAAATATTTGGCATCCACCGGTATTAACTCTGTAAGGCTTCCTTTGCCTTGGTGGTTTCTTGGTGAGAAGCCATATCACCGTTCAATTGAAAAAATCGATGAAGTTATCTCGTGGTTCGAAAAATACAAACTTTCATTCTTGCTTGATCTTCATACCGCTCCCGGCTGCCAAAATGGTTTTGACAATGGCGGTATCACGGGTCAAATCGAATGGCATAAATCTAAAAAAACACTTGACCTTACCATTGAAAAACTGGCGTTTTTATCAAAACGATACGGCAAATCGCCTGTATTTTTTGGTGTTGAAATTGTTAACGAACCCCATTGGTCAATTGATTTAAAACTTATTCAAGACTTTTATCTTGATGCTTATAAAGTATTACGACCATTATCAAACGGGTGCATCGTTTTTCATGACGCCTTTCGGCCTAACGACGATTCATGGGAAACGTTTTTTAAAGAAAACAACTTAATTAATGTCGCTTTTGATATCCATTTATATTCTTGTTTTGGTGGCGAATTTGAAAAGATGGAACCTCCGGAAATAATCAATCGAACATTGTCTGATAGGCAAAAACAAATCAAAACTTTATCAAAATTTGTTCGTGTCATTGTTGGCGAATGGTCGCTTGGGTTACATGAGTTTTTGTTTCAAGGTCTCGACAAATTCCAACGTGATTCATTACTTCGAACCTATGCGAACGCCCAACTTAAAACCTTTGAATTTGCTTATGGTTGGTATTTTTGGAGTTACCGCATTGATCAGACATCACGAATTGGTTGGGATTTGTCTAGACTTATAAAAGAGGGAATCATGCCTAACTCTTATGAATTTGAGGAGTGATTATAATGAAAATTCGAGTCATCCGCACTGCGAAGGACACAGGTGAACGTTTAAAAGAATTGGCGCCACTTGAACTTGATAAAAAAATTATCAAATCTGAATTTCATGTTTTAATCAATCCTTCAGTATCTTTCCAAACACACATTGGATTTGGTGGCGCCGTCACAGAAGCCACAGCATATACTTTAGCTGCTCAAATGAACTTTGACTCCCGTAAAGAAGTCATTGCGGCTTATTTTTCTGAAGCCGGTCTTTGCTACAATCTTGTCCGTATTCATATGAATTCCTCCGATTTCAGTTTGGAAAATTATACTTACGTCATTCCAAATGATGAAAACCTCCAAACATTCGATATTTCTAGGGAAGATCGCTATGTGATTCCGTTTTTGAAAGAAAGCATGTCGTTTGAACCCAATTTAAAAATACTGATTTCGCCGTGGTCTCCACCAAGATGGATGAAAAATAACAATGACATGAATCACGGTGGAGAATTATTACCTAAATACTATCAAACATGGGCGAACTACTATGTTCGTTTTATTCAAGAACTTCAAAAACGCAACATACCCGCTTGGGCTCTCACTGTTCAAAACGAACCGGCGGCGGTACAAACTTGGGACTCATGCATTTATTCAGCAGAACAAGAAAGAGACTTCGTTAAGAATTATTTAGGACCGACACTTGCTAAAAACGGACTCTCTGAAAAGAAAATCATGGTTTGGGATCATAACCGCGATATCATCATCGAACGCGCGTTGCCAATATTTAAAGACCCCGAGGCTAGCAAATATGTGTGGGGTACCGCATTTCACTGGTATGTCTCAGAAGCTTCCGAGAATCTTTTGAAACTTCATAATCTTTTCCCCGAAAAGCATATTCTTTTTACGGAAGGCTGCATTGAAGGCGGACCAAAAATCGGAATCTGGGAAAGTGGGGAACGCTACGCCCGCAATATTATCAACGATTTCAATAATTATTCTGAAGGGTTCATAGATTGGAATTTGGCTCTCAATGAAAAAGGTGGGCCAAATCACGTCGGAAATTTCTGTGATGCTCCAATTTTGGCTGATCGTCCTTCCCAAAAATTAATCTACAACAGTTCTTATTATTACATTGGACATTTTAGCAAGTTTATCCGTCCCGGCGCTGTCCGAATTGATCATAAAGCCACGCTTCCTGCCGGGGTTCGTCTCGTTACTTACCGCAACCCCGACCATACGCTTGTTATTGTTATTCAAAACGAGTCCAATCTCGAGTATCTTATCGGGTTTACAATCGGCCTTAATAATTTTGAACACACCATTCCAGCACGGTCGATTACAACCTACGCCATATAATTCTTCTTTGTAATATCATTCCTGCTTTATTGCCAAAATGCAGTACGGAGGTTATCATTAGCAAGTATGAAAACACAAAAACCACGTTTAACTATCTATGATATCGCTCGAGATATGGGGTTATCCCCAAGTACAATCTCGAAGATTTTGCATCATAGCGGAAAAGTTGGGGTTGCCACCCGTAAGCGCGTATTAGATTACGTTAAAGAAAAAGGTTATGTTGCGAATTTTAATGCTCGCATCCTAAAAGCAAAACATAGCTGGACGCTTGGCGTTGTCTTCTCCGATATTGCTTCGTTTGGTTTCGAACACCCATTCTTTGGCAGCGTTCTTCAAGCTTTTAAAAATTATGTCGAAGTTAAAGGTTATGAGCTCGTTTTTATCGTAAAAAAACTCGGCCAATCCGAATTAACTTACTATGAGTGGTGCCAGAACAAAAGTGTCGATGGAGTCTTAATTTTGACGGGCGACCTGAATGACCCGAACATTATTGAACTCGTCAATAGCGGCATTCCCTGCGTTTCTGCAGATATTATCATGCCCAATCTCTACTCTGCAATGAGCGACGATAATCTGGGTATTACTTTAGGTTTCAATCACTTGCTTGATATTGGATGTCACGATATTGGCGCTTTCTCGGGACCGATCAGCGCTCGTGCTTATGCTGAGCGGACAGTCGCCTACCGCAATTTACTAGATAAACACAAAATGTCTTTCAACGAATCGTGGTATCACGACTGCGATGGTTATGGCGTGCAGAACGCATACAAACAAGCTAAAGGCTGGATTGCATCTTGGAAGCAAAGACCACAAGCGATTATCGCGTTTAGCGATGATCTGGCTATGGGATTGATTAATGCTCTCAAAGAAAGCAAGATCAGAGTGCCACAAGATATCTCAGTCATTGGTTACGACGACATTGCTTTTGCATGTTTGTTTAATCCTCCGCTTACCACAATACGGCAAGATAAAGTTGCGATTGCGGAAGCGGCTGCCGATGCCTTGCTGAGTTTGATTAACGGTAATGGCGATATCCTTGAAAAACCTACAATTATCCAGCGAATCCCTGTTCAATTGGTGATTCGTGATTCGACAAAGAAAAGCAAAAAAACTCCCTAACTTCAATAAAAAATGCCTCTCATGGAAGTGAGGGGCATTTTGTTTTCTTGCTGAATATTAGAGCAACTTTTTTCGAACGAATAAGATAGCAAGGATAATCATGATGACAGCGGATAACCCAATCGCGAAGTAGGGTAATTCGTCAAACCATAACCCGCCAACATTCATCCCATAAAATCCAAAGATAATCATCGGAATCGATAAGAGTAAAGTGAAAGACGTTAATACTTTCATGATGTCGTTCAAGTTATTAGCAATGATGGACCCATAATTGTCCATCGTATTGCCAAGAATCCGTTCATGAATATCGGCCATTTCTCGTGCTTGACGAATTTCAATGAGAACATCTTCGACAAGGTTCGCATCTTCAAGCGAAATCGTTAGGACGCGTCCGTGTAAAATCCGGTCAAGGGTAAGTTCGTTTGCTTTCAGCGAAGTCGTGATATAAACCAATGATTTCTGAACATTCATCAATTCCAGGATTTCACTGTTGGAAATCGACTTTAAAGCACGCTTCTCAATAGCAGAGATTGTTTGATCGATTTCTTTAAGCGCAAGCATATATTTCGTAGCCAATCTGCCGAGGAATTGTAAAATTGCTTTCCCCTTATTCGCCGTGGTCAAATTAGGAATTTTTTCAATTTCATCAAACAAAAGATTTTCGTGCAGAGCAACAGAAACCAAGTAGTTTTCGGTAATAATAAAAGCGACCGGAATCGTAGAATGGATTTCTGCTTTTTTAAGTTTTGGCAAAACAGGCAGGTCAATAATCATCAACGTCTGATTGGCCTCGGTTTCAAAACGAGATAACTCATCTTCATCGAGTGCGTATTTCAAATAGTCCTTATTAATGCCTTGAGTTTCAAGAAAAGTCAGTTCTTCTGGGGTTGGGTTAATGACTTTGACCCAACATCCCGGAATAATTGACGGGTTTTCTTCAATGACTCCAGCATTTGAGGAGAATATTTTTATCATCGGTTTGCCCCTTGTATATTTCAACTTTATGGCTTATACCGTTTTTTTTCAAGTCATATCAAAAATAGTTTGCTGTTTTCTAAAATATTAAGGCATTCTATTTGTCAGAATTACTATTTTTTTGTAAATAAATTTTTATATTTCCCATAGCCTTCATTTTCTAATTGATCAAAGGGAATAAAACGTAGAGATGCCGAGTTGATGCAATATCGGAGACCGCCAAGCTTCCTTGGTCCGTCATCAAAAAGATGTCCGAGATGGGCGTCACTCTCTTTGGATCGGACTTCGGTCCGCACCATTCCGTGGGAGAGATCACGGTTTTCAATAATGAAGTCTTTAACTACTGGCTTCGAAAAACTCGGCCAACCACAGCCGGAATCAAATTTATCCTCAGAAGTAAATAATGGCGTTCCATCAATAACGTCTACATATAAACCCACTTTTGTATTATCCCAAAACTCGTTTGCGAAGGGTGGTTCAGTAGAGGCTTCAAGGGTTACTTTTCGTTGGATTGGAGTCAAATGCGATATATCAAGATTCTTTTTCATAAGGATTCCTCTTCTTAGAACATACCTTCATTATAAGATAGTAAAAAAGCACTGCCATTGGTAATGCTTTTTTTCATTTTTTAAAATTTTATTTAAGTGAGTCGGCGTAGGCTTTTTCAATGACAGAAACAATCCGGGCAAACTCTTTCGGGTCTTCCATATCACCGAGTTCAAGGAAGAGCACTTTGTTTTCGGGGAACTTATAGTTTTTCAAAATGCGCCGAATGACATGATAATAATTGGCGTAATGGAAGTTTAAATATTCTTCTTGGCCTTTTTCAATGGCACGGCCACGTTTACGGACGTTTTTAAATAATTCTTCTGTCGAACGTACGAGGATAATCTCTAGGTCAAGCGGTGGCAAGCGTTTGATATGTTCATCGGCAATGGCGTACGTGAGCGCAACTTCCATCGCGGTCATATAGCCTTCCAAGCGGAGTAATTCGGTGTAAACAAGGTTGCTGTGTAACGTGGAATCATAGATGACGTTTTTTTCATCTTGGGTCTGCCACATAAGCAAGAAGAGGGCACTATAAAAAGCGTTTTGAGCCAAGAGAGAAAATGTTTCTTTATCATTATAAAAGTATGGCAAATATGGGTTGTTTGCAACAGGTTCTTCAACCAGCTTGCAGCCATAGTAAGCCGCTAATTTGCGTGAGAGCAGAGATTTTCCAGCACCATTCGGACCGATAATTCCCAGTTTCATTTTTTCTCCTATTTTATGTGTATTTCAATTTCATTATAAAACCTTTCGCGCGAGAGCGCGTGATGAAAGCGGTTTATCAATTTTTTCCGTTTGCTTAGCAAAATTAATGGTAAAATTTTAAGAGAGGAATAAATATGACCCAATCAATCGTTATCGGAATTGCGGGCGGAACCGCATCCGGAAAATCCACACTCGCGGAAAAACTTTTTGATAAGTCAGGCGAATTCAGTACCGTCATTCTAAAACTTGATGATTACTATCTAGATCGCCCCGAACTTCCCTTCGAAGAAAGAACTAAGCTGAATTACGACCATCCTAATGCATTTGATGTCGATTTACTTGTTTCTCATCTTGTCGCCCTCAAAAATGGACATCCGATTAAAAAACCCGTCTATGATTTTGTTCAACATCGCCGAAGCGAAAAAACCGTTCTTGTTCATCCGGCTCCAGTCATCATTCTCGAAGGCATAATGATCTTCGCCATCGAGAAAATACTTAAAGAAATCGATTTTAAAATATTTGTTGATACACCAGCGGATGTCAGATTATTACGAAGAATCAAACGCGACATTGAAAAACGCGGCCGCGACCTCGATTCTGTCAGTAAACAATATCTCTCGACGGTCCGCCCGATGCATGACTTATTCGTTGAACCGTCAAAAGTTTACGCCGATATTATCGTTCCTGAAGGCGGTTATAACAAAAACGCCACGGATCTCCTTCTTTCTAAAATCGAATCGCTTGTTAAAGAAAGCAAAACGGATCTAGGCAAAGATTAAATAATCGACGTTCCATACTAAATAATCTCCGGACTCCATCTGGAGATTTTTTCATCTAGAATAAAATCTCAATCATCTGTCGCAAAAAGTTACCGAAAAAGGTGGTTTTTTAAAAAAGAATATATATGATGAATTTAAGAGGGGAAACGTGATAACAAAGTTTTTTATGACCGCGTCGAAAACGGCAACAAGAAGCGAAAATAATGGATGAATACTTTAATTAACAACAAAATCGAACTCATTGTATATCGACCGCGTTCTATGGCTAATGAGCCATAAATAAATAACTTCAAGAAAGTTAAAAGGAAAAGGGGTATAAGTTATGATTAAATATGATAAAAAAATCTTGTTCGTTGGTTTTGGTTCTGTCGCTCAATGTACTTTGCCCATATTTTTCAAACGCGTGAACGTACCTTATCAAAATGTCACGGTCATCGATTTTGAAGATAAACAGGAACAATTACAGCCTTGGATTAATCGAGGCGTCACATATGTCCGCTTAGAAATCACCAAAGAAAATATGAGCGAAGTCCTCGGCACTTATCTCTCAAGTGGCGACTTGCTTATCGATTTAGCCTGGAACATCGGCGCTGAGGATATTCTCCAGTGGTGTCATGACCACGGCGTTCTTTACATCAATACATCGGTTGAGCTTTGGGATCCCTACACTGGAGCCTCAACTAAGCATCCGACCGAGCGAACGTTGTACCATCGCCATATGGCCTTAGAAAAATTAGTGGCCAGCTGGGCCACGCCCGGACCAACAGCAGTCATCGAGCATGGCGCGAATCCGGGACTCATTTCACATTTCACCAAACAAGGTCTCATCGATATTGCCAACCAGCTGATCAAGGACAAAAAGGTAGTTGAAAAAGAAGCCACCGAAATCCGTAGATTCATTAAAAACCAATCGTTCAATCTTTTGGCGATGAAACTGGGCGTAAAAGTCATCCACGTTAGCGAACGCGATACACAAATCACTAACAGACCCAAAGAAGTCAATGAATTTGTCAACACCTGGAGTGTCGAGGGTTTCCGTGAAGAAGGCACTACGACCTCTGAACTTGGCTGGGGAACGCACGAAAAGACACTACCGGCTTATGCTTTCAAACACACCGAAGGACCAAAAAACCAGATTTGCCTTGCCCGTATGGGTATGAATGTTTGGGTTTCTTCCTGGGTTCCGAATTATCGCATCCAGGGCATGGTTGTCCGTCACGGCGAAGCCTTTACCTTATCTGAGTTTTTAACCGTCTGGAAAGGCAAAAAAGCCATTTACCGCCCAACTGTCCATTATGCTTATTGCCCTAGCGATAGCGCGATTGCCTCACTCAATGAGCTCCGTGGCTATGATTATAAATTACAAAGCAAAGTGCGCATTCTCCAAGATGACATTATCCGTGGCTCTGACATCTTAGGCGCCTTGATTATGGGACACCCTTATACCTCGTGGTGGACCGGCAGCGAACTCAGCATTGAAGAATCCCGACTGATGGTGCCGCATCAAAACGCGACAACGATGCAAGTTGCCATTTCCGTCGTGGCCGCCTCCATGTGGATGATTGAAAACCCAAATGAAGGCTTCTGCACCCCGGAAGATTTACCCCACGAATATATTCTTAAAATTGCCAAACCGTACCTTGGAAAATGGATTTCCATCGCTTCCGATTGGACACCGCTCAAAAATTACCATGATTCCTTCGATGGCTATAATAAGCCTTCGCTCGATTTAGAAGATCCGTGGCAATTCAAAAACTTCTTAATCTCCGACGGTGATTAAGAAAACGCATTTCATCTCACATAAAAAGTCGCTCTCGCTGAGCGACTTTTCTTTATGCTTTCGGTTATTTATTGAAAAGGTGTGGGAGCGACATGATAAAAAACTGGCGCTTCGCCCTGAAGCGGGAGTTCATGATCGAAGGCGAATCCGCTGATGCGGCTGATGATTTTAAAACCACGTTTTTTCACTTCTGCCAAAAAACTTACTTTATCGTTTGTATCGTAGTAATGCATTGGGAAAACCGCGGCGGGGGCTAATATTTTGATGGCTTCAAATATTGGGGTAGCGCCGAGTGGCTTGGTATTGGCACCATCAATCGGCATGAGCAAAAGATCGATTTTACCTATTTTCTTTTTCAGTTCGTCTAGTTTCGTTAAATCTAGAATCGTTCCGAAAGCATCCGCTAAGTGACAGATTTTTAGACCTTCAAAGTCAAAGACGAAAACGGTATTGGCTTTTGAACCGCGCCCCATTGATGGCGGAAAGTGTTCTGAGAGATATGGAATCACTGATAATCCATTAGAGAGGGAAATCTTTTTTCCTTCCTCGATTTTGCCATCGACGATGCCATAAATAGTCGCAGCATGCGGTGGGACGAAACAATGGTCTTTATGATCATGCGAAACGAGGAGGTATTTAAGAAGCCGCCCATCAGATATGCCACTGTCTTTCGGCGTATCGCCGGCATAAGAAAAAGCATTGGGTGTCCAGAAATCAATCCCGATTTTATCACCGTTCGGGCATACAAAAACGAAAGCCGAGACACCTAAATAATGAATGATTAGTGTTTTACTCATCCCAATCGCCTCCATCTCTAAATTCATTATAGCCATGGCAGGATAGTTTGACAATTTAGGGGCGAGTATGTTTTCTTATTGATAGAGGAATTATTTATGAATCGATATCGCGGCCTAGATGTGCTCCGTGGGTTTGGTGTTTTTTTCTTGCTTGGCCTCCATTCCGCTTTCTATTATTTCGGTGGTTTATATCATCTGGATTTAAACAATCCGCCGCTGATTATCACGATTCTTGGCTTTTTGCTCATGTTTGCCGGTCTATTCGCCATTTTAAGCGGATTTGGTCACACTATTTCGATGGAACGCGATTTCCAAAATGGGACGCCAGTGGGAAAAATCATCAAAAAGAAACTGGTGGCCGGACTAGTTATTCTCGTTGTGGCCTATGCCTATTTCATTTTCACGGGTCCAGGCATCGTCCATTTCGAAACCGAATCGATGAATAACAGCATTCTCGTTGAGCTTATCCAAAGCGGTACGCTTGTCGGGACAAACTGGGAACGCGTTTTGTATATCGATAGCCTTGTCATGATTGGAACAAACATCGTGCTCCTGGGCGTGCTTTATCCCTTACTGATGAAAAAGAAATGGAATACGCCTTGGGTATTAGGCGGTTTAGCCGTTGGCGTCATGCTATTGTCGTTACTCCGCATCCCGTTATATTCTGTTTATCTCAACGCGGTCGATCAAGGTCAGTGGTGGCTCATTCTTTTGCTGAACGGACTTGTGAATAAAAATAACCCAATTCTTCCTTTCTTTGCTTTTGCGCTGACCGGCGCGCTCGTGGTCAAGTTGTATGCGTTAAAAAAGCAGAAGATAATTCTGATTATCGCGCCGATTTTGCTTGTCGGCGGCATCATTGCGTACACGCAACTGCCTGACACGATGCTGGAACGTCTCATTGACATGAAATGGTATTCCATCATGGTCGCCCAGCTCGGGATTTTCCTTTTGATGGTTATGTTATTCATGAAACTTAATAGCGTAAAAACCAATCCTATCACTCATTTCTTTGAACGGATCGGCATTGCTTCACTCACGGCGTTTTTCTTTGAAAGCATATTATCCGCTTGTGTTTTCCGGCTTCTCAGCGCTATTTTTCCCGGATTCAATCTAGATATCACCGGTGCTTTGATTTATGGATTCTGCCTAGCGTTTACATGGGGCTTTATCATGATGCTGATTGAAAAATTCCATTTCCGGTTCACGATTGACGCCCTCTATGGAAAGTTAGTCAGTAAAATCACGCCGAGCCATAAACTGGAACGCCTGAAGGAATGACTATGGGCATTTTCAAACTCATATCACTCTACAAAACCCTTGAACGTCATCTCTATCATTTTTCTAATGAAGAAATCAGACTCTATCAAGAAGAGGAAGTTTTACGCCTCGTTCGTTTTGCCAAAGAAAAAAGTCCTTTTTACCGTGATTTATACCAAGGACTGCCTCTTGAAAACCTCGAAGACTTCCGTCATTTGCCGACGATCAATAAATCGACCATGATGAAGTATTTCGATACGATCAATACAGCCGACCTCAAAAAAGAAGACGTCATGGCATACGCTCTCGAAAAAGAATTGAACAAGGATTATTTGGGATATTACCAAGACAAGTTCGTGGTGGGTCTTTCGAGCGGGACTAGTGGCAATAAGGGTTTGTACGTAACCCCAAAAGAATTGACAACACAGTTGCCGGCGGCCTTTTTATCTCGGGGCGGTGTCCGCACTTCTGACTTGCCAGCGCGCATTCTTTTCATGCTCCGAGTATTTAGCCAAGGATTCAGCGACATTAACGCGCCTTTTTTGAAACTCAAGTATCTGCACACGATGACGCCAGTGGCGGATATTGTCCTTGCCATCAAAAAGCAGCGCATCAATATCCTGATGGCGCCGCCTTCTTTGCTCCGCGTTCTTCTGCCTTTCGCTAGCGAGATTCACGGGCTAAAAAAGGTCATCACTTATGCCGAGGTTTTGGAAAAAGAAGAAAAAGAACGCTTCGCCTTAGCTTTTCACTGCCCAGTGCTGGAAATCTATCAAGCCAGCGAAGGCCAACTCGGGAGCCCGTGCAAAAACGGCCAACTCCATATCAACGAGGATATGATTTATGTTGAACTCTATGATGAAAAAGGAAACCTTGTTCATGACACAAAAACACCGATTCATCGCATGATCGTCACGAATTTAGTCAACCAAGTCCAGCCGTTAATCCGTTATGAGATGAATGACCTTATTGCTTTGGGGGAACCTTGTTCCTGTGGTTCTTCTTTCCGTGTCATCGACCACATTATTGGCCGTCATGATGATGTCCTTTTGCTTAAAGATAAAAAAGGTCTTGAACGGTCAGTCTTCCCGGACCTTGTGAGCCGTTGGATCATGACCACGTCGGACGCTATCCGCGAATACCGTGTTTTCCATAAACAGCACACCAACGATTTAAAAATCGAAGTGGAGTCCTTAAACCAAGCAATCGATCTAAAGGATAAACTGATCAAACGTCTTCATGACGAGTTCCTCTTTTATGGCATTGAATTCAACGTTGAAGTCGTTTATGGAAAGATTGCGCTTGCGGAAGGCAACCTCAAGTTTAAAAGATTCATCGTGACCGAATAAAACGACATAAAATAGACTTTTTTCGACACCGATTGACCGGCGTACGATTTTTCTATAAATTTTATGAGCGTTTCTTTAAAAAGTGGTGCTATCATAGATATAAATAGAAATAGGAGACATAATATGTCAAAACTGAAAAACGCTCTGTCAGCGCGAAACCTCATGTTGATTTGGGTTTTGGGTATGGCCGGGCAAATTTGCTGGAACATTGAAAACCAATGGTTCAACACTTTCGTCTACGCGAACATCGCTCCTGATTCGAGTATCGTCAACTGGATGGTCGCTGTCAGCGCCATCGTCACGACCTTCTCGACCTTCTTCTTCGGCACCATCAGCGACCGTATGGGAAAACGTAAACCGCTACTCGCCATCGGCTACGTGCTGTGGGGTATCTTCACGATTATCTATGGTCTCACCATGTACATCCCGCATTCTGTCACCAGTTACCTAATGCTGGCCTCGGTCCTCATCGTCTTGGCCGACGCGGTCATGAGTTTCTTTGGTTCGATGGGCAACGATTCCGGCTTTAATGCCTGGCTTGGCGACTCATTGAATAATAGCAATAAGAGCCAAATTGGCACGGCGCTCGCCGTCCAACCGGTTCTCGGGACGATTATCGGCACTGTCTTAGGCGGTATGATTATCGGTCTCTGGGGTTACTTCGTTTTCTTCGCCATCATGGGCGGATTCGTTATCATTATTGGTATTATGTCTATCTTCCTGATGAAAGACTCGCCGACGCTCAAATCCTATAAAAACGGCTCGTTTTGGCATCAGTTCGCTTACGCATTTAACTTCAAACGTTTCATTAAAATGAAAGAGCTGATGCTGATTAACCTAATGGTCACCATCTTTTTCATCGGCTTCAACGTCTACTTCGTCCATATCGGCAATATCTTCATTTATAACTATGGCTTCAACGAAGCGACGTTCGGTTATATCGAAGGTGCCGGCCTGATCCTCGGCGTCCTGTGCACGATTCCTTCCGGCGCTTTGATTAAACGGAATAAATCACCGTTGTTACTCGCCATTGTTTTTGCCCTCAATATCATTGGTCTCATCGTTCTATGGTTGTTCGGAAACGGTTCCGACCCAGTTAACCTAATGAGCGTCGCCAATATCCCGCTCTTCGTCGGCATTATTCTCATCGGAATCGGTTATATCATTACCATGCAAGTCACGATGGTGTGGGCTAAAGGCCTCTATCCAAGTGAATCGCGTGGTCAATTTGAAGGCATCCGCATTCTCTTCTTCGTTCTCTTCCCGATGGTCATCGGTCCGATGATCGCTAACCCGATCATCAACTCCTATGGCATCCCATATTCCCACGATTATGGCACTGGCGATGTCGCTGGGTTAGTACCTGTAAAAGAACTCTTCCTTGTTGCCGCAATTATCATTGTCTTATCTTATATTCCACTTTATTTTGTCACGAAACTCTTCCGTGAACGGATTGCCAAGGAAGAGGCCGCCCTCAAACTCGAAAACCCAATTAAATAAAGCACTGGAGGTCAAAAAAATGGCGCAAAAGGAATTCGTTAATAAAACCGAATTGCTTTCAAATCGTGGACGCTTAGCCGCTCCCGGCTATGCCAAACACCTCGTTTTTAACTATGACCGCCGAAAAATCAGACGTAAGCTCCGCATCAAAGAATGGGATTTCTATCAAATCCTCAGCCACGATTATTGCCTGCAGATGAATATCGGCCATCTTTCTTATGTCGGTAGCGTCAGCGCGACGCTATTCAACCTCAAAACAGGGCAGCGTTATTCCATCGGGGTCATGAAACCTTTGGTTTTCAATGCCTTCCATATGGAGCGGAATGGCGAGGTCGATCATCTCCTTCGATTCCACAACAAACGTTTCGATATGTCTTTCGACGTCAAAGGCCGGCGGAGAATTTTACATCTCGAAGCCTGCGACAAGACCTATAAAGAATTTAAGATTGATATGATATTGACCGGTATCCAAAATAGCGAAGCGATGACCATTGCCACCCCGTTTAAGACACCGGAACACTTTTATCTCAATTACAAACAAAATGGCTTTGCGGCCCGCGGAAACGTGGTTATTGACAATCAGATTTTCCATTTCGGCGGTGATTCCTGCGGACTCTTGGATTGGGGCCGTGGCGTTTGGCCTGCAAAGACCGAGTGGTATTGGAGTAATGGCGCAACTACATTGCCTGATGGCCGCGTCCTCGGTTTCAATATCGGCTTTGGCTTTGGCGATTTAAGCCACGCCACCGAAAATATGCTCTTCGTTGACGGCAAAGTCCACAAACTGGAAACCATCACGTTGGAGAATGACGAAACACACATCATGAAGGACTGGGTCTTCTCCAGTTCGGACGGACGTTACGAACTCACCATGAAGCCGATTTACGATAATTACACGAAAACCAAAATTGGCCCGATTTATATGGAGTGCCATCAAGTCTTCGGAAAGTTTAATGGCCAGGTGATACTCAATACGGGCGAGAAAATCAAAATCGTCAACATGCTGGCGTTCTGTGAGCATGCGAAAAATCACTGGTAGAAGAACGACAAAAAAAGGGTCACTGAGGTGGCCCTTTAATTTTAAATGTCTTATTTTTTAAAGATATCGCCGATGCTTTTTAGCGTGTAATCGGGTTTGATGAGACCATCGGTAATGTCCGATAGTTTGGCTTCACCCGTGAGCACGCAGACGGAAGTGACGTGGGCATTGAAGGCGCTGAGGATATCGGTGTAAAGCCGATCGCCGATAACGACCGTATCTTCTTTAGCGATGCCGAGTTTCTTCGTGATGATATCAATCATTGCCGGACGCGGTTTACCGATATAGAAAGGTTCTTTGCCGGTGGCCTTCGTGATCATGAAACAGAAGGAGCCACAGTCGGGGACATAGCCGAAGTCAATCGGGCAGACCCAGTCTGGGTTCGTAGCGATAAACGGGACATCTTTTAATGTGAGTAGTTCACAGATGTCATGGAGTTTTTGATAATTGAGTTCGGTGTCATAGCCGATGAGGGCGATTTCCGCCTCATGGTGGTTAACGAGCTTAATGCCGGCGGCTTTGAGTTCCGCTTGCAGAGAAGCGGTGCCGACGCAGTAGACCTTTTTGCCGGGATAAGTCTCATTGAGATAAATCGCGGTGGCCTGCGATGACGTGAAAAACTCGCATTCATCGGTCTTAATCCCCATCGAAATCATTTTTTTCACATAGTCGGAAACGGATTTCGAGGAGTTGTTGGTGATGAAAATATAACGTCCGCCATGCTTTTTAATCTCTTCTAGGAAAAGAGGCGTCTCGCCAAAAAGGGAACCCCCGTTATAGAGGGTCCCGTCTTGGTCGAGCAAGAATAATTTCTTACTCTGGAGTTCTTTGATATTTCTTCCGAAAACGTCTTTCATTGAATGCTTTAGTCTTCGACTCCGCCGAGCGCTTCTAATTTGCTGGTCGGTACGGCTTTCGCGTCACCATGTTTAACGAAGAACATCGTGAAGAAGGCAAGACCGCAGAAAATCGCGCAGTAGGGGAAGAGGATGCCGTAACCCCATTGATCCATGAGTAATCCGGAGAACATCGGGGTGAAGATTTGCGCCGCCATGCTGGCGGTGTAGTAGTAACCGGTGTATTTGCCGATGTTGGAACCACGGGAGAGTTCAACGATCATCGGGTAGGAGTTGACGTTGATGGTTGCCCAGCCGATACCGGCAAAAGCCATAACCGCGAACATTAAGAAACCGGTGTTGGCTGTAACAAAGCTACCACCGATGAAAGCAGCAGTCAAAATCACGATACCGATTAAAATGGTCTTCCGGCGTCCGATTTTGGTGCCAAGGATACCTATTGGTATATAACTGATAAGAGCGGCACCGTTAGCAATTAATAATGGTAAAGTAAATCCAATATCCAAATAATCAGTGGCGTATACGGAGAATTTGCTGGTAGCAGCGTTATAGCCGATAAACCATAAGACGAGCGACGCTAAGATGAGTAAGAAGCTGATACGGACTTCTTTGGACATCTTTTCGCCTTTTCCAGCCTCTTCTTCTTTGACTTCGATAACATCTTCAACGCCATAAGCCAAAGATTGTTCGTGACGTTCTTTGGTCCATTTGATTTCTTTGACGGTGGCGAGGAAGATGACAAGGAAAACAATCATCAAAGCGGCGGTAAGAATAAAGGTTGGAATGTAGCTTTGATAATCTTTAGTGACGAAGCTCATATAAACCAAGGCGACGATGCCGCCGGCAGTGCCCATCAAGTTGATGATGGCATTGCCTTTGCTGCGAAGTGGTTTTGGTGTGACGTCTGGCATGAGCGAGACGGCAGGAGTTCTAAAGGAGGCCATCGCGACGAGGACGATTAAGAGAATACCAACGAAAGCGGCTAAATAACCAATGTTACTCGATGTAACAAGCGCCCAAATTTGCGTTGAACGGTCAACGGCGGCTAAGTCTTTGGTCGTGAAGAATTTTGTGACTTCGCCAATGGTATAGTAGAATTGCGTAACGGCGTTGGCACCTTCACCGATGGTCATCGATTTGACGCCGCCAATCGCAGCGCTGGCAATCGCCTGTTGTTGCATGAAATCAATCGCGCCGATGGCAACGATGAAGATGGCAGCGACGACAGTGCCAATAAAGATATAGGGTGTCCGTTTTCCGAATCTAGTTTTGGTTTTGTCCGACCAAACACCGAATAATGGCAGTAAGACAAGGGCCAAAATATTGTCGATAGACATCACAAGGCCCGACCAGAATTGGTTCAAACCGAAGGATGAAATCGCTACTTTGGCAATGACCGAGTCGTAGACAGACCAGAACATGCAGATAAGTAGAAACGCAAAGCCGACCAGAATTGTTCGTTTAGAATTAAGCTTCATACAATCCTCCTTTGGATTTCGGATCTAAATTTGAACATGGTTCGCTCCTAACTCAAGAAACGCCCATGAAATCACCGCTGTTGTTTTTAAAAGTGTCGAATAAATTCTACCACCCAAAATGTAAAAATGCGATATGGCGTGGGGTTAATATTTGCTGGAAGGACGGATCTTCTCAAAGATAATGTTGTCGGCCACTTTACGCGATAATTCATATTTTTCCATCGTATCCACGGTCCAAGCGACAATCGGATAACCTCGTCTGCGTGCCCGTTTCACGAAGCGGTTTGGCATATAAATTATGTCATAAGCGACAAAGTCGGGTTTACTGATTCGGCATACATGAAGGGTTCTGAAAAGCCATTGCACCATTTTGGTCTGCCCATCAAGTTTGCTGCTGGCAAGTTGACCCAGTGGATACTTGATCGTGTTTTCCCGTAGCCATTTCATGCAGTAGGGCTGGAATGATTCGAGAGCGATATTCTCGGGATTAGGGTAGCCCTCCAAAGCCTTTAATACACGCTTGGGAAGTTCGGGGTTGAAATCCCCGGTAACTTTAAGCTCGACAAGCAGTGGGACTTTTCCGCCGACAACTTCGAGAAGCTGTTTGAATGTCGGGATGGTTTCTCCGCCGATAAGCAAAGGGTATTTCTTTAAATCGGCTTCGGAAAGATCTTCAACGTTGACATCAAAACCGGTGACGCGTTTGAGGTTGTTGTCGTGGACAACGACCAGTCCGCCGTCTTTAAGAGTGTGGACATCCATCTCGATGCCGTAGCCATGCTCGACTGCGGCTTTAAAAGCGCCCAACGAGTTTTCGCACAAGTTTGCGTCATGAAGGCCACGGTGGGCCAATGCCGTCTTGGTAAAAGAATCGAATTTGGTCATATTATTTTCCTTTTCTTAATATATTTATATATTATTAATTTTTATCTTTGGGCACGGGATTGTCAACGAGATTATGCGAATCCATGACCCCTTCATTGCGGTTTGATTCATTAATCACCGAAAAACACCATTTCCGCTCGAAGCCAATTGCCTTTATTGCTTAATTTATATATACTTTAACTAAAGTTAAAATAATTAAGTCACGGAGGGCGCATGATGTCGGACACGACAGGATTATTATACATTGCATCCTTTCTCATCTTGGAAATCGGTTTGTTTTATCTTCAAACCGCGATGAAACCGCACAGCATTCGAAAAAAAGTTGTCGTTTTCATCATGATTGGCCTTCCCGCGATTTTACTCACGGTCATCAACACTTGGTTTTGGCCGGATTCATTTCCGCCGAGCGCTCTTCCTTATAGCTGGTTCCATTTCTTATTCATAGGACTCACCATGGTGACAGGCTACATCGCGATCCGTCTCGGACGCGTGTACCGTCGCACTACTGAAGAGCAGGGCCGCCTGACCAAAACTGACCAGGTCGTTTTCCGTTTTGGAATTTTCCTGCTGTGCATCGAACTCTACAAGCAAATATTCTTGGGGCAAATATTTACCAATTATCAATGGTATGTTTTCCCTTTCCAATTTTGCAGTGTCCCGATTTATGTCTGCCTGATTGCCCCTTGGCTGAAAAAGGTCCGTTTTAAAGAAGCTTGTTATAGTTTCCTTGGCATCTATGCATTCATCGCCGGGATTGGCGTTATGGCGCTTCCAACTTCCGTGTTTATTTCGCAAATCAGCATTTGCCTGCACACGATGATGTGGCACGGCGGGATGATTTCGATTGGCCTCTTCCTGCTTGCTAACCGCCGCATTGGCATCGAAATACGTCAATGGTTTGATGCTTCAACTATTCTTTTCGGTTTTATCGTCATTTCGATTGTCATCAATTTAATCGTTCATTTCGCATTCCCAAACCAATGGCTGAACGCTTTCTTTATTAACCCATGGCTCCCGAGTCCATTCCCGGTCCTTGGACCGATTCTGATTGCCGGTCAGGCGGCTTATGGTCTCTTCTGGGGCTGGCTCATGTATTTAGTGGCCTATATCATCGCCTTTTTCCTTGGCGGTTTCATCGTTTATTTAGGCAGCGGTTTCTTCTTCCGTACCCGTCGCGTCCGCTCAATCGTCGCGGCCCACTAAAATTACGATAGAAAAACCCATGATTTTATCCTCTTTGTTTCGAAAAGTTGTCGCTTTTATGATGGAAAAGATATAATGAAAAAGCGGTGGAAAGGCCACCCAAGGAGTACTCAATCATGGAACTATTAAATGAAATCATCCTCGACGAAACCAAACGGCAAAATAACGGTCTCGAACTGATCGCTAGCGAAAACTTCACGAGCGCGGAAGTTCGGAGACTGTGTGGCTGTATCGCCACCAATAAATATGCGGAAGGGTTCCCCGGACACCGATATTACGGTGGCTGCGAGAATATCGACAAAATCGAACAACTTGCGATTGACTTGGTGTGCAAACTCTTTGGCGCTCAATTTGCGAACGTGCAACCGCACTGCGGCAGCGCTGCCAACATGATTGCCTATGCAGCCTTATTGAATCTTGGCGATACCGTGTTATCGCTTGGCTTAGACGAGGGTGGACACTTAACCCATGGTTCATCGGTCAGTTTCAGCGGCAAACAGTATCATTTCGTTCATTATCATTTAGGCGCTGACGGACGCATCGATTACGAAGGCATGGCGAAATTCGCCGCCGAAACCAAACCGCGCCTGATTTTAGCCGGCTTTTCTTCTTATCCTTATGAAATCGATTTCAAACGCATCAGCGAAATCGCCAAAGCCAATGGCGCCTATTTCATGGTCGATATGGCCCATATCGCCGGGTTAATTGCCACCGGATATCACCCGAGCCCAATCCCTTACGCTGATGTCGTCACCTCAACCACGCATAAGACTTTAAGAGGACCCCGCGGCGGTATCATCCTGACCAATTCTCCTGAGCTCGCCAAAAAAGTCAACTCGGCCTGTTTCCCGGGCATCCAAGGCGGGCCATTAGAAAACATTATCGCTGCCAAAGTCCAATGCTTTTATGAAGCGTTACAACCGGGATTCAAACAATACATTAAAGCGGTGGTCGAGAACACCAAAGCCTGTGCTGATGAGTTTGCAAAACTCGGATGCGCCGTCAGCGGAACCGACACCCATTTATTCATGGTCAATACCAAGAAGAGTTTCGGGTTGACCGGCGTCGATGCCCAACATAAAGTCGAAGAGATTGGCATTACCTTAAATAAGAACATGGTCCCCGGCGACACCGAGAAGCCGAGTATCACAAGCGGCGTCCGTATCGGTATGGCAGCAACGACCACTCGCGGACTCACCATTGCCCAAGCGCGCGAGACCGCGCACATTCTCTATGATTATCTCGGAAACCACGTCACCCGCGAAGTCGCGGCGGCACGTGTCCAGAAAATCGTCGCCACGCTAAAAGATATTGAGAAACTTTAGACTACATTGTATAGATTATTCAAAAAATGGGGAATTGCGGTTTCCCATTTTTTTGTGCTTTTTCCTAACCCCTAAAACGTCCATTCTCAATGTTGTTTCGAAATCGTGGGAACGCTTCCCAAAAAACGTTGCAAAAAGCCCCTGTTTTCTCTTCAGGAAAACTCCCATAAAAAAAATAAAAATAATTATTGCATTGTGGTGAAAAAATACCATAATAATATTCATCAATTATATTCGGCTGATAACCAAGGAGAACGAAATGGCAAAGAAGTTGATTGAACTAGTTCATGTAGTCAAAAAGTACGACGGTGAAGCGGCGGTTAATAATATCAGCCTCTACATCAATGAAAACGAGTTTATCACCCTACTCGGTCCTTCCGGCTGTGGCAAAACCACGACCCTCAGAATGATCGGCGGATTTGAAACTCCGGACAGCGGCGATATTATCCTCGATGGCGTCAAGATCAACGATGTCCCGCCTTTCCGGCGCCCGATTAACACGGTCTTCCAAAGATACGCGTTATTCCCGCACCTCGACGTGTTTGGGAACGTGGCCTATGGCCTCAAAAACTACCATATGAAAGACCCGGAACTGACTCAAAAAGTGACCGAAGCCCTCCACATGGTCAACCTCGACGGATTTGAAAAACGGAAAGTCGACTCCCTCTCGGGTGGTCAACAGCAACGCGTGGCCATTGCCCGCGCCACCGTTATCCGCCCGCGTATCCTCTTGCTCGATGAGCCGTTAGCTGCCCTCGACTTGAAGTTACGTCAAAGCATGCAATATGAATTAAAGGAAATGCAGAAGAAACTCGGCATTACTTTCATCTATGTCACGCATGACCAAGAAGAAGCCCTCACGATGTCTGATACGGTGGTCGTCATGAATAAAGGCGTCATCCAACAAATCGGCCATCCGCGCGATATTTACAACGAACCGAAAAACCGCTTCGTCTGCAACTTCATCGGCCAGAGCAATATTTTTGATGGCATCGTCCTCGGAGATCATAAAGTCAAATTCTGCGGCGCGACTTTTGAATACCAGGAAGAAGGCTTCGAAAAAGACGAAGCCGTTGATGTCGTCATCCGTCCGGAAGACTTCGACGTCGTCCCATCCAAAACCGCTCCTTTAACCGCTAAAGTATTAAGCGTCGTTTTCAAAGGCGTCCACTTTGAGATGGTCGTCGACCTGGGTGGAAAAATCGTCACCGTCCATGACTATGAAGAATCGAAAGTCGGGGATACGATCGGGCTCCACATTGACCCGTACGAAATCCACCTGATGAAATTGTCCCATGAACAAGCTCAAACGCTTTAGTTTACCTTATCTTATCCTCTTACTCGTTTTCATCGCCATCCCGATGATCACGATGATTGTCTTGTCTTTCATGACGACGGAAGGCATGCATTTCAGCAACGCCGTATTTACCCTCGCGAATTTCTCCCGTCTCACTGAAATCTCAGTGATTGTCGGCCTCTGGAATTCACTCAAATATGCGACCATCGCCACACTCGCTTGTTTAGCGATCGGCTACCCGCTCGCATACATCTTCTCCCGTAGCAAAAACAAGAACGGATTTCTTATTACTTTATTGCTCGTTCTCCCGATGTGGAGCAACATCTTGCTTCGCACCAATGCCCTCGGTTATTTCTTTTCGGCCAATAACATGATTACCGGACTGCTCTCGCAGATCGGAATCAACTGGTCGATCGATATCAAAGGCACTGGCCTCTCCGTCGTCATCGGTTTAATCATGGTTTATTTACCATTCATGATTCTCCCGATTTACACGGTTCTCGACAAAATCGATACTTCTTTATACGACGCCAGCAGTGACCTTGGCGGCGACCCAATCCGGACGTTCAAACGCGTCACGGTCCCGTTATCGCTCAAAGGCGTGACCACCGGCATCATCTTGGTCTTCTTACCGTGCTTCTCCGGTTTCGCCGTTCCCCGTATTATGGGCAACGAAAAAATCGTCATGCTCGGCACGATTATCGAAGACAACTTCATCTATATGGATTATAACTTCGGGAGTTTAATCTCGATGTTACTGATTTTCGCCATTGTTATCGCCCTCTTCGTTATCTCGAAGGTCGATAAGGAAGGAGAGACCTTACTATGAGCGAACAAGAAATGCAAAGTATCGCCGCGCTCAATTACAACGACGTCAACCTCACCTGGTTATATCGTTTCTTTCATCGTAACCACGTCGCTAAATTCAATAAAGTCTTCTTCCCGATTTTAAAGATCGTCTTCATCGCCTTCGTCTTCTTCGTTTTATATCTCCCGGTCATCCTCATCGCCATCCAATCGGTCAACAACTCAGCGGATCCCGCCAGCTTCGGCGGATTGACCTTGCAGTGGTATACCGAAATCTTCAAATATCGTAGTTTAAGAAGCGCGATTCTCGATACCTTGCTGGTCGCTTTCCTCACGCTCATCATCTCGACGGTTCTTGGCACGTTATTTGCCATCGGCATCCATGCCTTGGACAAGAAGAAACGCCAGAAGTTCATCATCTTGAATAACATTCCTCTCGTGAACGCGGAAATCGTCACTGGTATCTCGCTCATGTTACTCTTCTCGTTACTGCTCCCGATTTTCCCAAGTGTCTTCGGCTTACCGACGATGCTGATCGCCCACGTGTTCTTCACCTTGCCTTATGTCGTTCTTAGCGTCTTACCGAAACTCTCAGAATTGGATGCTAATATGTACGACGCGGCAGTGGACCTTGGCGACTCGCCCATCAAGGCGTTAAGCAAAGTCATCGTTCCCGCGATTTGGCCAGGCATCATCGCCGGCGCCATGCTCGCCTTCACGATGAGCATCGACGACTTCGTCATCAGCTACTACACGACCGGAAACGGTTTCAATAACATCTCGATCTGGATTTACAGTTCGATCGGCAAGACCAGCTTAAAGCCGGCCATCTACGCCTATTCGACAGTCGTTACGCTTTTGGCCTCGGCCTTTATCGTCGTCGCGATTCTCTGGAATAATCACAAACGAAAGGCAGGAACGAAAATTGAAAAATAAATGGTTAAAACAATTGGTCGTTCTCTCGACGATTGTTCTTGTCTCAGGTTGCAAACAGCAAGGCGTGCTCCTCGTCCTCAACTGGGGCGAATACATCAACGAAGACCTTGTCACGGCCTTTGAAGAAGAATACAACATACGCGTGGTCCTAGACCTTGCCAGTTCCAGTGAACTCATGGAACAAAAAATCAAGAGTGGCACGACCTGCTACGACATCGTCATCCCATCCGATTATATGATCGACAAACTCTATCGGGAAGATTACTTGATGCAAATTGATTTGGAACAATTATCCAATTACAGTCCTGATGTTTTCCTGCCCGGCCTCAAAGACATACAGGATGTTATGTTCACCGGCAACCAATCCTATGCCATCCCATACTTCTGGGGTACCTTCGGACTTGTCTACAACAAGACTGTTCCCGGACTCGAAGAAGCGGTTAAAACCAATGGCTGGTCTGCGATTTTTGAAGAAGACAAAACACCCGTCGGCACCAAAGTCGGCATGTATAACGTCCCGCGTTTATCTTATGCCGCGGCCATGATGTATTACAGCAGCGTCCATGACGGCGACCAAGCCACCGTGCTTGAACGCTATAACGTCGCTTCTGAAGAAAACTTTGGCTTATTCGAAGACGTCTTACGTCAAAGAGAATTTGCCGAGTGGGGCACCGACGAGTTGAAGAAACACATCAGCGCCGGCAACCTCGATTTAGCCTTTATGTATACCGGTGACTTCTTCGATATTTATAACCTCCGCCAAGAAGACGGACAGGGCATGGAAGATATGGGTATCTATATCCCGCCGCTCACCATTTCCTTCTTCGACGGCATGATCATCCCAAAGAACGCCCAACATTATGATTTAGCCTTGAAGTTCATGGACTGGTTCCTTGATCCGCAAGTCGCGTTCGACAACGCTAGCATCGTTGGCTACTGCACCCCCATCGCGGCCACCTATGCGATGATGCAAGCCGATCCTGCCTGGCAGGATAAAATCCTCAACTATCCGTATTATCCGGATGGCAGCAATCCCCTCAATCCTTTCGTGGCATTGCCGCTGAAGGACATCGGGACAACCAACGTCTCAGAACTCGCGACCATCATCAATAACGTCAAAGCCAGTTAATAAAGCAAAAGCCACCATCGCGGTGGCTTTTTTTCTTTTATTACTTAATTTCAGGATGGGCTTTTTTGATGAAATCTTTGATTTGGCTGACCGTCAGCGGACGTCCGTACGCAACGACTTTTCCATCGATAACGAGTCCTGGAGTGGCCATCACGCCGAGCTTCATGATTTCGTTCACGTCGGAGACATGTTCGACGATTACATCAAGACCCAGTTCTTTCACGGCGAGGACAGCGTTTTCGTAGTTGGCGGTGGAGCGACTGCAGCACCCGCCTAAAGCTTTAATTGTCATAATGTATTTCCTTCCATTCATTTTCTTAAATGAATAAATAACCGAAGATATTGAAGAGATAACCAATCAGGATAATGCCGGTAACGACGATGCCGATAAAGACCCAGAGCAACTTCCATTTAACGACTTTCTTGAGCATGATGAGCGAGGGCAGCGATAAGGCGGTGACCGCCATCATGAACGACATAATCGTTCCGAGCCCGGCGCCTTTGGCGTAGAGCGCTTCGGCAATCGGGATAGTCCCGAAGATATCGGCGTACATCGGCGTGCCGATGATCGTGGCGATTATCGGCGAGAAGACATTATTACTGCTGAGCGCGGCTTCGACCCACGCTTGCGGGATGACGTTATGGATCAGCGCGCCAAGAGCGACGCCAATCAAGATGTAGAGCACGACTTTTTTATAAGTAGCAACAACTTGGTCTTTCGCATAGACAAATCTTTCTTTTTGGCTTAATTCCGGCGATTCGATATCAACGTCTTCGCCTTGACGGACGAACGGTTCGATTTCTTCCCCGACGCCGGTTTTCTCTATAATCGTGCCACCGATAATCGCGAGAATCAATCCCACGAGGACATAGGCAAAGGCAATCGGGAAACCAAAGACGCTGGCCAGCAAAACGAACGCCCCAAGATCAACGAGCGGGCTTGAGATGAGGAACGAGAAGGTGATGCCGCTCGATAACCCGGCGCGGGTAAACCCGATAAAAATCGGGATGGAAGAGCAACTGCAGAAGGGCGTAACGGTTCCAAGAAGAGCACCAATCGCATTGGCGCCAATGCCTTTATATTTGGAAAGGATTTTTTTGGTTCGTTCCGGCGGGAAATAGCTTTGGATATAGGAAATGATAAAGATGAGGATGCAGAGGAGCAGGCTGATCTTAATAAAATCAAAGATAAAGAATTGAATGGCGTTGCCCCATAAGCCGGCGGCAAATTCCGTGCCAAAAAGCGCGGCAATCAGTCGGCCGAGCAAATCGTTCAGCCACTGCATGCCTAAAATTTGGTTTGAGATAAAATCGCCGATAGCTTTTAGGATATCCATTAAAATTTAGCCGAACAGTCACAATCGTCGTCGCATAAGCAACGTTTCGATCCGACATTTGAAAAAAAGGTTTTCATCTCAAGGATTTTTGCTTCATTGATGCTGTAATCGGTATATTTGCCGCGTTTTTCAAAGTTAACTAAACCACATTCAACGAGAATGCGCATATGGTGAGACAAGGTTGGTTGCGTGATTTTAAAAGTTTCCAATAGCTTGCAGCCGCATTGTTTTTCTTTGGTCAACATTTGAAGGATGCATACACGTTTGGGATCACTGAGAGCTCTGAAGACAATGGCATATTCTTTACAATTCATAAAGGGTTCCTTTCATATAGACGTTTATCTATACGTATTGTAGTATTCCTTGTTTTTCTTGTCAACCAAGATTGTCTTTTTCATTTTGTAAATCGCAGTGGGGCTCCCTATAATAGAAATAAGGACGGAAAACGCAATGAATAATAAACTATGGTGGAAAGAAAAAACCATTTATCAGATTTACCCACGCAGTTTTTGTGATTCCAACAATGACGGCATTGGGGACATTCCTGGGATTATCTCCAAACTAGATTACCTCAAGGACTTGGGTATCGGGGCGATTTGGCTCTCGCCGGTCTATCAATCGCCGAATGACGACATGGGCTATGACATCTCCGACTATTACTCAATTAACCCGGAATATGGAACTTTAGATGACATGAAGCGCCTTTTCGCCGAAGCCAAAAAACGCGATATCCGCATCATCATGGATCTCGTCATCAACCATACCTCCGATGAACACGCCTGGTTTAAGCAGGGCATTGACCCAAAATCGCCGTTTCATGACTATTACATTTGGAAACCGGGCAAGACCGGCAAAAAGGGCAAATCTCTTCCTCCCAATAACTGGCAAAGTTTCTTTACCGGTACAGCTTGGGAAAAGAATGAGACGAATGGCGAATATTATTTACACCTTTTCACCAAGAAGCAGCCCGACTTGAACTATCGGAACCCGACGGTCATCGCCGAAGTTAAAAAGATACTTCGTTTCTGGCTTGACCTTGGTGCCTCAGGCTTCCGCTGCGACGTTATCAATATCATCTATAAAACTTCATTCGAAGATGGCAAGAAAAAACTCTATAAAACCGGTCTAGAGCATTACTTATCGCAGCCCGGATGTCACAAAATCCTAAAAGAATTCAACGACGAGATTTTTGCCCCCTATGGCGCTTATACCGTCGGCGAAACGACCGATATCGACCTCGAAGCCGCAAAGACATTCACCCAAGGCGAACTGTCGACCGTTTTCCCATTTGACCATACCAGCGTCGATCAATGGAAACTTCCGTTATTCAAAGTCAAATATCAGCCTAAAAAAATGATTGCGGCCCTGACCAAGTGGCAGAAAAACCTTGACTGGAACACGATGTTCTTTGAAAATCACGATCAGCTACGATCGCTCACCCGTTTTGGCGACGAGAAACAATACCGGAACGAATCCGCGAAGATGCTGGCGACCATTTTACTGACCCTACGCGGCACCTGTTTTATCTTTGAAGGCGAAGAAATCGGGATGACGAACTGTACTTTCAACGATATCAGCGAACTTCGCGACATCGCCAGCATCAACGTCTATAATCTTCTGAGAAAATTCCATGTTGGACGTAAACTATCGTGGCGGCTTGTTATGAATATTACCCGTGACCATGGACGGACCCCGATGCAGTGGAACGATCTCCCCAACGGAGGCTTCTCTGAAGTGGCGCCATGGCTCAAAACCAATCCTGACTATCCGTTAATCAATTTAGAGAGAGAACAAAGAGATCCCAACTCGATTTGGCATTATTACCAAAAAATGCTTCATCTCAAAGACAATGCCGTAGGACTCAAAGAAGGCACCTTCAAGAAACTTGCCTCCCACAAAGACGTCTTTGCCTTTGTCCGTGAAACGGAAACCGAAAAATATCTTATCGTGGCCAATATGGGGAATAAAACCCGCCCGATTAGACTCCCGCTTCTTGGCACTAAGGTCATCGGCAACTATCCGTTAGAAAATTACCGCGGCGTCAAGCGGCTCCGTCCTTACGAAACCGTCGTCATCAAGCAAAAATAAGCGCATAAAAAAACTGAGTTAGGAATTAATCCCGATGAACCTGTAACGTAAAAGTAGACAACCCATAAAAAAGGGGAGTCTACTTTTTGTTATAGTTGAAACAAAGGAGGTCTCTAAAATGGGAAGACCAAAAGGGACAAAGAACAAGACACACCGGA
>Ga0079306_1000054_pt1 | contig 166984 bp, 137 predicted proteins | sample Methanotroph_Enr_FD_79181 | JGI IMG/M metagenome (GOLD analysis project Ga0079306, IMG submission 79181) | Enriched soil microbial communities from Old Woman Creek wetland in Ohio, USA - Methanotroph_Enrichment_5 | ecosystem: Environmental > Terrestrial > Soil > Wetlands | place: USA: Ohio... | reverse complement strand
TGTTGGTGTTAGTGTTGCAGCGCCTGATGTTATGGATCCAGCTCCATTTTCTGTCCAGGCAATGGTTCCGTTTGATGAGCTTGCCCCGCTAACGACAGCAGTACTTCCAACACAAATGGTTTGACTGCCTCCCGCTGATGCGGTTGGTTGGGAACTTACTGTTACCGTTGTGCTTGCACAACCCGTTGTATTACAAGTACCTTCGGCTCTAACATAATAGAGTGTACTTGACGTCAAGACTGGTGTAGTGAATGAATTTCCTGTTCCAACAAGTGTACCACCACAACTGCCGGAGTACCATTTATATTCAGCTCCGTTAGCAAGATTCCCACCAACTTGGGTAAGTGTGGTAGAACCTCCGGTACATATCGATGTTGAGCCTGATATTGAGGTAGGGGCAGTAGAAGTAGATGTCCCTACCGGAGTGATTGTTAGTGATTGGTGCGATCCGCCACCGCCTTCAAGGTGTCTGACTTCAATCGTTGAAGATGCCGTGAGATATCCTGTCCAGATATTGGTGTGTGCATCACAGCAACCTGGTTCATGGCTCCACACGAGGCTTCCATTAATATAAACCCGAACATCGTCATCATGATTGGGCATATCTAACTGATAATATCCGCATGTAAAATTTGTTCGTTTTGAAACAACCACATGATTGTCAATAGACACATAGCAGCCTTGCCATCCGGATGCATCTGATGGGGAACAAGTTGTACACCATCGATCAAGCGTATTATATGATAAATTACTTTCTGTATAATAGCCATAATATGTTCCTGTCAGATCAATATTGCCGCCACTATAAGCATATACATTCCAAATTCCGTTGCCAAAAACAGCAGGGTTGCCAACCGGTGCGTTAACTGTGGTAGTTATCGTATTCGAAGTAGCCGCATTGCATCCGTTACCATTATAAGTAACAATACAGTATACCTGATATCCTGAACACGCACTGGAAAAATTGTATAATCCCAATGTTAGCGCTGATGTGGTGGCTCCCAAAACTGATGCATAACAAGGCGCATTACTAGAACCATCATTCAGTGCAGCAAAAGTACCGCTTGGGGATTTGAAATACCATTGATAGGAAGCGGAACCGGTACCTCCGGTAACTCCAGAGACCGAGTAAGTTGCAACAGCGCCTTCACAAATGGATGTTGTTCCTGAAATGGTTGCTGCAGGATCCGCAACAACCGTAACTGTCACTGGTGTACGGGTAGCTGATGTGCAACTGGTTGCATTTGATTCCGCATAATAGATTGTAGTTGTCACTGGATTTACCGCAAAATTTGCACCACTGGCGCTTGTACCATAAGAACCTCCGCCAGAAGCGGCATTCCACCAGGTGATGTTAGTTCCGCCCGAAATTGCATTCAACTGAGATGTGCCACCGCTACAAATTGTTACAGGATTAGCGGTCACTGATGTTGGAGGTGAAAGTGCTGTACTGCTGACATTAACGGTCACTGTACAATTACTGCAACCGCAAGATGCCCCATGCACATTATCCCAACAATATCCGCAACCGTCAGAGTGTCTTTTGTGAAAAATATAACAACCCGGTGTATTTAATGTATAGGTAAAGCTTGTTTGATTACAATTACCTCCGGCCATTAAATCCCAATCACTGTTACATCCGCTGTCAATCCAATAACACCAGTTTCCGGTATTACCTCCAACAGAAGCAATAGTCACTGTTGACCCGGGACAAACAGTTATTGAACCATAACTGCCATTTGCGGTAATACTACCATCATCAATAGATACGGCACAGAGAGATATTTGGGTGTTAATATTTCCGGTATTACTACTAAAACCTTCAGAAACAAGATAATAAGTGCCTGCCCCGAGTGTAACCTGCAAAGATGCTGAAGTACCAGTGCAAAGTGTACCACCATCATCATTACTGAATAATTCCGCACCACCACTATTGAGCAAATACATATATGTATCAAATCCGGAACCGCAATGGCTTAAGTTTACTATATAAGTAGCATTTAATGTAAATTTATAATAAATATCACCGGATGCCTGCCCGTAATCGTTATTGAAACCAGCATTATTCTGTGTATTTGAATAGGAATATCCGACACCTGAAATTGTACCCAGGTCAATAGGGCAATTCATATTTTCACCGGTTTGTATTGGCGAACCGGTTGTAACAACGTTTGAATAAGCGGCGGCACATCCTCCATTGACAAGCACAACACGAACATACAGACCCGCAATACCTCCGGGCCCCCAGGTGTATGTAGTCGAACCGCCACCACCCCAGTTAGTCCATGGCCCCGTAGCCGAAGTCCAACTGTATTCCCAGTGGTCAATTGTTCCGCTGTATCCGGAAAGCGAAAAATTGTATGTGCTGCCGCAAGTCGGATTGGTAAGTGTTAAGGTTCCTCCCACAGGTAAAGAACTGCAAAGAAATGTTATACCAACACTGATAGAAGAACCACCGGTATTTTCGCGTTGGTCGGCTATTAAATTGGTACTGCCGCTTAAATATACAGTAGTAGATCCAGAATGGGTGGTATTATCCCATGTATTTACAATATTCCATGAAGAACCACCATCTGTGCTGATTCTGATACCATCATCTGAGCTATAGCTTATGGAATAATAACCCGATGGGAAATTATAATTCATCATGTGCCGTGTACTATAATAATCCGCGTCCGTATTTCCGCATTCAGTTGTTGCACCATTAGCGCCCCAGTTGGCAGATAGACCATTCCAAGTTTGAGTTATTCCCGTAATTCTGCCTTTATATGTATTTAAATCTTGTCCGTTATAACCATAGCTGATCCATGAACCTGAGCCATAAACACTTTCAGTGGAAGGAGTGCAGCATGTACCTGAATAAACTGCGGTAAGTGAAAACCCTGTTGAGGTAACTGAACCATCAGAAGTAAACTGAACAGTGAGAGTATGCCCTGCGGCACCCGTATAATTAATGGTACCACTACCACTGTATGGACCTGCAACCACAGCACCACCTATTCCATTACCGTCATATATGCGTACATAATCATAACCGGATTCTGTATTATAAGATCCGGTGAGCGTTATGGTTGCATTTCCAGTTGCAGTTATTACTGTGTAACCACTTGCACTGTTACCATATGTTACGCCACAACCTGCGTGGGAACAAATTGTTGAACTTGTACCGCAAGCGATTATGTTTGAACCGGAAAAAGGAACTAAAACTGTCGGTAATGCAACACAAACTCCACCAAAAGTAACGCTGGCATTTAGCCCGGTATATTGCACACTCCCATCTGATGTAAATGAAACTGTAAGCGTCTGCCCTGCTGTGCCTGTATATGAAAAAGTACTGTTTCCAGCATATGTGGCAAGGAGAGTTCCACCTGTACCTGAACCGGCATAAATTCGGACATAATCATATCCTGATTCCGTATAATAAGAACCTGAAATAGTTATAACAGCGCTCGCTGCACAGTTTATGACAGTGTATCCATTTGCACTTGCACTATATGTTCCTCCGCATCCGGCATGTGTACAAAGCGTTGTATTGGTTCCACAAGCAATAGAATTGTTCCCGGAAAAAGGAATGTATACCTGTGCAGTTAAACTATTATCTACAATATTACTGAACAATATAAATGCCCCGGAAATTAAGAAAAGCTTAAATACAAAATGGAAAAATGTTTTCATAGATTACGATTTTATTTAGGAATGGTATTATCGATACAATTTCATTATCACCCAAGATGGTTGTCCTGAATGTGTATTCCGAGTATATTGTTAAATAATTAAGTGTGTGTTTTTTATCCCCCCTTATACATGCAACTGCCCATGACTCATTGGTTGAATCTCATCATTCGATGATATGCTTATGTCTATCTTAGTAATTATTTTATCATTATATCTCACGATTTAATTTAAGGTAAATTATGTTTTTTTGTTAATATACTTATATTTATTTATTACAATATGTTTGTACAAAGGTACTTTCAATTAAACCTTTAGCCAATAAGGTTCCGGTTAAATAAAAGTTAAAAAGGCCCTAATCATTTGCTTCCAGAATTTCACAAAATAACGCTTAAGGCCTAATTTTATATATAGCTCACGTTGATGTAATTGATAATCTATTGTTTAACTTTTCACAATGTCTGTCACAACCAGCCTGTTAATTAGAATTTTATGTTAATTGTTCAAAAAATTGGATTGATATGTAACATTTGGTCATTGTACACCTTAATATATTTCATGTAGGAAACAAATTCCCGTTTCAAAAAATAAATTCAATAAAAAGTTAAGAGGAGGTCCGCGTTTATTAGGCTGGAATTATAAATTAATATAATACCCAACACCTATAACATGGGCGGTTTCAGGATTTTTCACATTGCATTCTTTCTGGAACATGTAAAAAACATCAATAGTGTTCATGCGGTTGATGGAATATTCCACCCCCAGGCAATAACGGGTATTATCTATAAAAACATTATACGGTCTTTTCAATGGTGAAAAAAGTTCTGCGTAAACATACGGTTGGATATTATTTCCGGCATCCACTTTCAACGTAAGTTTATTTCTGGAATAATAGTCGGGTATTTTGCCATCTTCGCTCGAAAAGACATCTGCATACTGACTCTGAAAGCGTGTACGAAACGACAGGGTTACAGGGTTGAACTTTTTACGCACCACAAGGTCGAAATAATAACGGTGCCTTATACTGTATGAATCATCCAGCCTTCGCTTGTTGATAAAACGGTAACTAGCTGAAAACTTCAGGAATTTATTAATTTTATAATTCAGCCCTACATCAGTAAAAAAGGTCCCTAATTCGGAAATATTTTCATTCATCCTGAATTCCTGATTTATGCTCACAGACAACGTTGGAATGATCTTCTTTTCAATACTCACATTCATCCATAAGCTGGCATCCTGAACCTGTGAATAGGAATTGAGACCAATCAACAAACCAAAAAAAACAAAAACAGTGTTCAGAAAACTTTTTTTCATCAGAATATCCTTTTTCAATATCAGTTATAATAATACACCTTTATTCTGGCCATATCTTTCAAAAAATCAATTCTTAAAATATCATAACGACTAATTTTCAATCCAGTTCGTGTTCTCAGATCCTCAAGCAGCTTCTCTTTATTACCTTGTTTCACAAGTTCAATATTGTCATAAAACACCATTTTTGAACTTTCGTGTTTAATGAGCCATTTGTTGTCAAGCAAAAATGTAAAAACGATTACAATACCGCTGATGATGCCCAATTCGTAATATTCGAGACGGATTGCGCTTATTAGGCCAAGGCCTACAAAAATGAACAGATAGGTCATATCCTTCATCGATATTCCTTCTGTACGGTATCGAAGCATAGAGAATACCGCGAACAAACCAAAGGCAGCCCCCATAGATAATTTTATTTTGTTCAGTACAAATGTCAGCATGAAGATCATCAGATTAAACATTATAAAAGTGAAGATGCTGTCGTAACGGCGGTTGTTTGGATAATAAATAAGAATTATAATGATGAGCATCGCGGCAACATTGATGAGCAGGCTGAACCAGAATTTCTCATTTATCTCAATATCATTTTTCTTCTTTTTCTCAACAGTAGTCGTTGTTGCCTCGTTATCATCGACCTGTACGGTAGTTTCCGGACTTGTGGCAAACTGGGCAAAAGCTTGAGAAGAAGGTGAAGCAAGGCACATCATAAAGAGTGCGAACAGGAAAATTTTTAGTTTCATCATGAGGCTATTTTATTAATGATTCGGAATTTTTGTTTAAAGTTATTTGTTTTGATATTTTCATGTACGCTATAAATACCAAAGCAATATTTACTAATACCTCCTACGTGGATATGCATGTGTTTCATGAGGAGAGCGAAAAAAGACTTTGAGCATTTGTCCTGCTTTAATTCAGCAATGACAAGTTTTGGATAAGATACAGATTTATTTCCGCTTCTGTATGTGAGATCAAGATCAATAGTCAGGCGTTCCTGGGAATGCTTATTTACTAGAGTAATTCTCGTGTAATCAACCCAAAGTTGTGCCATCAGATCGTCCGGATTTACCGATGTGTTTTTTACGAGAAAATCCCGAACCTCGCCTTGTATTACTTCTTCAATACAGTCTCTTCTGATCCGCTCTTTGATGGTCCTTTTTTTATTATTCTTAAATTTGATTTCGAAAAAAGTCAGATTGGAATCTTTATAGGAACGGAACCGTATTTTATAGCGGTTCAATCTACCACAGTGATGCTGGTTGTATAGGTTGAAATTTGCCGTATCGAAATAAAGAGTTTCATAATGGCTGGCCCTGACATGGTCCACTTCAAAAATACGATAATCTTCTCTCAGTGAATTCAATATATCAGGGAGCCTTTTTTTATGAAAAGTGTATTTAGTATCAACCCTGTTCAATAATTTCACACTTTTCATCTCCTCGAGTGAAATAGGCTCAAATGTGTCTAATATTTTCAGGGTTTCTTCCATTTTGCAGTGAATTGCCTTTTATCAATAATATTCATAAATATATTGCCTGCCCGATTCCAAAACACCATCTTTGTTGTATGTCTGTCTGGTTTCTTTCATTCCCTTAGAGTTATAAGTATAAACATGCTTTTTCACCAAGTTGCCTGCTCCATCGTAAACCATCTCTGTAGTTTTTTTTCCATTGGCATTATATGTATACAATGATTTGGAAACTACAACACCTGCCTTATATTCAACCTCTTCTGTACAGTCGCCGTTAGCATTGTATTTATAGGTTACTTTCTTGTTTACACTTGCACCCGCTTTTGAATCAAATTTTGCCTCTTCAATCTTATTGTCGTAAGCATCGTATTTCACCGTTTCTTTATTATCAATGCTGCCATCTTTGTTAAATTCGGTTTTCTCTAACCACCGGCCTGAACGGTCATACAAGGTATAATCCAATTTGTAGCCTTCGGCTTTACTGTCTTTTTTATTACCCTGCCATGTAGTTACAGACTTAATTTTATTTTCTTTAATCTCTTTCTTTTTTTGTGCATAAACACCAGCGGAAAGTGTAAAGCAAATCAGAATGATCAATAACTTTCTCATAATTTATTTATTTAAAAATAATAATATCGGCGGCTTCCACTTCCTCGCTATTCTCAGTAATTTCAACGTCTCTGATAATCGGAATCATAGCATTTGTCTGAAGTGTTGAATCTTCAGAATAGGCATAAACATGATATATCCCTTTTCGCAGGTACTTGAACTCGAATACACCGTCGTAATTTGATCTGATCCTTTCACTATAAGTTTTATCATCACCATAAATAATAAAAACATCGATATCCTGTCCGTAATATTCCTCCTCAAGAACCGTATAAGTTGAATTATAGTCCTTGACCATTATCTTTCCGTAAATGCTGGATGTGCCACCTTCACCCGCTTCCTTTTTACACGAGGTGAAAAATAAAGCCGGCAAAATAACACCTAATAAAATCAACAAATTTTTCTTCATACGATTCTGGTTTTCTGAATTATTATTAATTATTTATATTTTATCTCAACACAGTTATTGTTCCTTTATACTCATGAATGATATTCCCATCAATTTCGTTTGCAAAAATAAGGTAAACATAAACGCCAGGCACAATATTACCAACTGATCCGGAATTATTCAACGTACCATCCCAGGGCTCCGCCGTTGGATCTGTCCATTGATTCGTATGGTACATTAAATTGCCCCATGAATTATAAATATACATTTCAAAATTTTCAGGATCAACATTTATTCCTTTAGGTGAAAAATAATCGTTAACGCCATCTCCGTCGGGAGTAAAAGAATTTGGAATGTAAAATGTGAAAACATCTTTAACTTTCACTTTATCTGTAAATGAATCAATACAGTTGTTGATATCCGTGACTGTTAATGTAACATTATAAATACCAACTGCATTATAAGAATGTGCCGTGTTTTTTTCTGAACTTGTTATATAACCGTTATCACCAAAATCCCATTCCCAGCCCACTACACTCCCCCTTGACAGATCATGAAAATTAAATGTAACAGGTTCGCTTGCATCCAGCAATGTCAGAACATAGGGTTGTGCGAAAAACTCTGCAGTAGGGCCAGGTATTTCACCAATAGTTACAGATGCCTGAGAAATACAATCACCATCATCAACCGTAACAGTGTAAGTTCCTTGCGCCAGGCTGTCGATCATAGCAGTGGTGTCGCCGGTATTCCATAAATAATAAAATATTTTCCCTGCCCCATAAGCAGTAATACTCGCAATTCCATTCCTGAGGTCACAGGTTTCATCCACAGATGAAATGCTTAACACCGGAGGAATTTTTTCAAATATATCTGTACTATCAGATCCTGAACAACCATTAGTGTCGGTTACTGTAACAATATACATACCCCCATGAGAAATTGATATAGATTGTAAGACAGAATTGTCCGACCATAAATAAGAAGCATATGCTGTAGTAACATCCAGAGTTCCGGTACTTCCCGAACATATAAATGAAGGTCCTGTTATTGTTGGCGTTGGCTGCTCAAATTCAACGATTTCAAACGAATCTGTGCCTGTGCAGCTTGGCTCATCTGAAACAGTTACGGTATAGATTCCTCCGGAAGTAACATTCAATGTTTGCGTGGTAGCATTATTTGACCAGAGATAATGCTGATAGTCGTTTCCGGCATCCAATAGTGCACCGTTTCCTTCACAAAAACCTGCAGGACCGGTTATTTCAGGCTCAAGGTTTGGGTTTTGATAGACAGCGATGGCTCCGGTTGCCAAACAATTGTTTGAATCGGTTACAGTAACTGAATAGGTTCCTGATGTTAATTCAACAGCAGTTGGGGTTGTTTGTTGAACAGGTGTACTACTCCATAAATAAGTAAAAGCCGATGAATCTCCGCTAATAATCACCGTTGCCGTACCGTCAGAATGCCCGCAATGATCATCGGTAGTAGTTAACTGAAACGAAGGCAGCGGGGCCACATAAACAACCGTTGACAACGAACTTACCGTGGAAGGACAGAATGAGTTATTTCCAGGTATCGTTATATTTACCGAGTATACCGTTGTTACTGCTGGAGCCACTGTAATGGAAGCATTTGTATTTTGACCATTCAGAGAAGGGTCTGTGGGATTTGATGTCCATAAGTAGGATTCACCGTTTGTGGCGGTTAACAAAGCTGTACTTCCCAAACATATTGACTGATCCGGACTAATTGAAGGAGCCGCAACACCTGAATTTGCAGCGATGACATAGTCACAAACATCGCCCTGGGCACCGTCGATCATAAAATAATAAACATTACCTGGAATCAGCCCTGTTGCCGCAATTTGTCCGTTTGTAGGAACTAAAGGATTCCAGCAATTCGAAACCGCGGTGAAACTATAGCAATCCGATGTCTGATAGATTTGCATTTGAATTCCCTTATTGTTAGCGCAATTACTAACCCAGACATTAAAAACAGCAGTAGTTGCACTTGCAATAAATTTCAGCCACGAATTATTCTGAATGGTAGCACAGAATACATTACCCAATGGCGTATTGGTTTCATTTGAGGTGTTAGTCGGGCTGACATAATTGCTATAACTGGAACTTGTGTTCCCACAATAGCCGTTTAAATTACAAATAGGAACAGCTGTTGAACAAAAATCCCCTGCTGCAGGATTTGATTCGCAAGCCGGCTGACAGTATACAGATGATGTAATTCCAACCAAGGCAATAATTAATATGGAGAATTTATTTTTCATTTTCTATTAATACGCCATCTTGATTTTATTCAAAATGGAATTAATTATTATTCTTTAATCAAAGTATTTTTAAATCCATAATTATTTTTTATTAATAATAAACTTACCAACCCCATAGCCATTTTCACTATCCACACGAAGGAAATATAAACCTTCCGGAAAGTTTAACACGTCAATATTCTTAATAATTTCCCCGCTATTTAAGTCAATGCTTTTCACAAGAATTTCCTGTCCGAACGCATCATATATGGTAATTTTTTCAGGAAGATCAATATTATTTATTTCAACAAAAATATGATCCGTGGCAGGATTAGGATATATGCCGATATTGAAATAATCTTTCCCTGAATTATCACCGGCAATTCCTGTCAAGACAACAGGAATAGTATAATTCTCAATTAAAGAATCATTGGTGTTGATAAATTTAAAGGAAATGCTGTCGGTATCAGCAACAACAAGCATAGCTCCGTGATCTGTAATGTCAAAAAATTGGCTGCCGGCTATCGGGCTTACGATCGAATAAAGGCCACCGCCTCCTGTACCACAAGTATAATAAAGCATACCATTGATCAGAAAACGCTCATACACATGATCATGTCCCGAAAACACTGCAGTGGCGCCCCATTGTTTAAAAGGCCACCGCATATAAACAGTGCTTCCATGTGTCGTTGATGATGAAAATGCAGGATGATGAAAATAAACGATCTTATACAAGGACGTCGAGTTCTCCAGCTTGTTCTTCAGCCAAAGCGCCTGAATTGATGTGTCTGCCACACCGTCTGGCTCGTCCGGATTGCTGTTCAGGCAGAAAAAATGGACATTCCCTTTTACAAAATCATAATACCGTTCGTTACCGGGCAGTACAAAATATGATTGAAAGATAGTAATACCGACGCAATCTTCATCATGATTGCCCATTGCCGGGAAATATCTGTTCGCTGTATCGCCAGGTCCATAGGTGCCTGTGTAAGGATAAATAAATTCATGGTAGTACGGGCCAACCTGGCCGTCAATATTTGCAGCACAAGCAAAATTATTATCACCTGAACAGACTATAAAATCAGGGTTCCAGCTCCTTACAAGAGCAGAAACTTCTGCTGTAGCTGCTGTTGCCCCGTGTATATCACTTATAATTGCAAAACGCTGCCCGTAAAACACCGAAGGAATCAGTATTACAAAAAGAAAAGTAATATGTATTTTATAACTGTCAAACATTTTTCCGCCAACTATCAAATTTTACAAACATTCAAATCATTTTTTTTTCATTTACCAATAACAAATTTCTTGCTGACCAAACCGGTCGTTGATTCGGCCACAATTATATACAAGCCCTTGTTTAATTCTGAAATATCCAACATTTTAATGACCGAAACTGTGGACGGATTATAATCAATATCTCCGGAAATCACATTTTGTCCGTTGGAGTTATACACGTTATAGGAAACAAAATCACCGGAGTTCTTCAATTCAATATAAATAGTACCTGTTGCAGGATTAGGATAAAGCAGAAAATCAGCAGCAGGGGTTGTCCCGATAAAATTGGTCTTCGAAAATGAAGGCTGCATATAAACAAAAGAACCATAACCGTTCGGATAACGTCCGAATGTTTTTTCATACACCTGTATTCCGTATTCAACAGCATCAATAACCTGATCATTATTATCTGAAATAATAAGTTTTCCTCCGTCGATAAGCAAATTGAAATTTGCATGAAGCCCAGGCTGCGCAGTGTCATTATCTGCCCATACAATAATAAAACCGTGTGCAGGGATTATCGTATCAGGAAAAGCCCATTTGGCAATATTCAGCGAATCATCCGATAAAAATAAATTTTTCAGGTTCTGATTTTCGTTGGTATTGTTGAAAATTTCGATCCATCCGTCGTAATCATTGCTCTGATCGGCGGCTGTGTTTATATTGAGTGCCATCAATTCATTAACAACAATATCTCCGGGTTTCAATCCTGGTTGGATACTATAGAATTCATATTCGGCTCTTTCCGGTGAAAAGATGCCGGCGCTGTCGTTTTGGGCATAAATATAATACTGAATTACAGAACCGGAAGTAATGATGTTTGCGCCGAAGATCCCGTCACCCGAGATGCTGTCGTGATGGTTACCATCATCAAACATTTGTAAACTTTTGAAAATCCCGTCGGTACTATAACGATAGCTTAGGAAAATCTCATTGCCTCCTGACACCTTTGCTGTAACCCACAGGTCGTTTCCTGAAATTGGAAATTCCGGTTCATAGTTTACCTCGGATATCTCCGGGGGGCCTGAAAATCCAGGAAAAGAATCAAGGTAAGCAACACGGGCTTCCATAAAATCCCGTAAGCCCGGAAATACGTTATTGCCGGATCCGACTGTGGAATCAAGATTGAGATGGAACTGCGCATACGGGTAAAATTTATTAGTGTCATTCTGGACATACGTGTCAATGAAATCCTGCAGTTCTTGTCCTCGTGTCAGGTAAAAATTATTTTTAAAATTTTCATTGATGATCGTGCGCATATGTGCCAGAAACATTCTTTTTCGTGTGCTGTTTTGCAACAAATTTACGATCAGCGGACGTGGTGACAATGGCTCTGAAGTTATCATTTTCAGAGGATCGAGTGCTTTTCTTTTGGGGATGGTCAATCCGCCGGGAGGAGCACTGATTCCGTCCGTTTCTTTAAAACTGCCGAACGACATATTGAAGTCCCATAAAATCGGGTTGAAACGCCCGTTATCATCCAGGTATAAGTAGTAATTCTGCGAGTAGCCGATATAGCTGTCAAGATTTACAAGCGTATAATTAATGGCATGCATCCACAGTGCACAGTCAATATTTAGAATTGTGTCAATATTGGCCGTATCGTTATTTAAAATATCTGTAAAACGGACAAGGTCCGGCCAATTTGTTTCGGGATTGTCCGATTCAAGTTTATAGTAAGGGAAGTAACCGGATGGATCAGTTCCATGATACGCAAGATTAGCATTTTGACCGTCGGGGATGATCAGTTGCTCAGGTGCTCCTTTAAAAAAACTGTTATTATTACTACTGAATCGCTTATCAATGAAAAGCTTATCTACAGCTTCAACATTGGTATATAAACCGAGCAAGGTATCATTAACATAAACATTCGCAAAATTAGCCTGCGAAACAGGTACGTATTTCCTGGCAATTTCATAGGATAATACTTCACGTACAAAGGAAGGGTCCTGAATTACATTACTTAACTTAAGTTTTGTATAACCCTGGTAATTCTGGTTGTTGTAATTATATTCAAGATCAAGGTTGAACGGGCTTTTTACAGCATCAGCATCAAATGAACTATACCCTTTGTAGCGTACGCCGATATTGTGAAACATTTGTCCTTCTATCATCACGTCGCCCCGCAGGCGTCCGTCTTCGCCCACATATTCATGCAAACTGTCAAGTATTTGATCCCAGTCAGGTTCACTGAAGTAGATGCGTACCTCTCTGACATGATCCGTGCTGTAAAAATCACTCTGCGAAATTACCGGACTTGCAAAGACAACCGAAATAAAAAGGTATAATAATAAAACTTTTATTTTCGCCAACATTCAACAAATTATTACTTCTTTATATGATAAGGAACCGTCAGTTATTCTTTAATAAATTTCCCAATATAATTTTTATCATTCTCAGTAACTATGATGAAATAAATTCCATTGTCGAGGTTTTCTATATTTATTTTAGCAGGAGAAGAAACAGTCAGGGCTGATACTATCCGACCTGAAATATCAGAAATCTGTGCTACGCCTGAACGTATGCTGCCATTGATGTATAGATAATCCTGAGCAGGATTCGGGAAGATATCAAGAGAAAGATTATTATTATTTTCAGTTATCCCAACTGCATCATGGAATTTTGACAAACCTGCGCCTGTAGCAATCCACACATCATCATTACCGTCAATAGCAATACTGAATATTTGCTCGTTAACCAAACCATCTGCTGTAGCATACGAAACGCCGGTTTCTGTGGCGGGGTTGAATTTGGTTATTGCACCTACCATCAAGGCGCCATAAGGTGTATGCCCACCTATCCATAAGTTCCCCTGAGAGTCGAATTCTAAGTCTTCGTATGAATGATTACCTTTTTTACCAGCATTTAAACCATAGATTCCATTGATGGTGTCATAATTTGCAACCCAGCTATCTGTGCTGTTTAATTTTGCGATACCTTTTGCAGAAACACCCAGCCACCTGTTATTACTGCCATCAACCGCAACCGAAGTGATGTAATTACTTCTTAAATCGGGTGTCGTTGTCTGATTTATGGTGCTGAATGCGGTATTATTATATTTCACCAGGCCCAGATCCGTTCCGAACCATTTATTGTTTGAGGCATCAACATAAATGTAATAGATGGAAGCCTGAGCTCCGGCATCGCTGGGAAGCCCATCAGCATCGGTATATGTCGTCCAGGTGGTACCGTTCAGTTTTGACACACCGGCGCCCCATGAACCAAACCAGATACTGCCATCCGGGTCGCCTGCGATATAATGAATACCATTGTCACACAAGCCATCAGCAAAAGTATATTTTGTCCAGGTGCTGCCGTCGTATTTTGCCACACCGTCACCATCTGTTCCGATCCAAACGTTATTTGTAATTTTATCAACAGCAATACATGAAATAATATCTACGGGTAAACCGTCTGCAGTAGTATAAACAGTCCATGTTGCCCCATCAAATTTTGCCACACCTGCATCAGTGCCTACCCATACATTATTATTGGTGTCAATGACAACGCCTCCCACAACATAGTCGCTGGGCAGATCGCTGTTGGTTGTTGTGTAATTGGTAAACTGGGCATTCACGCTGCATATCATTCCGAGCATGAACACACACAATGCGATAAAATTTGATTTTTTCATAAGCTAATTTTTAAGTAAATTTATTGGTTTCTTTTATTTAATTAAAATTATTTTTTTTGTGGTAACCTCGGAAGCATCACTTTTAACTGTTAGATAATATATCCCATTGGTATAACCGGACATATCCAATGACTTTGGATTCATTTCATGAATAATAATTTTGCCATATGAATCACTGACAAAAATTTCAAAATCATTATTGAGGATAAAATCTTCATTTAAATTTACAGTTCCTGAAGTGGGGTTCGGATATATTGTCAACTTATTACTGCTTGCCTCATCATTTATTCCGGATGTAACAGAAACATTCACAGATGCAGTATCAGAACAACCCACGTCTGTATTTGTGATGGTAACAATATAAGTGGTACCTGAATTAACTGTGGCAGAAGGATTTTGATCATTGGAGGTAAAACCGGCAGGAATGGAAGACCATGAATAGGTATAAACCGGGCTTGTTTCTGAAGGCGATGCAGCTGATGAGTTCAAATTAATTTGAGTTCCTGAACTAACAATTGTTGATGAAGCGGCGGCAGAAGCAATAGGGCCTCTCACATGACATTTGGTTACTCGGTATGCATGGCTGGTTTTAACCGATACTTGCTGGAACGTTGTTCCTGATCCATCCACTTCATAAAAATTACCGCTGCTGGGGCCAACACCGGGTTTTGTCAGAAGAATATTTCCATTGTCCAGTTGCTGAGAATTCCCCTCATTGGTAGCAGTGAAAGAAGGTATCGTGGGTTTGGTGCATGTTGTCGGACCTATAATTGAACCAGGTGTATAATCATATGAAACATATCCTGAGACAGTATCATAAGGTGGTTTCCACATAACTATCTGAACATTTCCACCTGTATTATTATTATATGCACACAAATAATTCGGCCATAATGGATTGGACGCCGGAACCCAATGCGCATCATGAATTACATTAAATCCGCTGTTATTGCCTGTTCCTGATAATCCATAAGCAGCAGGGTTGCCCCAGCGGTAAAGAAAATCCCCGCCTTTTCCGGAATTCCCGCCCGAATGTGATGCCGCTTCTGCTGTGGTAGTGCTGTGGTCTATAACATAGGCTTCATTCATCATATGGGAACTAAAAACAATCTGATCAAGTGCAGCATTATAATCAATACCATTCATGTGAATCCAGTCCTGAGTCATATTATAGTTCACATTCATCAGTTCAGGATGTTCGGAAACACTGCTCACATAAGTTGAAGTTACAGCAGGATAAACGCTCTGACATAAGTGATCCCACAAATGCCATTCCCAAACAACGTCTCCTGTGGTAGGTCCGGTGGGCTTTACCTCAATGATCTTTTCCGACCATACTGTCAACGTCTGGGAACAACCAACTGTTGAAGGCGAAGCATTTTTTTCCTCGTAGACAATAAAAAGAACATTTCCGTTAGGCATACCATACATATCATGGTGCATCTGGGTGGTAGCATCCGAAGCTGTATATTCCCAAACGATTGACCCGTCCCAGCTTATTTTCCGGGCTTTACCTGTTGCTCCGCCCTGTCCGGGAGCACCGGTGGCTTTATATGATACCGATTGAAGGATCGTATCTCCGGCAAGAAAATATGCAGCATATGCGGTTGCTGACGTTAAGGTCCATCTTTTAAAATAAGTGGATGTAGAAGTTGTTGCAGTGTCCAGAAGGTATGCATAATTGCCCCCGACACAAAAAGTGTATGATTCCTGTTGCTGCGCATTTGCTTGTGTAAAAGCAAAAAACAGAATAATTACAAGGATGCGAAGTGTGAAATTTTTCATTTTTTATTAAGTTTAGTTGTTTTATGTTTCTTATTACACATAAGATAACCTTTACCCTTATAAAACTATTTATTTAATTAAAATCACTTTCTTATAAATAACATTTCCATCAGTTGGTTTAACAGTAAGATAATATATTCCGTTAGTGAACCCGGAAAGATCAATTTTATCCATATTTTTTCCACTGATCACTATTTCCCCGATGGAATTACTTATCATAACATCAAAATTATTGTTGAGCGTAAATTCCTCGTTCAGATTAATCACACCTGTTGTAGGATTCGGATAGATATTTAATTCTTTATGTTCAACAGGGTTTTCATCAACGTCTGTGCATGCATTAACAGTAACATTTACCGAGGCAGTCCCGGTACAACCTGCACTATTCGAAACAGTAACAGTGTATGTGTAATTACCTGCTGATACAGGTGTAGTCGTCGGATTTTGTGAAGCAGAAGAAAAGCCTCCCGTATTTGATGCCCAGGAATAAGTGAATGTAGGACTGGTTTCCATTACTGAAGTTGCCGAAGATCCTAATGTTATTGGAGTATTTACACAAATTGAGTTATTGGAAACTGTTGCTGTTGCATTCGGGTAAACCACATCGCATAATTTAAGCCGGTCGGATTGGGTTGTACTCACTGCTATTTGTTGGTACGTGGTGCCCGAACCATTACATTCATAAAACCTCGTTCCGGGGTTTGTTATTAAAACATTCCCATTTTCACAAACCATACAACCTCCCTGATTTGTCACGCTAAATACAGGAGTGGTTGGTAATGTGCAAGTGGTTGGTGGTATCACAGAGCCAACGGTATATGTATAATTATATGGGTCAACCGGAGAATGAGGAGGCAGAAATAAAACACATCCATGGCCACCGCTACATCCGCCATTATGAAAAATACTGATATAATTCGGGTAGTCGGCATTGGTTGCTGAAACCCATCGTACATCATGGATTACATTAAGTGTGATACCATTTCCGTTGGCGGTGCATCCGTAATTCTGAGGCCTTCCCCAACGATACAGAAAATCACCCCCTTTGTTTGCATTTCCGCCGGCACTGGTTGCCGCCAAAGCGGTGGTAGTGCTGTGGTCAATGATGTATACTTCATTTTTCATATGCGAACTGAAAACAATTTGGTCCAGTGTCGGATTATAATCAATGCCGTTCATATGAAAAAAGTCTGAAGCGGTTACCAGATCAACACTAAAACGCTGTGGATTCTGAGCATACGAAGTAACATAATTCGGTTTTGCATTATTGTTATCCTGGCATAAATGATCGAATAAATGCCATTCCCAGACAACAGTTCCGGAAGTTGTACCGGTAGGATGTATTTCTTTAATTACTTCAAAAGCTGCATTTCCACTGTAAGTGCCTCCGGCAGCCTGAATCTGGGTGGCTGTTTTTGTTTCCTGCACAATTACCAAGACGTTTCCATTTGGTAAAGGACAAAGGTCATGATGCATATTTGATGCAGTATATGTCCAGACGCAGGTTGCAGCAGTCTTGCTGGTACATGCCCATTTCTTGACAGAGGCATATCCCCCGGCTTCTTTAGCTCCTTCTCCTTCTTTAGCAGCAGAACCCTGATAAATTGTATCTTTTTGAAAATGTGCCACATACCCCGTCGAGCCAATGGTCCACCTTGCAAAGTATGTTGAAGTTCCGGTTGTAGCAGTATCCAGCAAATATGCATAACTGCTGCCGGTACAAAATGTGTAGGCCTCCTGCTGCTGGGCATTTACGTTTGCTAATGCAAAAAACAATATAAATGAAATGCTGAGGGTAATGGATTTTCTCATAAATTTTCGTTTTGGTTATTTTTAAGGTTAATTTATCTGCAATCTCTACAAAAATAATTAATAATTTAAGCCTTGAATTTTTTTTCGCAGCAAATCTACGTCTATCATGATTTTATCGACAAAAAGGCATTGTTTATCGACTTATCTTTTTGGTTTTACAGCCCTATATTCTACCCACATAATTATCAGCTTTTTAGGCAATAAATAATTTTTTACATTTCTGTTTGCATGGAATTATTATTCTTTCAAAACACATAATAAAGACAAATTAATTCTTTTCTTCGGTAAATTTGAGCTTTACTTCTATTTTGTTTTTTTTCTTTCAATATTATTATGACTTTTGTTCTAATAAAAAAGAAAAGTGATAAACGCTATAAATAAAAAAAAGCCATCTCTCATAAACATCCTGCTTCATATTGGAGTTTGGGTTATTCTTTTCAGCTTGCCTGTACTTTTTTTCCCGGGCGAGTTAAGTTCCTTCAGGGTAGTATTCCGTATGAACTGGGTATTCCTGTTTTTTGCAGGAATATTATTTTACCTGAACTATTTCTATCTGGTTGATCTTTTGGTTTTTGATAAAAAGACAATATGGTTTATTGTCATAAACCTTTTATTGATCGTCTCATTCACCATTCTTAATGATCTAATTATTGAATTGTGGCACGGCCCTATGATGGCAGACGGCCCTGGCGGCCATGGCCCAGGCTCTTCCCCTGGACCCGGACCCGAACACGGACCGATGTTCAAACCCGACCGCAAGATGATGTACATCAGAAATGCCGGAACCTATTTTGTCCCGGTAATCATCAGTATTGCTTTAAGGGTCATGTCGAGAATTACAAAAGTAGAAGCAGAAAAAAAAGATATTGAACACGAGCATCTTCAATCAGAATTACTGCACCTTAAACATCAGCTTCACCCCCATTTCTTCTTCAACTCCCTGAATAATATTTACGCTTTAGTAGATATCTCTCCAGAAAAATCAAAAATAGCCATACACGGGCTTGCAAAACTTATACGCTACCTTTTATATGAAACCGATACCGAACGCGTAAAACTTTCTCAGGAAATAGAATTCCTGAAACAATATATTCAATTAATGCAGCTGCGGCTGAATGATAAAACCAAACTCACGGCAACCTTTCCTGAAAATACCGCAAATATTAACATTGCCCCATTGTTATTTCTGCCTTTGGTAGAGAATGTTTTCAAACATGGTATTGCTGCCACAGATTCAGCAATTGTAATAGAAATTCAAATTAGCACCGATGGCATTGTTTTCATTTCGCAAAATGATTACCAGCAGATTGAAAATGAATTAGACGAAACAGGTATCGGTATCGACAACCTGAAGAAAAGACTGGAGCTTCTGTACCCCGGAAAATATGAATTCCGAACCGAAATCAAAAACGGAATTTTTAGCACCTATTTGTTAATCAGGACATTTTGAAAGTGCTGACCAATATGCTGGGTTATCGTAATAAAACCTATATCTTTGTTATTAACAAAAAACATGAGAACCATTAATTGCATAATAGTTGATGATGAACCTCTGGCGCTCGACCTACTGGAAAGCTACGTAAAAAAAACCTCATTTTTGCTTTTAACAGGCAGGTGCAACAATGCTTTCGAAGCTATAGAAAAAATAAATAATGAATGTATCGACCTCATTTTTCTTGATATCAACATGCCCGGCCTGAACGGCCTTGAATTTTCACGTACCTTATCAAAAAACCAAAAGGTAATATTCACCACTGCTTTTGAAAAATTTGCTATCGAAGGTTATAAAGTTGATGCCCTTGATTATCTGCTCAAACCTTTCAATTATGAAGAATTTTTAAAAGCAGCCAACAAAGCCAGGGACTGGTTCCAATTGTATGATGCGGGAGCACCGGGCATTGAGCCTGCAACATCTATTTTTGTCAAGTCGGAATATAAATTGATCAAGATTAACCTCAACCAGATTTTATTTATTGAAGGGCTTAAGGATTATGTCAAAATAAACCTGGCTAATAAAGAAAAACCTGTTTTATCCCTGATGAGCCTGAAATCACTTGAACAGCAATTGCCCGCTGATAAATTCATGCGGATACACCGATCTTATATTATCAACCTGAGCCAGATTGAGCAAATAGAGCGCAACCAGGTAATCATCGATAATACGCGTATCACCATTGCCGATATTTACAAAGAAAAATTCATGAAGTACATTGACTCCAGGTCAATGAACCATTAGTTGTATCGTGAAATATTCAATCGCTTATTGAAAAGAACCTGATTTATTTAATTTTCAGAAAAAAACTTTTCAAAATATCTAAACAGCGCTTTGTTACCATGGCTTTCGGGAACCCTAATCTTGAATAAAACTATACACAACAAATTCCCGTGTCACATATAGCGCATTGTTATTGTGAGTATTAACCTTAACATAAAAAAATCGCATTAAAATATTCATACAAGTTATTTTAGTTACTTTGCGTTTATTTAGCATACTAATCCTTCCAACAATAAACACTATGAAAAAAATCTACATTATTTTAGCGGCCATACTGTTCTTATCATTTACAACTGCCCAGGCACAAGTTTTCACCGATGGTGATGTCACCGTTACGCTTCAACCATCAGGCTCACACGACACAACAACATGTGCTACCAATGGACAATTGTTTTACATGATCACCATCAATAATTCATTTATTGGTGATTCTGTCAAAATAAAAGATATGTCTGGTTATTTGGTAAATGAAGCTGAGAATTCAACCGGTCAAAATCCCTGGAATTTAGCCCTTCCGGTTTATAATGCTTTTGGTTGGGTTTCCGACAACCAGGTATCCGGTGGTTACGCCTTTTTCGGTGGTTCAGTAAATAAAGTAATATCGGGAACAGACACTGTATATAACATTAATAATATTTATCAGATTTATGTTCCAGACCCTTGCGAATATTCTGATATAAGTGGCAAGATATATATTGATTACAATAGTGATTGTGCCTTCAACGGCAGTGATGTCGCCTTAAATGCTATAGGCGTTAATGTTTCTGAAACTTTAAACAGTCCTTCCATGACCAGCATTGGTTTCGCAGGTTCAAGCAATGTAAGTGGCGATTATTCCATTCACGCATTAAAAAGCTGGATGACATCAGCTACGGTAAGCATACCTTCAAGTTATCAATTTATTTTTCCTTCCACCACCTGTTCACCGGCCTCCTATAGCTTCACCTCCTTGCCGCAAACTAACGCTGATTTTTCATTACAATGCACAAACCTGGTAGATGTTCAGTGTTATGCAGGTTCAAATGGTGTGGTTCGACCTAATATTCCGTTTCAATTATTTCCTTACGTGAGCAATACCGGATGCAATACAGCTTCAGGAATATTAAAACTGGTGCTGGACCCCAATGTGGTTTATAATCCCGGGTTAAGCTCCAACCCTGCAAATATTATTTCCGGGGATACCTTACTTTGGAATTATTCGAACCTTACAAACATTAGTAGTGGTGGTTATTGGAATAGTTTTATTGCGGGCATCCATATAACACCTTCAGCTGCCGTTAATATAGGTGACACATTGTGTTTCAGAATATTTACAGATGCACCGGTTGGCGATGTAAATGTTACCAATAATGACTATACCATCTGTTTACCTGTTGTAAATTCTTACGACCCTAATTTTAAAGAAGTAGCGCCAATGGGAATTGGAGCAGCGGGAAATATTCCACTCACTACGAATGAATTAAACTACACCATCCATTTTCAAAATACAGGAACAGCCACGGCATTTAATGTTTCGCTGGTAGATTCTTTAGATTCCGATATTGCGCTCAATAGTTTGCAAATTCTGGGAACCAGCCATACCGCTACACCACAGTGGTTAGCTCCGGGAGTGGTGAAATTTAATTTTTACAATATCTACCTTCCCGACAGCGCCAGTAACGAACCGGCAAGCCACGGGTTTATACGTTTTAGCGTAAAGCTCAATACCGCCTTACCTTTAGGAACAGAAATTAAAAACAATGCGAATATTTATTTCGACTCCAATCCTGCTGTCCTTACCAATACCGTTATCAACACGCTCTCCAATTTAGCAGGCGTTGATGAAGTTTCAACTACAAACGGGATGGTGACTGTATACCCTAACCCAGCAACTGATATTGCTACTTTTGTGATAGAAAATGATGCTTTTGAAGGGAACTATTCTTTTGTGATGACAGATATTCTTGGCCATGTTGTAAAAACAATACCGGAAATTTCAGGGTCACAATTTACTGTTTCGCGCAGTGGATTATCCAATGGAATTTATTTCTATAAGGTTTTCAGCAACAAAACCGTTGTAGCAAATGGTAAATTGCTGATCGATTAAGAACGATAAAAAACAGGCTGTAATTAGGAAGAATAGTAATCTTTTTCCACTCCTGTATGGTAATAAAGTGTGTCCGCCGTGGCTGACACACTTTTTTGTTTTGCTAATTCTAAAAATACCCAAATAAAAAACGAACCCATAGTGGATTCAACATTTCAAAATGCAGCACATGCATGCCTCCTATAAAATTCAAAGTATTTTACCCGGAAAGTAGTAATCTTTTCTCGTAAAATGGTAATCTAAAAAACCTATAGGTGGTAAGAAAATTTTCTTAAGAAATATTCAGCCGTTGTTCGATCTGATATTTATTACGGTCGTGCGAGCTGCGGGCAACCATTTCTGCCAGGAAACCTGTTAAAAAAAGCTGGGTACCCAACACCATTGCCAGCAGTGCCAGATAAAAATAAGGACTGTTTGTTACCAACGGAGCTTTAATTCCAATCTGTAGGTAATAGATTTTCTGAACACCAATAGAAAGAGCGGCAATAAAACCGAGGATAAAAATTACTGTTCCGATGGTGCCGAAAAGGTGCATGGGCTTTTTTCCAAACCTCGACACAAACATGATGGACAACAGGTCAAGAGGGCCGTTCATAAACCGGTTCATCCCGAATTTTGTCGTACCGTATTTTCTTTTACGATGCTCCACCACTTTTTCGCCGATCTTTTTAAAACCGGCCCATTTGGCAATGACCGGAATGTAGCGGTGCATCTCACCATAAACTTCAATACTTTTTATAACATTCCTGCGGTACGCTTTTATTCCGCAATTATGGTCGTGAAGCTTAACTCCCGACATTTTGCTGGTCATCCAGTTGTATAATTTTGACGGCAGGTTTTTGGTAAGCGAAGGATCATGGCGCACTTTTTTCCAGCCCGAGACCAGGTCGAAGCCGTCTTCTTTTATCATTTTATACAATCCGGGTAATTCATCAGGGCTATCCTGCAAATCAGCATCCATGGTAATAACAACATCGCCCCGTGAAGCTTCAAAACCAACGTTCAGCGCGGCAGACTTGCCATAGTTTCTGCGAAACTTAATTCCTTTTACATTAGGGTTATCATTACTGAGTTTTTCAATTATAGTCCATGAATTATCATTGCTGCCGTCATCGACAAGAAGAATTTCGTAAGTATACTTCTCTCCTTCAACAACTTTTTTTATCCACGCACACAATTCCGGCAGTGATTCTTCCTCGTTATACAACGGTATTACAACTGATAAATCCATAGAACCATTAATTATAAAACAATGTCATTGATTTTTTCTTTCTTACGGATAAACAATGCCGATATAGCACCCAGAATGACCGAGAGGATGAAACTTCTTATAAGTGTGCTTGTAACAATGCTTGCCGTGGTCATTTTTTCCATCATACCTTGTATAACTTCCTCTTTTTTCTCATCAGGAATATAACCATTTTCCTCTATCATTTCTATAGCTTTCTGCGCTTCGTTTGCAGCCCGTTCCGGGTCGAAAAAGCTATAAAACAGGTAATTATATAATGCCAAAACGAGCACGGAAACAACGGCCATCAAAAGGCAAAACACGAAAGCATTACCATAATTTATATAACCGCCATAAAATTTATTTCTGTATGTTCTTCCGGCCCAGACAAAAAAACCGATATATATCGCAAGAATTAAAATCAACATGAAAAAACCAAAGAACATTCCAAGGCTCGAAAAATCAAACGTATAGCTGAGTAAGTCCAGGAGAATCATAGCTCCCGCCAGCATCAGACCATAAAAGAGGGTGTTTTTGAATAATTCCTTTGTATGGCTGACAGGCTTATTTTCGATTCCTGTTTCGTTATTTATTTCCATAATATTTAATTTATACGAACAAAAATAATATTATTTATGCAGTTAACCGATTTTTTTTTAATTTTGCAGCGGGTAAGTCTTATACGACCAGCTCCTGTGAACTCCCCCAGATCCGGAAGGCAGCAAGGGTAAGCGGTTGTAGCGGTGCGATATAAGTAGCTTACCCATTTTTCATTGAATACACCATGTTATTAAAAATATATCCTCAGAATCCTTCGGAACGGCAGATGAAAACGGCTGTCGACTGCCTTTCCGGCAGCGGCATCATCATTTACCCCACCGACACGGTTTACGGACTAGCCTGTGATATTTACAAACCAAAAGCACTGGAGCGCATTGCCCGTATAAAAAGTATCAACCTTGAAAAAGCCAATTTTTCATTTATCTGTTACGACCTGAGTACCCTTTCAGAATACACCAAAGCAATACCCAATCAGGTTTACAAACTCATGCGTAAAACCCTGCCCGGCCCGTTTACGTACATTCTTGAAGCTAACAACAATGTTCCAAAAATTTTTCACAGTAAAAAAAAGACCATTGGTATTCGTATACCTGACAACAATATCGCCCGCGAACTGGTCCGTATGCTTGGCAACCCTATTGCATCCACGTCCATACACGATGAGGATGAAATAATAGAATACACCACCGATCCGGAACTCATACATGAAAAATTTCAGAAGCTTGTTGATATTGTCATCGACGGAGGTTATGGCGACAATGAAGCTTCCACCGTAATAGACTGTACCACAGGTGAACCTATACTTGTCCGCCAGGGCAAAGGGATTATTGATGATTATTTATAAGAATATGGAACTTACCGAAGGAAACATTTTCAACGCTCCTGAAACCGTATCCAAAGAAGAAATTTTCAAAACGCTGTTTAAGGGTAGCAACATAAAGATTGAGCAGATCATTTCTTCAGGCCAGGTTTCTCCAGCCGAAGGATGGTACGATCAGCAAGAAAATGAATGGGTGCTTTTATTGGAAGGCACTGCAAAACTGGAGTTTGAAAATAACAGGATAAAAACCCTGAAAAAAGGCGATTACCTGATGATCCCGACCCATTGCCGGCATAAAGTTATATATACCTCTACTGAGCCGAAATGCATATGGCTCGCGGTGTTTTTTGATTAATTTGACCTGAATAATTCATATATCGGACTAAAGTCCAAATTAATAGTTTTTTAATGAGGCTGTCTCAAAAGTTGTAATTTGTGTATAGTTAGACTTAGTGAACCTTAGTGTGTACTTGGTGATCCTTTGTGGTTCAATTACTTATATTTACCACAAAGAAGCGCAAAGGGTTGCACTAAGGAGCGCAAAGGACTTTTGAGACAGCCTCATTAAAACCATTGATAACAAAGGACTTTAGCCCTGAAAGTTTTATTTATGAATTTTTAGGTTAAATATAATTTTGAAGGCTTAAGAAAAAATCGTTTTTTTTTAATGCTTGTTTTCTTACCTTTTCTTTTGCAACATGAGACAAAAGTTTCATTATATTTGCTTATAAATTGAAACCATGAAGGAATATTTATTAATTGTCGGTAGTACTGCGGCGATATATATTTTTATAATCCTGTTTCTGCGAATTTTCGGAAAAAAAGAACTGGCGCAGCTTTCAGTGTTTGACCTGGTTTTTGTTCTATTAATCAGCAATTCCGTTCAGAATGCCATGGTAGGTGACAATACTACGTTATGGGGTGGATTAACGGCAGCGGGCACGCTCTTCATATTAAATTACGGCATTAAGTATTTATTGTATTATTTCCCCAAGCTCGGGAATATTGTCCAGGGTAAAGAAGTGTTGCTGGTTTATAAAGGGAAAGTAAAAAATGACAATCTGAGAAAAGCACGCATTACAAATGAAGAGCTCGAAGAAGCCATGAGGGAACACGGGGTTTCGGAAATACGAAAAGTCGATATGGCCATGCTTGAGGTTGACGGGAACATAAGCATCCTCTCCGATGAATTTAAAAAACGTAGCATACACACTATCTCCCGGCACCGCCGCCCAAAAAAACTTCAAAGGAATTAATTTTTTAATTTTCAATATACAATTTCTGGATTTTTCAGTTGCTACAAACAGGGATACTAACAATAAATTAAAATCGTTTGTATTTAAATTAACTAAATGAAGACAACTAATTTACTCCCGGTTTTATTAATATTAGGGTGTTTTGCACTTACCACCAGTTGCAAAAAAGAAAATCAAACCAAAATCAGTTCATATGGCGATAACTCAAGCCATTTCTCAGGTCAAAATTGTATAAATTGCCATCAACAGGGCGGCTCCGGAACTTTTGTGTTCCAAGTTGCAGGAACTGTTTATGACAGTGCATTATCCCATACATATCCTGATGCAACAGTAAAATTATATACAGAGGCCAATGGTGCCGGCACATTAAAATATACCATCGACGGAGACGCATTAGGGAATTTTTACACTACTGAAAATATAGACTTTGGCAGTGGTTTGTTTGTTGCTGTTCAGGGAAACGCAGCTACTCATTATATGTCTTCAATAATAAGCTCCGGGCAATGCAATAGTTGCCATGGAAGTTCAACCGCAAAAATATGGGCTGAATAATAAGCAGGCCCTGATACTTTTAGGATTTGCAAAATGGTTAAAAATATATACCCGCAAAAATCTACTGCCTCTTTAAACCAATTTAAATAAATAAACACTACTGTTATGGACAAATTCAACTTTATATTACAGCCCGATCAGATTAAAGACCTCATAAACCCGATGGGATTTTGTATGGTATCAAACAAAATAACGGTTGATGGTGAAAAAGTGGGTTTTATGTACCGTGAAAAACCGGATGACAAGAACGACAGCGGCTGGAGGTTTCTTTCAGGCACCGAAACACAGGATTACGTGGACGATCCGCATACAAGTAAAATTATGGACGTGAACACGGTGGCTAATTATGATGAAGCTATCATCCCCTATTTAAAAATGCCATACGGGACAGAATTAGAGCGGATTCAGGACACAAATGAATTTACAGCGACCGAAAGATAATTTTCTATTTGATAAAAACCATCTTTTTATATTCAGACTGACTGCCATTTCGCAGAACAAGAAAATAGATCCCAAAAGAGATATGTTGCGGTGTCCACATGATATCGTGTGTGCCGGTATCGCATGCCCCGTCAAATAAGACAGATACCTGACGGCCGTAACAATCATAAACACTCAGGTTTACCTTTTCACTCTGTTCTTTTAATGTGAGACTTATTTTAGTTGAAACACCGAAAGGATTTGGTGAGTTTTGTAAAGAATTCATGCTGCCCGAATTGTCTTCAATACCGAGTGTGGCGATTTCAGGGCTCCCGGCTTCAACCCAGGCATTATAGATTAACTCAGCCAGGGCATGTGAACCGTTTTTGAATAAGGGAATTGTGAAATTTTTAGTCTTACTCCATAATGCCGCCTTGTAAGTTGTTGAATAATAATTTGAGGATTGTCCGTAGGCGTAATTATCAGCTAACATCACGGAATCAACATACTTAAAATTGTAATACAGATAATTGAACACATATTGATTGACGTTAGGAATAATTTTTACCGTATCACCTGTATATGTAATCTGAGAATAATAAGAGCTAATCATGGTAGACTCATAACGTGAATGAATATCGTCATTGCCACTGTATTGCCCGTTGTAATTTTTTGTAATATGCAGCGGCATATGGCCGTCGGCCACATAATGCCCCAGATCGGCAGCAAAAAACAAGGCTTTATTCAGATCTGAATGAATAAAAGCATTTTTCAATGAATCGTAAGTGGCTAAGGTCGCCCAGGGAAGTATGCCTTCATTATAAACGAAAGAACTACCGTGGATCGCGATCACAGAATCCAGTGTTTGTGGGATTTTATGATTAGTAAGAAATTCAGAATAATTGTCGATATCAATATAATGTTTGGGTGATTCAGTCGGATCTGTAGCCTTACGGTCATCAGCATCCGATGCATGGCTTGACAAATAAGAAGGCCATGCACTGAATTGAGCCATTTCATCAAAAAAAGACAACGAAATATTGTTGCTGATAATCTCATGTCCCCGCCAACCCCAGCTTATAAGCACTAAAGAAATGGCAATGCAAAATATGGCACTAAAAATACGTTTCTTCATAAAAAACATTTATAGACAAATTTATGAATAATAAGGATATACTGCTAAAATAAAATGTTAAACTTTCAAATAGAAGTATTTGAGTCATAAAATTTTGCAAGGCCCGGATAGAAAAATTTTTCCCGTGCTTCCTCTTCACCAAGGGTGAAATAGGTGACTAATGACTTTGCACACAACACATTATCATTATTATAGAGTTCAACTTCTATCCCTGCAAATTTTTTCTTTAATGAACCGAGCCGGGCTTTAAGGTATATGGGGCCGGAATTAAGCGATACGGGTCTGATGAACCGTGTTTCCATGCGTGAAGTAACCCCGGCGGTCTTGAGTTTTATCTGAACAACCCAAATGGCAATTTCATCCATAAGCGTTTGCTGGATTCCTCCATGTAGAACGCCTTTATATCCCTGAAACGGTTCGGCCGGAATCCAGTTACAACAAATAAAATCACCATCTTCATAAAATTCCATTTTCAATCCCACCGCATTATCAGGATCACAGCCAAAGCAATTGTATCCAGGCATGCCTTTATACGGATTTAATATCTTTTTCATAACAGGTCTTTATTACAAAAATAACAATTAATTTTATGGTCAGATAAAATATGGCTCTTATGAAACGATTGATATTTTTTTCAGTTTTGCTGATGACATTTGTTTCCTGTAACACATCACTCAAACTTGGAAAAAACAAAACATCATCTTTTAAAAAAATGGAATGGCTCGTTGGCCGCTGGGAAATCCGTACCTATAATTATTTTTACAGCGAAAACTGGAAAAAGGATAATGATACGACTTATTCCGGCAAGAGCATCATGATGGTATCCGGCGATACGGTGCTTTACGATGTAATGAGCATCAAACCAAACAAACAATATATTTACCTGTCTACCAAAAGCAGCATAAATACCGAAGGCAACCTGAGTATTTTCAAACTCACCGATATTAAAAAAGACAGGATTATTTTTGAAAATCCTTCAAATAAAGACGAGAAAAAAATCACTTATATTTTAAAAACTCCGGAAAAACTCAGTATCAATATTGAAGGGAATGAGGCCTCTGTTGAAAGTTATGATTTGCGGAAAATCAACAAATAACCCTTGTTAGTAAAAAATAATTAAATTTATACATAATATAAAAAAAAACTATCTTTGCACCTCTAAAATTCATAAGGATATGGCAAAAAAAGCTGACAAAACAGAAGATAAAATATTAGCAGTTGAAAGTGCTTTAGGTAAAGGTGAACAGTTTCTTGAAAAAAATAAAAATCTTTTATTTTATATCCTGCTCGGGATCATAGTAGTTGTTGGAGGCGTTTTCGCGTACAATAAATTTATACGTACTCCAAAAGAAATTGAAGCTCAATCAGTGATGTTTTATGCTGAACAATATTTTGAAAAAGATTCTATTCAGTTGGCTATTAACGGCGACGGTACCAACCCCGGTTTTTTACAGATTGTAGATGATTATGGTTCCACCAAACAGGGCAACTTAGCACGTTACTATCTGGGAATTTGCTACCTGAAAACCGGCGAATACCAAACAGCTATTGATTACCTGGAAGATTTCGATTCGGACGATCATATTGTAGCCCCCATGGCTATTGGCGCTATCGGCGACGCTTATATGGAACTTGGCCAAACCGAAAAAGCTATTGAAAACTATAAGTTAGCCTTTGAAAAAGACAACAATGATTTTACAGCTCCGATGTTTTTATTAAAAGCCGGATGGGCTTATGAAAGCCTCAACCAATGGGACAAAGCCATTGAGGTTTATACTAAAATCCAGAAGGAACATTTTAAAAGCTACGAAGCACGCGATATAGAAAAATATATTGCCTATGCCAAAGGCATGCAGGAAAGCAAATAATACCTGATGGCCCTGAAAAAGAAAAATCTTTCCGAATTCAAAACGATCACCGAAAAAATATCAAAGGATACAACTATAGGTATTTTAGTTTCCGAATGGAATCCTGAAATAACAGAATCGTTATGCAAAGCTGCTGTAGATACACTCATCAGCCATGGCATAAAAAAATCAAAGATTATTATCAATCACGTCCCCGGCAGCTTTGAGCTCCCCTTGGGCGCACAATATCTGATCGAATTTAAAAATGTTGATGCGGCCATATGCCTGGGCTGTGTCATTCAGGGCGAGACACGCCACTTTGAATTTATATGCCAGGCCGTCAGCCAGCAGATTGCACGCCTTAACCTGGACTATAACATTCCTGTTATTTTTGGTGTTTTAACAACCAATAATTTTCAGCAAGCTAAAGAGCGCGCTGGCGGAAAGCATGGAAACAAAGGTGTGGAAGCCGCTGCGGCAGCTATAAAGATGCTGCTTCTACGCGATAAAATTTCCCGCACTAATAACTCATAAATCAACCTACGACATGAAAGAAGTACGCATTGTATTTATGGGTACGCCAGAAATAGCCGTAGAATCTCTTAAACGGCTCCTGTCAGAAGAATATAATGTTATTGCTGTAGTTACTGTTCCGGACAAACCCGCCGGCAGAGGGCTTAAAATCCATGAATCGGAGGTAAAAAAATTTTCAGTTTCCAACAATCTTCCGGTGCTTCAACCCGAAAATCTTGAAGACCCTGATTTTGTTGACAGGTTGAAACAATTAGCTCCTGATCTGATCATTGTTGTTGCATTCAGGAAAATTCCCGATATCATCCTAAACATTCCAAAGCTGGGGGCTTTCAACCTGCATGCTTCACTTTTGCCTCAGTACAGGGGTGCAGCTCCGATAAACTGGGCCATAATAGACGGAGAAACTCAGACAGGTTTGACCACTTTTTTACTGAATAACAGGATAGATTCAGGAAAAATCCTGTTTCAGAAAACTATTGAAATACCGCCTGAATATAATGCTACCAAGCTTTACGAAGTTATGAAAATTTCCGGCGCCGAACTGGTTTCAGATACTGTTAATAGCATTATACATGGCAATTATCAAGCTGTAGAGCAGGATATAACTGCCCAAAACACGAGTTTTTTAAGAAAAGCACCGAAAATTTTAAAAGAAAACTGCAGGATCAATTGGCAAAACTCAGTGAGTTCAATTCACAACCTTATAAGAGGATTAAGCTACATACCAGGGGCTTATAGTGAATTTGCCAACCCGAACGGTACGATTTTGCAATTTAAAATCTATCGTTCTGAATACACTGTCACCGCTCATAAAAATTCACCAGGCTCCATTGAAACTGACAATAACAAGTATCTTCACATTTACGCTACCGATGGATTCATTGATATTAAAGAGATACAGCTTTCAGGAAAGAAAATTATGAATATTGACGAGTTACTCAGAGGTTTCAAGCTGGATAATCATTGGAAGGTAGGCTGATATACGATTCAAAAATGCTAAAAAGCCTGTTTTTGGGGCATAGTTTTTAACAAAAATGGCATTTTATTAACAAAATCAGGCATTTTAAGTAAAAACACTTGCATTCTCACGATTTATGATTATCTTTGCATCATTATTAACTTAATTAAATTTATTAACATTTAATTAAAAAATTTTAAACATGAACAAAGCAGAATTAATTGATGCAATGGCTGGAGAAGCCAAATTGACCAAAGCTGATGCAAAAAAAGCATTAGACGCTTTCATTAAAGCAACATCAATCGCCCTGAAAAAAGGTGACAGAGTAGCTTTAGTAGGTTTCGGATCTTTTGGAGTAGCAAAAAGAGCTGCAAGAAAAGGCCGCAATCCTCAGACTGGCAAAGAAATTAAAATCGCTGCCAAGAAAGTCGTAAAATTCAAAGCTGGTAACGAATTAGCTTCAAAAGTTAAGTAACATTGTTTCAAGCTGTAAAAAGTCCCGAAGCAATTCGGGACTTTTTTTTTTGATTATGATAAAAAAAGATTACAACACATTGCTTGCTGAGTACCTCAGTGGCTTTGTTACAGAGAACAGGATCGAAAAATTCAATAAAATAATAGATTCCCGCACACGCCATGTCACCATCGCACTTGAAGATATCTACCAGCCTCATAATGCCAGCGCCGTCCTGCGTTCCTGCGAGTGTTTCGGCGTACAGGATGTCCATATTATAGAAAATGAAAACAAGTACGAAGTAAATCCTGATGTGGCGCTTGGCTCTTCGAAATGGCTTACCCTCAACAGATACAATAAAAAAGAGCATAATACCTCGGATTGTATCCGCAAATTAAAAAAGGAAGGTTACCATATCGTTGCCACGTCATCGCATAAAAATGATTGCACGATTGAGCAGCTTCCACTTGACAATAAAGTGGCTTTATTTTTCGGGACCGAATTACACGGACTGAGCAGTGAAGTTCTGGATCATGCCGACAGTTATGTCAAAATTCCAATGTATGGCTTTACCGAAAGTTTTAACATCTCTGTTTCAGCAGCTATCTGTCTTTTCAGCATTACCTCCCGCTTGAGAAATTCAGCTATCAAATGGCAGCTTTCCGGCAAAGAAAAATCTGATATTAAACTGCAATGGCTGAAAAATTCTATCAAAGATGCCGAATCCATAGAAAAAGAGTTCAAAAAAAAATCAGGCTTATAAAATAAATTGCTGATGATTAAGCATTTTTTATACTTTTGCATAACGAAAAACCAAAAAAAATAAGATAATGGGAAAAGGTGATAAAAAATCAAAAAAAGGAAAAATCTGGATTGGCAGTTACGGTGTTACAAGACAAAAGAAAAAAAAGAATGCTTATGTTGCACAGCCGGTAACAAAAGAAACAAAAAAAGCAGTAAAAGTTGAAGAAGTTATAGAACCACAGGTTATTGTTGAAGAAAAGGCAAAAAAAGTAAAAAAAGAAACAGCCCCTAAAGCTGTTGAAGCAGAAGCTACAGAGCCTAAAGTAAAAAAAGTGGCCGAGAAAAAAGCTCCGGCTAAAAAAGCAGAACCTAAGAAAGATTCGAAAAGTGCCGATGAGGCTGTTGAAAAGCCAAAAGCAAAAAAGCCGGCTAAAAAAGATTAAACAACAGGTTTTAATTTCAGAAAAGACAATTAGTAAGAATTCATTTTCTTACTAATTGTTTATATTTTACCCCTCTCTCTGCAAAGTTTTTAAACATATCATAGCTTGCAGCCGCAGGCGATAACAGGCAAATCTTATTCTTTTCAGTGTGGCTTTTGGCAAAAATTACCGCCTCTTCAAAATCAAAGGCCAGGAAGGTATTTTTATTTGCGAAGTTTCCGGATTTATAAATTCCAAGCATGCGCTTGCCTGCTTCTCCGATAAAAACCAAATTTCTGATCGTACTGTTGCTCAGAAAATCTATGAGAAAATCATAGGAAATCCCCCTGTCGAAACCGCCCAATATGAGTGTGTCAACACTTTTTAATGCTTTTACAGCAGCAATGGCCGCTTCGGGAATCGTTGAAATAGAATCGTTGTAAAACAATATATCATCAAATTTCCCGACAAACTCAATACGATGTTCCAGCGGCCTGAAGCTTTCTACAGCGGTAGCAATATCCTTTGCAGGAATACCCGATCGTACCGAAGCACATACAGCCGCCATTATATTGAGCAGGTTGTGTTCGCCGATCAGGTTAGTAAATGCTGTTTTATTAAAAATTTCAACAACTTCAGTGTCCTGATAAAAAACTTTATTATCGTGAATATAACATCCCTTTTCAACCTTTTGCGATAATGAGAATTTTATTAATTTGCTTTTGAGTGGGCTTTCAGCGAGCAACGATTCAATGCGGGGATCATCGGCATTAAAAATAAAAAAGTCATTACTGTCCTGAAACATCGAAATATTGAATTTCGCTTTCTGATAATTTTCAAAGGTCTTGTAATGGTCCAGATGCTCCTCAAACAAGTTAAGCAACACAGCAATATGCGGTGAAACTCTTACCTGTTCAAGCTGGTGTGAAGACAACTCATAAATAATTTTAGTATCCTTATTGATACTTTCCAGCAGATCGAACGGTGGGATGCCAATATTACCAACAAGCAGGCAATTTTCGTCATAAGACTTAAGGATGTGATGAATCAGGCTGGAAGTGGTACTTTTGCCTTTGGTGCCTGTGATTCCGATGATCTGGTCCCTGAAAAAACGAATGAATAATTCCGTGTGTGAAGTGAATTTTGAGAAATCAGCGCCCGGAATATTCTTCAATGAAATTCCCGGGGCTTTTATTACCATGTCATAATTACCGATATTTTTCAGATAATCAGCGCCGAGTTGCAAATTGAGTGTTTGTAAATCCTTACTGATGATCTCCATTTTTTCCAGGCCTTCAGTGATATCTGCAATATGCAACAACTCATCGGGAAATATCTTACGTAATAAGCGGTATGTGGATTGCCCCTCAACCCCAAAGCCCAGCATTAGAATTTTTTTTCCTTCAAAATATTCTTTCAGCTGATTCAGCATGATAAGGCTTGTTTGATTATTTGAAATTCCCCGGCACTTAAATAATTTTCCTCGTCAAATGTTCTCAACCACTTATCTGTTGCAATATCCCTGAATTTATCAAAAAGCGGGTTTTCCGCAACTACTTTCAACAAGAAAGGCAATTCTCCTTTGTATTTAGCCAAAGTCATGGCAAGGGCGATATTTACTTCTTCCACAGTACCGATACATTCGAATGGTTTTACAGGATCTGTGCCGGTCAGTTTATTTAATAAAGACCGTAACGACACTTTGTCCAGCAGATTTTCCCCGAAAATCTCTATCAAATCTGTCAATGGGAGAAAGGGCGAAAGAATAATAAATAAAAAAAGGCATTTCGGACAGTTACAACACCAAATGTCAGTTTTACTGCCAACATTGCAGCTTTTAAAAATTTTATAATATTGCGGAAACTTCGAAAAAAGGTAAGCGATCTGAATTTCGTGCAAAGGCCTTAAAAAGCTGAAATAATTCAGGTCTTCATTTATAAAAGCGGCCACATAGTTCCTGAAATCCTTTTCAAACTGAAAACTCTTGGAATATTGATGGTTGATATCCTGTCCGATTACCGTGGTTTCATTAGCGCTGGCCTCATTGGAGAGGGCTACATTTCTTTTTCGTGATAATACACCCGCCAGCAAACTAACAAAAGCCAGCAATGCGGAAAAAGGTGTATGGCCGTTTAAAAAGCCCTGCTTATTAAGTTCCAGTAAAAGCGGATCGATGGTGCGAAAAATCTCAATGCTTTCGTTTGATGAAAAGCCGGCAGTATGAATACATTCCGCAGTTGCTTTCCGTTGGTTGATTACAAGAGGTGTAATCGCATATCTGCCTTTCAGCAACTCAAGGGTAACCACCGAGTCTTTTCCACCACCAACAGGCACAATATAGGAATCATCAAATGGCATTGAAAACTTATTAAGTTCCACATCACTTTCACTTCGGATATTCATAAAATTTTCGGCATCCGTATTAATTCCGTTCAGGTAAAAAAATTCTCCAAGTCCGGAAAAATAGATATTTTTCCACCACTGCACCTGCTCCTCATTCAATTTGAAAGGTTTGACAATTACCACAGGGGAACAGGCAGCTTTCCAGTAGCTGACCAATTCTACCATTCCAATATGGAAAATAATATTATCAAGAGCGGCAGGCGGTATGTTTTTAACCTCATAAAAATCCCGGAATGGAATACGAAGTGTTGGTGTAAAGACATATTTTCCGGACAAGTCAAAGGTGAATTTTATATCTAAAGAATCGCCCCCGACAGTGTATTCATAGCTCTCATAGGTAAAACAAGAAAACTTTTCACGGAGCTCTTTGAACTTATTATTATGGTCTTTTCGAGGCATTGCGTTGGTATTATTTTTGATCAAAAAAGCCAAATTAAAGTACAAAAATAACGTTTAATAAATTATGAATTGTTAGATTTGAACTTTAAAAAATCTAAAAAACTGAATAATGACTGAAATAATTAGTCCGGCACAAGGCAAAATACTCGTTTCAGAGCCATTTTTGAAAGATTTTTATTTTAAAAGGTCCATCGTCCTTCTCGCTGAGCATAATGAAGACGGGACTTTCGGACTTGTGCTGAACAAACCCACCAGTATAAAAATCTCCGAAGTGATCAATGATGAATCATTTCATGTTTCTGAAGATTTCGACAGCAATGTTTTTCTTGGCGGCCCTGTGAAGACAGATAGTTTGTTTTTTATACATACAAGAAATGACCTGATTGATAACTGCATAAAAATTATTGATGGATTGTTTTGGGGCGGCGATATCAAGCTGGTGAACCACCTGATTGAAAACAACGCGCTTTCTAAAAATGACATCCGGTTTTATATAGGATATTCAGGCTGGGAACCTAAACAACTTGAGCAGGAGCTAAAAGAACATTCCTGGGTGGTTGCCAACACCAATGTTGATTTTCTGCTTAAAAACCCGCCGGAAAACTTATGGAAAAATGCAGTTAAGCTTTTAGGAAAAGAATATGCCGAATGGGTGAACTACCCGATTGATCCGCAGTTGAATTGATTACGGACAAGGCTATGACAAGTGGCGGATTACAAGGCACTTAACCGTCAACCAACACGAATGATTGTGCGGGCGACCATGCTTTAATTATGTTTCCAAACCCGCCATTTGTTATAGCCTTTGTTAGCTGGTCGTGCTTTTTTTGTTGAGTTCTGTCTGTCCATATTTGAAGTCAATTTGTAAGCTATATTATCTGTATCAGTCTTAATGTTCTGTCACAATAGTTTCTTAATTCTGCATCATTCACTGGTTCACTGTCACTGTTAGAATTAAACCTGTGATGATATTTTTTTGAATAATCGTTTATATCAGTCAATTCTTGTAAACTACTTTGAAGTCTAAAAAATCTGTCGGTAGAATTTGTGGCAGTCCTTACTCTAGAGATAAAATCTCCAAGCCAGTCGTTAGGCAAAACGACGTCAAAAAATTTTAAATGAAAGTAGCTTTCAAGTGCCGGCCTTAAACATCTTGCAACGCCGCGTCTTTCTTGGTCGGATAAACAACCATTTGTCAAAAATGTCGAAATCGCAATACTGTCTTTAAGAATACTTGAAAGAGTTTCTGTATCAATATTAAATTCTACAATACAACTTGTGTTACCTAAAAATTCAATTTTGCTACACTGGCTTGTCAAGGGGATTTGGTTAGCACTTTTCCAGAACTCACAAGCGAAAATGATATTGTGAGAAAGAACAAAAAGTTGTTTGGCTTGCTGACCAAATGCAATTAATTTGTTTATAGTTGTTGATTTCCTGTTTAAGTCAAAACTTGAAACTGGATCATCAAATACAATAATTTTGTCCTGAATGTTCCCGTCTACTTCCAATTTCGTAAGGAAGAATGCAAGAGCTAAAGCACTTTTATCTCCTTCACTTAACGAATATTTGAAACATGGGCAAGTAATAGAATCTTCAAATTTAATTTCATTCCCGTTAATATGCAGAGCATATTTGATCATTGGCTCTTTACTACTTCCTACATAACCACTATCCAAATTTCTTATTTCAAGATAGGGTGCAAATGCCTGTAAATACAAATTTATTTTTGATGTATAATTTGTAAAAATGCTTGTTGAATAAGCATCTAGCGATTGTTGCTTGGTGTCTTTTTGGATCACAAAACCTTCAACTGCTCGCATAAAGGTTGAAAGGTTGCTGCAAAGAGTTGCTATTGCAACATCCTCTTTTTTCTTTATTGCTTTTAATTTCTTTAATTCTAATTCAAGTTGTGATAAGTTTGGTTGGGTTGAAGATTTTAAAGATTCAATTCTCGTATTGTAAGCTAAGATTTCAGAATTGAAGCCATCAAGTATTGTGTTGAGCGTTTCAATTGTTGTTTGAAATGTTGTTACCGTAATGGTTTCTTTTGATTGAATTGGGTTAGAAGATTTTTCGGTAAAAATAGTTTTAACTGCATCAAACTCATTTTGAATTTCTGCTTGTTGGGTAATTATTGAGGTTAATACAGGTGAATTTGTTAAGTGAGTTTTCCAAAAGTCAATCAAATTTTGGTTTGATGAAATTTTGTTTTCAATTTGCAGAAGTTGTGCTTCGGAATTGAAAGTTAAAATTTCCGAATTGAGTTGAGATAATGTTAAAAGTAAAGAATTATACTCATCGTTAAAATATTGTTTGTATGATGCAATAATTTCTATTGTTTCATTTATGGGTTGTAAGCAGAAAGGACAAGTGTCTGAAGTAATGGCTTCATAACCTTGCTTAATCCATTCTTCTGCTTTTCCATCCATTGAAAGATGCTCTTTATGTTCTTTAACCTTTTGAAGATATGTTTCCGAGATGCTATCAATGGATTTACTAAGTGCAGAAGTTGCAGTTAAAATTTCAAAAGGGAGATTAAATAATGGAACTGTTGCTAGAGAAGATTTACTTTGAATTACTTGGAAGCCTTTTGCTGTTGTAATCTCGGCTTCTTTGGCGATAATTTTATTGTCAATGTCTGTGTCAGCTGGTAAATTTGAGAAAGCGGCTGCTGTGTATGCCCTATCAATTGCTAATTCAATTTTATCTGCTGTTTCCCTAATTTGAGTTTTGCCACTTTGAATTCTTTCCTTTAATAATTGAATGTTGTTCTTTAACACAATACCTGGCTGTCCGAAAATGATTTCAAATAAATTTTTCTTGTGTGTGTTTTGAATTTCTAAACCTGTATAGATATTCTCATTTATAAAGTGAATGTCAAAAATTTCAAGGTTCGGATATTGATTGTCCCAAACATTGGATGCATATGTAAATTTGGGGTTTGGTGTAACGTCAGTTAAAACTTCAATCGTTTGAGGAAAGGTTCTGTCAAAAGCTCTTTTCTTTACAAGTAAAGCGTTATCGTCTTTTAATGATTTTAGAATAATGGCAAGTGTTGTTTTACCGCTGCCATTTTCACCATATACTAGATTTATTCTTTCAAAGTCGGTCGTTCTATAGGGTGCCACAATTGAACTATGATTGTAGTCCAAAAATTTCCCTGTTCCACTTATTTTAATAAATTTTTTAATCATTCAATGTTGTCTTTTAATAATCCGAATTTACGATCGATGGCTGTCGTTTAGCATGCCCGCTAACTCGTTTATACCATCCCTAAAAGTAAACAATTCCAAGCAATGTTGGGAAACTTCATGCGCCTTTCATGATCTTGTTTTCGTCCGTTTTCATTTGTAATCTTAAGTTCTTCCGGTAAGATTTAATGTAATTCAAAATAATCAACAACATCATTTCAAAAGCTATTGCAATTCAGATCCGCCGCTGCGGACGGAGTTGTTTTATTCCTTTATATACTGTTTTGCAACAAACCACGGATCGATATAAGCATCACTATGTTCTGAAGGCATCAGATACATTTTGCCTTTTTCTTTTACCACTTTAAATTCAAGCTGGTGTATCCATTTTTTGTCCTCACCCCAAACCTTAGTAACCACCATGCCATCGGCAGCCACATAATATTCAATGCTAAAACCCCAAATCGAATAATTATTAACCTTTAGCTGCTTGGTATCTATCCCCATTTCATTTATGTATGTCGGTGAGATACTAGCCATCATTTCGTTCCTCATGGGGCCTTTTTCATGATCCATATAAGTAAGAAATGTAGAGACAAACGCTTTCTCAGCATCGCCGTTTTTGGAAGTTTGGGATGTTTTACAGGCACCTACAGAAATAAGTATTACGAGACTTATCAATCCTATTTTTTTCATACTGATATTTTTTACTAAATTATACAGAATTTATTTAACAGCTAAAAAATCGCAGTTTTTTCTTAATTTTGAAATGTAATACTACCGATTTCAATGAAAACCCGCGTTTTTTTTATTTTTTTGTTTCTGCTTGTGACCTATTCCGGGTTTACTCAAAATTTATTTCAGACTATACGCGGCACCGTAACAGACAATGAAACGAAAGCCCCGTTACCCGGAGCTAATGTAATATTAGTCAACTCAATTCCTATAAAAGGAGCCACCACGGATATTAATGGAAAATTTCGTCTGGAAAACGTTCCGGTGGGCAGGCAAAGCCTGAAAGTGTCCTTTTTGGGCTATGATGATTACGTACTGAGCAATATTGAGGTGAGTTCCGCGCGTGAAATGGTTTTAAATATTGAGCTCAGTGAAAAAATATATACCAGCAACGAAGTGGTTATCTCTGCAAAAAACGAAAAGCAAAACAATATCAACGAGATGTCGGTGATCGGCACCCGCCAGTTTTCAGTAGAAGAAACCAACAAATATGCCGGTGCCTGGGGGGATATTTCGCGCATGGCTTCCAATTTTGCAGGTGTTTCCGTAGCTTCCGATGAACGTAATGATATCGTGGTCAGGGGAAATTCTCCGATGGGAATTTTATGGAGGCTCGACGGCGTTGAAATTCCAAACCCAAATCATTTTGCCGAAGTTGGAAGTTCAGGAGGCGCTATCAGTATGATAAACAACAACCTCCTTGATAACTCCGATTTTCTGTCGGGCGCCTTTGCTCCTGAATACGGCAATGCTACGGCTGCCATATTTGACCTGAAACTCCGGAACGGGAATAACGAGAAGCGGGAATATATCGCACAGATCGGAGCCAGAGGTGTCGAAGTCGGGGCTGAAGGGCCTTTTATTAAAGGGAAACAAGCTTCTTACCTTGCCTCGTACAGTTATTCAACGGTGGCTTTATTAAGACTGATAGGGATAAAAATTGTAGACGCATCTCCGGATTTTCAGGATCTATCGTTCAAACTGAATTTTCCTTTGAAGAGAGGCTACATTTCCTTGTTTGGTGTTGGCGGAATAAGCAAAGCCATTTTCAAAGCGCCCAAAGATTCCGGCGAGTGGGCAAACGATGGTGACCGCTTTGGTGATGTTTCAGGCTCGCGCACCGCTGTCGGGGCATTGACCTGGTTCTGCCCCGCAGGAAAAAGTTCATACTTTAAAACCATTGTTTCTTCTTCCTATTTCAATCCCGATTACAAAGAAGATTCAACAGGCAGTGATTACAACGTGTATCAGCTGACCAGGCTGTCAACCACTCAGCAAAATAATATTGTGTCGGTGTTGTTCAACAGTAAAATAAATGTCAGGCACATCATCAGGACCGGCATTATTTTCAAGAACCAGAATTTTTCTGATAACACCTATTATTATACTTACAATGGCGGGCAAACCAAACATATTGTCAATGATTACAGCGGCAGTATTAATCTTTTGCAGGCATATCTTCAGTACAAATACACCATCAGTGAAAGATTCTCCATGACTCCGGGGTTTCATGTTTTGTACCTGTTGAATAACGAACGATTGAGTTTTGAACCGCGCCTGGCTTTCCGATGGGCTATCAACAGCCTGCATTCATTAACGCTCGGCTTCGGCATCCACGGGCAGACCCAGCCTTCGCAGATCTATTATTCTGAGGTTCTTTCCGGCGGTGAGATTACACATCCTAATGCTTCTCTTGACTTCACTAAAAGTTACCAGGCTGTTTTAAGTTATGACTGGCTTTTCTCTGAATTCTGGCGATCCAAATTAGAAATCTATTATCAGGATTTAAGACAAATTCCTGTCTCGGCGGATAATCCTGTATTATCCCTGGTGAATTTCAGTAATTCCGATAATGCCTTTGCCAATAAAATACTTGTCAATAAAGGAACAGGACGGAATTATGGCACTGAACTGACCATCGAAAAGTTTCTTAGCCGGGGCTATTATATTTTGTTCACGGCCTCGGTGTACGACTCAAAATATTTTGATGCAAATGGTGTAAAAAGAAACACCCGGTATAACAGCAATTACGCCTTTAATCTGCTTGGGGGAAAAGAATTTACGATCGGGAAGAAAAAGAACAGCATTATCGGTTTTAGCTTAAAGATTGTTGAAATCGGCGGACAGCGCTACACTCCTATTGATTTAGAACAATCTGCCATACAGCACCGTGCTGTTTATATGGACTCGCTGGCCTATACCAAAAAGACTTCCGACTTTTTCAAAATTGATTTCCGTTTGCGTTACCGGCTGAATGCCAAAAGATGTTCGCATGAATTCTCTTTTGAGCTGGGAAATATTTTGAACCGGAAAAATGTTGCCGGATATCGCTTCAATCCTTACACCAATGAGATTGATTACATTCAGGATTTGCCGTTGATACCGGTGGCATCGTATAGGATAGAATTTTAGGAAGTCAGAATTCAGAAGGCAGAATTCAGAAGTGAGAATTAAGAAGGCAGTCCGCCACAGCGGATAAGAAGTTAGAAGTCAGAATTCAGAAGGCAGTCCGCCGCGGCGTAGCAGAAGTGATAAGGCAGAATTTAGAATTTAGAGGAAAGAATTTTGGTCTGGTAATCAATAGGTATTACTAATACTTTTGTTTTTCGGGGTAATTTTCATTTTATTACGGTCCAATTGACTAAGTGCTATTAAATATTCACAGCAATGTTTAAAATGACCCTCTGGGCTCCAACGGCTAACAAAATGATATTTGTCATAATTTTGACCTTCTAAAACCCACTGATCTCCATCACAGCCTCCCCAACCTACAATTGGCTCTTGCTCCCAAAAACTAGATAAATCAATAAGTTTTAAAAAGAACTTCCAATCATCAAGTGCAATTTCAAAAGTCGTATCAATAACTAATTTAATGTTGTTAGACGGAGAAACAATTGAGTCAGAAATAGGGAATTCTTCATTTTGTCCAGTGATTTTATTTGTCACTATCAACATAGCTCTGGAAGTATTTCTATGATATTTGTTTAATGAAGTGGGAAAATCAGGAATTTCATTCAGCATCTTTGAATTTATGAAGATTTGCTTGCCAACTTTTGTTAACGTAATTAAAACTGGTTTTTGAGAAAATCTGAGCCATAAAAACCTGTACATTTCAGCACCTAAGTAATAATTATATAAAATTGGAGCCTTAAAATATTTAAGAATAAATGAATAATGCTGTAACCAATTTGATGTTAAATAGGTTTCATTGGTATCCTTAAAATTCAGCTCAACCCATTTATCATTCATGAAATATCTTTCAGGAAAATATAGCTTAGTTGAATCAATTAGAGAACCATCAAGTGTAGTTAAAGTTGAATCTTTATAATAACCTTTACCACCCCTTTTATCTTTTTGATCACAACCAATAATTACGATCATTATAAAAAAAAGGACGAAAATTTTTCGCATGGCTTCAAAAAAGTTTAATTTTTATCTCCCACCAAAGAATTAAAAATTTCAGCTAACTGTTTGGTCAGGTTGCGGCGGGTGAATTGTTCAATTTTATCTTTCTGAATTAACGTACCTTCTTCTTTGTTTTTCCATGCCGAAAAATTCTTAAGAATAAAATCTGCTGCATTCCGGCTATCCGAATAATCATAGATTGCTCCGGCTCCCGCATCTTTTAAAATCATGGCTGCATCACCGTCTGTCGGGCCGAAAGCCAGCACCGGACGCTGCGCACCCATATAATCAAAAAGTTTGCTGGTAATGATGCATTTATTATCGGATGTCCGGGGGACAATCAACAGCAATAATTCAGCAGAAGCAATGCTTTCCAGCGAATCTGTATAAAAAGTATAAGGAAGAAAAACGGTCTTTTCTTTATACGATGATTTTTCAATAAGATCTCTAAGGTACACCGGGAAATTACCCAGAAATAACAACTCTGTATTATCAAAAAATTCCTGATTTTCTTTCAGCAATTCCAACGCATTGAAGAAACAAACGGGATCCTGCTCCTTGCTAAGGCTTCCGGCATAAGTGATCCTGAATTTTTTATTTGGTTTGTAATGGAAGTCCGCAAAATATTTATCATCATAACCGTTACTGATCAGGTTGATCTTTTTGGCAGTCTTGCGTTGCAGAATCTCAACAAGTGAAGGCCCGACGGTAATCACCGCATCCATTTTGCCGATGGTTTTCCTTTCTATTCGTTTGTCAATATTATGTATCCATTTCCAGCGAATTGAATTATTCAGCAGCCAGAATACATCGGTCCACGGATCACGGAAGTCGGCAACCCAGGGCAAGCCGGTCTTTCTGGCAGCTTTGCGTGCTATCAGATGGTTGGTCTGCGGTGGTGAAGAGCTGAAAATCAGATCAATTTTTTCTTCCTTGATAATCTTTACCGCCTTGCTGACCGTTGAGAAATACCAGGGGAAACGTGTATCGGGAATAAAATTGTATTTCACCCAGCGCGACAACTTGTCCATGAACGAACTCTTTGAGGCATCGGTGAAGCCATAAGGCACAAAATTCTTTTTTGAACCCGGCGACACCTTGCTGAAGATTTTATGCAGGCTCAGGCCTTTGGAACGGTATATTTTTGTTTCAGGTTTTACTTCTTTCAGCAAACTTTCATCTTCAAAAGGGAAATCACCACCTTCGGTAGTAAGTATAACCGGTTCCCAGCCAAACTCATGCAGGTACTGATAAAACTTCAATATCCTGTTGATAGGTGCCCCGCCCGCTGGTGGCCAATAATAAGTTATGAATAAAACTTTTTTCATTTGGTTGGTTCATCAAGTTGAAAGTACAAATTATTGTATTCTTTTTAACCACTAAGTCAACAAGGACACAAAGTTACACTAAGAAAAACCTGAATTGATTAATTTTCAAATTAATTAATTTTCAAATTAACCAATTCACTCAGCCCTCTGCTCATCCATCCGCACGACCAGCGCATCAGCGTATATGGTTTACGAAATAACGAAGTTTTCTGATAGTAGAAAAGTCCTTTTTTCTGATTTTGCATATTATCAATAGCCCAGTTGGCGATTTTTTCAGCAAGGCCGATATAGCTTTTTTCAAACCTTGAGGCTTTCACAAAGGAGATGATCCCCTGAGCCGAGCCATGTACATCGAAAGGATACGTCTTGTCGTTGGCCCATTTGGGAGCGCCATCGGGTAAAAATAAATTTTCTTTATAATATTTTACGCCTTTAAGATATTGCTCCATAAATGACTGATCACCAGAATGATCCATATAATCAATGATGGCGTCAACGATATAACCGGTATGGTAATTATCATGTTTGCGCGGGTGGTCACCTGCCGGATGCGTGTAATACCATGCGCCGTAATCAGTCTGCTTGTCAACAACGAAATTCACGAGTTTGCGCGCTTCTTTTGCAAGATTTTCATCCTTAAGATATTTATTTACACGCGCCACGATAGATCCGGTAAGGATGCTTACGTCCATCACGATCCAGTTGATCTTTTCGGAAGGGACATAACTCAGGCATTTCATGGTATCATCTTCATACAGCACTTTCGGAGCCTTCAACAGAAAAGTAAGCGCAGATTTTGAGGCTTCCAGATATTTTTCGTTTCCGGTAATTTCATATGCATCCATCATTGCGGAGGTAACAAAATATGTCACTACGCGGTTTGGCAGGTGGGCCGGGGCAAAAAAGCCAACATCCTGCCAGGGGTGCTGATAACCCCAGCACATTCCCCACTCAGTTTTTGATGGATTTTGTAAAAGCCAATCTAATAATTTTTCAGCCTGGGCAAGGTCTTTGGCATCACCATGTGCCTTGTACCGGTTCATATAAGCAATGGAAAATAATGCAATACCTTTCGGGTTGCGGGTTTTAGGAACAAAAAACAAAGGGCGGATATTTACCGGCGCTCGCATCACTACCTGGCTGTATAACAGGCGCAAAAACTTGCTGCCAAACGACATAAACCAGAGAAATTTACTGTCAAGCGCATCGTACTTGTTATAGCCTTTGTAATCATGGCTGTCCGCATAAGCCAAAACTTTTGAGAGTGACTGTTCAATTTTTTCGATATTCTGTACCATTCAAAAATATTTGCTGTAAAAGTAATAATAATGTGTTTAGCCGAATACTAATTTGAGCCTGAAAGCTGAATTCGGGCAGTAAAGTTTCAGATGAATTTTTGGAAATGCGTTAGAAATTAACACATTTACATACAATGCTCACCTTTAACTTAATATTTTTCACTCTTAACTGGTTTACACTAACCGGTTTCATTGTACGGAATATCTGATCTTAAACCATCAACTAAGTTTATTCAAAATTTTTATGGAAAAAACTTAAAATAACATCTTAACCACGTTCAATAATTTTCGACAACCAATAATTTAAAACCCTGAGCCATGAAAACACCAAAATTTTTCAATCAAAATCTGGCAGTAAGCTGCATACTGCTGTTCCTTTTTTTCATCATCCCGGCCAGCATCATTTCACAAAAAAGTTACAAAACTAACAACAACCTGGCTTTTGTAAGCAACGAATCATTGATTATCAAACAAGCGGGTGAAGATGATGACAAAACCCTGTCGCCCTATTTTTTTGTAAAAAGTGAAAGCAGCGAAACCGAACAGTTGCCATTGAAAGCTACCTCGGCAGATGTTAACATTGCCGGTGTAATAGCCGATGTTACGGTCAAACAGGTGTATGTAAACAGTGGAAAAAACGTGATTGAAGCCATTTACATTTTCCCGGCGTCCACGCGTGCCGCCGTTTACAGTATGAAAATGAGGGTCGGCGACCGGCTTATTACGGCCCGGATCCAGGAAAAACAAAAGGCACGGCAGGATTACGAACAGGCAAAGAGCGAAGGAAAAAACGCATCCCTGCTGGAACAACAGCGTCCGAATGTGTTTCAGATGAATGTCGCCAACATCATGCCCGGCGACACCATCAGCATTGAAATGTGTTACACCGAGCTTTTGATCCCCGAACAAGGAGTTTATGAATTTGTGTATCCGACTGTTGTTGGGCCGCGTTATTCAAATAAGCCCGAAGCAACTGCTTCCACCAACGACAAATGGGTGTCAAATCCGTATACACATGCAGGGGAAAAACCAGACTATACGTTCACCATCGGGATTAACCTGGTTGCCGGTATGCCGATAAAAGACGTTCGTTGTCCATCGCACGAGATGACGATCAATTATGAAAATCCAGCATCAGCCATCCTGAAATTAAAAAATACACAAACTTCAGAAGGCAACCGCGATGTAATACTACAATACCGCCTAGCAGACAATAAAATTGAATCGGGCCTGCTTCTTTACAAAAACGAAAACTCCGGGGAAAATTTTTTCCTTGCCATGGTTCAGCCGCCTCCAAAACCCACAGTTGACCAGATTCCTCCGCGGGAATATATTTTCATTATGGATGTTTCAGGTTCAATGAATGGTTATCCGATTGAAACGTCGAAAAAAGTATTGGAAAACCTTATTAAAAACATACGAGCTACCGACAAGTTCAATGTATTGTTGTTTGCGGGATGCGCCAATATGTTTATGCCACAATCGGTGTATGCCACTGAAGAAAACCTGAAAAAGGCCTTAAAAATGATAGATGAACAGCAGGGATCGGGTGGAACAGAACTCCTGTCCGCCCTGAAAAAAGCATTGTCTGTAGAAAAACAAAAAGGCTTTTCGAGAACATTTGTAATAGCCACCGACGGTTATGTGGATGTTGAAAAAGAATCGTTCGAACTGATACAAAACAACCTGAACAAAGCCAATTTCTTTGCTTTTGGCATAGGTTCTTCGGTAAACCGTTTTCTGATTGAAGGTATTGCACATGCCGGTATGGGGGAATCATTTATTGTAACAAAAGAAGAAGAAGCTGACGCAAAAGCGGAAAAGTTCAGGTCGTATATTCAAAGCCCGGTGTTAACGGATATAAAAGTAACTTATGAAGGCTTTGATGTTTATGATTTAGAACCTTCTAATGTTCCCGATGTGCTTGCAGAAAGGCCTGTGATCATTTTCGGCAAATGGAAAGGCAATCCGGCCGGAAAGATTAAAATAACAGGTAGAAGCGGAAAGGAAGATTTTGAATATATACTGGATGTCAGCAAGGCAGGGGCATCATCTTCAAACCGTGCACTAAAATATTTGTGGGCAAGGCAGAAAATAAGGATGCTGGACGATTTCAACAATGCAGCCAACGACCCCAAACTCACGGAACAAATTACCGGCCTGGGTTTAAAATACAACCTGCTGACCAATTACACCTCTTTTATTGCCATAGATTCTGTAGTAAGAAACAAAGGAGGCAAACAAGCTACTGTAAAACAGCCATTGCCGTTACCCGAAAATGTGAGTGATTATGCCGTTGGTGGTTATGGATCGGCTGCAAGCGGCACCAAGTCTTGCATGAAAGTAATGAATTTCAGTGGGGCTGTTATGGAAAATAAAGTTGAATTGGATGAAACAGAAGAACAAAGCCCATCCGTTTATACAGCCGTTGAAGAAATGCCCGAATATATAGGAGGCCAGACAGCAATGGAGGCTTTTATTAAAATGCATCTTGTGTACCCAACAGAGGCGAAGACCAAAGGTATCACAGGAACGGTTTATATAGAATTCATGGTGAAGGCAGATGGCAGCATCACCAATGTCACTGTGATCCGTGGAATCGGTGGTGGCTGCGATGAAGAAGCGGTTAGGGTGGTAAAAATGATGAGCAAGAAATGGAAACCGGGAAAACAAAACGGGAAAAACACAACTACAAAAATGACGCTACCTATCCATTTTCAGCTAAAATAATATTCAGCATAAGCATATAAACATAAAAGCCGGTGAGAACCGGCTTTTTTATTGATAGTTTGTGATTAACCGGCGGCAAGCGATGTGCGTAGAAAAATCCTTGTTTTTATTATGATAATAATTTAACTTTGCAATTACAAAAACTAGTTGCTGTTAAAATATTATTGTTATGAATATCCAAGCCGAACGAACCCAAATTGTTGAACAAATAAACCATGTTACTGATATAAACCTTCTAAAAGCAATTAAGAATCTTCTTGCTTTTGCTTCTGCAAAAGAAAAAGTTTATGATGTTATTGTTTCCGACGAACAAAAAAAAATGGTTAGAGAGCGTGTGAAGAAATATGAAACCAATCCTGATAATGTTATTACATGGAATGATATTGAGGCAAAAATAAAACGTGGTTGATGGCATACAATATTGTTTTTTCCCCTCAGGTTTATAACGACATGCAGGGTGCTGTGGACTGGTACAATTCTCAAGGGCAAGGACTTGGCTTAAAATTTTTTACGTCAATTAAACGTAATATCTCCTTATTAAAAAAAGACCCATTTTGCATTGCTATAAAATATGATGAAATACGCTGCATGCCTGTTCCCAAGTTTCCATATTTGATCCACTATCAAATTGAAAAAGATTCAAAAACTGTAATTGTTTTTGCAGTATATCACACATCGAGGAACCCGAAAATCTGGAAAAATCGCAAATAATATCTGAGAACTGTATTTCCGGATTGCAAATAATTATTAAACCTTTAGGAAATACTTTTCTGGTAAACCCTGTACCTTTTGTAAACAATTCCGCCAAGTTTCTCAATTTCAGCCTTCATCAGGTTGTTGTTTTCTAAAATAAGGTGGCTGTCAATAATTCTGAGTTTTCTTTTGTGTGCAGATTCGAAAACGCTCTTTCCCAACATGGCATCTAACCCAAGGTGCCGGTATTTGTCCTTCACAGCGCCAAGAAATAAATCAAGCTGGTCGGTATTTCTGGCCGCTTTTAAAATATGGATAAACCCAAATGGGAATAATTTTCCTTTTGCTTTAATAATACCTTTGCTCATATTCGGAATAGCAACAATAAACGCTGCCACATCGTTGTTTTCATCAATAACCACTTTGACAAATTCACGATCAAGGATCATAAAGTATTTTTCTGCCATTTCCTTCATTTCCTGTTCGTCAAGCGGTACAAAACCGTATATCGGGCTGTAAGCCTCATTTACAAGCCGAAATACCGGAACAATATACCGCTTCATGTCGCCCTTGTGCTTAAATTCCAGCAGTTTTAAACTATGATTTTTCAGTGTTCGTTGCAGAATCTGTTCGTACAAAACAGGAATGGTATCGGGAATCATCATTTTGTATGACAAACAATCTATTTCTTTAGTAAACCCTTCATTTTCCAACAACTGCACCATGTATGGAAAATTAAAATTTGTAGCTATTAAAGGTAAATGTTCAAAGCCTTCGATCATAAAACCCTGCGGGTCCTTGTCAGAAAATCCATACGGCCCAACCAGGCGTGTCATTCCCTTCGATAATGCCCAATTTTTCACAAATTCAATCAGTTCATGCATCACGTTTTGATCATTAATGCACTCAATTGCAAAAAAACGGGCATCTTTAAGATTATAAATTTCATTATAATGCTTGTTAATTATACCCATTATCCGCCCGATAATGCGGTTATTTTCATAAGCAAGCGCCATTATGTGCTCATTGGTAACCAGGCTTTTATTTTTGGAAGGATCATAAAAGGCAAATTCTTCAGAAAAAATTGGAGGGACCCAGTTTTTGTGCCCTTTATGAAGCTGCAACGGGTAATAAATGAATTTTTTCAGATCAGATTTTGAGCTGACTACTTTTATGGTTACAGGCATAGTGTACTTTTGAAACAAACATACAAAATTTTGAGAAAATAAATAGTTTTAAATTTAAAAACACTGTGTTTTGAAATCCAAAATCCTAAATCTAAATTTAAAATATTCTATCTTTGTTCTTCAATCAGAATAACTATGTGTGGTATCTGCGGTATCGTTGAAAAAAACAAGGACAATTCATCCCTGATGGTGGATATGCTCAAAATTATCGAGCACCGCGGGCCGGATGATTTTTCCGTACATGCCTATAAAGATTTTTGCCTGGGCCACCGCCGCCTTTCCATCATCGACCTGAACACCGGAAACCAGCCTATTTTCAATGAAGACAAAAGCATCTGCATCATTTTTAACGGTGAAATATACAATTACAAAGAACTGAAAGCAGCACTGGAAAAGAAAGGACATACGTTCTACACCACCAGCGATACCGAGGTAATTGTGCATTTATATGAAGACGAAGGCAGCACCTTTTTTCACAAGCTGAACGGTATTTTTTCTTTTGCACTGTTAGACAAGAACAACGACCGGCTGATGCTGGTGCGCGACCATTTTGGGGTAAAACCGCTGCATTATTATTTTAACAATGGCCTGCTGATTTTCGGCTCGGAACAAAAAAGTATTTTACTGCATCCTGCGGTCAGCCGAAGTATCAATTACAATGCTCTCCACTCCCACCTGAACCTGCGTTACACCCAAAGGAACGAGACACTTTTTGAAGGAATAAAACGCCTGCCACCAGCCCATTTTTTGTTGTTCGAAAACGGCCAGATTCATATTCAACGCTACTGGGAACTGAAACCCGAAGTGGACATTAAAATGAACGAAGATGAAGCTGTTGAAAAAATGCACTTTTATATCAAACAGGCTATTGACAGGCAATTGATGAGCGATGTCCCTCTTGGTGTATACCTTTCGGGAGGAATGGATTCGTCAACCATAGTTCAGAAAATGCATGAGTTGGGAGTTCCGCAGATCAATACGTTTACCATGGGCTTCAACGAGCCAACGGATGAATTTCCCGATGCTGAACAGATCGCAAAACATTTCGGCACCAACCATCATACGCTCAGCCTTACGTTAAACCCGATGCAGCAATTCCCGGAAGTGATTTGGCATGCCGAAGAACCAAAAATTAATCTGTTGCAGGGTTTCAATATGTCGAAATTTGTCAGGAAAGATATTACCGTTGTGCTAGGCGGGTTGGGCGGTGACGAACTTTTTGCCGGTTACGATATCCATAAATTCATTTATCCTTTCAACAAATATCATACGCACACACCTGCCTGGCTGCAACATATTTTCCGCTGGAAATCGGAGTTGTTATTCAAAATGCAAAGTCCCACGCATACTTTATCATTGGACGAATACCGGCGTGGATTGCAGATGTTGCTTGCCATTGGCGACATAGAACGTTTTTATCTGATCCTACGCAACGTGTGGGATTACGATAACGGTTTTTACAAAGATATCTACCATCCGGATTTTTACAAACAAATGAAGGAACAATGTCAGAAAGTTCATACTGAATTTGATGGATTCTTTGAACGTTCCAAACATTTAAATGCCCTGGATCAGGTGTTATTCACAGAGTTTCAGAGCAAAATGGTAAATGATTACCTGCTTACTGATGACCGCATGTCGATGGCCAATTCTGTTGAAGAACGCGTTCCCTTCCTGGATCTTGACCTGGTAAATTTCGGTTTTTCAATTCCTGTTCATCTTAAAATAAAAAACAACCAGACAAAATACCTGTTCCGCAAAGCCATGGCACAAAAGCTTCCGCCAAAAATCATCAGCAAGAAAAAGTGGGGGTTTAGCGTCAATCCTTATATACAGTTCCAGAAAGACCTGAAAAGCACAGCCGAAGCGATACTTACACCTGAATTTATAGAGAAACAGGGAATTTTCAATTACCGGTATATTAAACGGATACTTGATCATTCGCCGCACCCGAAGATGCGCTGGCATTACAACTATTTGTGGATCGTGACGGGACTGGCTATCTGGGAGAAGATGTACATTGATGGGGATAATTTTAAAAAGAAAGAAATAGACTTAAAGGGATACTTTAGTTAGACTATTAGCATTATAGACTGTTAGGTAGATAGGTTACTTTGGCATAGACGATAAGAAAAAAATGAAATATTCAATAATCATAGCGACATACAACCGGCTGGAAGAAATTAAAGAACTGCTGGATTCAGCTGAAAAACTTGATTTTCAAAGGGAGCAGTTTGAATTTGTAATTTCGGATGACGGTTCTACAGATGGCACTGAAGATTTTATTAAAAATTATCATTCCGGATCGGGATTAAATATCCGTTATCTTTTTCAACAGAACAAAGGGCCCGGTGAAGCCCGTAACTACGGCATGCGCGAATCCAAAGGGGAATATTTCATTTTTGTAGATTCAGATTGTATGTTTCCACCGGAATGGCTGAGGAAAACTGATGAAGAAATCACAAAAAATTCTCTTGATGCCTGGGGCGGCCCAGACACCTGCCACGAAAGTTTTTCTCCTTTACTGAAAGCCATCAACTATTCCATGACATCATTCATCGGAACCGGCGGTACACGAGGAAGTAAAAAGTCTGTTCAGAAAAAATTCTATCCCCGCAGTTTCAATATGGGCATTTCAAAAAAAGTCTATGAAACTATCGGAGGCATGGGCAGCCTGCGACACGGACAGGATATGGAGTTTTCGTCACGCATTTACAACCATGGTTTTAAAGTCGGGCTGGTTGCTGATGCCTGTGTTTTCCATAAACGCCGCACCTCGCTGAAACGTTTTTACAAGCAAGTGTTCAACTGGGGAGTAGCCCGCGTGAACCTGGGACGCATTGACAAACAAATGTTCAAGCCTGTTCATTTTATTCCTGCATTACTTATTGCCGGATTTGCGTTACTTGTACTTCTCACTCCACTCCCGTTTTTTCCGAAATGGTTGTGGCTGATTGTTGCAGCAGGAATGCTTGGACTAGCTGCCATTGCATTTTTCCAATCTTTTGCAAAATACAAAAATCTTAAAACATCGCTGCTCTCAATTGTAACGTTGTATATTCAGATTGTCGCTTACGGGCTGGGTATGTGGAAAGGCTTGTTTCAGGTGTGGACAGGAAAAAAAACCGCTCAGGGATTTTCAAAGAATTATTACAAATGATTCATAATTGCCTGAGTTCAGACAAGTAAAACAGCATTTCTTTCCATTTTACATTTTTTTCTTTATCACCGAGACGTACAATGATGGTATTCGTATTCGGATTTACAAAAACAAACTGTCCACGGTAACCATTGGCAAAATACGTATCGTTTTTGTATTGCCAGAAATCATAGGAATATTCATCAAACCCCGGAATGGAAGGATGTGCGCATTTTTCCATCCATTCCTCAGGAACAATCTGTTTTCCCTCCCATTTTCCTTTGTTTAAACAAAGCCTTCCCAACTTGGCATAATCCCTTGCGATAGCATTCATACAACAAAATGACCGTTCAATTCCGTTTTTCTTATTATCAATTATCCAGTTGGCATCGCTTTCCATACCGAGAGGAACCCATATTTTTTCCTGCAGGTATTCTGATATTGTTTTACCTGTCGTACGTGAAATAATTATGCTTAATAATTGGGTGTTAACGTCCTTATATTCAAACTTGATCCCCGGATTTTCTTTTGTTTTCAAGTACTTCAAATATCGCAGTATGTGATTTCCGTAATAATAGGTGGCAACATTTGTAAATGGAATTAATATTCCGTCGTTGTATTTTATTCCTGAACACATATTTAGCAGGTGTTCGAGGGTTATCTGATCAAAACCATCACCTTTTAGTTCAGGAACATAATTGGTAACTTTTGCATGAATATCTTTTAAATAGCCTTCACTGACGGCAATACCGGCGAGGATGGATACGAATGATTTCGCTATGGAGAATGAATTTACAATATCTGATTTACTGTATCCGTCAAAATAATTTTCGTAAAGAATACTGTCGTTGCGGATAATCAGAAAAGCAACGGTCTTGTCTGATCTGAGAATGTCCTCAAATGATTCCAGTTGATTCTGGCTCAGTTCCGGTGGTATCGGACATTTCAGCTTGTTTGCAGAGGGACTTTCATGAAAACGGAACGTATAATCACCTTTATGAATCTGCCTGTTGGGAAATTTTTTATAATCATCAAGGTCTGCCTTGTTATAATATAAAATCCGTGTCGCAATCCCGCATGAATTGAGTGCAACCGCTACCAGTAAAAAAAAACAAATCCTAAGTGTTCTCATAAAAATTAAAAACTCACTCCGATCTGGGCTTCAAAACCACGAAAATTCAGCTTTGAGTCGGGAAATTCAATATATTTTGTCACCACGGGATCGTTAATTTTTCCGCCGGTATAGGTACCTTTCAAATCTAGTTTGCTACCTCCATAATAATAGGCCAGTCCGGGACTTAGTGCCACATTTTTATTTATCCAGATTGTAACCGTAAGTCCAAAAATAAAACCGTGGGAAATATTATTTTTAAATGTAAAATCTGAAGAACAGGCATCCCATCCCTCGTATTTCTGCATCATACGATCCATATTCGCATAATTTATTTTCTGAAAAAACTGGTAAGCCCCGAAATATCCCGCGCCAAGATCTAGGTCAACATTTTTTATCGGGATGGATAAGGCCGGCATAAAACTAAGCACAAAAGCATAAAACGGCCCGGTCAGCGGTTTGGAGTTGTCAAATTCTGCTGGAATCCCTCTGACAGACATCCCGCCAATACTATAAATGGAGCCTGTTGGAATAAGCCTGAGGTACTTAACCGGCTGAATCGGATAACTGTAATAAAATGGAGCTACCGGGAATGAGAACGTTCCTTTTTCAGGGAAAAAGTAGCTGATCCCGACTTGCGCTTTTGCACCCAGCACACACAGCAAAGAAACAACGATTGTTATAAAAAGTTTTTTAATCACCACCATTTTATTTAGAATAATCTCTTTCACCAAAAACTGCGGTACCAATTCTTACCATGGTAGCTCCTTCTTCAATGGCTATCTGATAATCGCTGCTCATGCCCATGGATATTTCTGAAAAATAATCCTGATCAGCAAAAAATTCTGATTTCAATTCAGAAAAAATACGCACCAACGTTTTGAACTCACCACGAACCATGGCAAGGTCATCCACAAAGCTGGCTATTCCCATAACACCGCATATCCTGATATGGTCCATATTTTTGTAATCATCGGAACTCATTATATCCACGGCTTCTTCCATTGTTAATCCGAATTTGCTTTCTTCCCTGGCAATGTATAACTCTAACAGGCAATCGATGATCCGGTTGTTTTTTGCAGCTTCTTTATTAATTTCCATGAGCAATTTCAGGCTGTCCACGCTGTGAATGAGCGAAACAAACGGTGCGATATATTTTACCTTATTGGTTTGCAGGTGCCCAAGCATGTGCCATTTAATATCAGTGGGCAATTGGGGTTGCTTTTCAGTTAATTCCTGGACTTTATTTTCTCCAAAAATCCGCTGTCCGGCGTTATAGGCATGTAGTATACTTTCAACCGGCTGAGTCTTGGAAACTGCAACCAGCTTTACATGATTCGGGATGGTTTTTAAAAGATTTCGGAGGTTATCTTCTATACTCATAAAAGACCATTTATACAGACAGGTTAAAATCGCGTAATGCTTCGTTCAGTGAGGTTTTCAGGTTGGTGGATTCCTTTCTCTTTCCAATGATCAGCGCACAGGCAACAGGATATTTTCCTGCAGGAAATTCTTTCAGGTAGGTGCCGGGAATGACCACGGAGCGTTCGGGAATGACACCATGAAATTCAACAGGTTCTTTACCGCTGACATCAATGATTTTGGTCGATTTTGTAATAACCACATTGGCGCCGAGGACGGCTTCTGTTTTCACATGGACACCTTCAACTACAATACACCGGGAACCTATAAAGCAATTATCTTCGATGATCACAGGTGCAGCCTGAACAGGTTCCAGAACTCCGCCGATGCCAACGCCACCCGCCAAATGCACATTTCTTCCTATTTGTGCACATGAACCCACCGTAGCCCAGGTATCCACCATAGTACCACTATCGACATAAGCGCCGATATTTACATAAGACGGCATCATCACCACACCCGGAGCCAGAAACGAGCCGTAACGGGCTAATGCATGCGGCACAATGCGTACGCCCAGCGACTCAAAATTTTTCTTCAGTTTTATTTTATCGCGAAATTCCAACGGGCCAACCTCGATGGTTTCCATCTGCTGAATAGGGAAGTAAAGTAATACGGCTTTTTTCACCCACTCATTCAGTACCCATGTCTTACCAACAGGTTCGCAGACACGGATTTTTCCAAGATCCAGCAAATCAATTACGGCGCGGATGGCGGTGCATGTGTCTTCATTTTTAAGTAAAGCCCGGTCTTCCCAGGCCGCTTCTATTGATAACTTTAAATCCGAATACATATGAGGTATTTTTATTGCAAGTGCTCAAAGTTAGAAAAAATTACATTTCTGATCATGTTATTATAAACAAATCATTGATTGCATAAAGAGTTTGTGTCAAAATTCGTAACTTTGCAGTCATTATTATTATGGGACGAATTTTAGCTATTGATTACGGACAAAAAAGATGCGGGCTTGCAGTCACCGACGAACTTAAAATTATTGCCAGTTCACTTACAACTGTAGGCACTGCTGAACTGATGCCCTTCTTAAAAGATTATTTTTCAAAAGAAAAAGTCGAACTTATTATCATCGGCAAGCCAATGCAAATGAATAATACCGAATCGGAATCCGAAAGATTTATCGGGCCATTTGTGAAAAACTTCCAGAAACATTACCCGGGAATTCCAATAATCCGGCTGGATGAACGTTTTACCTCCAAAATGGCGTTCCAAACCATGATAGATAGCGGTATCAGCAAGAAAAAGCGCCGTGATAAAGCTTTGGTGGATACGATAAGCGCCACAATAATTTTACAATCATACATGGAAACCATACAGTAGTAATTTATGAAACTTCCAATTCTTGCATACGGGACTCCTTCCCTCCGAAAAAAATCAGTGAACATTGAACGTGATTATCCTGATTTAAAAAAACTTATCGACGATATGTTTGAAACAATGTACGCTTCCGTTGGCGTGGGCCTTGCAGCACCTCAGGTAGGACTAAATATCCGGCTATTTGTTGTTGACACCAGCCCATTTGCTGAAGATTATCCTGATGGTAAAGGGTTCAAGCAGGTATTTATCAATGCGGTAATTAATGAAACCAGCGGTAAAGAATGGGCTTTTAATGAAGGATGCCTCTGTGTACCTGAAGTCAGAGAAGATGTTCTGAGATGTGAAACGATCCAGATTGATTATTATGATGAAAATTTTATTTTTCATTCCGAAACTTTTTCAGGAATCCGCTCACGTGTCATCCAGCATGAATACGATCATACAGAAGGCATTTTATTTGTAGACCACTTAAGTTCTCTGAAAAAAATGCTTATCAAGCGCAGACTTACCGAAATCTCTAAAGGATTGATTAAACCAAAGTACAAAATGATATATCCTTCACAAAAGAAACATATTAACTAAAATAATTTCATCAATATGAGAACAATTAAGCTTATCAGCTGCATTTTAATCGGAGTATTTCTTGCCGGTTGCACACAATCGAGGGAAAAAATGGTAAAAGAAATCACTGAAAAAGAAAAGGCTTTATTTACCGCCGACAACCCCATTCCCGACAAAACTAAGGTTACTGAAATGGTTGCCCTTTATATGAAATTTTCCGATAAGCACCCAAAAGATTCATTGGCTCCCGAATATATTTACAGAGCAGCCAACCTTCAGATGAGCGTTGGTCAGAATGAAGAGGCCATAGCTACACTTGAAATTATCATGAAAGATTATGAAGTTTATGCTAAACTGCCTGAAGTTTATTTCCTTAAGGCATTTATTTACGATAATAACCTGAAAAATATCAATAAAGCCCGCACAGCCTATACAGATTTTTTACAAAAATTCCCAAAACATGACCTTGCCGATGACGCGATGATATCCATTGATAACCTGGGAAAGACACCCGAACAAATCGTTAAGGAATTTGAATTGAAAATGAAACAAAAGTCAGATTCTGCAACTCTTGCAGAAAAGAAAAAATAAATATAATGTGAATTATTTTTGAAAAAACCGTTTCCGCCTGTGCTGAAACGGTTTTTTTTAACCAGAAACTTTACAAAATGAAAGAAAATACAAAAGCCCTCCGTTACGAACGCCTGTATCAGCAAATTTCGGAATTGTTGGTTAAGTGCGATGATACAAACGCTCAAATGGCAACTATTTCTGCGGTTCTTTTTCATAAATTAAAATATTTTTTCTGGTGCGGGTTTTATAGGGTAACCCCTGAAAATCTTGTTGTCATAACATATCAGGGACCGCTTGCCTGTCAGCTGCTTCCTAAAAACACCGGCGTTTGCTGGGCGGCAGTCAATAAAAATGAAACGATCATTGTCCCTGATGTTCGTGCTTTTCCCGGGCATATTGCCTGTGACTCACGGTCAAAATCAGAGGTTGTGGTGCCTCTCCGCAACAGCCAGGGAATCCCTGTTGCAGTATTGGATATTGACAGTAAAGAGGTCAATTCATTTGATGAAACCGATGCGTTTTACCTTGAAAAAATCCTGAAATTGATCAAAGTGAACTGATACTAAGAAAATCAGGCATATTCCAATTCGAGAAAGACTTTTAACGCTTCTGATTTGATATTAGTGTAAAGTGTGCCGTTCTTGGTGTAAGATATATTTCCGGTTTGTTCAGAAACAACAATGGTAATAGAATCTGTGATCTCAGATATACCGACAGCAGCCCTGTGCCTCAAGCCCAGCGTGTTAGGGAATTTTTCATTTCGTGTCAGCGGTAAAACACACCTGGCAGCAACAATGCGGTTTCCGGAAATAATAATTGCCCCGTCATGCAACGGGCTGTTTTTGTAAAAAATATTTTCAATAAGTTGCTCAGATATCCTGGCATCAATCATTTCACCGGTATTCACATATTCTTCGAGGTTGCTTCTTTTTGAAATTACAATTAAGGCCCCAGTCCTGCTTGAAGAAAATGTTTCACATACTTTTACAATATGATCGAGATTTATTATTCCGCTTTGCTGTACGTTCAGTTTCCAGAATGCCATCCATTTTTGCCTGCGGGACAAAAAGCGCGGAGAGCCAAGCAGCAATAAAAACTGGCGTATCTCCCGCTGAAAAACAACGATAAGCGCTATAACACCCACGCTCACGAACTGCCCGAGAATTTCGGAAAGTAAATTCAGCTGCAAAAGGTTGACAAACTTCCAGATAAAGTAAATTGAAACGATACCAATGAAAATATTTATCGCAGCAGTTCCTTTCATCAGCCGGTAAATCTGATAAAGTAACAATGCTACTAATAAAATATCAATAACATCTGTAACCTGGAAAGAAAGAAAATCAGCAATAAACAGTAACATAAAACCAGCTATCAGTTATATAAAAGTACAGAATAATTTCAAAACATGTTTCTAAATCAAAAGCAAAAATAAATAAAAAAACAGACACCGTGTTATTTCACTATCTCAAACACATGCAATTGAATGCCATAATAAAAAATTTGACTCAATAATGTTTGTTTAACTAATATTTTTTTTTCTATCTTTGGTTCACAAAATTATCAGGAAATAATACACTTATTATTGTATGAAAAAAATATTACTATTACAGTTAGTTTTCTTAATATTTTTCAGCTGGGGTATTTTTGCACAGAATGAAAAACAGGGTAATGAAGACACTATCATAAACACAAAAGTTTTACCGACCGCAAATTTCACAGCCAACGATACTGTCATTTGTCCGGGACAATATGTGAATTTTACTAATTTATCAACTAATCACAATGTCTATTCCTGCATTTGGCTATTCGAGGGCGGGACTCCCGGCACAGATACTTTAAATACACCCGCTGCTATTATGTATAATCTGCCAGGAGTTTACACGGTGACGTTGATAGCAGGAAATGCCAGCGGCAATGATACGCTGATTAAAACCGATTATATCACAGTTGAAGAAGTATGTGCTGAGAATTATGTTTTTATACCTAATATTTTCACGCCTAATGAAGATGGCGTCAATGATGTCCTGATCGTAAGAAGTACAAATTTAAAAGAATTCCACATGTATATTTACGACCGGTGGGGAAAAAAAGTTTTTGAGACATCAGACGGGCAAGCTGAATGGAACGGAGAAATTAAAGGTCAAAAAGCTGAACAGGGAACCTATGTTTATTACGTTGATGTCATTTACAAAGATGGTGAAGTGAACAGGATAAAAGGAAATTTTTCATTAATACGATAAATCAGAGTTTATGAAAAAAATTATACATACTCTTATCATTATTATTTTTTCTTATACTGTATCTGCGCAGGATATGCATTTTTCCCAGTTCAACAATACGCCGATGCTGACAAACCCGGCGCTTACAGGAGCTTTTGCAGGTAATCACCGCATTATTGCGAACTTTCGCAGCCAATGGAAATCTGTTACCAAAGCCTACACGACTTATGGTCTCTCTTATGATGTAGGTTTTCTGAAGAAAAAACTCAAATCCAGCTTTTTGGCTGTCGGGATTCAGGTTTTCAATGACCAATCCGGAGATGTTAATTTAGGAGTTACCGAAGTAAAGTTAACTGCCGCGTATCACCTTGGAATAAACCCGAATAACATGCTGGCAGTAGGACTACAAACCGGCTGGGGACAGCGAAGAACAACTATTTCAAACATGATTTACGGGAGCCAGTACGATCCTTTTTCCCCCGGAGGTTACAACCCGGCGCTTCCCACCAATGAAACCTCGCCTTTTGTAAATATTGATTATGGCGATTTCTCTGCTGGCATACTCTGGCATTACAATTCAAAGAAATCGACAGTTAATACTCCCGAAACAAAAAAAGTTACTGCCGGGTTAGCTGTTTTTCACATCAACCGCCCCAGGCAGACTTATTACTATTACCCAATTGCTAACGATAATACCTTCAGGGAACGAATGAAATTTGTGTTTCATTTAAACTCTTCCATCGGTTTTAGTGGCAGTAAAATTTCTCTCCAGCCCTCCGCAGCAGCTTTTATTCAGGGAGAAGCCTATGATATTTTATTGGGAAGTCTTTTTTCATACAGGATAGGAAATAGTTCTTACTACACTAAATTTAACCCGGAAACTTTTATTGGCATTGGCGGCTATTACCGAGTTGGTGATGCCGTCGTTTTAATGGCTCAACTAGATTGGAAAAACTTTTTGCTGGGATTAAGTTATGATATTAATATATCCAAGCTTTCCAACGTAAGTAACGGAGGAGGAGGATTTGAAGTCTCATTAAGATATTCGCCTACTGTAGCCACCGCAGGAAATAAAAACTTATATTAAAATAACCCCCAATAGTGCTATGAAAAAAATATTATTAATTGCCGGATTTATTTTAAGCACCTGTATTGTTATCGGGCAGGATGTACATTTTTCACAGTTCAATTATGCGCCGTTATCGTTAAACCCTGCATTAGCCGGAGCTTTTAATGCCGACCACCGGATTATCGCAAATTATAAAAGCCAGTGGAAAAGCATCTCCCGTTCATACACCACTTATGGACTCTCATATGATATGGGGATTTTAAAAGGGAAGCTCAATGGCGGGGTCCTTGGCCTTGGAATACAACTTTTTAATGATCAGGCCGGTGACAATAAAATGGGGCAAACCATGATAAATATTTCGGCGGCTTATCATTTGCCATTAAACAAATTTCACATGCTTACTGCGGCGATACAAGGCGGCGTTGCACAAAAAAGAGTAAATATGGCTTCCATGCATTGGGATAATCAGTATGACCCAAGCTTTACTGATGGTTATAACTCATCATTACCCTCAAATGAGACCATGACTTTTAACAGTTTATTCTATGGGGATATCGGAGCAGGCATACTTTATTCCTATAATTCTAACGCTACCACCTTATCTGCCAACGATTCCAAGAAAGTGAGCGTCGGGGTTTCACTTTTACATATGAACAGGCCGAGACAAACATTTTCTGATATTTCATCGAGCAAAATGAATATGAAATTAACGGTGCATGCCAATTCTTTTATTGGATTTTCAAATTCCAACTTTTCATTGCTGCCCACTGCTGCATGGTTTATGCAAGGCCCGTCAAATGAAGTGATCTTTGGTTCACTATTCAGGTTCAGGCTGAACGATCCATCCAAATATACAAGCTTCATATCAGAAACGGCAGTCGCGTTAGGGTTGTATTACCGCCTTAAAGATGCTTTCATCATTTCCGGACAGGTCGAATGGAGAAATTTCCTTCTTTCCCTGAGTTATGACGTAAATACGTCGAAACTGGCTGCAGCAAGTAAAAGCGCAGGAGGTCTTGAAGTCTCCCTGCGATATATCACTCCAATGTTTACGAAATCAAACAAAAGCCTTTACTAAAACATTTTTCTGCAGCAGCTTATTTTCTGGAATAACACAGATTATTAAGTATTCATTCCGCCACATACATTGATTACCTGCCCGCTTACATAAGACGATAAGTCAGATGCCAGAAACAAAGCCGCGTTAGCAACATCAACCGGAGTGCCTGGACGTTTCAATGGAATATCATTGAGCCATTTTGCCCTGGCTTCCTCGGGAATATTATGAGTCATTTCAGTTTCAATAAACCCCGGCGCAATTGCATTGCAACGTATATTACGTGACCCAAGTTCCTTGGCTACAGATTTTGTAAAGCCGATAATTCCAGCCTTGGATGCTGAATAATTTGACTGACCGGCATTTCCGCTCACTCCTACCACGGAGCTCATATTAATAATCGATCCGAAACGTTGTTTTAACATGATCTTCTGACAAGCTTTGGTAAGGTTGAATACCGATTTCAGATTGATATTAATTACCAAATCCCAATCAGCTTCGCTCATCCTGAGCAATAAATTATCACGGGTAATACCCGCATTGTTAACAAGAATGTCAATGACAGCAAAGTCACTGATAATAGCGTTAACTGTTTCTTCGCTCTTCGAAAATGAGCTTGCATCGGAGGCATAACCCTTTGCTTTTACTCCTGTTTCAAGCAGTTCTTTTTCCAATTTCATCATGGATTCATCGTAAAACAGATCAGTAAAGGCAATGTTACATCCATTGTTTGCAAAAGCAAGTGCGATGGCTTTTCCGATTCCTCTAGAAGCGCCTGTAATTAAGGCTGTTTTTCCCTGAAGTAGTTTCATAGTCAATTTTTTATCAAAATTAATAATTTAATTTATAATTTTGAGTTCTGTTATTTCAGGATAATAACAAATTTAATCTGATCTTCCTTTTTATGAAAATCATCCATAGCTGTTTTTTCTTCATAATTCTGATATTTTCAGCCCAATTACTTGATGCGCAGGAGAAAATCGATGTAAACAAAAAATTACTTCTGGCTGCTTATAACGGAGATGCCAAAGAAGTTTCGCGCCTTATTTCTGACAGTGCTGATGTTAATGCCTGCAACGACGAAGGTATTTCTTCCCTCATGTACGCCTCGGAAAAAGGGTATACCGAAATTGTTAAACTATTGCTGTACAATATGGCGGATCCCAACCTAAAACCCGCCGACGGGCGTACCGCACTGATGAGCGCTGCCATGCAGAATAATCAGGAAATTGTTTACCTGCTTTTGGTTTATGGCGCTGACATCAACGCGACGGATGAATACGGTGTAACTGCCTTAATTTATGCCGCTTCATACAATTTGTACGATATGGTAGATTACCTTCTAAAAAACGGCGCACAGCATGTTATAAAGGCTCAGGATGGCACGGATGCCTTACTGGCCGCCTCCTATTTCGGAAACACAGATATTGTCTACCTGCTTTGCAGTTACAATGCTGATATTAATACAAAAGATTACTCCGGGTTTACACCTTTCACCCTGGCCATACAGAACAGCAATAGTATATTGGCTGATACACTTATTAAACATCAATCCGATTTAAAAACGCATTTCAAAGATTATCCTTCAGTCAATATGGTTGATTATGCGAGAATTTATAACCAAAAACCGATTGTCAAAAAGCTTAAAAAAGAAGGGCTGCACGGCTCTTTCTGGCCGTTCTTCAATAAATTAACCCTGAATTATAATATCGGATCCTTTAGCACCAAAGATTACTTCATGGGTGCAGGAATTGGAATATATGATTCAAAATACGACATCAGTTTTGAATTTGGCTTGAACGGTAGGATCGCACAAAAGCGGATACTGGAACAAGTTTCAGAAAATGTGTACCTCCAGTTATGGGAAAAACGAAGGTATATCTACCTCGGGGCTGAAAAACTGATCCGTTTTAACACAAAAAAAAGTGACCACCGGCAGGGAATTTTTATACGTGCCCGGGGCCTGTATACTTTTGGCTCGTACCAAGGCCTTAACCGCAGGCCTGACGGCCATTTTGTATTTTCACCTGGTTTGGGTTACAGTTACATGTTTAAAACATTTTTCTTAAAAGCCGCTTACGAATATTGCGATCTGGGAATCTACAACGGCATGAATCACTGGATAACAATAACGGCAGGCCTTTCAATTAATTTGTCAAAAAATAAACTTCAAAAAAACATATACTGGATTGAATGATGAAAACATGTAAAACGTTGCGCTATATTACACTTCTGAGTTGCTTTATTTTTTTCCAGTCCTGTGAACAAAACAGTTATCTCAGCAATTCTCAGGATTGTGCGAATTATGATTATTCTGATTGTAATACAGCAGAACCAAACCTTGTAGCCTTAAATATAAAACTTACCATAAATAATGAGAACCCTGAGGTTCCGATAACAATTTATGAAGGAAAATATGAAGCCAATATTATTGTTTTGACTGATACCACATCTGCTTCAACGTATACTGCGCTGCTCGTTCCGGACAAGTATTATACTGTTTCTGCGCGATATGTTTCAGGGGATAAAATTATTTACGGTATCGGAGGAGATAACGTGAAAAAAATTCAGAATTACGTGTGTGACTCAATTTGCTGGACTGTTCAGGAAGGAAATATTGATGTCCGGTTGAAAGATCAGAAAAATTAACCTAAGGATTCAGGATTTTTTTCTAAGGTGGTGGTTGATAATTATTTGAAATCTTGTTGTATCAAGAAAGGTATCAAAGCGCAGGTGGTCTTTACGTTCGTTATTTTTGCCCTGCATAATGTCATCCCCGTATTCGTTCAGGATAACTTTCCATAATAGTTCAGTACAGTAAAATTCCGAACTGTCGTTAATATCGAAGGCATTATCAAATGGTATTTGTTGGGCAAGGTAATATTTTGCCTTACGGCTGATTGCCGACAACGGCTTATCAATTTTAGGTTTATATCTTATTACAATAACAGAATTGTACTGGCTGTCGTTAATAAAACTCTTAAGGTCCTGAGATTGCACTCCGTCAACATTAGAAAGCGAGCTTGAAACGGAATGAATTACCATACAATTGGAATCGCTTTTACAAACAATAGAGCAATGAGAAATATCGTATTCTTCATCCAGTTGTTCCACGATCATATCGCTGACAAGCCCATAACCATGGCGTAAGATGATATCCCCGTCCTGGATTTTATTCGCGTCATCTTCAGACAGGGTATATTTATAAAAAGATTGTTCCTGCATGCTACGATGTTCGTAAGCATACAGGAACAATCTTAATGAAGCTGCCATCGATAAAATGATAATGAAAACTATTACAATTGTTCTTTTCATTTATCAATGCGCATAAAACGAATATTAATTATTCGGCAGGAGCTTCAGTAGTAGCAGTTGAATCTGCTGGTACTTCTTCGGTGGTAGGAGTTTCGCCAGCGCCTTCTTTTTTCTGATCAACTAACCATTTGCCGTCTTTTTTTACTAAATCAAGGCTTTCTTCTTTTCCTTCAGCGGTGTATTTACATACTGATTTATCTTCAGTAGTTTCGCATTTCAGGTTTTCAATTTTTACTTCTTTTACTTCCTGAGTTCCACCAACACCTGAAAAACTTTTCATCATATCAAGCATTTGGCCGGTTTCTTCGGTAGCAATTTTCTTAGCTTCGTCAAATTCTTTTTTGTTCAAATGATTCAGATATTTTTCTGCTACTGCTTCAGGAGTGTTTGCTTTGTCTCCGCATGAAGCGAATGCTACAACTACGATAGCTGCAATTACTAAACTAAAAATTTTTTTCATGTTTCTTTTTTTTTGGTTATTAATTTCAATTTTAACTCTGCAAAGGTAATAATATTTTTTTCATTTTAACATTTTTTATGAAATTTTTACTAACACCTCGATTTGTTAGTAACTATAATTATCGGATTTTATTATTAAAATTGCCTTTTATTACCTGGGAAACGACTACAAAATAAATTTGAAACAATGTCCGGACTTATTCAATTGACTGATTTTCTGAAAGAAAGACTTACCCACCCACTTCCAGGTAAGCAGGCTCACTTTAAAATGCTGCCGTCGGTACGATTGCCTGAATTTGATCCTATACCTGAAAAAGCAAGAAAAAGCAGCGTATTATTACTTCTTTTCGAAAATAGCAGTAAAATCTACACCATTCTTATTCAAAGGCCAGAATATAAAGGTGTACACAGCGATCAGATTTCTTTTCCGGGTGGTAGTTACCAGCAATCAGATGGTACACTTGAAAACACAGCTCTTCGGGAAACTAAAGAAGAAATCGGGCTGGAACCGAACCGAATCAATATCATTGGGAGCCTTACCGATCTGTATATACCGCCCAGCAATTTCAGGGTAAGGCCCTTTATTGCTTATTGTGCTGAAATGAACGAGTTGGTTCCCGACAAACATGAAGTAAAAAAAATCCTCCCTGTTGAAATCAATGAATTTGCAGGAAATAAAAATGTCCGGTCAAAGAAAATACGGATCCAAAACGGTAATGAATTCGACACCTTATATTACGATATTATGGGATTGACCATCTGGGGTGCCACTGCCATGATATTAAGTGAGTTCGCCGAACTGTATGATGAATATACACGAACTTAGAAATATTTCTGCGTTAATTTTCATCGAACCCGTATGCGATCCGCCACATTAATTACTATATTCTACGGCTATTTAGATTTTATGAACCTGCCCGGTTGGGTCATTCATGCGTTCCAAATCTCACGACTGAAACCCCGGCGTGGCCGGATGTCATAGGTATCCACCATTGGAAGTCCTTCGGGACTTCTGAGAGCCTTCATTAATTATATTTTTTTATCAGGTTTATGTATATTTGCAATAATTTATAATGGTTTGTAAAAAAACAATTTCTGATTTCTTCGATGAAAAAACTAGTATCTTCAAAATTTAGCCTGGTTCTTTTTGTACTTTTTTTCACCGGAATGTGTTTTTTTTATAAGTATGATAAAATCATCACATACCGCCCTACTTCTATACATCAGCACAGGCAATGCGACTGCCTTTCGTTTGCATACAATTATTATAAATGTGGTAATAATTTTTTCGAGCCTCAGGTAAATTTCAAAACAGGGACAAATTTTGAAGGTAAGGCTACATCTGAATTTCCGATACTACATTATACGGTAGCACAACTTTGGAAAGTTTTTGGATACCACGAGTGGATCTACCGGTTATTCGTCGTTCTGATCATGTTCCTGGGATTGCTCGCACTTTTCAAAGTTTTCCAGTACATACTTAATGAGCCTTTCTGGCAAATAATTCTTCCCTTATGGTTGTTTTCATCCCCTATTCTGATTTATTACGGAAATAATTTTTTAGCAGACGTGCCGGGCCTGTCATTTACCTTTATCGGCTGGTATTTCTTTATCAGATATATTGATAAACACAAATTCATTAACCTCGTACTTGTTTTTGCATTCTTCTGCCTGGCAATGCTGATCAAACTAACCTCGGGAATAAGTTTTCTTGCAATCAGCGTTTTATTTTTAACAGAATGGCTGAAAATTTTTAAAAACGACAAAAAACCTTTTTTCAAGAGGCCTCTGGCAACCTTGTTTTTAATTTTAACCGTTTGCATTATAGTTGTTTCATGGTATTTATATGCGGTGTCATATAATAATGCTCATACCAGGCCAGGTGAATATCAGCTTTTCCTCACCGGTATCCTGCCTATATGGGATCTTCCTTATGATCAGATCGTGCTATTGCTCAGAATTATTTTTGATTACCAGATTGGAAATTATTTCAACATTATCGGTTTGCTTGCTGTTCTTACATTTTTCGTTATAGTATTATTGAATTACAAAAAACAAAACCGCAGTTTAATACTTGTAAATATCATTATTTTCTTTGCATGCATCGGCGGGATGATATTGTGGTTTCAGGTGTATAACGATCATGATTATTACCTGATAAATTATTTGTTATTTATACCGGCAACCTGTCTTACATTTTTCAACTATCTTAAGACAGATTATCCCGGATTATTTAAATCGCTAAAACTGAAGATTCCGATGCTGATCATAGTTCTTATTAGTATTTACTGGGGTTATGTAAAAATTGATGCCAGGTATGCCGATGGGGACAAACAGGATTTTGAATATTCCGCTTTGCTTTCCAGGCATGAAGTGGATGCTTATAAATACCAGCACTGGATTTATCCTATGGATAGAAAAGCTTTCGAAACTATCACTCCCTATTTACGGTCCATTGGAATGACAGAAAAAGATCCTGTATTTACCTTTCCGGATCCGTCCCCGAATATAACGTTATACCTCATGGGGCAATGGGGCGTACCGATCAAAAATGAAAACGGGGTTGAGTTCCTCAAATATCTGGATTATTATAAAGACCTTAATATTAAATATTTTATTCTGAGTGATACTACATTGTTGCGTGATTCTATCATTAATAATGTGCTTTCAAATAAAATAGGGCAATATCAGAATATATCAATTTATGATATCGGAAACAAACCATAACCTGATGAAATATTCCAAATAAAGTGAACTCGAACAAATAGCCACTTCCATAAATGATAATATTTCTTTTTCAATACTGAAATAAAAAAACATCCTTTTAAACTTATCACCAAATAATAATAACTTGTACCTACAAAATAATTATTTTTGAAAAAAAAATGACTTTATTTAACCTTATGAAAAAATTTCTTTCGGCACATTATGGGTCTGCTTTGTTTATCGTAATTTTCATTTGCCTTTGTTTTTTTTACAAATATGATAAAATTTTAACCTACCGCCCGTCTTCCATCCATCAATACAGACAGTGCGATTGTCTTTCATTCACCTATAATTATTACAAATGCAATAATAATTTCTTTGAACCGCAACTTAATCAAAAAGCCGGAAAGAATTTCGAAGGCAAAAATACCGCTGAATTTCCAATTCTATATTACATAGTAGCACAACTTTGGAAATTGTTTGGTTACCATGAATGGATCTACAGATTATTTTTTGTTTTAATTATGTTTTCGGGATTATTCGCACTTTTCAAAATATTTCAATACATGGTAAAAGATTCCTTCTGGCAACTAATTTTACCACTTTGGGTTTTTTCATCGCCCATTCTGATCTATTACGGAAATAATTTTATTACGGACGTCCCAGGACTGAGTTTTGCCTTTATCGGCTGGTATTTCTTTGTCCGATATATTGATAAGCATAAACTGATCAACCTGATTTTTGTTTTTGTATTCTTTTGCCTGGCTATGCTTATCAAAATCACATCCGGCATAAGTTTCCTTGTTTTATTTGGCATATTCTTATTCGAATGGACCAACATCATAAAACACGATAATAAGCACTTTTTTAAAAAGCCATTACTTACTCTGGGACTATTTGTTTTGATTGGTATCATAGTATCATCATGGTATTTATATTCAATATACTATAACACTATTAATGAGACCGGCTTGTTTCAAACCAGCATTATTCCGATATGGAATTTAAAGTTTTCCAAAATAGTTATTTTATTAAGAATCTTACTTGATTACCAGCTCGGTAATTATTTCAACACCACAGGATTGTTAACTGTTCTTGCACTTTTCGTGATTGTGCTTATAAATTTCAAAAAACAAAACCGCTATTTAATCCTGATAAACATTTTTATCTTTTTTGCCTGTATTTCAGGCATGGCTCTCTGGTTTCAGGCGTATGATGAACATGATTACCACTTGATAAATTATTTGATTTTTATTCCGGCTACCTGCCTGACCTTTTTTAATTTTATGCAAACGGATTATCCGAAACTATTCCATTCTCTTAAACTAAAAATCCCAATTCTTACTGTTGTCCTGATATGCATTTATTGGGGACATACAAAAATAGACGCCCGCTATGCGGATGTATATAAACAGGAATATGAATATTCTGCTTTGTTATCACGGCGGGAAGTTAATCATCAAATGTATTATCACTGGATTTATCCCCAGCAAACACAATCTTATGAATCAATAACCCCGTATTTGCGTTCTATCGGGATCACTGAAAAAGACCTTGTTTTTTCTTTTCCGGATCCCTCACCCAGTATTACGTTATACCTGATGGGACAGTGGGGTGTATCATTTACGGCAGAAAATGGTGCCGATGTGCTAAAAAGGTTGAATTATTTCAAAGATCTGAACATTAAATATTTTATTTTGGGCGATTCAACTTTTCTCAAAGATGAAATCATAAAAAAAATCCTGACAAAAAAAATTGGCCAGTACCAGACCGTTTCGATTTATGATATTAGCAATGGACCATTATCTTCAGTTCGTGTTTCCTGCGATGCTGAAACAATTGATGCAGACAGTAGTTACTTTAAAGGCACTGCTGAACCTTTTACATTTTCCGGGACAAATCTGAGAACAGATTCAAAATCCCATAGTGGGAAATATTCCATTTTTCTTGATGGGATCAATCAATATGGTTTTACGACAAAACTACAAAGTGTGGTGGCAAATCAAATCATCAAAGCTTCGGTATGGCGGTATTCAGAAGCAGAAAGTGAGGCAGGAATTTGCATCTCAAGCAACAACCCCGATGATCTGTACAGTTTTAACTCTAAAACAACATCGGGCAACCCAAAAGGCTGGCAGCTCATATCCACGGAAATTGTGGTTCCTGCTAATCTGCAAGGTAAGGATTTGTCCGTATACGTCTTTAATCCTAATGACGCTAAAAGAATTTATTTTGACGATATTGAAATTAGCATAACAGATATGCTTAAATAACGTGAGTTCGATGTAAGGGAATCGGTAAGTTGTTAACGATAAAATGTTTTCAAGTAATTAAATATCAATATTTTACAATAAATATTCTTCTTAATTTTATAGCGTCAAACAACCAAAAAAAGAAGAATCTTATGGTACCACATGATAAAATTATTGAATTTGGGTTACTCGTGTTAGCCCACAATCCGAAAAAACTCGGTAAAACGGCTAATTGGGGCATTTTTGACCGATTTACCTGACTATTTGAATCCTGAAATTGATTGGTAAATAGACTATATGCTCCCACCTATTTTTTATCACAAAAAAAATCCAATATCTGAATGAAAAAAGAGACCGTCTCCATTATGAGACAGCCTCTCGCTGAGAAACAATTTGAATTTTAGTAGCAAGTTGTTGGAATAATTGTTAGTTGAGATTCTAAAGGAGCTTCAAAGGGACCAGTAATTGTGAACGTGTCCGAATACCTAAAAGTTTTATTATCATTACTAGTTAATGATATTGGATTTGATCCGTTACCAATTGTAATATTTTTATAAACTCCAAATGAAAAATAATTAAATGAAAGTTGATTAGAAAGAGTTATAGAGTTATCACAATTATTCATTTTTAAATCGTAAACTTTAATTGATTTAATTTTCATGAAATTAGGTGAAATATCATATTCAGTATACCTAGTGCCCCCAAATCCCATTTGAGCAACTAAAAGAAGACCATGACTAGGAACTCTCGAGTCATTGATTGTTCTTACGATTTGGTTATCTACATAATAGTATAATTTACCTGGCGTCCATTCCAAAGCGAATTTATGATAACCTGTTGTTATATCAATCGCTTCATCTATAATTAAGCCATCCCAGCTAAGATTTTCAATACATTGTTTAACATGATGATTTGATGTCCATAAATAATCATCCCCAAATACTTCAACTATATCTATTTCTTCGGACCAGTCGTAATTGTCGCAATTCCCACCCCATAACCAAAAAGCAGGCATTATTCTTGAACCATCAAGTTCCAAAGAGCATTCAATTTCATAATATCCATATAAAAAATCGCTTCTTGTAGAAGTAATCACACTTGCATATAATGGTGGTGGATCTGTGTCAGGATAATTATAAGTTGGATTCTTCATAGCTTTTAAAACTAAATAATCATTTTCTAGATAAACATTTGAAGGTAGGCACTCAAAATCATCATCTGGATGACGAGTACCCCAACCATAATCCTTATGCCAATCATTTGAATCAAAACTTCCGTTAAAAATGGCTTCAAAGTTCAAATTATTAATATCCCAATTTTGATCCTGATTTGGTGGTGATTGCCCATAGTTTGGCATGAAATATATCGAAAACAATACAATCAAATAAAATTTGGTCTTCATATTAAAAATATTTAAATGTTAATATTAAAAAAGTAAAACTCATAAAAATTAAAATCGAAGTTAGTTGCTGAATCAAAGTTTTGACGTTTCCTTTGACGCTTGCAGCTAGCTCATTTTTTGCTATAAAAATATTATGCCAACAAACCAATAACAGCCACCTTTTCATGTATGCTACTCCTTTAATTTTCATATAAATTCCTATCTGTAGGCCTACCATTATAAACAATAACTTTTAACAGATAAAAAACAAAAATTTTTATTACCTCAAAAGGAGCAACCGGTTAAATAGAAAACAAGATAGACAAGACAATACTCGATATTCATTTCGTATTCCAACTCGCCCGAGATAATGTTCCAATTCTGCCGGGGCACCTCTATAAACAAGTAAATAAGCAAGTCGGGCGCTCGATTACGGTATTTGAGCGTTCATATTTTGGAATAAACATAATGCAATAATTGTTATTAAATATTCTTTTTCATGATAATTTAGTTTAATATTATAGCAAATATTTCAAAATACTATTTTGTTAAAATCATTCGTTTTGTATCTATCTCTTTATCATCCACTACTAATGAGTACATATACATACCAGCATTAAGCTCACCAGCGCTGACTACAATACTCCCTTTACCTTGGTTCGATATATCAAACGATTTTAATAATGTACCTTGCATATCAAAAATAAAAATTGATGCCTGTGTGGTTTTGTTGTCTAAATAATAATTTATTGTTGTTGATTCTTTAAATGGATTTGGAATGTTCTGGTATAAAATTGAATTATTCATGTTTCCGCTATTATCTGGATTAATCCCATTTTGATTTTCTGTTTTTTGATTTGAATTAATGCCAACTTTGCAACAATACTCCAGATCACTTTGCAATTGTTCAATTTTTGATTCCTGTTCTTTAATTGCTTCAACCAAAACAGGTATTACCTGATCATAATTCATGGAATAATAACCGTTACTGTCTATTCTAACCGCTTCTGGTATTATTTCAGCAATTTCTTGGGCAATAAACCCTAAAGTTGTATCCTTATCAAAATTACTGCTTTGGAATTCATCTGTTCTATATAAGTATGATTTACCGTTTAATTTTAAAACTTTATCCAAAGCATTATCAATTTTTTTAATATTTTTTTTGTAACGAATATCAGAAGCCTGCCACGTCCCGCCAAAAGCGAATGCACTTCCATTTACTGAAAATGGATAATTGTAATATGGAGCGCCATTAATTGAAACTCGTCCATTATAACCATTATCTATTCTCATCATTTCAATGCTAGAGCTAACAAAGGTCATAACATTTTGAGCAGGATGGCTAATGCCAGTTCCCATATCCCCATACCATGTATAATCTGGAGATGTGTAATTAGGTGAATAAGTGGATCTACCTTGAATATAAGGGCCAGAAGTTGGGACAACAGCTGTGCTAAATAATGAGTTCCCGAAAACTTGCATAGCAGTACCATTAGTAGGCACACTTGTACTTTTTATTGAGACATTTCCTCCTGTGAACACCTTTAGTTGTGCATTTACATTAATTGCCAAGCCTGCCACAGCAAACATTAATAAAAATAATTTAATTTTCATAATTTTTTAGTTTTTAATTTTTTATATAATAATTATTTTACCTTACCGACCTAGGGTTTTAATCTGCAAATTCGTATCTTCCGGTCAATAAACTAGCTTTGTTTCATAGGCTTTCCTCCATTTATTTGTGAACGTAAAAAAAATAAAAATAAAAAATATCTTACTTTCCAGTAGCTGCTTTTCGCCCCTCTATTTACACATTTTTTTGCCAAAATAAGCCATTAGCTTTAAAAATTCACAGGCTTGTTTATCGTGCACTGCCTGAGGGATTAAAGCAGACCCTTTTTGGCACTAGGCATTATGCTGTTTAACATATCTCTTTGTCACGATTCCATACATTGACTTTACTTTTAGAATTTAAAGTATTGCATTTTTTTTCATAGGGCAAAGATAATTTGTTTTTAATATGAAACCAAAATAAATATGGAATATTATTTCATGCAATTAAGTGATTAAATGCATATTTCAAGTCGTTATGCTATTAAACTGTGTGATATTTGTAAATTAATTGTTTAATAAGGTTGAATGTTACACTGAATTTTCCTATGACACCTAAATATTCCAAATTTATCAATTATTACCTAACATTACTGATGCGTTAATATTTGATTAAAATTCTTATTTAACGTGAGTTCGATGTAAGGAAATCGGAAAGTTGTTAACAATAAAATGTTTTCTTATATTTGATTATCAATGTTTTACAATAAGGATTCTTCATAATTTTATACCGTCAAACAACCAAAAAATGAAGAATCTTATGGTACCACAACATGATATAATTATTGGAATTTTTTGTTCGGTAGATGATTTTTGTAATATTTTTCAGAATGAGATCAAAAAACATCAAATTACCAACGGTAAACCGATGCACAACCGTTCCTTTACAATGGATGATAGTGTTGTGATCACCATCACCGTTCTTTTTCATTGGGGGGGCTTTCGTAATTTCAAGCATTTTATCTTGGATATGTTTGTAAGCATTTACAAAGTGATTTTCCAAAAACGGTATCTTATAATCGCTTTGTTGAATTAATGCAAAAAGCACTACTACTCATGGCTCTATATTTAAAGTTTTTCCGAATGGCCAAATGCACGGGAATTTTTTTCATTGATTCCACCCCTGTCCGGGTTTGTCATAACAGACGAATTCATAATCACAAAGTATTCTCGGGAATCGCCACCAGAGGACATTGTAGTATTGGCTATTTTTTGTTTTAAGCTTTATAGTATTATTAATGATAAAGGAGAAATCATTGGTTTTGTCATTTCCCAGGGTAATGTTGACCACAGAGAGCCGTTGGTTGCAACGGAAATTCTAAAAAACGTCTGGGGAAAACTCTTCGGCGACCGAGGATATTTATCACAAAAACTTTTTGATTTGTTATTTGTGGATGGCATTCATTTGATCACAAAAATCAGAAGTAACCTGAAATATTCTCTGATGCACCTCAAAGATAAGATACTCTTACGTATAAGAACCCTGGCTGAATCTGCTATTAATGAATTGAAAAACATTTGTCAAATCGAACATTCCAGACATCGAAGCTTTAAAAACTTCATAACAAATCTGATATCTGGATTAATACCTTATTCATTCCTCCCGAAAAAACCTGCTATTCAATTTGAAGTCGTTAAATCAAATCAATAAGTTTTGTTCAAATCTCAGGTCGAACTCACGTTAAATAAGAATTTCAATCCTTTTTATCGTAGTTGGTTTCCTTAATTAGAAAGCGTGGTCTCTTCTTAACCTCCATGTAAATCCGGCCTACATATTCTCCAATAATCCCAAGCAATATCATAATAATACCACCAACAAACAACACGCTAAAAATAACAGAGGTCCAGCCGCTGACCGTTTTATCTGAAAAAATATTCATCATCAACGCATAAAACCCATAACAAAATGAAAGAACAGACACGATCAATCCGAGATAGGTGGCCAGCTTCAAAGGTTTTATAGAAAACGAAAATATGCCGCTGGTTGCCAGTGAAAGCATTTTTTTTAAGGTGTATTTTGTTTCACCAGAGACTCGCTTATTTGGTTTATAAGTTAAGGCATACCTGTTAAAACCAACCCAATTAAAAATACCCCTCAAAAATAAAAAACTCTCATTGATATCATTTTGCAATACCGAAACAACTTTTTTGTCGATCAGCCTGAAATCAGCTGCTCCAGCATCAACCTGAATATCAGAAAAAGCATTCAGCAACTTATAGTAGATTTTGGAAGTTGCATTTTTAAAGAATGACAGTGAAGGGTCTTTCTCCCTGATCGTATAAACAATATCATAACCCTCGTTCCATTTTTTGATCATTTCCTGGATTAATTCCACCGGGTGCTGCAAATCACTGTCCATCATAATAACACAATCGCCTTTAGCTTTTGAAATGCCGGCAAACAAGGCATTCTGATGTCCAAAATTCCGCGACAAGGAAATGTAATTTACCTTGCCTGCATATATTTCTGATAATCGTTTGATCCTCGCCAATGTGTCATCCATGCTGCCGTCATCAACAAACAGAATTTCCGTCCTATTTTCGGATAATTCATTTTCGAATATTTTCTTACAAATCAGGTCAACATTCTCACCTTCATTATAGCATGGTATTACTATTGAAATTAGTTTCATATCCCTGTTGTTTTAACGGTAATCGGATTTACAAAGTTATTATTTTTCATGATTTAACTTATCAGTTTGTTTTTGGGGAACAAATATCAAAAATCGAAGGTTATTATTATACAGTTTTAATTGTCCAGACTACTCGATTTTCCATCCAATAGCCATAATTACAATCCATTAGCGATCGATTTTTGATTCCGTTGTTTTGTAAGTTAAATATTTTAAATTTGCAGATACAATACAAACGTATGAAAAACCATAATAAAATTCATACTTTATTTATATATTCTTTATTTATAACTATTCGCGGAGTATCAAAACGATTATAAAAATCATGCATGTTTGTTTAATATAGCTTATGTATAAAAAAATCACGTCCGGTCCGCCATTCTATAACTTTATAAAAAAATTCCTGAAAAAAAATGCTGTCCTGATTCTGGGAATTTTATTTGTCTTATTAAATCTGTATGCTTCCGAAAGTCTTCCGGTTAAACACGAATATATCCTTGGGTCGGATGGAAGAGGCTATTACAATTATCTTCCTTATACCTTTATCAAACATGATGTTGCGCATCAGGATTGGTCTGCTCTTCAGCCAAACGGGAATTCAATGAATAAATTCACGATGGGGGTAGCCATTCTTGAAATACCTTTTTTCTTTGGAGCGCATTTATACAGCCTGATCAGCGGACTTCCTGCCGGGGGATATTCACCCCCATACACTTATGCACTGTTAATTTCCGTTGCGCTATACGTGTTTTTGGGATTGTATTTTTTATTTAAGTTCCTGAAACCAAAATTCGGAAAAACAGTTTCTCTTATTGTGGTAATCGTATTGTACTATGCTACAAATCTTTATCATTATACAGTTTATGAACCCGCCATGTCGCATGGTTATTCGTTTTTTCTGTTGGCGCTATTTGTATACAGCCTGGATTTTTTTATACAAGCTCCTAAAATGAAAAATGCGATAGCCTGCGGGATACCATTGGCATTGGCTGTTTTAATAAGACCTACCAATATCCTTTATGCTTTATTATTTATATTATACGACGTATATTCTTTCCGTGCTTTAATAGAAAGGCTGCGGTTTATTTTTATGCATATCAAATATTATCTGATGATTATTTTTATCGGAATTTTGTTTTTTACTCCACAAATCCTTTACTGGTCTTATACTTCAGGCCATTTTACCATTTATTCTTATGTAAGCAAAGACTATATTGAAACTTTTAAATACCTGACAAGTCCGAAAATTTACCAAGTATTACTTGGGGTAGAAAGTGGCTGGCTGATCTATTCACCCGTATTTATTTTTTTCTTTGTCGGATTATTTATTTGTCTTTTCAAAAAAATCAATCATTCATTCGGCATCCTTCTCATTTTTTTAATAATCCTTTACCTGAATGCCAGCTGGTGGGCATATACTTTTTCCTGTTCTTTCGGCTATCGAAGCCTGATCGAATATTATCCTCTTTGTGCCATACCAATTGCTTATCTGTTTTCAAAAATATTCAATAGAAAAAAAATCGTTCCGAAAATCGCTATGATATTTCTTTTGACGGTCTTTTCCTTTTTCAACGTACGGATAGCCGGGTTTTATTATAAAGAGCCTTGCTGGTCAGCACCAGAATGGACATGGGTAAACTACAATAAAATAATCAATAACGCATTCTACATTAAATCATACACGTCAGTTAAACAAAAGTGAACAACTTATAAAACAAAAAAATCAAAATGTAAACTTTCCGGAAGCAATAAAAAGATTTAACCATTTTTTCTTTTTTGTCTTGTGACCTTTTAATTTTATATTTGCAGATACAATACAATCTTAAGAAAAATGAAAATAGATTCAAGGTTTTATTTGTTTGTTCTGCTTTTCAGCACCATACTGGCTTTCGGCCAATGCAAAAAAGACGAGCCGGATGATACTACCCCGGTTGATGAACTGGCATTTACGGATGCTGAAAAAGCGCTGATTTATAACAACAGCAGTGATTCCGCCATGTATGTAATGAATTATTTTATTCACTCAGACTCGCTCATTTTGCGCAAACAATCCATTGATGTTAACTTTAATGACACCAGCACACTCAATAAGCTGATCGACAGAATGAAGGTAACGGTTCTTGCTGAAGACGGTGTCGGGATTGCTGCACCGCAGGTAGGTATTAACAGGAATATCATCTGGGTTCAGCGTCGTGACAAGACCGGAATGCCTTTTGAATGTTATCTGAATCCAAAAATCATCCTCTATTCTAATAAAGCCATCAGTTTTGTAGGAGATGGTTGCCTTTCTATTCCCGGCATCAATGGAACATCACATCGATATTCTGCCGTGGTGGTAGAATACGACCGGCCCGACGGCACCCACAACACCGAGCTGATAGAAGGCTATTCCGGAAGTAATTTCACTGCTGTCATTTTTCAGCATGAGATTGACCACCTGAATGGAATGGTATTCCTGGACAGGCTTTAGAAATTATTTTTTTAATAAAAATAAAAATCCACGGGAATTATCCCGGTATTGATGGTTCCCAGCAAGGTACCGTTTGCAGCATAATAAAACACCTTCCCTTTCTGGACGTAATCAACTGCATCGGCTACGAAAATGTTGTTATTTACCGGATTGACCGACAGCCCGTGAAATAAACTGCTTCCCTGTTGAATAAATACACCGGTGGGCAAAGCAACATCAGAAACCGGCATACGGTAAACACCATTACACAAATAATAGATGGTGTCCTTTCCATTATTCATCCTCATTTTATCCCAGATATTCAAGGGAGTGCCGAGCTGAAAGCTTTGTTCAACCATCCTTTGCTGAATATCAACCTTGTAAAGCGACGCATTAATGCTGTTTGTTAAATCTCCGGCGCACATTACCCATAATTTTCCATTCTTGTCTAACTGGAGCGAATTGGAGGCAAAGCCAACCTGGATACTGTCCGTGATCACATCTGTTTCTGTATTGATCAGGTAAATCTTATCCTTTCTCGTATTTGTGACAATTATGGTGGTGTCATGCAACAGCATTTCTTCGGTACTTCCATTGCAAACTATTTCCCCCGTTTTTAAATTGGTAGTTAAATCAATAATGCTGATACTGTTGCTGTACAGATCAGTGACATAAGCCTTGGTAGCGCTTACCGGCATGAAATAACGCGGGGAAACAAGTCCGCTGATCACGCCGGTAGATGCAAAATTGCTTAAATTAACAATTTCGATTTTGTTTGAATTATTTACAACTATGTAAGCCAGACCATTAGAAACACAGATCGATTGAGCTACATCACCCAGCGGTCTGTTATTCACTTCCTGGAAAATGTTTTCCTTGTAATTCCCGGTAGTAAAATCATAAAAAGTAACAGAAGCATTACTCCATTGGAAATTACCTTCATTCACAATAAAAACACCATGGTTGGTGGTGATATCAATATTATTGTCGTCCGGAGGTGTTTCCTTTTTGCATGAACCTGCCAGAAAAACCAGAACTGCAGCAAGAACTAAAATAAAAGCATATCTCTTCATATCAGTATTTAATAATTTTTTCATTGTGCACCTTTTCAGTATCTGTTATCTTTAAAATATAAATACCAGCCGGCACCCCGGACAAGTCAATAGTTTCATTCAGGCAACACCCAATAAATTCTTTAACTATTTCACCTTTAATTGTTGTTAATGAAATAGCCTGTTTTTGATTAGCGACGTTCAACGTAATGTGCAATATCCCTTTGGTAGGGTTTGGATAAACTGCAATGGTTTTTTCGTCAGAATTTTCAGGAACAGCAGCAGGAGCCTGATGAATAACGCCAACGGCATCCAGATCAAAACCCGAAGAACCAAAAGGTGTTGGCCAGGGATCATTGATTTTGTGGTGAAAAGCGTCGAAAGAAACATAGTTTGAATCAAGCGAGCCAACGACGTCAATTATTTTTACATGGGTAATATTATTTATATCGAGTCCTGAAATTCCGGAAAGCTCCTGCAGGTCGAAAGGTGTACCATAAAAGGTTCTGTATTTTCCAGCCAGATTATTGATTTTTGTAGGATCGAGTTCATCAAATGCACCAACCTGTGTCAGTGTATCTGTTAAAGAAGTTGACGGAAAACGAAAATAATTCAGGCCGTCAGAACTCACCTCTACAAAGGCAAGTTCAAGAAACAGGTCGGAAAAGGAATTCTCAAAAACCGCAAAATCCCATGATTCACCGTTTTCTATAGGCCTGTCAAATGTCAACACCGCATAACCTGCATCTCCAAGGCTCACAACGCCATTGGTTCCTGCCATGCCCAATGCCATCGAGCTATCTCCCACATCGGTTTTCCCAAGTGATGTATCAGCAATATTCTGCCACCCGCGAAATAGTTCACATCCATCTGCCCAGGCAATAAAGACGGTACTGTCTTTATAAACTGCCGTGCTGCCCGCTTGACCCGCTGCCGGAGGAAACTGTGCAAAACCGGCAAATGGACAGAGAATAATACAAACTAAAATCAAAACCAAATTTGTGCTTTTCATATTACCTTACAATTAGTTTCTGCGAAATATCATCTATGGTAAGAATATAAGTGCCTTTTGCAAAGTTGCTTATATCAATATAATTTTTTGAATTAAAGTTCTCCAGGCTCATCAGGGTTTTCCCGTATATGTCGCGGATAAATAGTTTATTAGCTACAGTTTTATTATTTAGTTCAATATAAAAACGGTCTACTGCAGGATTTGGATAAAAGGCGAATTTATGGGCATCGGTTTTGTCAATACTTGCCGGCGAATCAAGTGTCGTAAAGTTATCGAGGCAAAAGAAAGGCGGGGTATTCATACCAAACTGGCCCGTATCCGAAGAACTTAAAAGAAAAATAAGGCTGTCCAGATTTCCTAAAGTTGTAAGGTCGACCCAATCCCAGGTTTTCAGTATATAATCCTGTGAGTTGTCAGGAAATCTGTAATCAGCAAGGTAATAATGCACCGTGTCTTCAACAGGGTTGCCAGCAAGATAACCTGTAATGCTTAATTTAAACCAGTCGGGATCATCTCCTGAAACACCGCCAAATTTCTTGGCAAAAGCGTCTCCATTCTGCATGCTCAGTGCGGCATAAGTAGAATTACTAACAGAGAACCCACTCACCACTTTTCCTGCAGCATTCCCTGTTAATTTTAGCATGGCATAATTCTGGCCCACGGCATAGTTCGGAGAGTCGTCACACCCCACTCCGGCCCGCACACTATAAAGATTTGTATAACTTCCGTCCGTTGAATCTTTCATGTTAGAATAAGCAAAGCCGCTTGCCCAGTATCCGCCGTAGAGCGAATCATACAGAAATGTATTGGTAAAAAAGGCGTTACCGTCATTAAATCCGCCGGTGAAATCCGAGCCGTTCCAGAAACTGTCGGCTGGCAATGTAAGGTCTTCAAAGTCGGAAATGGTCTGTGCTTTTAAATTGCTGCCTGAAATTAGTAAACCTAAAACGGCACATGCGCTGATAATAAATAATTTTCTCATGATTTTTTCTTTAAAGAATGTTTAAAATTTATTTGAACCCCTGTTTTGAAATTAATGCCGGGCATCGCCTGCCAGGCAAGTGCCTGATATGTCTGATTCCAAAAATTATTGACCTGAAGAAAAATATTAAAAATCAATTTTTTGTAATGAAAATCTTTTGAAGCATAAAAATTCCCGAGCATGTAGTGAGGGATAAAATCCAAATTATCGGGGGAAGTGTAACATCTGGAGTTATATTCAATATTAAGGTTGAAATTAAATGTTTTGTAAATTATGTTAAACCCGCCATTTGCAATCCATTCGGGAGTATAGATCAGCTGATGTCCTATGGCACTTTGGTTATTGCTTTCCTGAACGGTAGCTTTTACATAAGCGGCCTTTCCTGAAAAAATAATATCGAGTTTTTTTACATCTGCTTCGAGTTTTAAGTTTGCTTCAGCACCCCTGCTCCACACAGCCTGGATATTCTGCGGCGACCAGTACGATGACTCCGGCAGCCAGACGATCCAGTTCCGCGTATTATTATTAAAGCCGGAAACAGTAGATTTGAGCGTGAAATTATCCCATTTTTTCAGGTATCGGATCCCTAATTCCTCTGCATAGCCGCTTTCAGGCTTCAAATCGGGGTTACCTCCGGGGTTCCAGTACAAATCGTTAAGTGTGGGAATCCGGTAATTTCTGCTGAAGTTAAAATATACAAACATATCTTTGTACAACTTGATATCCATAGCCGCTGAAGGTAATATGGGAACAAAGCTGTTATTACTGTATTCTTCCCTTAAACCCAGGTTTAACTTCCATTTGTCGCTTTTCCCTGTGGCTGTGTAAGAGACGAAAGCAGAAATTTCCTGTTGCGATTGCTTCTGAATATAATAATCACAATACCCGGATGTGTATTTATAGTGAACGCCCGCATTCATGGTATGATATGGTAATAATTTAAAATATATTTCACTTTCGGATACCGATGCGGTGGTGCCACTTGAAGAGTTTATGAGTTTGTCGGGATCGGCATATTCATAATTGTCTATCAGCACGGCGGTACGTACAAACAATTTATATTTTTTCCCTTTGTTGACCCATTCCAGTGATGGGCGAAAAAACTCATCACGTTGAGTGGCGCTGCTGAATTCCTGAGTCATTAATGGCGGAATCTGCCTTTTGTTGTCCTGTATCCACAAACGAAAAGTCAGCAGGTTGTTATCATTTATTTTATATGCTTTATCATGCATTACACCATAACTCACCATTTCAGCATTCGTTTGCCGGACTTTTGGTGAACCGAAACTTGCATCATTAATAAATGTGAAATCATTTTTTCCCTCACGATAAAACGCTTTTACCATAATAGCTGTTTTCCTCCTGCTCAGACCTAACTTTAAATTTACCGAATAGTTTCCGAAACTGCCGTAAGATCCTCCAATGGAAACATCCAGCCCTTTGTCGTATTCCAGTTCATTCGAAAGATGTATGGCACCACCCATGGCCCCTCCGCCATATAAAGCCGCCATGCCGTTATATTGAACCGATATTTTATTCATAAAATTCACCGGGATCAGCGAAATATCCATCCCGCCGTTCATTGGGTTTTGTATGTTGAACCCGTTCCATAAAACGGCAGTTTGTGAGGTGCTTGTACCTCTCATTGACACAGAACTTAATCCAGTTATTCCGTTTGACTTAATATAAACGGAGGAGTTCTGCAACAGAAGCTGGCTTAAGTTACTTTCCGCAAAAGTTTTCATTGAAACAGAATCGATCTCTTCAATTTTTACACCGCCCAGGGTATTTGAAAAACGGTCTGTGGTAACTTCCACACCTTTTATAGGATAAACGGTATCAGTAAGATTTTTCTGTGCTGTAGCGCTGATGCCAAGCAAAGAAAAGAAAACAAAACTCCGGATACCTTTTTTCACAATACAATTCTTTTTGTATTATTTAAAAGCAATTTGAGAAAAAAAACAGATAATTTTTAATTGTTATCCATTTAAGCTTTTTTCCCCGAAAGCTATAAATAATATGTTCATGAAAAGGCAGGTTTTCTGACTTGTTCCCTTTCAGGCGTCTTCCCATTCGCCGGTTGGCGGACAGTGACAAAGAATGCCTTCAAGTTTAATAGAACTTACAGCAGCGGGTACTGTTCAGGAGTTTCACCTGATTCCCTTAACCGCAAAAAATGTTATTTTTACGGACACCATTTCGGAAACAAAAATAATCTTTTTTGCGGTAACCCGACACATAAGAGAAAATAGTTATAAAAAAAAGTGTGTTGATAAATCAGCGTATTCGAATTTTCTGCCCGATCTGAAGAAGGCTTTTCTGTGTAAGTTTATTTAATTTGCATAGGGTTGCAACGGAAGTCCCGTATTTCGCAGCTATATGTCCCAGCGTATCGCCCTTTTTTACATAATGATAATTACCAGCACCTTTATAAGAGGATTTTACAGAAGAAGTTGTTTTGCCAGCATATGTTTTACTGCGTGATTTATCAAAAGTCCTGTTAGTAACGAACAGGGTATCATTTAATAATTTAAACTTTTCAAAATCGATAACTTTATTGGGATTCATAGGGGTCCCAAGATAACGGATTTCCAGGTGCAGGTGCGGGCCTGTTGAATGACCGGTGCTGCCGCCGTAACCAAGCAACGTGCCGGCTTTAACCATCTGGTTTTCTCTTACCCGTGAGCCGGATAAATGTCCGTAAACGGTTTCGAGGCCATTGAAATGCCTTACAACAATAACATTCCCGTATCCGCGATGGTATTTTGAAATTCTTACCATACCATCAAATGCGCATTTAACGCTGTCTCCGGTATTTAGGTCGAGATCAATGCCATAGTGGAAACGTCTGTGCCGGTAACCATACTCTGAATTGATACGGCCTTTTACAGGCTGCACAAAGAAGTTGGTTTTTCCATCACATAAACAAAGTATAGTCGTATCTGTTTTTTTCGAAAAATCCATCTGTGGATAATATATCCCATTGTTATCCCAGGATTCATAAAGTTCACTTGCCGGAAAATATTCAGACAAGGAATCGGTATCGTCATAAAAATTGGAATGAAGGTCAATACTGTCGTTCGCACTCTCAATAATCTCAAAAGACTCTCCGTTTTGTTGAGAATATAATACGGTACAAGGTATGATGAACCCTGAAAAACCAATAGCCAAAGTAATTAATAATCTCTTTATCATTCTATGTTAAACCCACGTCTGATCCATTACTTATTGATATGAGGCAATACAAAAGTAATGGTCGATTACACTTTTACAAAAATACAATTTTCTGCAAACCGGCAAGTATTTTTTACTAGAAAATCCAAGGGAATCATGAAAACCAGCCCTTGTTATTTGTTTATCAATACTTTTTGATACAAAATTTTATTTTCCATTTCGAACTTAATAACATAAACCCCGTTATTCATGAACGAAATGTCAATAGTTTGCATGGTACCATTACTTGTAAGAACCTTCCTCAAAATCAATTTTCCTGAACAATTGTATATTGTTAACGCTTTTAAATTTGTTTTGTTATTTGTACATACAATATTCAGGTATTTTGTTGCAGGGTTAGGCCACCATTTGATGCCGTATACTTCCAAAAGCTCATTAATCCCTGAAAGGCTGATTAATTGGGTTGCCGTATCGATTGAGCAGGCATTTGAAGCTTCAAGTATTACCGTGTAGTCACCAACACCGGTATAAGAATGGGTAGGATTCTGTTCAACAGAATTATTTCCATCCCCAAAATCCCATGAATAATTTACTGCATTAGTAGAGGTATTATTAAAAACCACCTCAAAAATGCCGGGTAAATAAGTGAAATTTGCCACAGCCGGCTCAATCACATCAATCATCCGGCTCATGGTGTCATTACTCATATTGTTATCTGCCTCCAGGCCTGTACCGGCAAGAAGTTTATAACTTCCAGCAACAGGCACGATTTCGTCAGTTGCAAATGTATATGTTACAGAATCGCCGGCAGGAATAGTAAGGTTAGTTGCCGTTTCGTTTACAGCGGCTGAACCACCAATCTTATAATATACGGGAACATTACCATTATAGCTGGAAATATCATAATTAGTAATAGACACTTTTACATTGAAGGCTGTGTTTTTGCAATAAACTCCTGCCGCCGGCAATTCAATACCATTTATTCCCAAATCGCCAATATTGAACTCATCGGCGCCAACATCCGGAGAGGATGCGTCTCTCAAATCATTATCAATATCAGTACTAACAACAAAAGGTGATAAACTAGGTGTTCCCATTCCATTTACACCACCACTGGTAGTATGCAGGTCGCTGGTTGAGAAATAATTGGGATTAGCAATAAAGGAATGAGCGTCCAGGGAAGAAGTAGTGCGCCAGTTGGCAAGAGAAGTTATACCGGCGGTTTTCCAATAACCGATCCATACGCCGCTGTTCACAAACAAGTCGTTATAATCTGCTTCGGCAATTGGTGTGAGTGTTGTTCCGGCAACATAATAAGTGTACCCCTGGCCTGTTCCGGCATTAGCAAAAATATTATTTTTAATATACAGGTTTGCCGTCGAACTTCCATTGATATGAATACAGGAGCCCTGAATGGTAATTGTATTATAAATATTAACACTATTATGCAGAATGTAAAGGCGTTTACTACTTAAAATATAAATTCCAATCGCATTTGAAGTGCCTCCGATAGAAACAAAATTATTAGCAATCAGGGCATTTGCTGTTATAGCTTCGTTGCAATTCCAAATATAGATCCCATAACCGGTGCTCAGTGCAATTTTATTTTTTATAACACGCATTGTATCGTTTGAATAGCGCAGAAAAATTGCGTTGTATGTATTATTTGTCGTATTATTCGACACTTCATTGCCTTCGATAAATGCAAAACGGTGAGATTCTATATGAATGCCCTGGTTGCTTTGATTGATGAACTTATTATTCCTGACTAAAATATTCGAGTCAAGTGTGGTGCTGTTCTGGCCAACAAAATATAGCCCATAAGAACCATTTCTGATAATGTTGTTCTGAAACGTGTTACGGCTTTTAAAACCCGTATTATTCGAGCCGATAACAGCACTGATAAGCTGTGTATTACCCGGATTGGCGTTACCCTCAATTATGCAATTCGAAAATGAATTTTTTCTGGCGCCGCTCACAAAGTCGATCACTTTACAATATTTCAGCGTGTCAGATCTTTTGATCGTCAGTTTGTCAAATGTAACATAATCAGCGCCATTCAGTTGTACTACATAATTGTTTGCAGAACCCGAGGATGAAGGATATTGCAGAATAACTGAAGTACTGTCACCATTCTGAGGTTGAAAAGTTATGGTTGCAGATAGACCGGCGCCCGGGATCTGATTGATTGAAAATTGTTCGGAGTAAGTACCCGGTTTAATATCAAACACAACATCACCACTCACACCGGAGGTATTTAATGCGGTAATTGCATCAGAAAATGTTGTATAATCAGACGGAGCGCTACCAATAACCAAAGTGCCGCTCAACTGTCCAAGAACAGCATTAATATTAACAACTGTCAGGAACAGTATTAAAACAATAAATGTAAATTTTTTCATAGCAATGACATTTAGTTTTGTTCAAAAATATAAAAAAAATCGTTATTTAATAATTTTATTTAAATGTTCATCAAATAAAAAATGTTATTTATAATAATTTTATGTTGTTTCATATACTTTTAATAAAAATGTTACTATTATTTTTCTTATTTCTGTTTTTTATAAAAAAAAATGTTTTTCTTTTGTAACATTATTTTGTTATAATCAGTATAACACGATATTAAAATAAAATCGATTTTTTTTTTATTTGTTTGTTAAAAAATATTATTAGTTTTACTGTCGGATATTTATGCTGTCAAAAGGTGTCCGGAAAAAAAGATAATAACGAGTTATGAAGTACTTAAAAAAATGGTACGTAATATTACTGGCGGTTTTTATAGCTGAGATTGCATTTGATTCATGCAACAGGCATTACCGTTACAAAAGAATGATTAAACGCAGGCGAACTGCTATGGTAAAAAGATATCATTCTCCTTATCAGAAAAAATTAAAAAAGAACATTATCCCCATCAATAAAAACTATATCATTAAAAACAAGCGAAACACACGGGGCGTTCCCGGTTATGGAAATAAAAGGAAATAACATAAAAAAAAGAGGTTGAAAATTCAGCCTTTTTTTTTTTATAAAGAATTCTATTCCTATTGCATTTTCATTATTTTCGAGGTAAACGTATTTGTTTCAGATACCACTTTAAGCATATAATATCCTTTTGCCAATTCATCAGCAAGGGTTACATTAATATAATTACAACCGGGGCTTCTTGAAATTTTGGTTCTTTCATAAACTATTTTACCCGACAAATCAACTAGCTGAACATCAACTGCTGATGTATCGTTTGAATAAAAAACGATCTGAAAGGCATCCGTAAATGGATTTGGGACAACGGTCATGGTGTGTTCGTTATCAAAATTATGGATTTCTCCTCCTTTAAGGATAATATTGGCTGCAGCCATGTTGGGAATGCCATAACCATAATCGGAGTCGGGATTCAAAAACTTGCTTGAAGAGGCAATCACAGCTTCCATAATTTTAAGATTAGTCATGGAGCGGTTAGCCTGCCATAAACATGCCACTGATCCCGCCATCACCGGGGAAGAGAATGATGTTCCGTTGCCCGACATGACAGTTCCGGAAACCGATGACACAAATGTGCCTTGCCCGATAGCGCAAACCGAAGGCTTGATCCGCCCATCTGATGTAGGACCACGGGAGCTAAAAGCGGCGATATTACCGTTTTGGTCAACAGCCCCGACAGTCAGAATATTTTCAGCATCTGCCGGCGCACCCACATAATGCCACTCGCTGTTGCCAGAATTTCCCGCACTGTTGCAAACAAGTATACCTTTGCTGGCAGCCAATTTGGCACCAAGTGATGATCTGGCAAAATTTCCGTTCATTTGCGCATACGTATGATCCCAGTCAGGATTAAAAAAATCGGTGTAACCCAAAGAAGAATTTATAACATCAACACCCACGCTGTCGGCAAACTCCGCTGCAGCAACCCAATTGTCTTCTTCAACGGGATATTCACTGTCGGAATCTTCAGAACGTAAAAGCCAGAATTTTGCTTTTGGAGCTGTCCCCACCAGGTTACCGGGAAAATTACCGCCTATAATGGACAAAACCATCATGCCGTGAGTACTGCGGCTAAAAACATCGCCGCCGGGTTGAACAAAATCCCTGGTGCCTAAAATCTGGTTGTTATGCCAAAGCGAATCAAAAACAGCAATGGAATCGACATTAAAAAAACCCGCATCCAGAATGGCAATTACCATCCCCTGGCCACAAAAATTCTGATTGTGCAGATAATCCGTGCCAATCATATGTGTCTGGTTATATGCTTTTCCATAATCAAACCTGTCGGCACCAAACATGGATTCCTGTTTTTCCGGGTTGTTAAATATACGTATGTCGCTGTCTGCAAATAAACCACCAATGCTTTTTATTCCTTCCATTGTATCTTCCCTCCTTTTCAGTTTCACACCTTTTTTCACTGAACTTTCAGCTAACGAATCTATACCTGCAACAAAAGGAAATGACATTATTTTTTCGAGAACAGCAGTGTCGGTGGTACGAATAGTAATACAGTTGAACCATCTGGAAACAGTATAAACTAAAGCTCCGGTGTTTCTGACACTGTCGATATACCAGGAATTAACAGGAATATCGTTGGCCTGTATCTGAATATTCTGACGTGTGCGCCGTTCAAGGGCCCTTTCAGATAAATATTGGGAAGGGTCTTCTATGGAATAAGGCGAATTATTTTTATCAGTAAAAGTCACGCGATATTTTGAAACAACATTCTGCGCCTCACCTGTGAAAAAAATCAAGCATAAAGCTGCAGCCAGAAAAAACTTTTTCATTTTAATTTGTATTAATTTCCGTACGATTGAAAAGTGTATGAATAGTCAATGCCACTTGTTATTTCACCCGTGGGTTCCTTAACCAGTGAAACATATTTTTTATAAACCAGGCCAATATGTGCCGCGTAAATTTCCTGCTCAAAGTATTCTCCGATGATCGGGTAAAAGCTTCTTTGCAATACCGTACATGTAGAATCAAGATAAATATTGTTTATCGTTGCAGGTGCGTGAACTTCCTGGTATTTATAGGTTTGGGCATCAAAGGTGTTATATGCATTCCCATTCCAGGTCTGTGATTCTTCAACCGGAAAAATCAGTTTAACCATACGCATATTCTCTTCAACGCGTTCTGCGCACGAAGCTGTCAATGTTTCGAACCAGACATCTTTGATGATCCAGTCAGCAGTGTCAGAATACCTGATGTAACGCTCAAGCCGCTGGCTTGTCCTCCCCGAATTATCAATAAAAACCGATTCCACATATTCCTTTATCTGGTAACGGAAGGAATCGATTTCGCCGGTAAAATCGTTGTAACTGATGGAATCCACTTTGTAAATTACCCAATGCCCGGTATTTACAGGAAAATATTTATATCCCATTTCCACCGGTTCTTCTGTATCTTTTTTACAAGAAGAAAATATTGCCGTGATAAGAATGATAACAAAAAAAAACCTGAAGCACTTCATAATCAAACTTTATGCGAAGTTACTAAAAATACTCTGATTTCATTTAATAATTCCTCCTCCAATCAGGTCGTCGCCTTCATAAAAAACCACCGACTGTCCCGGAGTTACAGCGGCTACAGGATTGTTAAATACCACATGTATCGTATCATCTTGCTTTTTTACGGAACTTAGGGAGCCTCTATCTTTATATCGTATCCGGCTGATAACATCTTTCATTTCTGAAATATCAGCATATTTCATCATATTGATCTGATCAGCAAATAGTTCCGTTTGCATCAGGCTTTCCCGTTCAGCCAACACGACCGTATTTTCTGCGGCATTGATAGATTTCACATAAAGCGGATGCCCGACAGCCACTTCCAGGCCCTTACGCTGACCGATGGTATAAAAAGGATATCCGTGATGTTTACCCAGAATTTTGCCGTTTTCATCCAGAAAATTCCCGCCATCCACCTTAGCTTCCAGGCCGGCTACCCGTCTTTTCAGGAAACCCCGGTAATCGTTATCAGGAATAAAACATATCTCATAACTTTCACTTTTTTCTGCGATATGGGTTAGTCCGTGCTTTATTGCAAGCTGTTTAATATCTTTTTTATTATAGGAGCCCAGAGGAAAAATGGTACGGCTCAGATGGCGCTGGCTCAACCCCCACAGCACATAAGTCTGGTCTTTATTGTCATCCAGGCCTTTACGCAAAAAATACCGGTCATTTTCAAAAGCGATACGGGCATAATGGCCCGTAGCTATAAACTGACAATCCAGTTCATCAGCTTTCTGAAGCAGGTCTTCCCATTTCATCAGCTTATTACACAACACGCATGGATTAGGAGTGCGTGCATTCAGGTATTCGCTGATAAAATTACTGATGATCGTTTCTTCAAATTCCTTTTTGAGGTCAAGAGTAAAATGCGGAAAACCAAGTTTAACGGCAACTTTACGTGCGTCGTTTACTGCATCCAGGCTGCAACACCCGTTTTCTTTTATAGAACTGCATGATGATTCATAATCCCAGACCTTCATGGTAATACCCACAAGCTCATAACCCTGCTCCTGCAATAAAATAGCTGCAACGGAGCTATCAACGCCCCCGCTCATGGCCACTAAAACCCGCCCTTTTTTACTTTTATTATTCATATTTTATCAGCGAAGCCCACGACATAAATGCTTCGATCTTGTCAGGATGCAACATCACCTGTTTACCCGGATCAGGATTGAGAACTATAACCGGATTCTCTTTTGTAAAATCCTTCCTGTTTTTCAGCGACCATCTGGAGATAATAAAGTCGGGGCTGATTCTGAAAAAATTAAACTGATCAAGCAGATTTTCCAGATCATTAAGAGCAGTCGTTGTAATAAAATCTTCTCCGGAATTTTTTTTGATGTGGACTTCATTTTTTTCTGAAAAACAATAAGCGATGTCGCTCACAGCAACAAAAGTACTCACACCTTTTGCAAGCACTAAAATTTCCTCCTTGACAAGTGATCCTTCTTTATAAAGCAGTTTTCTGTCACCAAGCCCTTTTTCATCAAAAAACATCCACTCACCTTCTTTAAGGTCGTTCTTATAGTTGCCAGTTAAAAGTATCTTCCCGGAATTATAAAAATATTGATATTTTCCGTTAAGTTTATTATTCAAAAATGTACATTTCAGTTTAAGAACGCTGTCTGCGTAATAATCCAAACTTTCACCATTGAGCAGGTTGTTTTTATAATTTTCAATCCTGTTAATTTTACCGTCATCATAGTAATAGTTCCAGGTGCCTTCTTTAATTCCGTTTTTGTAGTTTTCTTCAGAAATCTTAACTTCATTGGTACCGTAATAAACCCAGAGCCCGTCTTTCGTTTTATCTAAATAAACCCCTTCTGCATTTTTTTTGCCGTTGTTAAAATACATGATGGTCTGGGCTTTGCGTCCACTGTCAGAATAAATGGTGAAAGCTTTTATTTTTCCGTTTGGGTAGTAATATTTGAATTCTCCGTTAGGCTTATCGTTGATAAAATTCCCTTCATATTTCAGGGTATCATTGACGATTTTCTTCCAGTATCCCTGTTTGCGGCCAAGAGAATCGGTTTTATTGACGGGCTGTGCATTTATGACACCTGAAAAAATGAACAGAAACAGGATTAAGAATAAACTTTTATTTATGGTTGTTTTCATATAAAAAATCTGCAAATTCTTTAAGATTATTAAAAACGTAATTGATCTTATATTTATTATTTTCAATGATTTGTTTATCAGCGCCCAGGTACACAGCTACCATGCCAAGCCTGGATGCAAATTCCATGTCCGTTAAAGCATCTCCTACCATCACTGAATTTGAGAATTCTATTTCAGGAAAATCTCTTTTAGCCTGCATCGCCATACCTGTTTCGGGTTTGCGGTTTGGGCTTTGGCTGGTTGCAAGGTCGGGACAAAAATAAACTGCATCAATAAGGCCGCCATTAAATTCAATTTCATCGTGCATTTTATCGTGAATCGCCTTAAGATCGGCCTCGCTCATAATACCTTTACCTATTCCCTGCTGATTGGAAATTACCAGTATCCGGCTGAAAAATTTTCTTAATAGCATCACCGATTCTATTACACCGGGCAGAAATTCAAATTCACTCCATGATTTTACATAATCATCCGGAAGTTTTTTGTTAATAACGCCATCACGATCAAGAAATAAGGTCCAGGCCTGAGGGGCTGTAATTTGGGGAAACATTAATGATTAATTGAATTTGTCAAGGTTTGAAAATCTTTTCTTCGACCGCCTGGCAAAAAATATGCCCCACTAAAATATGTGCTTCCTGTATGCGCGGTGTCTCATTTGATGGAACATTAATCAGGTATCCGACCAGGTCTTTCATTTTTCCGCCTTTTTCTCCGGTAAATCCAACGGTAACCATACCAATTGCTTTAGCGACTTCCACAGCATTAATAATATTCTGCGAGTTGCCCGATGTAGAAATAGCGATCAGCATGTCTCCTGCCCTGCCTTTGGCTTTTACAAGGCGTGAATACACATCGTTGTATGAATAATCGTTGGCAACGGCTGTCACATAAGAAGTATTTACGTGCAGCGCTTCTGCATCCAGCGGATCCCGGTCAAAAGCATAACGCCCGGACAGTTCCGCGGCAATATGCTGGGCATCGGCTGCGCTGCCTCCGTTTCCACATAATAATATCCGTCCGTTGTTTTTAAGAACTTCCGCTGCTTTCAGGCTAATCTTCTCAATAGTATTGATAAGATCAAAATCCTCAAGCATGCGTTTTTTAACTGCTATGGATTCGTTGATGCATTGTTCTATGTTCATGTCCAAAAATTATGAAGCAAATATATGATTTTATCAGCTAATCATTGCATAAAACTCTTCCTCAGAGATTACCTGAACTTTTAGTTTTTCAGCTTTTTTCTTTTTTTCAGGACCCATCTTGTCTCCGGCGAGAACAAAACTGGTCTTTGCTGAAATCGATCCGACATTCCTGCCGCCATGTTTTTCGATCATTTCTTTGATCTCATCCCTTGAAATGCTGAAAACTCCTGAAACCACAAAGGATTTCCCTTTCAATTTATCAGATAAAATCTGAATATCCGATTTCTCCAGTGAAAACTTCAAGCCTTTTTGTTTTAATCGTTCAAGAGTATTTATGTTCACAATATCATTGAAATAATTCCGGATACTTCCGGCAATTTTATCACCTATTTCTTCGGCTTGTTTCAGCTCATCAAATTCAGCTTTCTGCAGTTCTTCAATAGTATTAAAATGAAGCGCGAGCTTTTTAGCAATTGTTTCACCTACATACCTGATTCCAAGCGCATAAAGAACACGTTCAAAAGGCACACTTTTCGAGTCTTCAATGCCTTTCATGATATTAACCACCGTTTTTTCCCTGAATTTAACAGTGCGCGTTTTTGTATTTCCTTCCGTCACATATTCTTTCTCAAGGTTGAGAAGTTCTTCTGATTTCAGATCATACAGGTCGGCGATGTTATGTACTAGGCCTTTATCAAAAAGAATTTCTACTTTCCCTTCGCCCAGGCTGTCGATGTTCATAGCCTTGCGGCTGATAAAATGTTCAATTTTTCCTTTTATCTGCGGCGGACAACCACTTTCGTTCGGGCAGTAGTTCGCAGCTTCGCCTTCGACACGTTCCAGCAAGCTGCCACATTCAGGACAGTTGGTTATAAACTGAAGTTCCTTGGTGGCCGGATCACGTTGCGACATATCCACATTGACAATTTTTGGAATAATCTCTCCGCCTTTTTCTACAAATACCATGTCACCTATACGGACATCAAGTTTTTTGATATTGTCGGCATTATGCAGTGTTGCCCGCTTGACCACGGTACCGGCAAGTTGGACAGGTTCGAGGTTGGCAACTGGAGTCACTGCACCGGTCCGTCCAACCTGGAAATCAACGGAGATCAAGCGGGTGAGCGCCTGTTTGGCCTTGAATTTATATGCAATCGCCCAGCGCGGAGATTTTGCCGTAAAGCCGAGACGCCTTTGCTGATCATGAGAATTTACTTTAATAACAATGCCGTCAATGTCAATGGAAAGCTCATCCCGTGCCTTGTCCCAATAGTTGATAAAATCAAATATTTCTTCAATAGTTTTACACTTGGCTATATAAATAGGAATTTTAAAACCCCATTCCCGAGCTTTCATCAGATTATCGTAGTGAGTTTCAAACGGAAGCTGTTCTCCGAAAAGCAAATACAGGTAACAATCCAGCGCACGCTTGGACACTTCCGACGAATCCTGCATTTTAAGGCTTCCGGATGCTGCATTGCGCGGGTTGGCAAATGGTTGTTCCCCGATCTCAACACGTTCATCGTTCAAACGTTCAAATTCAGGGCGGGGCATTACAATTTCACCGCGTATCTCAAATTCTGACGGATAGTCATTTCCAAACAAACGCAAAGGAATACTATTAACCGTTTTAACATTGGTGGTAACATCATCGCCCTGAACGCCATCACCACGGGTTACGGCATATTTTAACGAACCGTTTACATAGGTCAGCCCAATGGCAACGCCATCGTATTTGAGTTCACAGACATATTCAACTTCTTCGCCGGGCAAAAGTTTGCGCACCCGCTGGTCGAAGTCGGAAATTTCCTCTTCTGAATAGGTATTGCTTAATGACAACATGGGATTTTTATGAACCACCTGCTTAAAATTCCGTGTTATTTCACCCCCTACTCTTTTAGTCGGAGAATCAGGAGAAACATATTCGGGAAATTCGTTTTCGAGTTTTATCAACTCTTCCAGCAACATATCAAAATCGTAATCGGAAATGGTGGGAGCCGAAAGGGAATAATACCTGTAATTATGAAGGTTTATTTCATCGGTAAGCTCTGCTATGCGTTTTTTGGCGTTATCTCTGTCCATGCCTTGTTTACTTGATGCAAATATAAGAAATTTTATATTGCCGTATTGCCGTAGCACGGCTTAAAGCCGTACTACGGAAATATCGCGGCAATATACTAAAGCCCGTTAACTTTTCGCCACATCAAAAAATTCATATACCGCCAGGTAAAATCCATCAGCTTTGGATTTTTAGTCCCGGAAAAAATTACATCCCAATTTTTCAGGAGTTTTTGGGAGTCTACAAACTTCTCAGTGTCCAGCCCGGCAAGTTCATTGATGATGGCCTTCATTCTTTTTTCCGACTGCATGAGCCACAGCGACTGAGGGGTGGCAAAACCCAGTTTGTCGGAACGCGTGTAAATGCCTTCAGGCAGCACGTCAACCATGGCTTCGCGCAATAAGAATTTGCTTCGGCCCTTATGAATTTTATAAACAGAAGGTAACGAAAACACGTATTCTATCAGATCAATATCATCAGCAAAAGGCGTACGCGATTCTACCGAATACTGCATGGAACAACGGTCTTCCCAGCGCAGCAGGTTCCGCAAATAACCGTTTGTAAAATAATCATGCAATGCGGAATTAAGGTCTTTGCTGCTGTATCCGGTACTCAGAGTTACCCCTGCTGACGCGGATTCCAAAAGGTTTTTATTGAAAAATGATAATTCTTTATGATTATTCTTCGCAAGTATGTTTTGTATAGAACGTGGCAACATATCGCTCAGCAGCACCTTTCCCATGGAACGTAATAATATATTAAAGTTCAGCGGAGCGTATTTCAGATTTGCAATTTCGGAACCGAGTGTTTTCAACTGAAACCTTCGCAGCAACTCAAAATAATAGGAAATATAAAAAGGCACGTACCCGGCAAAAAGTTCGTCTCCACCCTGCCCGTCAAGTAAAATTGTAATGTTATGCTCCCGGGCAAGTTTCATCACCGAGCTTTGGGCATAAGTGCTGGTAGAAAATAGCGGTGAATCCTGGTAGTAAATGATTTTTTCCAGTTCATCAAATAAATTAGCGGCCGTACACGCGCATTTATGCCAACTCAACTTGTGTTTATCAACAACCTGCTGAGCCCAGTGCGACTCATTAACGGATTCATCGTCAGCACCTGCTGTAAATGCATGAAGGGTCCCGTTCAGCTGACGGAGCGGATGCTGTGCATTAATCTTTTGTGAAACACCAATGATGCTGCTGCTGTCAATACCGCCGCTCAGGCAAAAGCCGACATTTACATCAGACCGAAGACGCAGTGTTATTGCATGGTGAATCTTTTCTTCAACCTGCCTGACTATGTTCTTTGATTCTTCGGCATTAAATTTTTCTCTGCTTTTATTAAAACTAAGATTATAATACTTTGTGATCTCAAACTGGTTAGTGTTCAGGTCGTATATAAAATAATGTGAAGGCATCAGCTCCCTGATGTTCGTGTAAAGCCCATTTTCAGTACGCTCCACGCTGCTGTTCACAAGATAATCAAAAACAGCATCAGGGTTTACGCTTGTATTGACAGGTAGTTGCAACAATGCTTTCTGCTCAGAAGCAAAAGCAAAATACTGTTTTGAGTTATAGTAATATAGTGGCTTAACTCCAAAGCGGTCACGGCATCCGATAAGAAAATTTGAATTCAGGTCGTATAAAACAAACGACCACATTCCGTTAAGCTTGTCAAGGAAACGCATGCCCCAGTATTCATAGGCTTTCAACATTACCTCCACGTCGCTGGAAGAAACAAAGTGTACTGAATTTTCTTCCAGTTCTTCACGAATCTCCCAATAATTGTAAATCTCACCGTTGAAAACAACCCATATTGTTTTATTGTCGTTGCACATGGGCTGGTGTCCTGCCGAAGACAAGTCAATAATAGAAAGCCTCCGGTGCGCAAGTCCAAGGGCCATATCACCACCAACAGTTTCAATATCATGTTGGGCGGCATAAGGAAGTTTCATTTCACGGGATGCGGTTTGCGTATCCTTGCCACCGCAAACATAAAGATTATTGCCACCGAAACAGACATAACCCTCATCATCCGGCCCACGGTGCCTGAGGCTATCAGCCATTTTATGCAATGACGTTGCTACATCAGGGCCTGCAGTGTCTATTTTCAGGATACCGGCTATACCGCACATAATCCGAATTTATTTATCATCAGCTTTGTCTTCGAGTAAAGGTACAAAACGAAACGTACCATGTTCTTTTATGATCACTTCGCCCGTTTCAGTCTTGGTGGCTGTGATCATTTTCTGAATATCGGCCATACCAACCGGTATAACCATTATTCCACCGATTTTTAACTGCCCGAGCAGCATTTCAGGAATATGGGGAGCACCGGCCGTCACAATTATTTTATCAAAAGGAGCATAAGCAGGCAAGCCTTTGTAACCATCTCCGTAAAAGAATTTCGGATTATAACCGATAGAAGGTAAAAACAATTTTGTTTTCTGGTAAAGGCTTTTCTGACGCTCAATGGTATAGACAACAGCTCCAAGTTCCAGAAGAACACATGCCTGATATCCAGAGCCGGTTCCTACTTCAAGGATTTTATCCCGTTTTTTAACTTTTAATAAATCGGTCTGAAATGCAACGGTGTAGGGCTGGGAAATGGTTTGTCCGGCGCCGATAGGGAAAGGTTTATCTTCGTAGGCATGGTTCTGAAAAGTGGAATCAAGAAATAAGTGGCGTGGGATTTTATCGATAGCGTTAAGAATATTCTCGTCTGAGATCCCCTTCATTTTAATGGTTTCCACAAGCTGTCTTCTCAGGCCTTTGTGTTTATAAGAATCAATCATTAATTTCTATATTTATCTTTATCAGTGCTTTATACAACCGTCTTGATGCTGTTGCACTGTTAATTTCTAATGCGAAAATAATCAAATCCTTATAATAAAAAATTTAATTTTGCGAAAAATTCTAACGCACATGTTAACAGTAGGAGTATTAGGAGCAGGACACCTTGGCAAGATTCATATAAATTGCCTGAAACAGATCGAACACATAAATCTTTGCGGGTTTTACGACCAGGACCCTTTAGTTGTTAAACAGGTAGAAGAAGAATTAGGGATAAAAGCCTTTTCTTCCATTGATGATCTGATATCTTCTGTTGAAGTTGTGGACATTGTTACACCCACTCTTTCGCATTTTGACTGCGCTTCCAAAGCCATGAAATCGGCAAGGCACGTATTTATTGAAAAGCCGCTGGTTACCACACTTGAGGAGGCAAAACAGCTTATTTCTATTTCAAATGAAGCACGTGTAAAAGTGCAGGTTGGCCATGTGGAACGATTTAATCCCGCATATATCGCTGCATTTCCGTTTATTCAGCAACCGATGTTTATCGAAACACACCGCCTGGCACTTTTCAATCCGCGCGGCACGGATGTCCCTGTCATCTTAGATCTGATGATACACGACATCGATATCGTTCTGAGTATTGTTAAATCAAACATAAAGAAAATAAGCGCCAGTGGTGTAGCCATCGTAAGCGATACCCCTGATATTGCCAATGCACGCCTGGAATTCGACAACGGTTGTGTTGCCAACCTCACCGCAAGCCGCCTTTCGATGAAGAACATGCGCAAAACCCGTATTTTTCAGCCCGATGCTTATATTGCCATTGATTTTTTCAAAAAGGACACAGAAATTATCCGCCTTAAAAATGTTGCTGATGAAAGCAGCATGGGCCCACTTGACATGATCATCGACCTGGGTGAAGGCAAAGGGAAAAAACAGATATTTTTTGAAAAACCCGAAATAGTTCCCATCAATGCTATTAAAACAGAGCTTGAGACATTTTTCAATTCAATTGAAAACAATACAGAGACTCCTGTAAGCATCATTGACGGATACAAAGCGCTGGACATCGCGTATAAAGTCATTGAAAAAATCAATATCCCGGATTAAATTTCCTGACGATACAATAAATTTCTTTTACTCTCGTTAAACCAATGAATTTTGTGTGCGAATGGGAAAATTTTACTTTACAGGATTTAGAAAAATATCTTTAGCCGCTACAGGCCTTTTCATTATAAGCAGTTTAATTTCTTGTAAGAAAACCGACCTTGTTCCTTCGTATATTCATATTGATAAAATAGACGTCACAACCGTTTATGAAATTTTTGGTTCAAACTCTTGTAAAATCACTGATGCATGGGTATATGTAGATGGCGATTTGCAGGGAATTTACGAACTGCCGGCCACCTTTCCAATTCTCGCTACCGGCCAGCATACTATTATGATACGCCCCGGAATAAAACTCAACGGCATCGCCATGTCAAGAGCTTATTATCCGTTTTACAAGCCTTATGAAACTACTATTGAACTCGTAGCTGAACAAACAGACACCATTAGCCCCACCGTGACTTATTATGAAAATAAAATTCACTGGAAAGAAGACTTTGAAACGGCCGGAGTTTCGCTGGTGAAATTTAGTGTCAGCGATACAAATTTCATTCAAACTCAGGACAGTACAAAAGTTTTTGAAGGGCTGAGTTCCGGAATTGTTAGCCTTGACGCGGCATACAACTATGTATGCAGTGTATCGGATGATATTTTCGACATACCTCAGAATCAATCGGCGGTGTTCCTCGAACTCAACTATAAAACAAGTGTACCTTTAGGTATTGGTATGTATGCGGTATTGTCAACCGGTCAGAATGAGAAAATTGAAACGATGATAATCAATCCGAACACTTTCTGGAATAAAATCTATATAAATTTAACCTACTCTGCCAATATCAGTTCAAACACCACCGGGTTCAGGATCTATTTTGAAGCATACAAACCCGACAGCCTGGCAACTGGAGAAGTATTGCTTGATAATATTAAACTATTGTACACCGAATGACCGAGATGAATAAAAAAGCACAGGTGCTAAAATATGTTATTGCGGATGCACTATCTGCAGGAGCAGCCTGGGTATTATTTTTTATTTATCGGAAATATCATGTCAACTCCAAAGTATTTGATAATCCCGATCAAATTTTTGGCGATAAAAATCTGTATATAGGCCTTGCTTTCATATTGGTATTCTGGTTTATCTTATATTTTGTTACTGGTACTTATCAGAAAATCTTCAGAAAATCACGATTAAAAGAACTCGGGCAGACCTTCCTGATCTCACTGATAGGAATGATTGTTATTTTCTTCCTTTTTATCCTAGATGATCAGGTGGTAACCTACAAAAATTATTACCTGTATTTCTTTGTTCTTTTTCTGTTACATTTCACCTTCACTTTTATCTGGCGTTTGATATTTTCGTCGCAGACAGCATACAAAATACATCATAAAATAATTGGTTTTAATACATTGCTGATTGGCAGTAACGGCAACGCTGTAGCCATTTATAATGAAATTGAAAACCAGTGGAAATCATCAGGCAATAAATTTGTCGGATTTATTGATGTTCATAACGGTGATCAGCATCCTATGGAGAAGTATCTGCCGCACCTTGGGAATTATAAAAACCTGAAAAACATTATCTCAGAATACGAAATTGAAGAAGTAATTATTGCCATTGATAAAAAAGAACATTCTTTTGTTGAGCAGATCATTTCTTTGCTTGAAGATACACACGTGGTGATCAAGATCATTCCCGACATGAAAGACTTTTTACTTGGAAGCGTAAAAATGACTTCTATCTTTCATGCTCCATTGATACAGATATCACCGGAACTCATGCCTGCGTGGCAACGTTATATCAAACGCGCCATTGACGTTGCCGGTTCGCTGATTTTCATGTTAATCTTATCGCCGGCTTATTTGCTGGTTGCTTTGGGCGTAAAACTGTCATCAAAAGGGCCGGTATTTTATTCACACGAACGCATCGGCCTTCATGGGAAACCTTTTACCATGTACAAATTCCGTTCTATGTACCTTGATGCAGAAAAAGAAGGGCCTCAGCTTTCTAGTAAGAACGATCACCGCATAACAACTTTTGGCCGTTTTATGCGAAAAGTCAGGTTGGATGAGATTCCCCAATTTTACAATGTCCTGAAAGGGAATATGTCGATTGTTGGCCCTCGCCCCGAAAGGCTTTTTTATATCAACCAGATTGTCCAGAAAGCGCCTCATTACAAACTTTTGCATAAGGTTAAACCGGGAATTACATCCTGGGGCCAGGTGAAATATGGCTATGCCGAAACCGTTGACCAGATGATAGACCGTTTGAAATTTGATGTCCTGTACATCGAAAACATGTCGCTGGCTGTAGATTTTAAAATCATGATCTACACAGCGCTTATTATACTGCAAGGTCGCGGAAAATAGTTACAACTCCCCGTTTTCTATCATTACAACAATCTGTTCTATGTCTTTGTCCTTACCCAGCGGGTCATAGGTAGATTTAAGATTGTATCCGAACAAGCGCCCGAAACTCTGATAAAGCGATGCTACGATTCCGCCACGAAATTCTTTTATAATATCGTAGGACGAAGAACCCGTCTCACGATCAATAAGCTTTATAAGTATCTCGCCCTGCAGCTCACTCATATTTTTTATATCATCTTCAAATTGTGTAATAAGCTCTTCCTCAGCCTGTTTCATCAATTGCTTTCGTTCTTTCCTGCTTTTAGCATTGTTAATGATATAATTAAATTCCAGCACTTTGATACTCACTATTTTAGAGTAGGGATAAACTTTCTTTACATGATAAACCAGTTTGGAGAAACGCAGCGCTTCGTATTTATTAGCAAAAATCACAGGCCCGAAAATCTTTACTTCAGTCAGGGACAATATGGGCAGTGTGTCTCCATTGATGATGATCGCACGGGTGACAATGCTATTGGTATCCTGAGCTTTCGCAGTAAAATAACAACTTATCAGAAGAAATAATATCAGAAAAAAATACTTTTTCATTTTTGTGCAATTACAAAAGGCTCAGGAGTCAATTATTATGCCAGTTGGTATCTTAAACAAACCGCCGGATGAAACGTAATTTATGCGTGTAACAATGCAGGTCATTATTAAAAATTCCTTCATGGTCTATTTCATCTATCCGGACTTTCCCGGATGCATGAATAATTTTTTGGTTGAACAAGATAATACCTGTATGAATGATCTGATTTTCATCATTTTCAAAAAAAGCAAGATCGCCGGGCATGGCTTCCGAAATAAAATCAACTGCTTTACCCTGCTGAGATTGTTGCGCAGCATCTCGTGAAATGTGGATACCACATAATTTCATAACCACCTGGGTGAGGCCTGAGCAATCAATCCCGAAAGGAGTTTTACCTCCCCACATGTAAGGGGCGTTCAGATATTGTTTTGCATATTCGGTAATTTTTGCGCCGTTAATTTTAGTTAACGTATTTGTGCATTCCGATTCGTAAGCATACTCATAACCTGCAATGATCATATTTTTTTCTGATAAAGAAGGCAAACTGCTTCCCATTACTATTGGAAAATAAAAATTCAACGTTTTATTACAAATCAATTGCACTATATCTGTCGCAACACACGTATTGTCTTTATTCAATACGGCAAATTCATCTGCAGTCAGTAAGCAGGATTGCTTTTTATCAATCCATCCTTCATAATCATCAAATACGGTCCTGATTTTCAGCCAGGAACCAATTAATTCAGTCACATGAAACATTTCGCCAAACAATAGCTGTGACACTATTTCGGATTTATCAGAAGGCTCTGAATGAACCGGGACAACACTTAAAATACAAATTCCTTGTGTCATTGTTTTTTTTTTACAAAATAAGATAATTTTTTTGAAATAAGTATTTTTTCATCAGAATACTGCCCGGTTAAGAAAATCATTTAATGGTTTGGTCGCTTTGAAAACCTTTGCCACATAACTGACAAGCTCTTTTTCGCTGAAATCCGACGGATTGTAATAATGAACAACAAAATAATCTTTAAGCTTAAGATATTCCGTACCGGCAAAATCTTTTGAAAACTCGGGTGGCACCCTTTGCAGCTTGTCACCTGTAACGTCACCGAAATAATCTTTGAATTTTTTGTCTGAAATTATTTTTTTAAACTCATCAAAATTATAATACACTTCCTGGCGTAAAGATTTTAATAATGGTGGTGGTGGCATATATATGCCTCCTGATAAAAAGCAATTCCCTGGCTCAAGGTGGAAATAATAGCCTGCAGTAGTTACTTTCTTTCCAAATTTATTAAAATAGGCACCAAAATTTGTCTTATACGGCGATTTATCTTTGGAAAACCTCACATCCCGGTAAATTCTGAACATACAGTCCTGTGGCTTGATCCCTCTGAGTTCATCATCAAAAACAGAAAGCGCTCCATGCACAGAAGTAATTAACTTTACAAAAGCATTTATAGAGGCTTCATACTTTGCTTTATTCTCAGCAAACCACTCACGGTTATTGTTTTTCGACAACTCTTCTAAAAATTCAATAATTATATTAATCATTGCATTCATTATTTATTTAAAAAAATAATTATTTTTACAAAATTAAATTTTAAATTTCATTCCACTTAATAAATTATTTTGTTTTCAAGGCAACTAAAGTTGTTTTTTTCTCGTCATGCTAGTTATTATTAATAAACCCAATATTGTATGAAACTTAATAAATCTTTACTTTTTCTAAACATATTTTTATTGGTAATTGTCCAGGGCCTGAAAGCCCAGCCAGGTTGCCCAAGTGTTGAAGCAGGTAATAATGTTACCTTAGATTGTGGAACAAACTGCACGAACCTCAGTGCAAGTTGTCTGGCAACCGGAGCAACGACTACATATACAGCATCGTCAATACCATATGCACCTCCCTATGCCTATAATACCGGGACACCCATACTCGTAAATATTGATGACACCTGGAGCAGCGCTATTACATTGCCGTTTACTTTTTGCTTTTATGGTACCAGTTATACACAGATAATTGCAGGTTCAAATGGCAATGTATCATTTGCTATTGCAGATGCCGGCACATTCTGCGAATGGTCATATTCTGCATCGTGCCCGTCTCCTGATCTCATCCCTGCAGGGAATATTTTCGGACCTTATCATGATATAGATCCCTCTGTTACAGGGCAGATGTATTACGCGATTTTGGGTTCATATCCTTGCCGTACATACGTTGTTAGCTGGAATCAAATTGCCATGTTTTCCAGTTCTTGCAATAGCTTGCTGGCTACGCATCAGATCGTATTATATGAAAGCACTAATGTTATTGAAGTATATATACAAAACAAGCCTTTATGCACATCATGGAATGGTGGCAACGCTATTGTGGGCATACAGAATCCTGATGGAACCATCGGTATTACTGCACCCGGAAGGAACACCTCCCAATGGACGGCAAGTAACGAGGCCTGGCGTTTTACCCCTGCCGGAAGCCCCAACTATACGTTAACATGGTGGCAAGGTGCTACACAAATAGGAACCGGGGCAACTGTCAATGTCTGTCCCAGTGCTGCAACAACCTATACTGCGCAAGTTATTTATGATTGCTGCGTAGGAAATGATGTAACCGTTACCGACGATGTTACCGTTTCACTTGCCAGTGGTGGTGTAAGCCTGACACCTACCAATCCGGCTATTTGTGGTAATGGATCGGTTAACCTTACTGCTTCCGGATCTGACACTTATACATGGTCACCAGCTACGGGGTTAAACCAAACAACAGGCTCAACCGTAACTGCTTCTCCAACAACCACCACCACATATTCTGTGACAGGAATATCTCCCGGATGCACTTCGACAAATGAAATTACTGTTACGGTAAACCCAAACCCTGATATTACCAATATGACCACCTCCATCTGTAGCGGGGGCAACTTCACCATAAGTCCTGTTGACGGAACCAACGGAGTTGTTCCTGCCGGAACAACCTATAGCTGGCCAGATCCTGGTGTAATCGGAATAACAGGAACGGCATCAGGAAGCAATGCCGTAAATATAAGCGGGACGCTCACAAATACAACCAATACACCCATAAATGTTGTTTATACTGTAACTCCTGAAGTGGGAAGTTGTACCGGAAATGCTTTTTTGGTTACTGTAACTGTAAACCCTGTACCTGCAATTACCAACATGGCTGCAGCAATATGCAGCGGTGGAACATTCACATCGAATCCTGCAAACGGAACTAATGGAATTGTTCCAACAGGAACAACCTATAGCTGGTCGGCACCTGTTGTGGCTGGAATTACAGGTACTGCCGCAGGAAACAACGTTTCAAATATCGACGGTACATTAATTAATAGCACCAATGCTCCCATAGACGTGGTATACAATGTGACACCATCCGCTGGAACCTGCGACGGAGCACCCTTTACTGTTACAATAACTGTCAACCCGGTTCCCACATCTGATTTCACTATATCATCACCTAACTGTACGGGTAATATGGCTGAGGTAACATACAACGGAACGGGGACTTCAGGAGCAACTTACAACTGGGACTTTTCAGGCGGTAATGCCGTACCAGGATCAGGCCAAGGCCCCCACCAGGTTACCTGGTCAACTCCCGGAAGTTATAACATTACACTGACCGTAACTGAATACAGTTGCGCCTCAACACAAACCATCCATACTGCCCTGGTAAGCAATATAAGTACGAACAGTCATACTTCAACTGATGTTATCTGCAATGGACAAAACTCGGGAACAGCAACGGTATATCCTGTCGATGGTTCCGCACCTTATTCATATGTATGGAATACTGTTCCCGCCCAGACGACACAGACAGCTACTAACCTGCCTGCAGGAACATTTTATGTTACCATCACAGACAATGTGGGTTGTGTAACCTATGATACCGTGCAGATCATTCAGCCTTCTGCTCTGGATATAGATGTTACCTACGAAAATGAAGGATGCCTGAATAGTTGTGATGGCTCTGTTAGTGTAAATGTTACCGGTGGAATTCAACCCTATGATTATAGCTGGACGGGTGCGGTTTCCAATACTTCAGAGATACAAAACCTTTGTGCAGGGAATTATTCAGTCACAGTAAGTGATTCAAACAATTGCACCCTAACCGGTTCCGCAACGATCATCACCAATTCACCTATTAATGCCGATGCTTACGCAGATGCACAAACTGTTTTAATGCCGGCCTCCGTTCAATTTAATTTTACGGGAAGCGGAGCTGTTGATTATCTTTGGGACTTTGGTGACGGCACCACTTCAAATATTTCAAATCCTTCCCACGTATACACATCCGCAGGAGAATACACGGTAATACTTGTTGTAAGCTCCGGTGCTCCGGATTTCTGTACAGATTCAATACAAATTATCATCACGGTAGTGGAACCATCCATGGTAACTATCCCGAATATTTTCACGCCTAACGTTGACGGGGTAAATGAAACATTCAGAGCTGAATCCGAAGGTCTTGAAACTGAAGAAATGTTGATATATAACCGTTGGGGAAAACAGATTTATTCATGGAGCGAAGTCGGCGGTGAATGGGATGGTACTATTAACGGTCAGAAAGCAGCTGAAGGCATCTATTATTATATATTTGGAGCCGTTGGATTTGATGGCAAGGATTACAGATTCAATGGAACCGTCACCTTGCTTCGGTAAGATTTCTTATAGCATTAAGGGAATTCCACAAGAACAGGTGAAATTATTTTTTTAAGTTTAATGATTTGACAACCCAGTTTCAAACCATTGAAAATCATTATTATATTAGTTGACATCTTCATTAACGTTATAATAATGTTAATAATTTTTTTTTCGTATAAAAACTGACGTAATAAATATTGGTAACTTTGCTCGCTTTCAGAAACATGCAATATTATTATGTATTTTCATACAAGAACCTCAATAAATAAATAGTATCAATCAGCCAAAAGGGAAATTTAACACTAACTTGTGGCATTTCTTTAATAATTATCCGATTATCAATTCAAAAACAAATTTTTGGTTATGAGAACAATGATGGTTTCATTAGTGATAATGATGTTTGCACAAGGGCTTTGTGCACAAAATTATTCAATGTATAATGGTTCTGTTTCAACCTGTGAAGGCCGGTTCTACGATAGTGGCGGAAAAACAGGCAACTACTCGGCAAATGAGGATTATGTGTTTACCCTTAGCCCATCCAGCCCGGATTCTAAAATAGAGGTGAAATTTACCTTTTTCAGGTTGAACGGAAATGATTGGCTGGCTGTTTATGATGGGAACAATATTGAATCTTCTATGATTGATAAATACACCAATAGAAACCCTTTGAAGGGGGAAATAAAATCGACTTCAGGGAGTCTGACGTTTGTCTTTCATTCCGAAAGTCAAAGTTCCGAAGTCGGATGGGAAGCACTCATTAACTGTGCTGGAAATTATTCAGACTTAAATCAAAATAATTCAAAAACAAACGCCCCTATTGTTCTCACCTATACGGTCAAAGGTTTGAAATCAGAGTCGGATTCTGAAACATTGAAAAATGAATTAGGAAAATACGATTATGTCATTAGCAGCTCATTTAATTTACAAAAGGAAACCCTGTGGGTGGTCACCACCGATTCAATCTTTCTGGATGAAATCAAGCAATCGCTGCTTTCTTCCAAAAAAACGCTGGGGTATGAGATTTCAGTTGATTTTATTAAAAGTTCACGTTAAAAAAATCTTGTTATGAAAAAGTTTTTACTTAGTATTGTTTTTCTGTTATTATGTTCTTTGTTATCAATTGGGCAAACATACAATATGTCTAATACCAACCAAACTACATGCTCTGGAACATTCTATGACGCAGGAGGCACAGGTTCTTATTCCAGCGATGAAGCATATGAAATGACTTTTACACCAGGTACGGCCGGGCAGATGCTGCAGTTTGTGTTTACAACTTTTACCACCGAGAGTTCCACTACTGATTTTTTAAAGATTTATGATGGACCATCCACAGCCTCACCATTGATTGGCACCTATGGGGGATCGACAAGTCCTGGAACAATTACAGCAACCAACGCTACTGGTCAATTGACCTTTGTTTGGGTATCGGACTATTCATTGACATATGCAGGTTGGGTTGCCACCATTAGCTGTGTAGCACCTCCGGCTACATATCTTATGTCAAATTCAACTGTTACAACGTGTTCCGGTTTGTTTATGGATCCTCAGGGGACATCTGACTATACTGATTTTAGCGGGTCAATGACCATGACTTTCTGTTCCGGATCGGGCATGGCACTACAGTTTGTTTTCAGTGTCTTTGAAACAAGAGAAACCGCTGACAATTTGAAAATTTATAATGGCCCGAACACTGGTTCACCTTTAATCGGAACATATTCTGTTGCGACCGGGCCCGGCACCGTGACTTCAAGCAATGCCAGCAATTGTCTGACATTTGTCTGGACCACTGACGGAAATCAGGCAGGCAAACCGGGCTGGGTGGCCAATATTACGTGCATTACACCACCAGCTCCACCCCCACCCAATGATAATTGTGCCAATGCAACACCATTGACTGTTAATGCAGATCTTGATTGTGGAATAACCACCGCCGGAACTGTTGAAGAAGCTACAGCATCTTCTGATGCAAATGCCTGTTACGGTAACCCGGATGATGATGTATGGTATTCTTTTGTAGCCACTGAAACTAGTCATGTTATCAGCTTGCTCAATATTGCAGGTTCTGTAACGGATATGTACTTTGCAGTATATGGGGGTGTTTGCGGGTCGCTGGTAAGTATTCTGTGTAGCGATGCAAATTCAAATACCGCTAACAATCTTATCATCGGGAACACTTATTACGTGCGAGTTTACACCTATTATGCGGGAGCAGCAACTACTACTTTTGACATTTGTGTAGGTTCTGTACCCCATACGACCATCAATACCTGCAACGCTACATTCGGTGATGGTGGCGGAAATTACGACAACAACGAAAATTATATTGTTACCTATTGCGCTTCTACTGCGGGCCAGTTGCTTGAGGTTGTATTTGCATCTTTTGCTACTGAGAGCGGTAGTGATGAACTGATTGTTTATGATGGCCCCAGCACTGCAGACGAAATAATAGGAACCTACAGCGGCACAACAGTCCCGGGTACATTTACTTCTTCAGGAAGCTGTATCACATTTGCGTTCTCATCCGATGCATCGGTGGTGGCAGCCGGCTGGTCTGCAAGTATCGACTGTGTTGACCCACCTCCTGGAATTAATATAGACACCAATGCCACTATTACCACCTGCAGTGCTTTTTTCTACGACAGCGGTTCGGGTTTGGGCAATTATGGAAACAATGAAAACAACACAACGACATTCTGTTCAGCTAATGCCGGCGAACAGGTTATTGTTGATTTTTCCAATTTCTTGACATCAAATAATGATATCCTTACCATTTATGACGGGCCGAATTCGTCATATCCCATTATTGGAACATATTCTGGAGCAACATCTCCCGGCACCATAGGTTCTACCAATGGCTGCCTTACGTTCGTTTTTACATCCAATGCAACTACTGTAAACACAGGATGGTCAGCCTCAGTAAGTTGCGCCCCACCGACAGAATGCGATGCATCAGCACCATTTTGTACAGGGACTACCTACAATTACCCGGCAGCCACAAATGTACCTGATATGGGTGAAGTGGGGTGCTTATACACCACTCCAAATCCAGCCTGGTATTATTTACAAATTGGCACCGATGGGGACCTTAGTATTTACATTGAAAGCGGATATGATGTAGATTATATTTGTTGGGGGCCTTTTGAAACAATTACATCGGCTTGTGCTTCTGATCTAATGAGCAACGCTGGAATTAGTTGCAGCTATTCCGCTGCAGCTACTGAAACAGCCACTATTCCAAATGCCCAGGCTGGTGAGATTTACGTTTTATTAATTACCAATTATTCGAATCAGGTTACCAATATTGAATTTTCGCAAACGGCCGGAGCCGGTGCAACTGATTGTAGCATAGTTGCACCGCCAATTACTAATAACGGTCCATTATGTGTTGGACAAACGCTTCAGTTGACTGTTTCCAATCCTGTAACAGGAGCAACCTATGCATGGAGCGGCCCTGGTGGTTTTAGCTCCACTGACATGAACCCCACTCATACAAACATGCAACTGACTGATGCCGGGGTATATTCACTTGTAATTACCGTTGGAGGTGAAAGCAGCGCGCCAGTAACAACTACCGTTGTTGTAAATGCGAACCCGACTATTACTGCTACTGCCAGCCCTGCAACTATTTGCAACGGAACCAGTTCATCTCTGACGGGCTCCTCCAACATAACCGGAACAACCTTTTTATGGAACCCCGGAGGGCTGACGGGTTCACCCGTTTCTGTAAACCCGACAACAACGACCACTTATACAGTAACAGGAACATCGCCTTCTGGTTGTACCGGTACAGCTACTGTTACAGTTACTGTTAATCAGCCGCCGACCATTACCTGCCCGCCAGCATATAACGTTCCCGCTTGCAACGGAGCCATTCCGGCAGGAGCCACATCCAGAGCTGAGTTTAATTCACAAGGTGGTACTGCACCGGTAGGTTCAACCGTTACATTTTCTGATGGAGCCCCTACATTAGCTGGTTGTACTGAAACCACCATCAGAACATATACTGTAACCTTGAGTGGTTGTTCATCTACCTGTACACAGACGATCACCAGAACGGTTGACATTACATTACCGATTCTCTCAACAACAGCAACATCCCATGATCTGGGATGCAATCCGACAGTCACTCCGCCGGTTTTTACAGGAAATGATAATTGTCAAGGTGTAATCACACCTGTTGTTACTACCCCAGGCCCTTCAAACATAAATTGTGCTTATACCCAGACCTGGACAGCTAATTATACTGATGCTTGCGGAAATGCAGCTGTTCCAGTTGCAATAACATATACCTGGAAAGTTGACAATACGGTTCCAGTAATTTCAACCACAGCTGTCAGTGGCAATCTTGGGTGCAACCCGACAGTCACTGCTCCGGTATTTACAGGAACAGACATCTGCGATGGAGCATTCACTCCTGTGGTAACTACTGCAGGGTCTGTCAACACCAGCGGATGCAACTGGTCTCAGACCTGGAATGCTAACTACACCGATCTTTGCGGTAATCCTGCCGTTCAAAAAAGCATTACATATACCTGGAAAGTTGACAATACAAATCCAGTTATTGCCACCACGGCGGTCAGCGGAAACCTGGGATGCAACCCTGTTGTTACGCCTCCGGTATTCACAGGAACGGACAACTGCGATGGGGCCATCACTCCGGTAGTAACCTCTGCCGGTCCTCTCAACACCAGCGGATGTCTCTGGTCTCAGACCTGGAATGCAAATTACACCGATCTTTGCGGTAATCCAGCTACTCAGGTAATCATCACATATACCTGGACTCAAGACCTAAGTGTTCCAGTACTTGCTACTACAGCAACAAGTGGCGATCTTGGTATCAATCCGGTAGTTGTGCCTCCTGTATTTACAGGCACTGATAACTGCGAAGGTTCCATCACACCGGTTGTTACAACTGCAGGAGCAACCAACATTGGTTGTGCTTTTACACAGACCTGGACTGCTAATTATACCGATGCTTGCCTGAATGATGCAGCACCATTAAGTATAACATTTACCTGGACGCTGGATTCTGAATTGCCTGTCCTTTCAACTGTAGCTATAAGTGGGGACCTGGGTTGTAATCCGGTAGTTACCCCTCCGGTATTTACGGGTGTTGACGACTGCAATGGCTCCATTATTCCGGTTGTTAATACAACAGGTCCAACTAATACAGGATGTGCTTTTTCGCAAACATGGACTGCCACTTATCTGGATGCTGTACCATTAAGCATCACATATACCTGGACTCAAGACTTAACTCCACCCGTACTTGCTACTACAGCTTTAAATTCAAACCTTGGATGCAACCCCATTGTGACAGCGCCTGTATTCACAGGAAATGACAACTGCGAAGGTGCAGTTACACCCGTTGTTACTTCTGCAGGTCCTACAAACACCGGCTGTGCTTATTCTCAAACCTGGACTGCCAGTTATACCGATGCATGCATGAATGCTGCTGCACCAATTTCAATTACCTATACCTGGACTCAAGACTTAACTGCTCCAATACTTGCTACAACAGCTTCTAATGCTAACCTTGGATGTAACCCAACCGTAACAGCACCTGTATTCAACGGAACAGATGACTGCGAAGGTGCGATAACTCCGGTTGTCACAACTGCTGGAGCAACAAACACAGGATGCGCTTATTCACAAACCTGGACGGCAAATTATACCGACGCCTGCATGAATGTTGCTGCTCCTATTTCAATAACCTATACATGGACTCAAGACCTGAATCCTCCATTACTTGCTACAACAGCTTCTAATGCGAACCTTGGATGCAACCCAACAGTGACAGCTCCTGTTTTCACTGGAACTGATAACTGCGAAGGATCAATAACACCGGTTGTCACAACTGCAGGAGCAACTAACACAGGGTGCGCATATTCACAAACCTGGACGGCAAATTATACCGACGCCTGCATGAATGTTGCTGCACCTATTTCAATTACCTATACATGGACTCAAGACCTAAATGTTCCAATGCTTGCTACGTCAGCCTCCAATACGAACCTTGGATGCAACCCAACAGTGACAGCTCCTGTTTTCACTGGAACCGACAACTGCGAAGGGGCGATAACACCCGTAGTAACTTCTGCAGGACCTACAAACACAGGATGTGCTTATTCTCAAACCTGGACAGCAAATTATACTGATGCTTGTTCGAATGCTGCTACACCTATATCAATTACCTATACCTGGACTCAAGACCTTGCAGCGCCAATACTTAATACTACAGCCTCCAATGCAGACCTTGGATGCAATCCAATAGTTACGGAACCCGTATTCACAGGAACTGATAATTGCGAAGGTACTATAACGCCAGTAGTTACTATTGAAGGTCCTTCCAGCATTGGTTGTAATTATTTTCAGACATGGACAGCTAATTATACGGATGGCTGCTCAAATGTTGCTACTCCTGTTTCTGTAACTTATACATGGACGGAGGATTTAAGTGCTCCGGTACTCTCAACTACAGCTACAACGGGCAATCTCGGATGCAACCCAACCATTACAGCTCCTGTATTCAATGGAACTGACAATTGTGAAGGTGTGATAACACCGGTTGTGACATCTGCAGGGCCTACAAACACTGGATGTGATTATTCTCAGACCTGGACGGCCAATTATACCGATGCCTGCCTTAATGCTGCTGCACCAATTTCGATAACCTATACCTGGACTCAAGATTTGACGCCTCCAATACTTGCTACTACTGCTTCCAATACGGACCTTGGTTGCAACCCAACTGTGACAACTCCTCTATTCACGGGTACTGACAACTGCGAAGGTGCGATTACACCGGTTGTAACTTCGACTGGAGCGACAAACACAGGTTGTGCTTATTCACAAACCTGGACCGCCAATTATACCGATGCTTGCCTGAATGCTGCTTCACCAATTTCGATAACCTATATCTGGACTCAAGATTTGACACCTCCAACACTTGCTACTACAGCTTCCGATGGGGACCTTGGATGCAACCCAACTGTGACAGCACCATTATTCACTGGAAATGACAACTGTGAAGGTGCAATAACACCTTTTGTTACAACTAACGGCCCGACAAACATTGGTTGTGATTATTCTCAGACCTGGATAGCTAATTTTACCGATGCCTGCATGAATGCTGCTGCCCCAATTTCAATTACCTATACCTGGACGCAAGATTTAACTGTTCCGGTTCTTTCAACAACTGCAACCAGCGGTGACCTAGGATTAAACCCGACAGTTACAGCTCCTGTTTTCACAGGAACTGACAACTGCGAAGGATCTGTCACTCCTGTTGTTTCTACTGCAGGACCTGCAAACACAGGGTGTGATTATACCCAGACCTGGACAGCTAACTATACGGATGCTTGCGGCAACAGTGCTGCCCCATTAAGTATTACATATACCTGGACTGTGGACGTAGCAATACCTGTGCTTTCAACAACGGCAGTTAGCGGAGATATTGGATGCAACCCAATTGTTGGCGCCCCGGTTTTCACAGGCACAGCAGGCTGCATTGGCCCTATTACGCCTGTGGTTAATACAGCAGGCCCCACTAACACAGGTTGCGCATATTTGCAAACCTGGACAGCCACCTATCCAGGCGCATCACCAATAAGTATCACATATACCTGGACCCAGGATACTGAAGCTCCTGTAATATCTACGGCAGCCAGCAACAGTAACCTCGGATGCAATCCAACAATTACAACTCCGGCATTTACCGGTACAGATAACTGCGAAGGTGTGATAACACCGGTTGTGACTACTGCAGGTCCAACAAACATTGGTTGTGCTTATTCTCAGACCTGGACAGCTAATTATTCCGATGCATGCATGAATGCTGCTGTTCCTGTCTCTGTTACCTATACCTGGACTCAAGACTTAGTTGCTCCGGTACTTGCAACAACAGCAACATCAGGCAATCTCGGATGCAACCCAACCGTTAGTGCTCCTGTTTTCACAGGAACTGACAATTGCGAAGGTTCAATAACACCTGTCGTTACTACTGCAGGCCCTACAAATTCAGGTTGTACCTATACACAAAGCTGGACCGCTAATTACACCGATGCCTGCATTAATTCTGCTGTGCCATTAAGCATAACTTATACGTGGACTGTTGATACTGAATTACCTGTGCTTAACACAAATGCAACAACCACAGACCTTGGATGCAATCCAACAGTTACCGCTCCGGCATTCACGGGAACAGACAATTGTGAAGGTACAATTACACCAGTTGTTACAACTGCAGGCCCAACCAACACAGGATGCGCTTATTCACAAACCTGGGCAGCTAATTATACCGATGCATGTATGAATGTGGCTACACCAATAAGCATCACCTATACCTGGACTCAGGATACTGAAGCACCTGACATTACCACAACGGCTATAAGCGGAGACCTTGGGTTCAACCCGGTAGTTGTTGATCCGTTATTTACAGGAACTGATAATTGTGAAGGTTCTATAACACCAGTTATTTCGACAAACGGCCCAACAAACTCAGGATGTGATTATTCCCAAACCTGGACAGCCACATATACAGACTTATGCGGGAACGCTGCAACTCCTGTAAGCATCACATATACGTGGGCTCAGGACGTATCCTCCCCCATCATTACATGCACGGATGACATCATGGTTTCAGCCGATGCAGGTTTATGCTACGCATCAATAACTATAATTGCACCTACAACTTCAGATGACTGCGGAGTTGCAACCGTGGTCAACAATTTCAATAACTCATCCGATGCAAGCGGTACTTATCCTATCGGCATTACAACAGTAACCTGGACGGTAACTGACAATAACGGCAATAGCAGTTCTTGTACGCAGGCGGTCACAGTAACTGATATTGAGGTATCTAATCCTCTAAAACTGAATAATGTATTTTCTCCAAACGGGGATGGAATAAATGATGTTTGGGTAATCAACAATATTGAATTCTATCCCGATAACGAGCTTGTTGTCATCAACCGCTGGGGAAATGAAATATTTTCAGTAAACGGATATAATAATGACTGGGACGGTAGCGGCCTGACTGAAGGGACATACCTGTATATTTTAAAGGTCAACAAATGCGGTGGAGAAAAAATTTACAAGGATTATGTTACTATAGTTCGATAATAAAAATTATAAAAATTATACCATGAAAAAGATAATTTACAGCATTGTATTTATTATTCTTAGTGTTACTTCTTACGCCCAACAGGAGGCACAGTTCTCCCAATATATTTTCAACCAGCTGATCATCAATCCTGCCTATGCCGGCTCAAAGGAAATTCATAATATTAATGCTACCTATTCCGCACAATGGGCGGGGTTCCACGGAGCTCCGACTACCCAAACCTTAAGCTATGAAGGCCCCATTGCAAAAAATATGGGTATCGGCGTACATTTTATTAACGACAAATTCGGAGCACAGTCTCATCAGGGACTATTTGCCAGTTATGCTTACAATTTCAAACTGAGTGAAAGATGGCGCATGGCTTTTGGGCTGGCTGCCGGCTTATCCTATTACACCATCAACGGCACATTACTGATTTCTGATAATCCTGATGATCCAGCTGTTCCAAAGACAAAGGAAAGCAAATTGATGTTTGATTCAAAAGCCGGGATGTTTGTACATAACGACAGGTTTTTTGCAGGATTTTCAGTTACAAATTTACTGGGCGAGGTGATCAAGAGTAAGGACCTTTTAGTACCAAATATTTCCAGGCATTATTACCTGACTTCCGGATATGTTTTTGATCTGGGGCCAAAATTCAAACTGAAACCCAGTTTTCTCATTTCAGAAGATTTCAAATCCCCAACAAACATTGATATAAATGCATACTTCCTCTTTAAAGAAAAAATATGGCTTGGTGCAAGTTACAGGATGAACACCAAGCTGGGAAAAAAGAACCTTGATAATTCCCTCCGAAATGGCAACGCAATTGCCATCATGGCTGGTTGGAACATCATTGACAGGTTAAGAATTGGTTATGCGTATACGTTGACACTTACCGCTTTAAAGAATTATTCCGGTCATGAGATAGAAGTCGCGTATTATTTCCCTTCTAAAATTAACCCGGTAATGAAAAACCCAAGGTATTTCTAACTTTAACACTTCAAATCGATGAAAATAAAAATAAATTATCTGTTTAAGATTTTTACTATTGCTGCAGTTCTGGTTCTTTTTACAAATAGCTTGTCAGCTCAGAAAACACTAAACAAAGCCCGCGACCTTAAAATGAAATATGAATATGTTGCTGCTATTGAAATGTACAAGGAATATTTGAAGACCGCACAGGCAGGTATTGAAGAGAAAAGAGACCTTGCAACATGTTATATGATGACCGGCGATACACGGTCCGCTGAAGAATGGCTATTTCAGGTTGTGAGCAGCCCGGATTACACGGCAGAGGATGTTTTACATTATGCCGAGGTTTTAAAAACCAATGGAAAATATCCGGAAGCCATTGTTCAATATAAAAATTATGGAAAATTAGTACCCTCAGCAAGTGAAAAATCAGCAATTATGGTTCAAGCCTGCGAGACAGCCATGGATTGGATGAAAGATCCTGTGTATTTTGATATAGTCAATGCAGACGGATTTAATACCGAGAACAGCGAGTTTGGCCTCACAGCATATGATAACGGCTATATCCTGACTTCAAACAGAAAACTGAAAGGTGAACTATATTCTTCTGAAGAAATTTCCGGCTGGACAGGAAAACCCTTCTTAAAACTTTTGCTGATCAAGGATAAAAACAATTTAAATGCTGCTCCATCAGAAATAAAGGCAGTGAACAATAGTTTTCATAATGGCCCGGGAATATATGATAAAAATACCGGTACCTTGTACTTTACCCAGACTAAAATGGTAAAACTAACCAAGAAACCGCTTAACTGTGATCCCACAAGCTGGTATGATAACTCCACCACAAAAAATTATATGAACCGGCTAGAAATATTTTCAGTACAGTTAATTAATGGAAAATGGCAAGACCCTGTTGCGTTCAAGTACAACAATCCTAATTCACATTCAGTTGGCCACCCTGCAATTTCACCCGATGGGAAGGTTATGTATTTCATCTCAGATATGCCGGGTGGTTTTGGCCAGTCAGATATTTATTATTGCGAAAAACTTTCAGATGGAACATGGAGTGAACCGAAAAATGCAGGAAATTCAATCAATTCTGATGGAAAAGAAATGTTCCCCTACATTGCATCTGATGGGACACTTTATTTTTCAAGCATGGGTTTATCCGGAATGGGCGGGCTGGATTTGTATTACGCCAAAGGCAGCAAAGACACCTGGACAACTCCTGAAAATATGAAGTATCCCTTCAATTCGCCAAAAGATGATTTTTCCATTTATTTCAGTGAAGAAGGGACCGGTTATTTCGCATCAAACCGGGATGGCGGAAAAGGAGATGATGATATTTACAGCTTTGTTCCGGCTCCTCCAAAAAATCTTATTCTCTCGGTGATTGCAAAAGAAAAACTTGAAAATAGTTCAACGGCTGTACTTCAAGGTGTAACTATTAGGCTAAACAATGATTATAACACTCTTACTCCTGCGGGCAATGGTGCTTTCAACACACAAGTTGATTGCAACAGCGATTATGTGATAAAAGGTGTAAAAGAAGGTTATTTTTCATCAGAAAAAAAAGTAACCACCCAGTGCCAGACACGTCACGACACATTAGTAGTGGAAATGGTTTTTGAAAAAATTATCATCGATAAAGTTATTGTTATCAAAGATATTTATTATGATTATGATAAATGGGATATCCGGCCCGATGCCGCTTTAGAATTGGATAAATTAGTAGAATTACTAAATGAAAATCCTGATATTATTATAGAACTTGGCTCTCACACCGATTGCCGTGCCACAAAAAGTTACAACGATAAACTTTCTTCACAACGCGCAAAATCATGCGTTGATTACCTTATTAGCAAAGGTATTGATCCGAAAAGGTTAAGCAGTAAAGGCTATGGTGAAACGCAGTTGTTAACCGATTGTAAGTGTGATGAAGGTACACAAAAATCAGATTGTACAGAGGAACAACACCAATTGAACCGCCGGACGGAATTTAAGGTCAAAGGCTTTATTAAAGGTAAGGGTGTTGACATAAAGAGTAATCAGTAAATGGTATTGCATAACTTCAACTGAATCGGGAAAAATTTGAAGTTTTATTGATTAGTTCAATACTGAAGTCAACCTTTTGGTTTCTGAACACAACTACATGTGTAATAACTTTTGTCATCCTCTAAAGGTATTTATAGCCTCCAGCCAGATTTATTTTCAACGATTACAGGCAACCAATCCTTAGCATTTGTTGTCTAAACAAAACAAAAACGAATTGTGGTTTTTGGCTATATAGTCAATTTTTTGTACCTTTGCAGTAGTGTTTACGATCAAAAAATAAATTACATTCTATTGTTTTTTAATATTTTATGATTATTAAAATGAAAAAAATCAGTCTGAGCATTGTAATAATTTTAACCTCTGTACTCTGTAGTTTTGGTCACCATTATAATGAAATCAAGACTTCTGCAGCTAAAATTAATTATGCACTAATTAATGATACCATTTATTTCAAAATCAGCGGATTGAACAAACCAGAAGATGCGGCTATAATTGATGAGGTATTATTGAAAACAGGCCTTGTACTCTCTGCCAATACCGATTTCCAGAAAGGAATCTGTAAAATTGAAGTTAAAAACCAGAATTACACCGATAAAATCATCGAACATATCCGTTCAACATGGAAACAAATTGGCAACCCAATTGATGCGGAAATAATTTATTTTAAGGAAAATAGCATGAATGTCATTTACAAAGATTAATTTTTCTTCAATTTTCTATTATGAAAACGCACTATATAAATAGGTTCTTAAAGCGATTTCAAATCATTTTTTTGTTTTCACTTTCACTTCTTATAAATTCAGCAGCAATTGCCCAGCCTTCAAACGATGAATGTGATAATGCCATGGGGATTCCGGTTGGAACATCCTGCTCATTTATCACCTATACAAATGCCGGGGCAACTTATTCCAGTAACACTCCTTTACCAACATGTGCCAGCTACACCACGGCTGCAGCGGATGTTTGGTTTAAGGTGCTTGTGCCTGCCGGAGGAACCCTGATGTTTGATTCTGAAGCCGGAGTTATCACAAATGGTGGTATGGCCATTTACTCTGGCAGCTGCAACTCGCTGACCCTCATCGAATGCGATGATAATGACGGAAATGGAAGTATGCCCATGATTTACCGTAGCGGATTAACACCCGGCACAAGCATTTTTATAAGATTCTGGGAATACGGAGGTGGTACTTATGGAACTTTCGGACTTTGTGTTTACAGCATCCCTCCACCGCCTCCATGTGCTTCAAACCCGGTCGCGGGAGATTATTGCTCAACAGCTGTTCCCATCTGCAACCTGAACGGATATTGCGGAAACACCAGCGCCACCTACACAGCTACCGTCAGTCCAACAAATTCAACGGATGAAGACAGCACGCCGCTTGGAGCCGTTTTTTGCGGATCGATAGAAAATAATTCCTGGCTCTCCTTTGTTGCTGATGCCACGACTTCCGTATTGAACGTTTATGTTTCTAACTGTTCAACCGCATATGGGATACAAATGGAAGTTTATACAACCACCGACTGCTACAACTTCACCTCAGTTTCTAACTGCTGGAACCCGGCATCAGTAGTCAGCGGTACTATCACTGCCACAGGGCTTACCCCCGGTCAGACATACTACCTTATGATTGATGGCAATGCAGGATGTGTATGCGATTATATTATTTCAGCAGCTTCAGGAGTTTTCACGCTGGATGCCGGACCAGATGCCACTATTTGCGAAGGCCAGAGCACCACATTAAATGCAAGCGGTGCAACAAGCTATACCTGGACACCTTCTGCCGGACTTTCCGATTCAACCAGTGCGAGCCCGGTGGCATCACCAACTGTAACCACGACTTACACACTGACCGGAACCGGAGGAAACCCAAGTTGCCCGGGAACCATCACGGATATTGTCACAGTTACGGTAAATCCTATACCTACTTCTGATTTCAGCGTGTCGGCTCCAAACTGTGACGATAATATGGCCACAATTACTTATACAGGCACTGCTTCCTCAAGTGCAAATTTTAACTGGGATTTTTCCGGAGGCAGCGCTTATCCAGGTTATGGCCCAGGCCCACAATATGTTCAATGGTTAAACGCCGGAAGTTATGATATTACACTGACAGTTACTGAAAACAATTGTGTATCAACACAAACAACGCATGCTGTGGCGGTAACCGATATAGGATTCGATCCACCCACACATACGGATGTCATCTGTTTCGGCGAAAGTAACGGAGCAGCTACAGTTTACCCCATTAACGGCTCAGTACCATATTCATATCAATGGAGCACAAGCCCTCCGCAAACCACTCAGACGGCAACGAACCTTCCTGCAGGGATATATTTTGCTACCATTACTGATAATCTGGGTTGTACAACTTATGATTCCGTGATTGTATTACAGCCCACACAGCTTGGTATTAGCCTGTCTTATGAAAATGAAGGCTGCTCGAACAGTTGTGATGGATCCGTAAATCTGATTGTTACCGGTGGAATTCAGCCTTATCAGTATAACTGGACGGGCTCGGCATTGAATACCGATGAAATTACAGGGCTTTGTGCGGGAGATTATTCAGTAACAGTAACAGATATGAACAGCTGCACTATCACAGAGGCCGCGACACTCATCACAGAATACCCGATCAACGCGGACTTTACAGTGAGTCCAAATGATTCAATTTTATTAACGAACACGTTCACCTTTACTTTTACCGGTAGCGGTGCTGTTGATTATTTATGGGATTTCGGTGACGGCACCACATCAAATGTTCCTGATCCAACCCATCTATACCTATCTGAAGGGGAATACAATGTAATACTGATTGTATATACGGGCGGTCCCGATAGCTGCACTGAAACAATGGAAATGAACGTTTATGTTTTTTTACCTGCTGACGTAACTATTCCGAACATTTTTACACCAAACGGGGATAATATTAATGATAAGTTTAAAGTAAAGTCCACGGGCCTTGATACTGAAGAAATGATAATATACAATCGCTGGGGTAAGAAGATATTTTCATGGAGTGAAACAGGTGGCGAATGGGATGGCGCAAATAATGCCGACGGAGTTTATTATTATGTCTTTGTTGCCAAAGGAAAATTTGATGGTAAGGAAATCAGGCGTAACGGAACAGTTTCATTGATACGGTAACGCTGTTTACTGACCGCATACTTTTAATAAATTTAATGTTCGCTTTATTTAAATTTGTATTTTCATACATCTTTTAATTTTATTATTAAAAATTATGCGTACAAAAGTATTATACGAAGATCTTGGTAGGATTGAAAAAATCCTGGAAAAATGCGACTCCTGTTATGTAGGCATGGCAGATGAAAACAACCAGCCTTATGTAGTCCCTTTTAATTTTGGGTATAAAAACAATTGTATTTACCTTCATTCCGGCCAAAACGGGAAAAAAATGGATATTTTACGGAAAAACAACAAGGTGTGTGTGTCGTTCAGTACCGATCACCAGATAGCCTGCCAGCATGCTGATGTTGCCTGCAGTTATCTTTTGAAATATAGAAGTGTCCAGGCATTTGGACATGTGGAATTTATAGAGGATATTGACGAAAAAGCAGAAGTCCTGAATATCATCATGCAGAAATATACCGGGCGTGATTTTAATTACGGCACTCCTTCGCTTAAGGAAGTTGCCACTTACAAAGTGGTCATAGATAAAATATACGGGAAAGAGTATGGGTATTAAGATGATAATCTGAAGCAAATAAACTGCGGGAATAAAAAAAAAAAAAGCACGCTATTCCCACATACCCGTATGTTTCCAGTTTATTTCAACATCTTTCAATAATACTGCTGACGGAGCTATCACGCTAACGAAACAACCATTCAAGCCATAATTAAACCCGGTATCAAATCCCAGTCCGCTATAATTATCTCCCAGCATCATATTAACAGTGGACATGTCAGAGGTGCAATCCTTCACTTTATTCAATGTTTTGAATCCGGCTCTGGGATATGACAGGGGTTTAATCCGGGTTTCTTTTCCGGCTAAATCTATTTTATAATAAACATAAGGAGACTCATCGGCAGTTGAATCGAGTGAACGTATTTCAATACCATAGTCAAGGTCATTTTCTTTGCACAATTCGATCAGTCCCGATTTAAGCACATTTTTATCTTTTGCGCCGGAATAATAAACAAATAGGTTTGATGGCGCCATCATATTTACAGAAGAACTATTCGAAACGCCAAATCGTCTGTGTCCGTTAGACAAATAAATTGAATCAGTAGGTACCCGGTCATGCAACAATGTCTTAAGTTTACCATCCTTAATAAGAATTATCTCTTCCGGAGGGACAATACCATCTTTGTCGATGGATGTCGCACCAAATAAATTCTTATTTCCGAATTGCGTTAATTTAGGTTTGCAAATTATGGTAAATTTATCGGAAATCACAGTTGTACCGATCTTTTCTTCCATGGTAGATTTATTTTGCGAAAAGTTGTACTTCGAGTTTTCATATACCGGAGCCCTTTCGGCAAAAAGCTTCTTTTCATTTCCAAATAAGGAATTATAAAAAAACCGGGAAGATGCAAAATCACTTAAAATCACAGGACCTGTATAATTTTCACTGATTTCTTCCAGATTATCAATGCTCATGATATATTCAGCCAGATTTTTTGAACTTTGAACCATTTGATCAATTTTGGTTAAGAAAACAGCCGGGTCTTCTTCATAAAATGAAAGACTCTCGTAATGGCTATTATCCGGGATGGAATCATTAACAATACCTGCGTTTATTGAAACAATCGAGTAATCCATTGGAATTTTACACATTACACCTTCGGTTGACAACATATAAATATTTATTTTTATTTGTTGAAAACTAACCATGGATTCATTTATTTTCTCATAATTTCTAAAGATCCTGGATAATTTTTTTACGAGATCTTCCGCTTGTTTTTGTTCCAGCATACCTACGGAGCTGTTCTTTAAACAGGTTACCGGGTCTGACTTGGTAAAATCAGGAATAGCCGGTTTCTTCAGCGGATTTTCCTTGAAATACGTGGTTTTGTCAATATAAGACCTGACACAACTTTCAAAACTCATTTCCGTCATATTCCAGAGGGCCCTTCTGATTCCAATATAATCATCACCTAAGGGAATATTAATGCTTTCACTCATAGAATAATCATAATCGTTTGATGATGAAACGAAATTTTCGTCATTGCAATTATAATCACCAAGCATTATGCGGTACCCCCAGCTTCGGAAATCCTTTTTTTCACAATCAATAATACTTCCCAATTCAGCCGTCACACTTAAATTCTGACCATCATCAATCTGATACATGATATAGAAAAACGATCCTGCTTCAGGGTGTTTATATTCTTTCATGCTTCTATCCATTTCATCCCGCATGGCGTTAAAGATGACGGAATCTGTTTTGGAAAGTTTTAATTCCTGAGCTGTTATATTTTGAATTAACAGCGCTATTAAAATAAATAAAATCGTTTTCTTCATAGTGTTATTTGATTAAATCCGGTCGTACAATTTGTTTGGTTTCATTTTTCATCTCCAGCATCTTTTGGGTTTCAATCTTTGAGACCAGGATTGCCGGAGATATTGTTGAAACAGGGATATCACCAGATTCAGCCCCACATAAACCATTAAATACCGCTTTTTCATTTCCAACTTGAATAATTTCAGAAAACATATTCAGCGGAGTTCCGATAAGGGAAACACCTTTTACCAATTCATCAGGCCTTCCGTCAACATAAACCTTATATACAATAATCGGGATGATGCTGATAACATTTGGCTGAGTGCTGGAAGTACTGGTAAATCCGCCGATCACTTCTTTAAAGTAATACCCGTATTTAAGTTTCTGCTTTTTGCAAAGTTTAATCAGCTGTTCCTTAAGTTCACTGTCTGTAGATGATTTAGAAGATTCGACAAACATATTTGACTGGCGTGAAACAGCATTTGCCCCGGTTAAACTGCGCCCATGGCCATTGGATGTATGAATGGAATCAATTGGCGTGCGGCACATAAGAAACTTCAACAGTTTCCCGTTTTTCACAATTTCCACTTTTTGAGCATTTACAGCCTGATCATCAAATTTATAGTATCCGTACAAATCCCTCCCTTCATAATTTCGGATAGTCGGGTCAAATGAAATATTAATAAAATCAGGAAGTATTTCGTCGCCGATTTTATTTTTCAATGTTTGCGCGTCAATCTTACTGTTCATTCTGTGCCCCTCAATCCGGTGCCCGAAAATCTCATGAAAAAACACGCCCGAAGTGGTAGCCGAAAGAATGCATGGCCCGCTGTATGACTCAGCGGTTGGAGCATCCTTTAACTGCAATGCCATTTCCTTAAGCTCATTCCCGACCTTCTTTAATTCATCTTTATTGGGCAACCCTTCAGGTGTAAACGCAAAAAATGTTTTTATGAGCGGAACCACATTGTCATCACTGCATTTGATCAGTAACGCAATTGTGATTTGGGCATAGAAGCTATTTTGAACCACCATTGAACCTTCGGTATTTATGATGTAACTGCGCATACATGTGTATTCGAATTCTCCTTCAGCTCTCTCAATGTAATCAGCACCTGCAAAAATACCTGTAAACTCTTTTAAATTATTTTCCCATTCCGACTTATTGAAATTTATCGTTGCAGGCGCTTCATAAAAAACATTTGGGTTTTCCTTTGTGAAATCATCCCTGTCAGCTTTCGTCACCTTTTCAGTATAAACTTTTTTATTTTGTTTGAACGTTTCAAGTGCATTTTCATAAGCATTATCGACTGATTTTCTTATTGTTTTTGATATCTGGTATATGGAATCCTCGATAGTCAGAATCTGGGGTTGAGACCATAAAGACAATAACTTCCCATAGGGATTGGACTCATCAACATGTGTGTTATCCAGTTTATAATCCCCTATTCTTACCTCCGGAACAAAAAACCTTACACGTTTCAGATCATTGGAAATGATGCTGCCAAATGAAAATCTCATATTATTAGAGGTAACTTCCTTCACATTAAATTGAAGAAAATAGGGTTTATCGGCATTGTCTTTATACTTGTCCGTTTGATAATTTAACTCATCCTTTAAACTATTCATTAAAAAATCCTGTGAAAAGCCAGAGTTTATCATACCGGTAAATAGTACCATCAGTATCGCAATCTTCACATTTATTTTAGTCATCGTACAAATTAGATTTAGATAATTATTTATTTTACAAATTTACCATATAAACATATTCATACGTAAAAAACACACGTTTATTATTTGGTAATATTATTTTTTATCATTTTATTTACCTTATCAGAAATATTTCGATTGCATAAAAAAAATAATCAACCTCGGATAATTACATCCTAGACAAAACTGTACCGACTATGCTTATTTTATTTTTCTTCCCACAACTGCCAGCCTGCAACTAGTATGTTGCCCTGAAAAGGGTGAGGATTTATTATTCCGGGTTATTTAACCTGAAAAAATATGATTTGACTAGTAACCGGTTTGAAATCAAACTAAAAATGAAGCCCAATAACATTCCAATTAAGGTTCCGAGCAATGCCCCGCAAAACACATCAGCCGGGTAATGCACTCCCAGGTAAATCCGGCTGTAAGAAATTAAAGCTGCCCATAACAAAACAAAAGGAATAAAAAATCGGATTTTCCTGAAAAAAATAACAGACAGGAACGTAGCAATTCCAAAATAATTCGTGGCATGAGATGACACAAAGCCATAGTCACCGCCGCAATACCCGTTCATGATGTGAACTTGCATCTGAATCTCCGGATTATGACACGGACGCAGGCGCATGAATACATCTTTAAAAAGATGCACGGAGATCTGATCGGTGAGGGTTATTGAAATTATGGTAAAAAGAACAACAAAAATTGCCTGCCACCGGTACACTTTGATAGCGAGGTAAAACAAAATAATATAAACAGGAATCCAGACAACAGGCTGTGTTGCCCACCAGAACACAAAATCAAAAAACGGGTTACGAAGCCCGTTTAAAAATAAAAAAAGCTGAACATCAAAATCTATAAGTTTTTCAATCATACTTATTATTCAACTTGTTCATTTAAAAGCTTCCAAAGCATGTCTTTCAGCTTCGGAATGCCCAGCATGCTCACCGAGGAAATAAATACTGATGGGACATCAGGTAGTTTTTTACGGAGTTTTTCAATTTGTTTTTCATCCACCAGGTCACATTTGGTTACAGCAAGCAGCCTGCTCTTATCAAGTAATTCCGGGTTGAATTGTTTCAGTTCGTTCAATAAAATTTCATATTCCTTTTTAATATTGACAGCATCAACCGGAACCATAAACAACAAGACCGAGTTGCGTTCAATATGCCTTAGAAACCTCAGCCCTATTCCCTTCCCTTCGTGAGCGCCCTCGATAATTCCCGGTATATCGGCCATTACAAACGATTTGTTATCGTGGTAGCTGACAATACCAAGATTAGGCACCAGCGTTGTGAAAGGATAATCCGCAATTTTCGGCTTTGCCTCAGAAACAACCGATAATAAAGTAGATTTGCCGGCATTCGGAAATCCGACCAGTCCAACATCGGCTAAAAGTTTCAGTTCAAGAATTTTATCTTTTTCAATTGCCTCCCCGCCAGGTTGCGCAAAACGCGGAGTTTGAAAGGTAGCCGATTTAAAATGCTGGTTTCCGAGCCCGCCTCTGCCGCCTTCAAGTAATATTTTAGTTTCACCGTCCTGAGTAATCTCAAAATCCACTTCACCGGTTTCTGCATCGCGTGCAACGGTTCCCAACGGAACTTCTATAATGGTATCTTTTCCACAGATGCCGGAAGACTGGTTACTGCTGCCACTGGCGCCGTCCTCACCATATACATGCCTTGTATAACGCAGGTGAAGTAATGTCCAGAGGTTTTTGTTACCTTTAAGAATAATATGTCCGCCCCTGCCGCCATCACCACCGTCCGGACCGCCTTTGGGTTTGTATTTTTCACGGCGCAGATGCGCGGAACCAGCACCACCCTTACCTGAGCGGCAATGTATTTTAATATAATCAACGAAATTTGAACCAGACATGACAGTTTTCAGTTAGCAGTTAACAGTCCGTTGCATCGGACAAGAAATTTATTTGCAGTCCGCCGCAGCGGAGCAGTATTCAATGAATACGTTACCGTAAAGGTACACAATTTATCTTATAATTCGTTGATAATTATAATTGTAAAGATGCCCCAGGCCCTGATATCAGGGATTAATCAGAACATTATTTGCATTTATAAATTTATCCATTTCCTGTGAAATCAGGCCAAATACTTCATCAATCGTTCCCATACCATTAATAGGAATTAACTTCTGCTGTTTATTATAATATTCCAGCAACGGGTGAGTCTGTTCATGATATACCGCGATACGTTTCCAGATAATATCTTCCGTATCGTCAGCGCGTCCTGAATGCTGGCTCCGGTACATAATCCTGTTGAATGATTCCTTTTCAGTTACATCAAGGTACAACACCATTGAAATAGGGAATCCTTTTTTATTCAACATTTTATCAAGCACTTCTGCCTGATTAATGGTACGTGGGAAGCCATCAAAAATAAACCCGTTAGGATTTTTATGGCTTGTTGCCCGATAATACAGATTTTTGAATATTACACTGTCCGGAATCAGCAAACCTTTATCAATATATGATTTTGCCAGCGCACCTATCTTTGTGCCCTTTTTGATTTCTTCCCTCATAATATCACCGGTTGACAAATGAATCAAATGATATTTGTTGATGATATTTTCTGACTGTGTCCCTTTTCCCGTTCCCGGGGCTCCAAATAAAATAATATTAATCATTGTTTAGTTTTTTAAGAGAGAATTTTATAAATATCGGGCAAATTGCGCCCCTGTCCGTTATAATCAAGCCCGTACCCTACGATAAAATCATTCGGAATCTCTATTCCGACATAATCAATGGAAATATCCTTGGTCAGCGCATCGGGTTTCAATAAAAATGTTGCGACACGCACATCCTCGGGCTCAATTTTTTTAAGTTTATTCAGCAAATATTCCATTGTAATGCCTGAGTCAATGATATCTTCAACCACAATAATCCTTCTGCCTTTAATTTTCTCATCGATCCCAATCAACTCCCTGACATTTCGTGTGGATTCAGTACCGGAATAGGATGCGAGTTTTACAAAGCTGGTTTCACAATTAAATTCAATTTTTTTCAGCAAATCGGCTGCAAACATAAAAGAACCACTAAGAATAATCAGAAATACAGGTTCGCTACCGGCATAATCATTATTGATTTGCACAGCCAGATTATTAACAGCCTGCTGAATTTTCTCAGCTGGGATTGATAATTCAAAAGTTTTATCGTGAAGGGTTACCCTTTTCATAAATGTAGTTTACATGGCTAAATTACAAATTTCAATTATCATGGCGATAAAATCATAAATATTTTATCTTTGTATAGAAAATTTACCACTATGAAACCATTAGTTAGCATTATAATGGGCAGTACCTCTGACCTGGGTGTGATGGAAGCTGCGGCCAAATTTCTTGATGAAATGCAGGTACCTTTTGAGATGAACGCCCTTTCGGCCCACCGCACTCCTGACGAAGTTGCTGACTTTGCAAAGAATGCACACAGCCGCGGAATAAAAGTAATTATTGCCGGAGCCGGCATGGCTGCACATCTTCCCGGTGTAATAGCTGCGATGACACCAATACCGGTGATAGGCGTACCGATTAAATCTTCGTTGGAAGGCCTGGATTCCATACTTGCTATTTTGCAGATGCCTCCGGGAATTCCGGTGGCCACGGTAGCGCTGAACGGCGCTCAGAATGCCGCTATCCTTGCGTTGCAGATACTTTCGGTCGGCGATGAAAACCTGATGAAAAAAAACATAGCTTTCAAAGAAAACCTCAAATCAAAAATCGTGAAAGCCAATGAAGAACTTGATAAAATTAAGTATCAATTTAAAGTATAACCTGATGCTAAAAAAAATACTATTTCTATCATTATTATCAGTTTTCTCATTGAGTGTTTTCGCTCAAAAAGAAAATGTTTCCATAGGAAGCCGTTCGGGTGCTATGGGAAATGCCTCCGTCACGTTTACTGATTTCTGGGCTGTTCATAACAACCAGGCCGGTATGGCTTATTACGACAAGATCGCTGCGGGCGTTTTTTACGAAAACCGTTTTATCACCAAAGAATTAGGATTAAAGTGTTTTTCACTGGTGGTCCCGGTAAAAAAAGCCGGTGTCATCGGTTTAAATGTTTCCAGCCTGGGATACCGGCTTTACAACGAATCAAAAATAGGCCTGGCTTATGGTATGGCTTTCGGCGAAAATATTTCTGCCGGTATTCAGCTTGACTATATTTACACACATATTGCCGAAAACTACGGCAACAAGGGCGTGGTTACTTTTGAAGCCGGAATACGCGCCAGGATCATTAAAAACCTTTACATCGGGGCACATATCTTCAACCCGATCCAGGTAAAACTTGCTTCATATAATAATGAAAAATTACCATTAATTTTTAAGGTCGGTTTGTCATACACTTTTTCGGATAAAGCGGTGCTGGCTGTTGAAGTAGAAAAAGACAATAATTTTAAACCGGTATTTAAAACAGGACTTGAATATCATATTGTAAAACCTGTTTATATCAGGTTAGGTATCGCCACCACTCCTTTTGTTTATTCATTTGGTGCGGGATTTGAATTTTATCGTTTCAAACTTGACATTTCCGCTTCACGACATCCGGTGTTGGGTTTCACGCCACAGGCATCACTGGTTTATGATATCCATTCCATCGTTCCGCAAAAGAAAAAGGACAAATAAAAAGAGAAGCGAAAAAATTATGAATCGATACATAAACATATTGTTCAGCGGCCTTCTTGTTTTATTTTTCATTTCATATGGCACCTTACTTTTCTCACAGGAAGTAGAACCGGACAGCACTACAGACGAACAGCAGATTCAGCAAATTGAAAATTACAGCGAACAGACAGGTGCTGAAATAGACTACAGCGATATGCTTGCCGACCTGGAATATTTTTTAAAACATCCGGTCAATATTAACAAAGCCGGTTATGAAGAGCTGGCGGCACTGAAGATCCTGAGCGATATTCAGATAAACAGCCTTCTGGACCATATTGAGAAAAACGGAAAATTATTATCTGTTTATGAATTACAATCTGTCCGGGGATTTGATGCAGCCTTAATCACACAGTTGCTGCCATATATTACCATTGGCGCGGAAGCTGAAAGGACATCGTTTAATTTTAAGGACCTGTTTAAATACGGCAAAAACGATGTGTTTATCCGTTATCAGCGTGTGCTTGAAAAGCAAAGCGGGTATATCAAGGTTCCCGATTCGGTGTATCAGTTAAGCCCGAATTCGCATTATCTGGGAAGCCCCGACAAACTATTCCTAAAATACCGTTACAATTATTTTAATAAAGTAATGTTTGGATTTACGGCTGAAAAAGATGCCGGAGAACAGTTCTTTAAAGGAACAAACCCTTACGGTTTTGACTTTTATTCAGGGTTTATCAATGTCCGGAATATCGGCATTTTAAAAAATATCATCGTTGGGGATTTCAACGTGCAATTCGGCCAGGGACTAACTTTGTGGACAGGCCTTAGCTTTGGAAAGTCGAGTGATGCGGCAAACATCAAAAAGATGGCACGCGGAATAAGTCCCTATTCTTCTGCATACGAATCCGGATTTATGCGTGGCGCCGGGTTTACTTTGGGCTTCAGGAATTTTGAGTTGACGGGATTTTATTCCTACAAAAATATTGATGCTTCGGTGAGCGGCAGCGATACCATGGAGTACACAGATTATATCATCACATCAATTACAGAAGACGGGCTCCATAACACACAAAGCAAGTCCGATAAAAAAAATGCCATGAACGAACAGGTTTTCGGTGGGCACCTGGCGTATAAAACAAGAGCCATAAATATAGGTGTTACAGCTTATGGCGTTCATCTGGGTGCGCCTCTGATGAAAGTTCAAAAACCTTATAATATTTTTGAATTCACAGGACAGAATAACTTTAATATCGGGATTGATTACAGTTATATTTTCCGTAATTTTAATTTATTCGGTGAGACTTCCCGAAGCCAGAACGGTGGGTTAGCTACAATCAACGGCCTTATGATGAGTATCGACCGTTATATTTCTTTGGTGGTATCGTACCGGTATTATCAGCGGGATTATCAGTCCATGTTCACAGCGCCTTTCAGCGAAAGCAACAACCCTTACAACGAAAATGGCTTCTATGCAGGTATTTCAATAAAACCGCATTACAAGATTCTCATAAATGCTTATGCTGATTTTTTCTCATTCCCCTGGCTGAAATACCAGGTCAACAGCCCGTCAAACGGTTTTGACTGTAATATAGGGCTTACGTATAAACCTACGAAGAAAATTTCCATTAACCTTCGTTACAAATTTGAAAACAAGCTTACAAACAGTGATGATGAAGAAGCTGCTATTGATTATAACGTGCCTTATACCAGGCAAAGCTATCGGTTTCATATCGCTTATCCGGTGGCAGGTTCATTCACTTTTGGGAACAGGGTTGAAGTTTCTCGTTATAAATTCAACGCAACGGAACCTGAATACGGCTACCTTTTGTATCAGGATATCCGGTACAAAGCCTCTAAGATTCCGTTGTCAGCATCGTTTCGCTTTGCATTGTTTGACACAAAATCTTATAACTCACGCATGTATGCTTACGAAAATGATGTTTTATATGCCTATTCAATACCCATGTTTTCCGGCAAAGGAACACGGTATTACCTCCTGCTGAAATACAGCCTTGGCAGGCATATCGATATCTGGCTGCGTTTTGCGCAAACTTTTTATAACAACCAGACCACCATCAGTTCAGGTTTGAATGAGATCAGTGGCAACAGGCAGTCGGAGATTAAGACACAGGTGAGGTTTAAGTTTTAAAATTTATCAGGTGATCAGGCTTTGAGTCAATGGACCTGTTACCAGATAATTGTCGCAGCAAAATCTATTAGTTTCACTTTGGTATCGGGGTGCCTTCCACTCGCATTGATCTTTGGGAAAATCATCCCAACATTGATAACCCAAATTCTTTAATCCGGTTTTTGTTGATCAGAATTTCTTTTCCTAAGAGTTCGTTATAAGAAGAAAACTCCCAATCTTCAGGCCTTTTGACAAGGTTAGCCTTTACTGGATTGAAATGAATGTAATTAAAACAGATCTGAGGATATTCCATCTCATGGCAAGGAATGTTAATCATTGTTCCATGCGAAGTATTAATAAATGCCGGCGTGACACCTTCTGTTTTCGTCAAACACTGCGCTTTGGTTTTATCCCTGAAAAGCGAACCCGAGGAATTTTGCAGTTTATTAATTGCACGTGTGTATGATGCTAACATAATGCCAATGGATTTATTGAAGCTATCCACCCTGGCAGTGGGAGCGCGACTTAAAGTCGCACTCCCACTGCCACTGCCACTGCCACTGCCACTGCCACTGCCACTGCCACCAAATTCAATCTGCTTCACATAAACCATCAAATGAAAATGGTTAGGCATCAGACACCACGCTAATATATCAGCATATGGTAGAATATGAATTTTGATTTTTTCGGTAAAGAACAGATAATTTTCCCTAAGGAAGAATATCCGCTGCCTGTTGTTACCTTGGTTGTATATATGAAATAAATGATTTTGCTCGAAATGCATTTTGTCAAAAAAATTATTCAAATTTATTATTATTTTTTATTTTGAAGATTACTAATCAGATGTTTTGAATTCATAAGATGAGCATAAGGTCGGTGGCAGACGGCCTCACTTGCAACGCAATAAATTCCGGTTTTTAGGGTTAATTATCAACAAAAACCTATTTTTACCCTCTGTTTACTGCAGAAATAAAAACCATCTATTTTGTGAGCCCCCACATCAAATACTTCATTGCGATACTTTTCTTTTTGCAACTTGCGCTTACAACGAAGGCCCAACTAAATACGGATTACTACATGGCGAAAGGCCAGCAGGAACTTCAAAAAAACAACTACACGGAAGCCATTTCCATTTTCAACAAAGTGATAGATGAAAAGCCGGAAAACCATCTCGCTTATTTTCTAAGAGGTTTTTCAAAAATGCAATTAGGCGATATTCTTGGTGCAGAGGCGGATCTTACCCAGACGGTTATGATCCATCACGGTTACAGCCCCGGATATTATTATCTTGGCATCATCAAAGCAGAAAAAAAAGATTATTATGATGCGTTGAAAAACCTTGATAAAGCTATACAATTCAACAGTACCAACTCCGACTATTTCAATGCGCGGGGCTATGTAAAAACAATGATCTGGGACACCGTCGCTGCTCTTGAGGATCTGAACACCAGCATCAAATTTAACAGCGCCAATGAAAATGCATATTACAACCGCAGTGTACTGTGGATCAATACAAAAAAATATGAAAAGGCCCTGCTGGATTGTAATACCGCAATATCAATGAAACCCGGCTTTTATGAATTATTCCTTTTGCGCGGGCATATAAAATTACTTCAGAACGATTCACTGGGAGCCAAACATGATTTTGAATTTATTATTTCCAAAGACACCGAGAACATAACCGCCTATTATAACCTGGCACTTTTTTACCATGATAAAAAAGATTTCCAAAACGCATTGAAATGTTACACCAAAGTGATCGGGCTCAACCCATACAATGCCGAGTGTTACTTCAACCGGGCCGCACTGTATGCTGAAAACAATTTTTACCCGGAAGCAGCAAACGATTACACCAACGTTATAAGGCTCAACCCTAAAAATTTATTTGCTTATTTCTACCGGGCTGAATTAAGACATGAATTAAAAGACATACAGGGCGCCATTGATGATTATTCCACTGTGATCACGCTGTTTCCGTTGTTTTATAACGCTTACTACATGAGGTCCATGCTATACCGCGAAACCAATAATTTCAAAGGATACCTCAGTGATAAAAAAATGGCGGAACGACTTATGAACAGCAATGATTCAACCTTGTACAGCGAAGAAGAAATTGCTTCGTTCAAACACCTTTTTGAATTCAGAACCGAACTCGAAAGTACCGACACTTCCATGGGCAAAATACAGTATAAGCCATACGAGATCATCACAAAACCGCTCTATTATGTAACTGTTTCCGAAAACAATGATCCCGTGACACCTTCCATTTTTAACACACAGATAGCAGAAATAAATTCGATCAGGGAATTAAATTACAAATTTGGATTCAGCCATAATAACAGCCAGCTCAGTGCTGAAAAACTGGTAAAAGAACGGAGTCAAACAGACACCTTAAATGCTGTCAATGACGATAAAAAACACATCATCTGGCGGAGCCTGTTATCGGGTTTATTATTTAATTACAATGAAGCGCTGGATCTGGCAACAAAAATAAGTGATTCGTCCGAATATGCCTATCTGGCCTGGTTTATCAAAGGAAATCTCCATTTCGATCTGGGACAAAATTATGAAGCGGATCAAAAAAACAAGCAGTTGTATATGAACGAAAATCCCACCAGTGATAACGATTATTATTACCAGTCTATACAGGATTATTCAGTTTCCATCGAAAAAAACACCAGGTTCACTTTTGCCTATTTTAATCGGGCCTATGTAAAAAGCGTACTGAATGATTTCAGCAGCGCCATTCTTGATTATTCCGTGTGTATTTTTTATGATGATTCTTTTGCTGAAGCATATTTTAACCGGGGGTTGCTGTACCTCTTTCTTGGCAACAAAGAAAAAGGTTGCGAAGATATCAGTAAAGCCGGTGAGTTGGGAATTAAAGAATCTTATAATGTCTTGTATAAATACTGCAAACAGTAAAAAAGTTCAGTAAAATGCCCGCTGCTGGAAAAGAGAAACATGTAATTCACCTGATGATAAGATTGTATTGCAGGAAGCACCATCACGGTAGCGACCTTTGTGAAAGCTGCCGTGAATTAGAAGATTATTCCTTTACACGCATTGATAATTGTCCATACATTTCAAATAAACCAAAATGTTCGAAATGCCAGACACATTGCTTCAGAAATAAAAAACGTGAAGAAATCAGAAATGTGATGCGCTATTCGGGGCCAAGGATGATTTTGTATCATCCGTTGATTGCTTTGCGGCATATGCTGAGATAATTGATCGATCCGAATTTTTATCAAATAAAAAAAAATTGACCTTGCACTTTAATACTATTGTTACAATTTGACATCTCACATCTTTAAATTTCATTTTTTAAGTGACTAAGGTTTTGTTCATCAATTCAAAATAGTTTAAAAATCAGCTTGTTAGGGCGGTATGAAAAATTGATGTTTGTTTAATTCAAAAAATTCATTAGGTTTGCACTTCTAATTTTTAAACCAAATAATTTTATGAAAAATCATCCAAAAGGTTTGTTGGTAGCTTTTTTTACGAACATGGGCGAACGCTTTGGCTTCTACACCATGATGGCTATCCTTGTTATGTTTTTACAGGCACGTTATGGCCTGGATGCCGAATCGGCAGGCACCTATTACTCATGGTTTTATTTTGCCATTTATGCTTTGGCTCTGCTTGGCGGTATGGTTGCCGACTGGACAAAAAAATACAAAACGGTTATTTTAGTCGGGCAGATTATCATGTTTGCTGGTTACTGTCTGATTGCTATTCCCGGTTCGGAATTATGGGTTTCAATCGCAGCGTTATTTGTGATCGCACTTGGTAATGGGTTATTCAAAGGGAATCTTCAAGCTGTTGTCGGACAAATGTATGACAATGATAAATACCGCAAATTCCGTGACAGTGCTTTTATGATTTTTTATATGGGTATCAATATAGGTGCGTTCTTCGCTCCTTTCGTTGCAAAAGGAATTAAAGGCTGGTGGTTGAAAACCAATGGTTACCTCGAAAATGCTGACCTGCCATCTTTGTGTCATCAATATATAAACGGAACATTAAAAGATACGGAACAATTACAAAACCTGGCAAATGCATCCATCATGCCTGATGGCGGAAAATCTGCTGCGGACCTGAGTGCTTTTGCTACAGATTATATTAATGTATTTTCTACAGGATTTAATTATGCTTTTGCTTGTGCTGCCGGCGCTATGATACTATCATTAGTCATTTATCTTATTTTCAATAAATTGATTCCTGCAAAACAGAAATATGCTGAAGAATTAGAAGCAAAAACTGGTACTAAATCATCATCTGGATTGAGTTTTAGCGGTAACCTGAAAGCTATCATAATTCCTGTAGTACTAATGGTTGCGGTGGCTGCAATTTTCACCGTAGCAGATTACTTTACAGATTTAAAAGATATTAATTATCAGTTAGGCCTTGCTGTTGGATTATTTGTTGGATTTGTTGCTATGGTTTTCCTGCTTTCCTCTAAAGAAGAACGGCCCAGGGTGGTTGCCTTGAGTTTGGTTTTCCTGGTAGTGATATTTTTCTGGATGTCGTTCCATCAGAACGGCCTCACCTTAACAATGTTTGCACGCGATTATACCGACAAAGCTGTTGGCCCGTTTACAAACTTGTTTTTTAACCTGGAATCAATTTTATGTGTAATAGCTGCGATAGCCGGTTGTGTGCTGTTATTCTTCAAACGCCAAGCATTATATAAAATAGTTGGTGCAGCTATGTTTTTAGGATTCGGATTTTTGTGCTATTATTTTGCGAAAAATAATGATCCTATGAATTCTATTTCACCTGAAGTATTCCAGTCATTCAATCCATTATTTATCGTCGCATTAACACCACTGGTAATGGGAGTTTTTGCAGCTCTGGCCCGAAAAGGCAAGGAACCTTCCTCACCCAGAAAAATAGGTATAGGTATGGTGATTGCTGCTATTGGTTTTGTAATAGTTTTAATTGCATCACTTAATCTTGTATCCCCTAAGGACCTTGGTGGTGCTGCTGTTTTAGAAAGCGGACGTGTTTCTCCGTACTGGCTTATGAGTTCTTATTTAGTACTTACTATTGCAGAACTTTTCTTAAGCCCGATTGGTCTGTCCTTTGTTTCAAAAGTTGCTCCGCCCCGTTTTCAGGGATTGATGCAGGGAGGCTGGCTACTTGCAACTGCAACAGGAAATAAATTCTTATTTATCGGGAGTCTGATGTGGGGAAAAGTTGAATTGTATTTGCTATGGGGCATTTTTATCATCGTTTGTATTTTGGCGGCGATATTCATATTCTCCATCATGAAACGATTAGAAAAAGTAACAAAATAAAAAATAAAAAAGAGGCTTACCCGCCTCTTTTTTTTTTACTAATTTCGAAACCCAAAGCCATTAATATTATGAAAAGATTTTTTTCAATCCTTGTTTTTTTATCGTTTTACTTATGTTCATTTGCGCAGTTCCCGGTTGGCCACCGAACTATTACCTACCAGGATCCCGCGCGCAGTAACCGCAATATCGAAACTGAGATTTACTACCCGGCCATAACTGCAGGAGATAATACGGATGTCGCAACCGGACAATTTCCAATTATAGTTTTCGGTCATGGGTTTGTGATGTCGGTGTCATCCTACGAAAACATTTGGACCGCACTTACTCCTCTTGGATATATTGTTGCCCTGCCGACCACTGAGGGTGGTGCCCCCAGCCATTCTGATTTTGGAATGGACCTGGCTTTTCTCATAAATAAAATCAAATCCGAAGGAGCCAATTCATCTTCACCATTTTATCAGAAAGTTGGCGCAACATCAGCAGTTATGGGGCACTCCATGGGTGGCGGTTCTTCTTTTCTTGCTTGCGAAAACAATACGGTACCCACTGTGATGATCACTTTGGCTGCTGCTGTTACTGATCCTTCTTCTGTCACAGCGGCCGCACATGTAACAATCCCATCCATGGTTATTTCCGGGGCCGAAGATTGCGTAGCTCCGCCAAGCGAACACCAGGTACCCATGTTCGATTCGCTTGCTGCTGAATGCAAAGTTTATATCAGCATAAACGGCGGAGGTCATTGCAATTTTGCCAATTATAATTTCGCCTGCACTTTTGGTGAAGAAACATGCAATCCGGGAGGGGCAACTCTGGAGCAGGCCAAGCAACAAGCAACCACCATGAATTTTGTAAAACCCTACCTGGATTATTTTTTAAACGGAAATGTTGCTTCCTGGAACAGTTTTGTGGACTCGCTGAATAATTCAACAAAAATTACTTTTATTAAAAACTGTACTATTAACCCGGCAGCAATTGACCAATATGAAACTCCGAATATCAGGCTGGAGTTGTTTCCGAACCCGGTTTCAGATATCCTTACAATCTCATCCACAGAATATCAGGATGCATCAATTGAAATTACCGATATTGCGGGAAAAACAATTACCTCAACGGAACTTAATGTTCAAAACCTGAATTTAGATATTAGTTATCTGAGCCAGGGTGTTTATCTGGTCAAACTCTTCAAGCATAATAAACTTCTGGATACCCAAAAGTTCATCAAGATGTAGGGGGAAGTATTTTTAAAACTTTTTGCGGTGAGGCTGTCTCAAAAATGAAAATTATTGAATTTTACCTTTGTGATTTCCTTTGTGTAACCCTTTGTGTATACTTTGTGGTTCAAGTACTTATATTTACCACAAAGTATACACAAAGGGTTACACAAAGTCCGCCGTGGTGGACACAACGCACTTTTGAAACAGCCTCATTTTATTTTCTAATTGAACCGCCTGAATAATAACTTATTGATCAGAATCACAAGCACACCTAAAACATTAAACAAAATAAGTGCGACAAGGGTGTTTGGAATACCCAGCAATGGTATAGCCAGTGTCGTAATCAGCAGAGCCCCTGCCGCTGAACCGAATAGCTCGATGCCGTATGAGTTCCCGGCATTTACCGCATTTGGCTGCTCTTTAAGTTTTGTCGATATAGCAAACTGCATCCCTGTGATGGTGGCCTGAACGAACATCACCAGATAAAATAAATATTTCATCAATGCCGGAAAATGAAGCACATTATTGAAAAGCAGCCACACTAAAAACAAAAAAATCAAAAGTGCTGCCTGTAACCCGATAAAATACCTGAAATTAGGTTTAAATCGCTTTGACAGGAAAAATGCCCCGACAAACAATCCTGCCATGAATAAGGTGAAAATAATTCCTAACTGCGAATACACAAAGCCATATACCGCCTGAAAAGCCACAATAACGATCATTTCAACAGAGGAAGCTGTAAAGCCGGTTGTCAGTAGATTGATATTTACGGGCTTTAATAAAATCAGGAACAACAAAAAAACAACACATAAAACAACAAGGGGGATAACCAAATTAACATGGTAATGGCTGAGCCAGAATTTAAGCCCGTAATAATAGGTTATCGGCCTGAAATCATGGTTTATCGGTGCATACAGGTCAAGTTTCGCCACTATGTTTTTTGATTTTTGAATCAGGAGCACATCATCCAGAAAATACTCATTTACATAAAGGTTCTCAAATTTCTGTTGGCTCAGGGCCGACGCGATGTTCATGGTGAGCGGGCCATCGGAAGCAATAAAAAACAATTTATTTCCCGGGATCAGGATCACATTTTTAAAAACGGACCTCAGCGTATTATTTATCGATGAATTCAGCGCCGCGGAAGATTCATTCATATAATTCTCGACACCGGGCATACTTAACCCCAGCACAGCGCTGCTGTTCATGCACTTTTTCAATGCTTCGAAGAATTCCTTTGTGTAAAAACGATTGGTTTGTGCATACAAAGGTTCCGGAGTATTCAGCAACACAACATCATACGTTGGCCCGGCCTTTCTTACAAAAATACTTGGATCAGTGAAACTTTGATTGATTTTTGCCGCTTTCCCCGATGAAAAATATTTCTTTTCAAGTTCACTGATATCCTTGTTGATATCAACAAAATCTATCTGCTTCACACGATATTTTCTGATTTCTTTTTCTGTCAGCCCGATATTTCCTGAAACCTGCAACACATTTTGTGCATCCTGTTTTTGTATCATGGCAAAGTGCACCGATTCTTCGGTAGCCATTACGTTATCCCCGGTATTTATAAGGGCTCCGTTGTCGTACATGTTGAATTGCCCGGAACTTTTGGTGATGATCAGTTTGCCAAATTCATTTTCGCGGGTTTCAATAATTTCCTGTCCGCTGAATAATTTTTCAAGAGCATTTTTTTTAATATTCGTGCTAGTCAGAATGCCCACCATGGTCAGCATAAAAAACAAATGAAACCACAAACTTTTCGAATGTCTGCTGATGGTGAGCAGCGCGATAAAAAAGAACGCATTAAGCATGGCAATAATGGATAGTATCTGATACGCATCAAAAAAATGTATGAGCACAAAACTGAATAGTGTTCCACTAAAAATGCTGCCAAGGGATTCAAAGGCATAAAGCCTGGCGATTTCATTTTTATCAGTTTGTTGCCTGGCCACAAATACGGTAAATGCTGCACCCGACAATAGGCAGACAGGGAATAAAATGCCAGCGACCACAAAAAATAGTTCCAGCGGCCCCTGCATAACACCGGGCATAAAAAACTGGTTTTTATAATATGTAAAAGTAAGTAACAGGACAGCTGTTAAAACAAGAGGTAAGGTTAACAGCAAGTATGAAAAAAAAGAATTTATTCTATGGCTGATATATTTTACCAGCAAGGCACCAAGCCCGGTAAATATAAACCAACAAGCCAGCACCAGCCCGGCAAGTAATTCGTTACCGGAAAAAACGCTGAATAATTCCCGGAGGATTACCAATTGGATTACTACCGCATTAAATCCCAGAATAAAAAAATTCATTCTGCTTTTCTGAATATTGTCCTGCATTTCTATTTTTTCATATAGCAAACCTACAATATTTCAATTAAAAAACGAAAATATCATGCAATTAAATTTTAATATATAAAGCAAAAAATTTGATCAAATAAAAATATTTACAATCATCAAATAAGGCCTATCCAAGAGTTATTTTAACACAATTAGCTGATTTTAAACATCATATATCTTTTCATTATTTTAACATTATTTAATTTCCTTAATTCATGTATTTTAATTACATTTGCAATCACTTTACTTAATTAAGAGAAATAAACCATCAAAAATTAATAACAAAATTTACAGTTATGAAAAAATTATTAACTTTAGTTTTATGCTTGTTTGCGCTTAACAGTGTTTTCGGGCAGAGTATGGCTAACTACACATTCAGTAGTAGCACCGCCGGCTCTTTAGACCCAATGATTGGGGCTACATCTTTGGCAGGTAGTGGTTCGATAGTTACAGGATACAATGATGATTATGCATCTGCTGTAACAAATATTGGCTTTACCTTTTATTTCATGAGTGTACCTTATACACAATTTTCTGCTAATTCTAATGGCCAAATAAGATTAGGTGGTACAGCAGTTAGTGGCACCAACATTACTTCATTTTCTGCAGGAGTTCCCTTACTTGCCCCGATGGCTGGTGATAACTCTGCAGGGTTTACCGGGGATGCTGACCCAATCAGTTATGTTGTCACAGGAACAGCACCAAATAGAATTTTGAAAATTCAGTGGAACAACTTCCAAATACCTTATAATTCTTCCGGTACTGTAGCAGGAAAAATGCAAGTATGGTTATATGAAGGAATTGGTAAAATCGATATGATCTATGGCGCCATGTTTAACAATTCGCTATCTTCAGTTTCACGGTCAATATTTGTTGCCTCAAGTAATACTGCAACAACTGCAGGATATGTCACAGTTTCTGCAACCCCAACATTCACTTTAGCCGCCTCCCCAACAACAAATACATTTGCTGCAAACTCAAATATCGCAAATTTATACTCTGCTGCTGACGGCTCAAGAACGGTTTATACTTTCACGCCTGCTGGGGCTACTCCAGCGGATCCAACCACATTAACTTTCACTGCAATCACAGGATCGACTATCACACCCAACTGGGTTGATAATTCAACAAATGAAACTTATTTCATTGTCACCAGCGCAACAGATGCTGCCTTTACACAAAATGTTACTACTTCCATTGTTGTCTCTACTACTTTTGCAACAACAGGCACCGCATACAATTTACCTAAAACAGGGCTAGTGCCAAGTACGACGTATTATTATAAAGTTCAGGCAGCTAATGAAGGATCTGCTCCAAGTACCGGTTTGACGGGCTCTCAGATAACAAATGCTCCCGGAACCATCACATCCAATGCCACAGGTAACTGGAGTGATATTACCACCTGGTCAACAGGAACAATTCCTACTGCTACCGATAATGTTACCATCGCTGATGGACATACTGTTTATATAGACACTGCTGTAGCCACTTGTTTGAATTTAACAGTTGGCCAGGGAGCATCCGGAATTTTAACATTTACGTGTGCCACCGCTTCAAATCTTACTGTAAACGGTAGTGTTACTGTCGCTCTTGGTGCTGACTTTAATGCAGGAACCACAGCAACCATTGTACACAGTATTTATATTGGTGGAAATAGCGCAACATCCGGCTATGCAAGCAACCTGACTGTTGATGGGTCATTCGATATGTGGGCTACTGCAACAACAGGCAGGGCTACCCTGACTTTCTTCGGAACTCAAAACTCGGTTATCTCAGGAACTGGAGCAAACCTTGATTTTAATAACACTAACATAATAAACAAAGGAGCTACTACTGCCACATCAACTGTTACACCTCCTGTACTTGATTTGCAGAGAGCATTTACCGTACAAGGTGCAACTACCTTAGGTTTTGTTGCTACGCATACAGCAGGAACACTTAAAATTAGTGGTGCTTTTACTCAAAGTAATCCTGTTTATACCGCTGCGGCTTATTCTGTTCCTGCTAACGGTGGTATCTGGCTTAATAATGCAAATTTCACCATCAATGGATTAACCGGCTCACCTACTGTTAATGGCCTGTTCAGAGTAACTGCAGGAACATATAACGTTGGCACAGGTGCAGGAAACTCGGTTGGAAGCGGAACAGGCTCCGTCTATATCATAGAAGGTGGTGCCATTAATGTTACCGGAAGGTTTAACCTTACAAGCTCAGGCGTATATTACAACCAATCAGGTGGAACCATTTCCGTTGCAATGGTTGGCAATGCATCATCTGCATCTGCAAGTTTTGGAATAACATCAGCTACCGGGACTTCTTTTATTATGAGTGGCGGTACGATTATTCTGGTACAAAGGTCAACCGGAGCAACCATCAGAGATTATTATGTTTTGGCAACACCTACCATTACTGGCGGAACCTTACAGGTTGGTTCTGCAGCCACTGCAACTAATTTTAATTTCAGAATGCATGGCTATGCTCCAAATACAATTATTGATAACACAACAAATAATAAAATTATCGAAGTGTATCAAACATCAGGGAATTTCGCCATTATTGGTAATCTTACTGTAAACGCAGGAACTACCTTTGATTGTTTAGGAATGACCGCATCTGTTGCAGGAAACGTAGTAAATGACGGAATTATTCAGGGCCTCGTTGCAGGCAGCCGTTTTGATTTCTCAGGAATTGCTCCTCAGACCTATTCAGGAGCCGGAACATTTGGTACTCTTGCAGCACCTTTTATCGGAACCGGAGTTGGTATTGCCAATACAACTAGTGTAACTCTCAATTCCCCTATTGTTACTACCCGTGTAAATTTGTTTTTAGGTACATTTATCAATAGCGCTCAAATTACCCTTGGTAATGGCGGCACTTCAACTGGTTTTATTCAAAGAGGCGGCAGCGCACTTTACCCTGCCGGTATTTTTGATGTGGCACCTAATTTTAATGTTGGCACAGGTGGTTTGGGTATAAATTATTATACCGCATCTACTGCAACAACCTCTGCTTATGAAATACCTGCTTCGAGGGCAATTAATAATCTGATTATCAATAACGTAAACGGAGCAATTTTAAGTGGTGGGGCGCTAACATTAGGCAGTACAGGAACACTTACCTTAACCTTAGGAAACCTGACAACTACCTCAACCAATCTTCTCACACTCACCAACACAACCGCTTCAGCTATTTCCGGAGGTTCAGCCACATCATTTGTGAATGGACCAATGGAACGCACCTATGCTGCAGGAGCAATTGCAACAGGAACATATTCTACTGCTACAATACTTCCTATTGGTTATCAAACCAATTACATGCCTATTTATATTGATCCTACCGTAAATGCAGAAGGCCCTGTTGTAATTAAGGGAGAGGCATTCAATACAAATACAGGTTCAATGGGTGCAGGAGTAACAACGATTTCATCCAACAGGTGGGAAGCTCTGGCTACCTCCGGTATTGATTATCTTATCAGTACCTTCATGAGAATTGGCGATGCATCCATAATTTCAACCAATCAAATTCTCCAGGCATCAAGCGCTGCCGGAACGTATGGAGCTATTCCATCAACATCAACTTATGCAGCCGGCACACCTAACACGATTACCACTACCGGCGCTCAAATCCCAGTGGCTTCATATTTCGGATATTTTGCTTATGGCGACCTTACACCATGTACAGCTCCTGTTGACCAGGCCGCTGATCTGATAACTTCAAACATGACCACCACCAGCTTTACAGGTTCTTTCACACCGGCAGCCAGCGTTCCAAGTCATTATCTCGTTGTAAGATATGCTTCAGGTGCAACCCCTACTAATCCTGTTGATTTTACAAATTATACCGCAGGTGGTACTTTAGGTACAGGGACTATCGTTGCTGTAACAACTTCTAACACCTTCAACTCAACAGGACTTACCATGGGAACTACTTATGATTATTACATTTATAGTTTTAATAACAGTGGTTGTTTTGGGCCTGTTTACAATTCCGTTGCACCATTATTTGCAAGTGTTACCACATGTGGTACAGCTACCGGCACCCCTGGAACTCCAACTGCCACAACCGTTTTAACGACTTCATTTACGGCATCATGGACAGCCTCCCTCACCGCCGGTGTTGATTATTTCCTGGATGTTGCTACTGATAATGCTTTTACTTCATTTGTCAGTGGATTTGAGAATAAAAATGAAGGGACATCACTGACTGATAACATTACAGGTTTAACAGCAAATACTACCTATTATGTCAGAGTCAGAGCATTAAGCGGAACATGCTACAGCCAATATACCAGCACTTTAATTATTTCAACTGCTTGTGATGCTGAAGTTGCACCTACTGTTCTTGAGGATTTCAGTACTTTTAACGGAGCGGCTCCTGCACCAATTTGTTGGTCAGAAGCAACTGGAGTACTTGCTGCCGTCACAACATTGTCGGGAACTACCGGAAAATGGACCAAAGCAAATGGTTTTGCAAATGTAGGTACCAACGTAGCTGTAAAAACAAATTTATACAGTACTTATAATGATTGGATTATTTCAAACCCAATTGATTTAGGCCCGACACCTGGTTTATACAGGTTGAAATATGATATGGCAGTTACCAGTTATAATGGAACTGCAGCTCAATCAACGCTGGGCACTCATAGAGTGGATGTTGTTGTTTCTACTGACGGCGGTTTAACATGGTCGAATACCAATGTTATAAAAACATACACTGGTGTTGGAAGTTACAGCAATACAGGACAAACTGAATTAATTAATTTATCCAGCTATAGTGGGGTAATTAAGATTGCTTTTGTTCAGACTACTTCTTCAACCAGCCCTGACATTGATTTTCATATAGATAATTTCCAGGTAGAAGCTCTTCCTTCCTGCGCAGAACCAACATCCTTAAATGTTACCTCTTTAACAGCTATAAGCGCAACCATAAACTGGACCGCATCCCTTTCAGCACCAACTGGTGGCTATGAATATGAAGTACGTACAAGCGGCGCAGCCGGTAGCGGAGCAACCGGGCTTACTGCATCAGGCAGCACAGCTGCAGGAGTAGTTACAGCAAATATAACCGGATTGACTGCTAACACAAATTATAGCTACTATGTACGTTCAAATTGCGGCAGTGGCTTGTTTAGTGCCTGGACCAGCGCCGGCACATTCTATACCGGATATTGTAATCCCGCACCATCTTCTGTAGATGGTATTGGAATTACTAACGTAACTTTCAGCACTGTTAATAACACTACTTCAACAGAAACCAATAATTATGGTGATTATTCAGCTATGGTTGGTAATGTTACTCAAGGCGCCACAGTTCCTGTTTCTATTACTTTCGAAACCGGATATACCTATGTTACCAAAATATGGATTGACTGGAATGATGACCTTGACTTCGCTGATGCCGGAGAAGAAGTTTATTCCGGAACTTCCACCAATGATGACCCCACAACTTTGGCTGCTTCATTCATCGTACCTGGCACCGCGCCATTGGGCAACCACAGGATGAGAATAGGTGGTCAGGATGATGGCCCAACAGTTCCTTGCTATACAGGTTCTTATGGATCATTTGAAGATTATACTGTTAACGTACAGGCACCGGTCCTTCCTGTTATTACAAGTTTAAGTGCTACCAGCGGTTGCGTTGGAACATCACTTATTATTAACGGTACTGATCTGGCAGGAGCCACATCAGTTACCATTGGAGGAACATCTGCTACCATAACAGATAATACCGCAACAACAGTAACTGTTACTGTCGGAACCGGCACCACAGGTACTGTGTCCGTTACTACTATAGGTGGTATCGCTACAAGTACAGAGACATTCACGGTTAATCAGTTACCACAAATATTTACAGTAAGTGGCGGCGGTACTTATTGCGCCGGTGGCGCAGGTGTTACCATTGCGCTTGACGGTTCTGCAAGTGGCGTGAATTATGATCTTTCCACTACTCCGGTTACAACTCTAGCCGGAACCGGTAGCGCTTTGACTTTCGGGCCATCAGCATTTGAAGCAGGAGTTTATACTGTCACAGCAATTGACCCTATAACTACTTGTTCAATTATTATGACAGGTGATGCAACTGTTTACGTAAATCCATCACCTACAGCGGTTACTGCAACAGCATCAAGCAATACCATCTGTGAAGGTAATTCCGTTGATTTATTCTCATCTGCAATTTCAGGTACTACATCTCCATTTACAATTTTAACGGAAAGTTTTGAAAATGCAGGCGCTATACCAACAGGCTGGGGAGAAGATTTAGACGTTGATGGAAACTCGACGAATGCTGCTCTTTATTATGTTAATGCAAGTGTAAACCCAACAGGATTTGCCGCCTCTGATGGTACTTATTTTGTACGTTTTAATTCATATTCAGTTACTAGCGGTAATTCAGCACGTTTAAAACAAACAACAAGTTTTTCTACTGTTGGATATACCGGCCTGACTGTTAATTTTGCATGGACTCAGGATGATGGATATACAAATAATGACAGGGTTGAGGTTCAATATTCTACAGATGGAACAACCTGGAACACTGCCGGAACATCTATTACAAGGGCTGGTTTAACTAATGAATGGACATTGCAATCTGTAAATCTTCCTGTAGCAGCAGAAAATCAAGGTACCTTATACATCGCCTTCCTGTTTACTTCTGCATGGGGTAATGATTGCCATCTTGATGATGTTACTGTTATTGGCCAGACTCCTGCACCGGCTACTTACTCATGGACCTCCAACCCTGCAGGTTTTACTTCAACGGATCAGAACCCAATTGGAGTTGTGCCTCCAGCAGCCGGATCGATAGATTATATCGTTGCAGCAAATAACGCTCTTGGATGCTCCACAACAGCAACCACTACAATAGTTGTAGATCCTTGCACAGGTATTAATGAAAATGACGGTATAACAGTCAGTGTTCTTCCTAATCCTTCAAACGGTTTGTTCTATCTGAACGTTGAAGGCATTAATGAAACAGTTACGCTGAATATTTATGCAATCGATGGTAAGGTCATCTACTCTGAACAGGTTGATAACACCGGTTTGATCAACAAACCCATTGACCTGAAATCTTATCCTAAGGGTATGTACTTCCTGCGTTTGATAAATAACAACATGACGCATACTGAAAAGATCATCATTGAATAAGCTTCAATGACACAAAAAAAAGCGGGGTTTCTCCCCGCTTTTTTTATGTACTTAAATCTCGTTTAGTAACTATTCACCTCATTGAAACAATCGAAAACAAGGAGATTCCTCATTTCGCTTCACTCCCTGCCCGACTGGCGACAGTCAGGCGGGCATTCGGAATGACATTATTGTTTGTTTTTAGGGAGGAGGAACGCGGCGTAGCGCAAGGCGCTCCGCCGCGTTCCTCCTCCCATACCCACCAAGATTGAAATGTCATTCCGAACCCTGCCTGCCGGAACAGCAGTGAAGGCAGTAAGGGGAGGAATCTCCAATAATTCGTGAGATAAAATCAAATATTCCGAATTATTCCATTTGGGATAATGTTAATCTGCCTAAGAAAAATTTTCAATGCCTGCATGTTGTGTCGTCAGCCAGACAATATAAATGATAGTGCACCACGAAAATAGTACAATGAGGTGAAACCGAGATTGGACAATCCGCCGCTACAGATTGAATGTGCAAAAAGTACGACAAACATATCATACCATATTGTATTTTCGAATGAAGTCTACTATTGGGTGAAAAATTACCTAGTTAACTATTTGTCCCGGCTTTCCAACACTTTTTCCCAAGGACCGATATCGTATTTCCGGATCATCTGCCTGTAAAACTCTGCATCCTTATTCAGCTTTTTAATATGCTTATGATAACTTGTCATAGAAAGGATATGAGCCAGTCCCATATCAATGGCAAGCTTCTTTTGCCTTATGAGCGAAATGATATATAAATTGAATTTACGCTTATAGGGCTCGTTGGTAAAAATAAACTCCTTCAGCAGCTTGAAAACAAGTTTTGCTTTAAAGCCAAAAGAGGGATTGCCGTCGTTGTATGGTTTGATAAAATGTCCCTCAGGAAATAATATTTTTGCTTTCTCATACACGGATTCGAAAGAATACATCTTTGAAAGCGTTTCAAGATACTTATCGAATAATTCGATCTGCGACATTTTGTAATAATGAATACACGGGAACAACCCACCCATCATATCCGTATCTATATCGTACATGCGGCCTTCGGAGGTGAGGCGTTTTTGCAGTTCGGAACCATAAGGAGCGCCGAGAATATTAAAATTAATGTACGACAAGCCCGTCCGCTGCGTAAATTCATACAGGCGGTCGAATTCTTCCGGGGTATCATTATCAAACCCTATAACAAACGATGCGGTGATATGAATTCCATGAGAATGAATTTTCTTAATTGCATCTTCATAGATCAGGGCATCGCGGTTGTGTTTTTTCTTGGTTTCAAAAAGGCTGCCTGCATTTAAGGACTCAAAACCGATAAGTATATTAAAACATCCGGCGTTGTTCATTTCGGTAAGCAGCTCATCTTCTTTGGCAATTTCAATGCTCGACATGCAGCCCCAGGATATTTTGAGCGGTGTGAGTTCTTTCATCAGATCGTGAGCGTAGCGTTTATTTGCTGTAAGATTATCATCAACAAACAACATTTTCCGTACAGGCAGTGATTTGATTTCCTCTACCACATTAGAAATTTCGCGGTAACGCATTTTGTTTCCAAACAAACTGGTGACAAGGCAAAACTCACATTTATAGGGGCAACCCCGCGACACCTGTATCCCAACCTGAAAAACATTTTTCATATTCACCAGGTCCCAGCGTGGTGGCGGTATTTCTTTAAAATCGCAAAACTCTTGGTTATCGTATATTTTCTGCAGGGTTCCCTGTTCAAAATCTTTTAAACATTGCTGCCAAACACCTTCTGCTTCACCTATTACTACAGCATCAGCATGATTAATTGCTTCATCGGGCATGAACGACACATACGGGCCTCCTATAATAACTTTAACACCTTGAGACCGGTACCAGTCCCCTATTTCGTATGCTCTTTTAGCCGTGGTTGCCAGCGTTGACATTCCGACTAAATCAGGAATCTCTTTGGGCAAGGGTTCCAACTCTTCGTCAATAATGCGGATATCGTATTCCGGTGGGGTAATGGCCGCAATCATAGGCATAGAAAGTGACAACATGAACTTTTTCTTGCCCATCATTTTGCAGAGTTCGGTCTGCCCGTAATAATTAACGTACTTCTGACCTGGTAAAACCAGAAATATTTTTTTTCTTCTGAATTTTTTTGAATCTGGTGACATAAGATATTATAAGTATCGCAGTGTAAATCCTGCCTGCATAAATTTACTGACCTCGGTAACAAAGCTGAGAATCAGGTCGTTTTCAGCCAGTTTCTCTTCCCTGAAAATTTTATCAAGGCAGATGAAAACCATCGGTGGGCCGACATACCCCATGTCATTCATTTTTGTGTATAGCGTTTCTTTTTCAATTCCCAACTGCCCGCATTCCTCAATGATCATCTCGGCAATATGCTTGGACGGGAAATTGACCTGAAAATATTTCAATGTTGAAATATCTATCTGGTATTTTTCTATCATCCGCTTCAACCCTTTGTAAAATACCGAACCGTCCTCATCGTGAAAATGCATGCGCAATTGTTCATTGAACATCTGCGACATATGGTGATCGCCTTGTTCGAACTCCTGTTTTGGATTCTGCCAGTATGCAGGGCGCCTGTTCAACATGGCGGCAGGCTTCTTACCGCCAATAGATTCTATGTACACATTTTCAACAAACAATCCTTTATGATCGTCGGCTTTTTGCAGAACCAAAGCTCCGGCCCCGTCACATAAGAAATACCGCAGAAACAGATCTTCCTTTTTTAATAACGGCTGGTTGTAATACTCGGCAATAAGCTCCGACGACGAAATACCCGAAGATAATACCAGCGCATTATCGTACCTGCCTGATTGAATAAATTCATAAGCAACCAACAGCGCTTTGTAGGCAGAAGTGCAATTAGCATGAATTGATATTTCTGAACATTCCCCGATACCTAGGGCTTCCTGTATCCTGGCACTTGCTGTAGGCATCTGATGCTGATGTGCGCTGCCATAAGAAATAAACTGAATGTCATCCGGTTTCAGCTGCGCCATTTCGAGCGCGGCTAATGCAGCTTTGGTGGCCATGGTGATATTATCTTCCGTAAATTTCCGGGTATCAGGATCAATAGCATAATGGTAATAATCTATATCAAGCATTTCCTTCATCAACGGCTTGATGCGCGAAAACCATTTTGCCACGGATGCCGGAGCATCAGTAATTTCTCCAAGGTAACGGTCGGTTTCTTCAAAAGGAACCGCCTTACCTGGTAAAAACCTTCCTGTACCTGTAATTTTAACCCTGCGTCCTGGCATCACCTTTAGTTTAAAAATTTCCCGATATAATACTTTCTGAGTTCCGGGTTGTAGTTTTGAATAATTTTTTGTGCAAAGTTAACTGCTTTTACGATAAGTTCATTTTTCTTTACAATCTTATCAATAAGCCCCAGTTGTTCAGCTTCAGATGCATTCAGGCTGTTTCCTCCCAGCATCAGGTCAATGGTGGTTTTTTTATCTGTGATCTTTGAAAGGTAAACGGAACCTCCGCAACCCGTCATCAGGTTATAACTTGCTTCCGGGAAACCCATGATACTATTTTCAGCCGCTACACGAAAATGGCAGGACATGGCCAGTTCCATGGCAGAGCCGATACAAACGCCTTTAACAGCAGCGATTACCGGAATTTTTGCTGTGTAAAACCTTTTAAACGTCCGGCTGTTCGCAATATAAAAATCATTTGCCGCATGAAAATCCTCCGGATCGAACGACAATAAATCATTGATATCCGCACCGGAGGAAAAATGCCTTCCAATCCCGGTGATGATCAGTGCTTTCACTTGTTCATCATTCAAGATTCTGTCGGAGAGGTCATGAATTTCATAGAAAAAAAGTTTGTTCATACTATTAGCCGGCGGGCTGTTCAGTTCAACAATCCCGATGTTATCTTCGAAACGCCAGTTAATAGTTTTGTACATGCTTACGATCCGGATTTTCTTCTTACAGCTTCTTCTATGGCCAGTTCACAGAACATTCTGGTTTCTTCGTGCAACGCCTCGTGCAATGGAAGTTTACGGGCATTGTGTATGGCCTGCATAACATAAGATATTACCTTCTTGGGTTTTGACTCAACCAGGTTGCTCACATATTTTATTGTTTGTTCAAGAACATTTTCTTCACACAACTGATGGACAAGATTAAACTTCAGCGCTTTTTCCGCGTCAACAGTATCTCCGGATAATAAAAGGCTTAGGGCGCTATAATTTCCTGATTGTTTTACCAGGCGCACGACGCCGCCCAGGCCCGGGATCAGGTTGGTGTTTATTTCCGGAAAAGCAAAAAGAGATCCTGTCGAAGCAAAGCGGATGTGGCAGGCCATAGCAATTTCAAGCCCGCCGCCCCAACATACGCCTTTGATGGCAGCAGCAACAGGGATGTTCAATTCGGAAATATATTCAAGTAATTCGGTGCCGGCTGACATTTCATGTTTTAATGCTTCGCTGTTTTTAACCATTGTAAAAAGGTTCTCCAGATCAGCGCCGGCCGAAAAATGCCTTCCCGTACCGGAAATAACAATGCCTTTTATATCCGGATCATCTGCAATTAACTGCAAATTTTCCATGCTCATAAAGGCAGGAGATTTCAGAAAATTCTGCGGAGGGTTGTTAATTTTGATAAGGGCAATACAACCATTTTTCTCAACAACGACATTATCAGCTTCTATCAATTTTTGCTGTTTTTGGTAAGTAAAATTTCATACTCTGGCGATATACCGCAAGGAACCCTTTCGCTATTCAATGGAATCAGTTTCACTGTAGCATGTGAAAGCTTCAGGCCATCATCCTCATTTATCATTCGTTGTTTAAAAACAACATAGGGACCGGAAAATTCAACTTCACTTTTAATCAGAATATTATCAAACAGACGTGCTTCTTTCGAATAACGGATATTTATTTCAGTGACTACCAATATTATTTTTTCGGATTGTAATTTTTCAAGCAAGCCTGTTTCACGCATTACGTCCCATCGCGCTTGCTCGTAATAATTCAGGTAAACAGCGTTGTTCACATGATTATATGAATCCAATTCATAACCCCTTACAGATAAGCGATATTCAAACATATATTTAGTTCAGTCCGCCGCGGCGGATCAGAATTATGGTTAGAGAATTATAGTTTTTGTGTTATGCCAATCAGCTCATCAACTTTTGATTTCTCAATCTGTGCCCATTTGGGATCAACGAATTTGTTTCCATCCCGTGCAAAGTCAACCTGAAAAAAGTTTTCATTCATAAATGACAGCTTCGATTTGGCATCGGGTGTATGGACAATAAATATCATTTTTTCGTGATCGATGTTAAAATCATTACATATCACTGTGGCCAGGGGCGCACAAAAATTCGTCACCGAAGTGCCCGGATTTTCAGCATAAAGCTCTGTTGCTACAACCACCGTATGGTTTTCGTTTTTCACTATCTTCAGCCCGCAACGTGAGGGGACATCCCATTGTCCCTTAAAATCATATACTTCATTAAAATAATCCGAATTAAGATCCTCATTAAAATGCTTAATCATAATACAAAGAAGATTTAAGTTTATCTTTTCACTTTTTGCCCAAAGCTGTTATTTGCCATTTCTTCACGTATCGGCTTATAGGTGCCGTTTGAAATTTCTTTCATGATAACCGTACGGAAGAGTTTGAACATTTTTTCAGACTGGGTTTCATCCTTGTAAAAAGTATCCCAGGCATAATGGTAAAGTTCCTGCAAACGCTCGGGTGTCATGTGCTTGGGCTGAATAACCACTTTACCGGCATTGAAATTATTCCAGTCTTTATCAATGATCCTGTTTTGCCTTAGCAAGTCATCATACGCTTTGGTATGTGGGAAGGGCGTAAGCACTGTGAATTCTGCCAGGTCAAGATTTATCTCAAGTAAGAAATCGATCAGGCGTTTTATATCATCTTCAGTGTGATCATCGGTTCCGAGGAGTATCGTTCCTTCAACGGCAATACCATGATCGTGGTAGCGTTTTACCCTGTCGCGGATATAATCAGATGTATCAAATACCGCTTGGTAAACAAACCATGCGCCCGCCTGTGCTGCCAGGTCAAGAACTTCATCATCATCTTCTATCGGATGCGAGCACCAGTTTTTCTTGAACGGGATCATCTCACGGAAAAGATCGAGCTCCCATTGCTTGTCCTGGGCCAGAGAATTGTCCACAATAAAAAGCCTGTTGTTATCAATGGTTGCTAATTCCTCAACAACGCGGTCAATCGGACGCGGACGGAAACATTTTCCGCCAAGGTATGCGACCGCGCAAGGGTAACAATTGTATTTACAACCGCGGGAAGCATGGAAAAGATCCACCATGCGCACGCCTTTGTGATAATATTTTTCTTTATTAAGAATACTGCGACGGGCAGGCCCAATCGTATTGATATCGGGATGAACAGCCAGATAATTGTATACTTTCTGAAGCTTATTGTTTTTAAAATCTTCAAAAACCTGTTCGAGGCGGCCTTCGACTTCACCTAAAAAAATAGAATCGGCATATTCGAGCGTCTCTTCGGCATGCAGCATTGTTGAGATACCGCCGAAGATCACTTTTTTCCCGCGTTTACGGTATTCCGTAGCGATCTGCCAGCCACGCTTGATCTGGCCTGTAAGCATCATCGAAATGCCGATAAAATCTGCGTCATCGTCAAAAGTAAGGGTGTCCACATTTTCATCCACAAACTCGATATCTACATAGGCAGGTAATGCAGCAGCCATAACCACAGGGCCGTGAGGCGGAAGGTTGAAAATAGTCTGTCCTTCAAGTTTTTCCCATTTGGGATAAATAAGTTTAAATTTCATACGTCAGTTTATTCGTACTTTTTTATTTTAGTTTCACAAGCTTTGATCCGTTCCTCCAAAAGTTTCCTGTCAGAAAGATAAGGAATTGACTTAGTCATGGCCTTTTGGTAGAATATCAACGCTTTGTCATAGTTTTTATTATTATTGTAATATTCCCCGGCAAGATAATAAGGCTGATAAAAGTCAGGGTTGAGCTGTATTAATTTTTCAACAGAACTTTCGTTTATCAACGACAGATGATTGTTCAGATTATCAATAAACGCATCCCTCATTTTTTTATATTCCGTCACCTTGCTGAAATATTCAGTAATCAATACTGAATCGGGGTGCAAAGATAATTCAATTTCAAATAATTCTTTATCTTGTTTGAAATATTCTTTTTTATGAAATATTTTATTCAAGTCATAACAAACATAGGTTCCAAGCTGATATGGTTTTGTTGACACCCATACCAGGAGTTTTTCGGGTTTAAAAATTACGGAATGATGCGCTATATATTGGTTTATCGCCAGCTCATTGGTGTACCCGATTTTTTTATCATCCATTCCGTATGGGTTTCGTATTACAGCAGCCACATCTTTTTCATCCATAGGACTGTCGCGCTTTATAAGTTGTTCTGTCCTTTGGAAGCGGCCCGTTGTCGGGGTTTCTTCTTTCTGTTTTATATTCAGCTTATCAGCACTAAAATCCCCGCTTTGAAAATGGTTGGTGCAGATTATGTAATCCGCATCATTTTGAAACAAAACTGTTTTATACGGGCTTTTTTCTATAACACAGGCTTTCCCATCTTCGGCCGAGCCGATCATGAATGATTCGGAAACAAACACCTGATAACGCCCGGCAATGTTCATTGCTTCTTTTATATTTCCGGCATATTGCAGGATATGTTTGGCAACCATAGAAACCGGGCAGGCCGCATGCAAAGGCACCGGCGATTTTGCCGCGTTGACCGTGACGGTAAGCCCATGGTCGTTCATACCCGACACCACGCCCATCATTCCGCCCCAGGTGATCATCATATAATTGTAACCCGAATCCGGTTTTACAAACGAAATGATCTTATCTTCGGCAAACTCATCACTTACAAAAAAATCGAAATTCCGGCCGATCAGCAACGATGAGTCTTTTGATTTTTCGTCCCAAACGGCAAAAGACGTACAGCCCACCAGATGGTAATTCTGCATCATATGCCCGATATCATGCGCTGCCTGGTAATTCAGTATCCGCTGGTACTTGCTCCCGATATTATCGAAATCGTCAGAGGCAAATTGTGAAAGCCCGTAAATCTCCCTGACATACTCCCGTTTTATGCATTTATCGATATCGCGGTCAAAAACGGCGATCACGAATTTTAAAAAACGGAGGTAGGTTTTTGAAGGAACAAACCGGTATATCTGATCAACAAACGTTTTTTCCTGTTTGTACAACAGTTTGCGGATAAGCTTTCCGGTCACAAGGCCGCGGTAATAAGCATCGCCCTCGGTATAGAGCTCGAATAATCCTGTGTTGCTTTTATGCAGCCACGAATTATCACAGTATGTCAATGAATCGCCCTCATTTTTCATTACAAAAGCCGACGTATCCACAGGGCTGACTTCGGGTGGCGCTATCGATAAAAAATGCTGAATAAAAATGATTAAAGCGACAGATAGCAGGCCAATAATGCTAAAAACAATGAGAAGGACTTTCTTCATTTCAGGTTCAGGCGTTATTTATTTTGTCCACGAGGTATTCCTTGCCCAGCAGCTCTGAACATGTGGTTACCGCGCCAATGGTAACGCCCAGCACGCCATGAAGAATGATGTTCTGCCCGGTCAGAAACAGGTTGGGGATTTTAGTTCTCGGAGAGATCAGGGTTTTTACCGGATCGGAGCTGTCTTTCAGGATGCCGTACATCGAACCGTCGATGGTTCCGGTATAATCACGGTATGTTAACGGTGTGGATGAATAATATTTTTTTACTGTCTTTCTGAAACCCGGATAACGGCGTTCAACCAGGTCGAGAAGCTGTTCTGACTTTTCCTTTTTAAATTGCTGATAATCATCGCCGCGCCTGCCCACCTTAGTATGTTCCCATTTCCTGACATCTTCAATATTCATGTAGGACATGATAGTCGCGTTGCAGGCATATTTTGTATTGTTTGATGTAGCAGGTGTAGTCATGAAAAAATTGCCGGGCCAGTCAGCATCCGCCATGTCTTTTGATATCCAGACATTCTGGTTTTTATAAAAATACACGTTATAGTTGAGGTATTCGAATGACTCAGGATTAAAGACAACGTACAATGTGAAATTTGATGTGGTGTTTTCAAGTGTTTTCAACCGTCTCCTGTAAACACTTCTCAGGTATTTCTCATCGATCATGCTTATGGTTTTCACCGGATGAATACCGGAGATAAAATTGGCGGCCTCAATGATTTCTTTGTTCTCAAGCTGAATGGCGGTAAGTGTATGGTTGTTAAAAATAAATTTCTCAGCTTTTGCATTCATAATTATAGTGCCTCCATTTGCTTTAATTTGTTCAGCAAAAATGTCGGCCATCTGGGAGCTGCCGTCAACCAATTTCCATGAACTTTCGATAAACGAATTGTTTACCAGCGCATGAACATAAAGCGGTGTTTTTTCAGGCACACCGGCGTAGAGCGGGTTTGTACCGGCAAGAACCCGGCGGAGCTTATCATTTTTTGTGATCTCACGAAAGTAGTCATTGGTATTATCTCCGAAAAATTTCAGTTCGTCCAGGACAAGGCTTTTATGGCTAAGGTTGTATAATGGAAAATGTTCGCATATTTCAGTAATCTTGCTGATGTAATTTTCTAAAGCTTCTTTTTCATCTGGAAAATATCCAAGCATTTTTTTTATAAAATTGTCGTGGCCCATGGCCATGCCATATTCTGTAGAATCATCAGCAAATCCGATAACATCAAAGGCATCGCTGTCCAGTCTTTTTAATTTGAGTTTGTCCATCAAACCAAAATACCTGAAGTACTTATTCAGCACCTGGCCTTCGTCGAGCCCGCCCATATAATGTATTCCGGTATCGAACACACAGTTATCGCGGGTAAAATTCTGCAGACAGCCACCAATCTGGGAATGCTGTTCCAGCACACAGACATTATAACCTTCTTTGCTCAATATATAGGCACATTCCAAACCGCCCAGCCCGCTACCAATTATCACCGCATCATATCGTTTCATACAAAAAATTGATCAAAAATAAATTGTTCCTGTTTTGCAAAGATAATTTTTTCTGATAAAAAAACATAGAAAGTAAAATTGCCGAAATTGCAGGTGGATGCCTTCCCAATTGTCCAAATCCCATGTTCGGCTTAGGCTCCAGCCTAAGCCGAAATTATTCTTACAGGCTACAGCCTGTTATAATAGTTTCGACGAAGGTGGAACCTTCGCCGAACGAGTGATCCGGTAAACTGCAGTATAGTTTTTACAAAATCCACGAGATGCGGTGACAAGCACTAATGATGAAAATTTATTTTTAAGATTTAAATCTATTAGATTAATTAATTATATATTTGTTAGAGTAAATACAAATGATAATAACAGTAAATAATTAATACCGAAAAGTTGGTTACATCAAAAATATTACATCATGAGTCCTTCAAAGAAATTAGATAAACGGGAATTGAAAATGATCGATAATAGCATTTATACCGACTGGATATTATAAAAAAAATTCAGAAATTGTAAGAATTGCTACAAACATAATAAGTGAATTTTACAACAATAATAATTTTGTGATTGGCGAACATACTAATTGAAAAATATAATGGAAAAATTTGACACATCAGAATATAAAATAACTTATATATTAGGGGCTGGCGCAAGTGCTCATGCGTTACCTACTGTTAAAGATATTATGGATGAAGACAATAAAAAAATCAAGTCATATGGTTTTGCATATTCGTTGCGCAATTTCGCTTTTGATTTACAAAGAGATAAAAATATAATACCTAAATTTTCTCCTTTTGTAGAGAAAATGTCAAAAGACATGCTTTGGCTTGCAGAAAACTCAGATAAATTTGGAACTCCTGACACATACGCAAAATATTTATACTTAAAAGACCGAAATCTTTTAAGTAAACTTAAAGAAACTCTAGCGTTTTATTTCATAACCGAACAATTTATAAAACAAAAGAATGATGAAAGAGCAAAAATTTTTTTAACGTCGGTAATGCAAATTGGTGCAGTATTTCCAACTAACATAAAAATTATCAATTGGAATTATGATTTTCAGATTCAATTGGCAGGTGAAATTTTCAGAAATGAGACATATCATCATGGTGGCAATGCCTCGGTACACACGCCACCATTGATTACCTATTACCCAGGGGTGGGTGATGAATTGAAAATAAATTTTCATATTTCTGATTCAAAAAATATTTCAATGGTGCACTTGAATGGTATTGCAGGTTTTTACTACCATAATGAAGAATCAATAATTTATAATGATTTCATTGATGGTAATCTGAAAGACATGAATTATTTAATTGAAAAATTCACAAATGATAGCAATAATAAAGAATACTTAATAACATTTGCCTGGGAAGAAGGCACTGAAGCTGACAATTTTCTAAGGATGCGTATGGATATTGCAACGTCAATTGTAGCAAAGACAGATGTTCTAATTATAGTTGGTTATTCATTTCCTTTTTTTAATCGTAAAATTGATAAGCAAATTTTCGAAGCCTTAAAAACTAGTGGAAAATTGAAAAAAATTATTTATCAAGACCCATATAAATCAGGTGACTTTTTGCGCAAACAATTTGGGATTTCGGAAGATATAGAAATTATTAATTCGAAAGTGACTAATAATTATTATTTGCCGGATGAATTATAGGTAAAAATAATGGTAGGTATTAAATATGCATAAACATTTAAAAAAGTACACCACCAAACAAAAAGTAGCAGAGGCATTACTCTATTGTATGCAATGGGGGTGCTCAATTCATGGAACAACGGAATTTGATGAAAAAATACAGAAGAAACTAAAATTCGCAAAAAAATCTGATCCATTAGGATTAAGAAGTTGTATTGATTTAATTGAAGATACTGAACAAGCGATAATTTATTTTTGCAAGTATGGTCTTCAAAAATTTGATAGAAAAATAAACCATGATCTTGGTGAAATGTACCTTAAATTATATGGTATATTAAACGCAATATATCTGCAGGCAGATGCAATAATTGAATTATATGAATTATTAAAAGTAAAAGAAAAAGGTAAAATTAGAAATCAATTAAAGTCGCTTGAAATATTTGAGATACGAAATATAGTTGCCGCACACACGACAACTTTTATAAAAAATGAAAAAGATTCAAAAATAAGATTCCGTATTTCACAAAGCACAATTGATGAAAAATGCGAGTATTTACTGGTAGTCGATGAATATGAAGAATCAAAAGAATTTAACCTATATGATTCAATCATCATGTATAATCGCATTTCGGATGAGTTTCTTTTTAATGCGTGTTATAAATACACCAATTCATTGTTTAATTCAGCACCCTCAAAGGCAATTGAAATATTAAAATGGTTTGGCATAGAAAAATTTAAACCATATGATTATCAAGCATTATATAAAAATAGCCTGGCAGAGAAAAGGTTCTATAAATCATTTGAAAAAGCCATTGAAAAAAGAAAGGTTGAAAGGCGGAAACAAATAAGTGATGATGAAATGCATAAACTCGCTTTTAAGGAATTTACGGAAATATTGGATAAAGGGGAAAAGGAATTTGACGAAAATAAAAAAGAGAGTTGAAATCAGATAATAATACTAATTAAAAAATACGATTATGGCAGAAATTAAAAATAGAATGTATGGAGATTCTCTTTTCTATATTGATGGAAATGAGATAAAAGACAAGCAATACGGAACAACTCTTTTCTACATAGATTCGCATGAAGTGAGGGAAAAGCAAGAATATGGACCCGTAAAGTTTTATGTGGATAGCAATGAAATAAGGGAGGGAAGCAAGTATGGGCCCATAAAGTATTATTTTGACGGAACTGAAGTGAGAGATAACGGTATGTATGGAAAAGTTAGATATTATTTTGATGGCAAAGAATTAAGAGAAAGAGGTATATCGGGGAATACTGTGTATTATATAGATGGTGCATTGACAAGAGATCAATTGTATGCTTTTATCGCGATTATATAAAGATTTATGGAAGAATTAAATCTGAAGGATATTGTTGATTACAAAATCAAGACGATCTTGAATAGTGAAAAATATAAGGGTATAGAACAAATATCACGAGGTTATACACTACCTGAAAAAATCCTTTGTAACTCTATTCTGTTCATAGGAATAAACCCCTCATTCGATGTGAAAAAAAATGAGGCGGCAGTTTATTATTATGATTTGTACTGTAAAGAAAACATTCATAATTATTTTAAAAAATTCCAGTATATTTCTGATAATGTTAACCAGCCATGGGCACATATTGATTTGTTGTTTGTGAGAGAAACCGAACAGAAAAAAGTTAAAGAAATCATTTACGATGATAAGAATAATGGTGCAGAATTCATCTATGAACAACTATTAGTTTCAAAGCATATATTAGAAGCATGTTCACCAAAAATAATTATAGTAGCTAATACCTTAGCCAGACGGTTGCTTGGCAAGGATAAAACAAAAAAGGATAATATCTGGATGGGCTTGGATTTTAAAATGGATAAGAATGTCGGAACATACCGAATTATTAATAATGAAAAATTGGCGAATACTCCAGTGTTTTTTACAAGCATGTTGTCGGGGCAAAGAGCTCTTGACATGGGGTCCTATGAACGATTAATATGGCATATAGGTTTTGTTTTAAAAAATAATTAATTGAAATATGTCAAGAGACGAAAAAATTGAAGAAATACTAAACTACTTTTACAAAGAACATATAGTTACTTTGGGTGATTACATTTATTCGGAATTCGGGGATTCAAATGATATGGATAATAGAAAAGAATGTGATGTAATTATTGACTTTATGGTGCAAAAAGAATTAATTTCTGTTGGGGATTGCAATTCAAAAATTCTTCCAAACGGAATAAACATTGCCGAAAATGGAGGTTGGTTAAAATATTTAGAAAGAAAGTTTAAAAAAGATATTGAAGAAGAAAAAAGAAAATCAAACGAGTTTGAAAAAATAGAATTAGAAATCAAATTATTAAAAAGGAAAATCAAAAACTATCGGTTATTTGTTGGCATTTCAATAATTGGTTCAATAATATCTATGGCCACTCTAATATGGCATATTGTAGAAAAGAAATAGAAAATCAGAATTATGATTAATGCAAATAAAAATTTAATTTATAAAAATAATCAGGACAATAGTGTGTTAACTATGCCCAGACAATTTTTTTCGAAGTGGGAAAAAGACCCTTCCAAATATTTCTGGGTTCATATTGGCTATGAATATCCTAAAAATGTTTTACCATGTTGGTATGTTGATGAAGCAGAAAGATTAGAAAGCATTAAACATCAAAAACAATTTTGTGACCATAATACAAGTGAATATTTTTATCTTGCTAATAGAATTGATAACACATTTATTGAAGGATATATTGGGCGTGCGGATTATGAATCAACCTTTCTTGAAAGAATAAATTCTGTTTTAACATACTTTGATGCTTATAACAAAAGAAAACCAATCTATTTTACATTTGATAAAATTACTCTATACCAAGTTGTTGAAATTCTTCCAGAAAACCCTTTACGTTTTATCTTAAAAAGGATTGACAATATAAAACCTTTCAAAAAGAATCAGGCATTTATGATAATGCCTTTTCGTAAAAAAGAACTTGGTAAATTATATTTTAATCAAATAAAACCTTTTTTAAAAAATAATCTTCAAATTGAAATCGTAAGAGCGGATGATTTCAGGGATAATGATATTATAATTCAAACTATTTATACGCTAATAGAGGAAAGTGAATTTATAATAGCCGATACTACATTTGAAAATAAAAATTCATTTTATGAACTTGGGTATGCCTCTGCACTCGGAAAAGAAATTATAACTATACAAAATAGAAACGCCAAACAAAAATTATTTTTTGATAGGGCTCATATAAGAGCTATTTTATATGATTTGAATGATATGGAGACCTTTTATTTTGATTTAGAATCTACAATAAAAAGTATTAGAGCAAGACAATAATAAAAATGATCTTATATGAAGTGGAAACGATTAGCTCCATTGGTACAAATGGCTGACCCTGTTCGGCTCAGGCTCCAGCTCGTTGGCGCGGCATACAACCTCAGGACAGTGTTTTAGGAACGTATCGGGAGCTGCTTACAAAGTGAATAATTTTACCAAAATTTTTATAACCATATGAAATCAATTCAAAACCTGTTGTTAATTTCCTGCCTGTGTTTATTTTTTGCCTGCCATCGATCAGCGCCCAAACAGGAGGAATCATCTGCGCTTCCGGTGGAAAGCACTGCTGTTATAGCTGTTGATACCGTTTGCATAAAAGGGCTTCCGGCGCTAGGCAAATGGATGTACCAGGCCGACAAGCAAAGAGCGCACTGGCTGGGAATGAAATACAGGGATAAAAACCTGATCGAGCCCATCAATATTATTTTCATTGACAGTATTTCGAAAAGCGCAGAAGAAGCCATGCAGAGGCTTACCTCGGAACTTTTACAAGCCGGGTATCCCGGCAGGGCGCTGCATACCGGAGGATACCAGGGTTTTATTGATACTGGTTTTTACCAGCAACTGCCCCGTGAAAAAAACCACGCCTTCTCAAACCATGTTGCTGAAATGAACAACAACCACGCACGGGTGTTCGGGCCTCATTTTTTCGGTAATTCCTACCTGTTTATCGCCGCTCTCAGCAGGGAAAACATTGCACCTTTTGACAGTGTGAAACACAGCTTTGCTTCATTTAACAGGGCACGGGATGAATTTGCGGAAAGCCTGGACCAAAAAAGCAATTACAAAATCATTGATTACGTGTGCATGCACAACTTTATTCTGAACGATTCGCTGAATACCACCGCCGACCATGATGGTATTGCCATACTGCTGAAATTACAGAAATAAGTTATTCGCAGAATTCAGAACCATGAGGTACGGCTAGGACGGTTGCTGACCATGTTTGGCAAAGACTGCGTCTCGTGGAGTTCTATATACTTCTGAAATCAGAAATCGTTAATCGGCGTTCGTAAATAATGTAAATTTTTTAATATCGGATATTGATTAACGATTGCAGATTTTCGATCTTATTGTTCCTCACAAATCAAAAATCGTTGATCGATGTTCTTAAATAGTTTTTAATATCGAATATCGATTAACGAATGATGATTTTCGAAGTTCACTAATTCATAAATTTACCTCACCAGCGTCACATTCCCCTTCCTGCTCTCCTCCGTGCCGTCTTCAAACACGATTGC